>Ga0209006_10000653_pt1 | contig 32308 bp, 32 predicted proteins | sample JacPin_JW_Ref_O2_FD_188567 | JGI IMG/M metagenome (GOLD analysis project Ga0209006, IMG submission 188567) | Forest soil microbial communities from Algoma, Ontario, Canada - Jack Pine, Ontario site 1_JW_Ref_O2 (SPAdes) (version 2) | ecosystem: Environmental > Terrestrial > Soil > Boreal... | reverse complement strand
CGCTGGTCCCGCAGTCCACGTAGTGGATGTTCTGAGCAACGAGGCGCTTTGCCCGGGTGATGTCGTCGCGGTAATAGGAGTTCCCGCCGTCGATCACCGCGTCTCCGGGCTCCAGCAGCGGGACGAGTTGGTCGAGCGTCGAGTCGACGATCGCCGCGGGAAGCATGAGCCACACGGCACGGGGCTTGTCCAGCTTCGCCACCAGGTCGTCCAGCGACGTGGCCCCGGTCGCCCCTTCTCCCGCGAGCTCGGTGACCGCGGCCGGGTTGACGTCATAGACCACGCACCGATGTCCGTCTCGCATGAGTCGCCGCACGAGGTTCGCCCCCATTCGGCCCAGTCCGACCATGCCGAGCTGCATGGGTGTGTCAGTGGCCATATTCAATCTCCGTCCTTCGCGCGTATGTCGCCGACACTGAAACTACGCACACGACGCGCCGAAAAACACCGCCACAGCTTCAGTCTGGGTGAAATCGTGCCTACTCGACGGTGACGGACTTGGCCAGGTTGCGTGGCTTGTCGACGTCGTAGCCCCGGGCCTGCGCCACCGACGCGGCGAACACCTGCAGCGGAATCGTTGACAGCAGCGGCTGGAAAAGCGTTGACACCGCCGGAATTTCGAACAGATGGTCGGCGTAGGGACGCACGGTGTCGTCGCCCTCCTCGGCGATCACGATGGTGATCGCCCCCCGCGCCTGGATCTCGCGGATGTTGGACAGCAGCTTGGCGTGCAGCACCGCCGAGCTCTTCGGCGACGGCATCACCACGATCACCGGCAGACCGTCCTCGACCAGCGCGATCGGTCCGTGCTTGAGCTCACCGGCGGCGAACCCCTCGGCGTGCATGTACGCCAGCTCCTTGAGCTTTAGCGCACCCTCGAGCGCAACCGGGTAGCCGACGTGCCTGCCGAGGAACAGCACGGTCGACGACGTCGCGAACCGGCGCGCCACCGCGGCGAAGGGTTCGATCTCGCCAAGTACCCGCGACACCAGCGGCGGCATCGCTTCGAGCTCGTGGTACTCGCGGGCCACCTCGTCGGGATACTTGGTGCCGCGCGCCTGCGCGAGCGCGAGCCCGACGAGATAGTTGGCCGCGATCTGAGCCAGGAAGGTCTTCGTCGACGCGACGCCGATCTCGGGCCCGGCGCGGGTGTAGAGCACCGCGTCGCACTCGCGCGGGATCTGGCTGCCGTTGGTGTTGCAGATCGCCAGCACCTTGGCCTTCTGCTCCTTGGCGTGCCGCACCGCCTCCAGCGTGTCGGCGGTCTCGCCGGACTGCGAGATCGCGACGACGAGGGTGCTGCGGTCAAGCACGGGATCGCGGTACCGAAATTCACTGGCCAGCTCCACTTCCACGGGCAGCCGCGTCCAGTGCTCGATCGCGTACTTGGCCAACAGCCCGGAGTGATACGCGGTGCCGCACGCGACGACGAAGACCTTGTCGATCTCGCGCAGCTCCTGGTCGCTCAAGCGCTGCTCGTCGAGCACGATGCGCCCGTCGCGGAAGTGCCCGAGCAGCGTGTCGGCAACCGCGGCGGGCTGCTCCGCGATCTCCTTGAGCATGAAGTACTCATAGCCGCCCTTTTCCGCGGCGGAAAGATCCCAGTCGATGTGAAAAGCACGAGCAAGGCCGGTCATGTCTTGCCCGAAGAAGTCGGTGATCCGGTAACCGTCGGCGGTGATCACCACGGCCTGGTCCTGACCGAGCTCCACCGCTTCGCGGGTGTACTCGATGAACGCGGCCACGTCGGAACCGACGAACATCTCGCCGTCCCCGACACCGAGCACCAACGGCGTCGACCGCCTGGCCGCGACGATTGTGCCCGGATCGTCGGCGCTGGCGAACACCAGAGTGAAGTGACCCTCCAGCCGGCGGAGCACGGCCAGCACGGATGCGACGAAGTCACCGGCGGTCTCGCCCGAGCGGTATTGCAGGCCGACCAGATGCACGGCGACCTCGGTGTCGGTGTCGCTGTGGAACTCGACGCCTGCCACCTCGAGTTCGTGGCGCAGGGTCGCGTAGTTCTCGACGATGCCGTTGTGGACCACCGCAATCTTGCCGGTGCTGTCCCGATGCGGGTGGGCGTTGCGGTCGGTGGGACGGCCGTGCGTGGCCCAGCGGGTGTGGCCCAGCCCGGACTGGCCCTGCAGCGACGACGGGTCCGCGGAGGCCAGCGCGTCGTCGAGGTTCGCCAGCCGGCCGGCGCGGCGGTGCACCGTCATCCCGCCCTTGCCGTCGAGCACGGCGATGCCCGCCGAGTCGTAGCCTCGGTACTCCATCCGGCGAAGTGCCTGCACCACGACATCGCAGGCAGGACGCTGCCCGACGTAGCCGACAATGCCGCACATAGGTCAACAGGGTAGTGCAGCGGCCAGTGTCAAGTCGCTCAGCTACGGTTCATCCATGGCCGGCACACGCAAGCTGTTCTCCGCGCTGACCCGCCGCGGCCCGCACCGCGTCTTACGGGGTGACCTGGCCTTTGCGGGCATGCCCGGTGTGGTTTACACGCCGGATTCCGGCTTCAATCTGCCCGCGGTGGTGTTCGGTCACGACTGGCTCACAGGGGCCGACCGCTACCGGCACACGCTGGAGCATCTGGCGTCGTGGGGCATCGTCGCGGCCGGGCCCGACACCGAGCGCGGGGTGGCGCCGTCCGCGCTGAACCTGGCCTACGACCTGGGCACGGCCCTGGACATCGTCGCTGGGGTGCGTCTGGGTCCCGGGCAGATCAGCGTGCACCCCGCCAAACTCGGTCTGGCAGGTCACGGCTTCGGTGCATCCGCCGCAGTACTCGCCGCGGCGGCGCGCCTGGGCAGCAACTCTCGGTTCGTCCCGAAGGCCGTGGCCGCGGTGTTCCCGACAGTCACCAAGCCGCCGGCCGAGCAGGCGGCCTACGCGCTCACGGTCCCGGGTCTGGTGCTGACTGCGCCTGGCGATCCGCTGACGCTGCGGTCCAACGCCGTCGAACTGGACCGCGCGTGGGACGGCGCGGTGTTGCGGATTGTGAGCAAGGCGAAGCCGGCCGGGCTGATCGAGGGTCGTCGCTTCGCCGGGGTGGTCGGGCTGCCGGGCGCCGACAAGAAGACGCAGAAGAACGTGCGGGCGCTGCTGACGGGATATCTGCTGAACGTGCTGGCCGGCGACAAGACGTACCGCGACTTCGCCGACCCCGACGCGCAGCTGCCGAAGACAACGGCCCCCGATCCAGAGGCCGACCCGGTGCAACTCGAAGACAAGGTCGTCGCGCTGCTCAAGTCCTAACGGGCGCATCCGGCAACGACGCCGCGGTGCGCGTTCCGGTTCGGGCTATCGCTGTTCGCTGACGTAGGACGCAACCCGTAGCGCAACCTGCTTGGCGGTGTCTACGTCAGGCGCCTCGACCATGACCCGCACCATCTGCTCAGTTCCCGAGGGCCGCAACAGGATTCGGCCCGTATCGCCGAGCTCGGCTTCCGCGTCGGCGACCGCGGCCTGCACTGAGGGCGCCGTCGCAACGGTGGTCTTGTCGGAGACCTCGACGTTGATCAGCACCTGGGGCAGCGTGTGCATCGTGGCTGCCAGCTCAGACAGCGGCCTGCCCTTCTGCGCCATCCGCGACATCAGCCGAAGGCCCGTCACGATGCCGTCACCGGTGGTCCCAAGCGCGGGCATGACGATGTGGCCGGACTGCTCACCGCCCAGCGCGAAGCCGCCCGCGCGCAGTTCCTCGAGCACATAGCGATCGCCGACCGCAGTGGTCCGCACCGAGATGCCCGTCGCACGCATTGCCAGATGCAGGCCCATGTTGCTCATCACCGTGGCGACCAGCGTGTCCGCCGCGAGCTCGCCGGCCTCGCGCATCGCCAGCGCGAGGATCACCATGATCGCGTCGCCGTCGACGACATCGCCGTTCGCGTCGACGGCAAGGCACCGGTCGGCGTCTCCGTCGTGGGCCAGGCCCACGTCTGCGCCGTGCGCGACGACGGCATCGCGCACCGCATCGATGTGCGTCGAACCGCAGCCGTCGTTGATGTTCAGCCCGTTGGGCGCGGCGTTGATCGCGATGACGCGAGCACCCGCTGCCTGGTAGGCGCGCGGCGCGGCGGCGAACGCGGCGCCATGTGCGCAGTCGACAACGACGGTGAGACCGTCGAGGCGAGTGGTGACGGCCTTGCCGACGTGGCGGAGGTAACGCTCGAGGGCGTCCTCCGCGTCCACGATCCGTCCGATCCCTGCGCCGACGGGCCGTTCGGCCGGATCCGTCGACACCAGCTGCTCGATGTCGTCCTCGGTCGCGTCGTCGAGCTTGTGGCCGCCGGGCCCGAACACCTTGATGCCGTTGTCGGGCATCGGGTTGTGCGACGCGGAGATCATCACCCCGAAATCCGCGTCATAGGCACTGGTCAGGTACGCCACCGCCGGCGTCGGCAGCACGCCGACCCGCAGCGCATCCACGCCCTGGCTGGTGACGCCGGCGATCACGGCGGCCGCGAGCATCTCGCCGCTGGCTCTCGGATCACGGCCGATCACCGCGACGCGGCGACCCGAGCGGGAGGTGGTGCCGAGCCGGCGCGCCGACGCGGAGCCGATGGCCAGCGCCAGCTCCGCCGTGAGCTCGCGATTCGCGACCCCACGGACGCCGTCCGTCCCGAACAGTCGACCCATGCGGACAAACTTCTCATAATCGCCCGCGGAAGGCACAACCTACGAGGTCACCAGTTGTCTTGCGGCCTAATCGCGACCCTCGCGAGACCCGCGAACGAGACCCGCGAACGAGACCCGCGAACGAGACCTATGAACGCGACCCATGAACGCGACCCATGAATAGAGCCACCGCCCGCACCCCGGGCTGGATGCGGGCGGTGGCTGTCCATCGCCAAATTAGCCTGTTGGCGCAGGCCCCAACGCTCCGGCCGCTGCCGGCTCAGGCGCAGGTGCCGCCCCTGCTTCCCCGCCCACGGGTTGACGATCCGCCCCGAACTCAAACCCCGATGTACCGAATGTTGGGGATTCGCAGCGTATGGCGGCCGAAAAGCAGTCGCCGAGCGGATGCGGGATGCACACGCTCGGCGACTGACCGAGCCGACTTTCGGGTCAGCGCTTCGAGTACTGCGGCGCCTTGCGCGCCTTCTTCAAGCCGTACTTCTTGCGCTCGATCGCGCGCGGGTCGCGGGTCAGGAAGCCGGCCTTCTTCAGCGCGGGCCGGTCCTCCGGCTGCACCAGGATCAACGCCCGGGCGATTCCCAGACGCAGGGCGCCGGCCTGGCCCGACGGCCCGCCGCCGTGGAGGTGGGCAAAGATATCGACGCTGTCCACCCGGTCCACGGTCACCAGCGGCGCCTTGATTAGCTGCTGGTGCACCTTGTTCGGGAAGTACTCCTCGAGCGTGCGCCCGTCCAGATCGAACTTGCCGGTGCCAGGCACCAGGCGCACCCGGACGACAGCCTCCTTGCGGCGGCCGACGGTCTGGATCGGGCGGTCGAGGACGACAGGCGGACGGGCCGATGCGGCCGCCGCTGGCGCCTCAGGCGCCGCTGTCGTCTCAGCCGCCGCTGGCGCCGCAGGAGCCGCTGGCGTCTCGGCCGTCTCGGCCGTCGTCTCAGCTGCCGCTGGCGCCTCAGGCGCCGCTGTCGCCTCGGCCGTCTCGCCGGTCGTCTCGTTGTTCTCGGCGGTTTCGGTCACTGGCTTACCTGCTTGATCTCGTACGGAACCGGCTGCTGGGCCTTGTGCGGATGCTCAGGCCCGGCGTAGACCCGCAGCTTGCGCTGGATCTGGCGGCCCAGGCGGTTCTTGGGCAGCATGCCCACGATCGCCTTCTCGACAACGCGGTCAGGGTGCTTCTGCATCAAGTCACCGATGGAGCGAGCCCGCAGGCCACCGGGGAACCCCGAGTGGTGGTAGGCGAACTTGTTGTTGAGCTTGTCGCCGCTGATGGCGACCTTGTCGGCGTTGACGACGATGACGAAGTCACCACCGTCGACATTCGGTGTGAACGTCGGCTTGTGCTTACCGCGCAGCAGCGTGGCCGCCGCAACGGCAAGCCGGCCGAGCACGACGTCCGTGGCGTCGATGACATACCACGCGCTCGTGGTGTCACCGGCCTTCGGCGTGTACGTGGGCACAGCGCTTACCTCTCTTTTCGGGTCCCCTGGGGGTTCGGATCCCGGTGTGACCCGGGTGCCGGTCAGGCGTCGACGGCAGGGTGTTCTCGGCGACCGACGTTGACCCGAGTCCCTTGGCGTACCGCACGCCAACAGAGCAGCTTACCGGTGCGCGTTGTCGCAGGTCAAAACGGTCGACGCAGCACGACCGCGATCGAGTAACGACACACCGGCACGCGAACCCGACATCATCTCCACCGGGACCACACGTAGGGCACGAGCGCGCGTAGGAACTCGAGATCCGGACCCGCCTGCGCGTCGGCGAAAGCCTGCTCGAAGTACTCCTGTGCGACGAGCAGGATTCCTTCGGCGTACTCACGGGTGAAGGTGATGCTGCCGTAGTCGTCCATCAGTCCGCGCACCGTTCGTACGAGTTCCTCGGAACGCTGCGCGCGGTTGCGCCGCAAGTAATCACGCACGAAGCGCCGATCCTCACCCTTTGCGGTCGCCAGGAGGTGAATGAGTGTCAGCGTCCGCTTGCCCTCGTACAGATCGCCAAGGATCTCCTTACCGTAGACGCGCTCATCGCCCACGAGGTTGAGCAAGTCGTCGCGGATCTGGAAGGCCGCACCAAAGTGAAAGCCGAAGCGCACCAACGGCCCCAGCTCAACAGTCCCGCGCGAACCCACGATCGCACCAACCCGCAGCGGATGGATGGTGGTATACCAGCACGTCTTATGCATGATCAGGTTGAGGTAATCCTCGGGCCGCAGATCCTCGACATTGTCTAGCAGCCAACCGACTTCAGTTGCCTGGCCCTCGAGTGTCCGCATCGCCATCGTGTCGAATTCGCCCCACACCAGATCGGCGAGGTCGCGATCCAGCCGTCGAGTCGCCCGGCGCAGCGCCTGGCCGGCGACGATTGCCAGACCGTCACCGGCATTCAGGGCCGCAGCCAGCCCGTACGTCGCCGCGAGGGTCGGCCTGCCCCTGCGCATCTCGCTGCCGTCGGCGATGTCGTCGTGCACCAGAAACGCGTTGTGCAACAGCTCGATCGCGACGGCGACGCCGAGCATGTCATCTTTATTGGCTCCGAATGCCCTGCCGGCGGAAAGACACAGGGCAGGCCGCAATGCCTTCCCCGCACGTGATGGGTATTCCCGCATGGGCTCATAGAGCCACTGCACCGGCTCACCGTCGGGCATGACATCTAGCATTGACCGCCGAATTACCCTGCCTACTTGCCGCAGACGGTCTTCGACGACCGATATGAGTTCAGACCCATCCGCCGCATTCGTCATCACGGCGCTGGCACGTCGAGCAACACCGGCAACCACACGTCGGGATGACCATGAGCGAGCAGCGTGCCCCGGTACACACCCGCCGGCAGAACCTCGGCCACGTCGACCTCCACGCAAACGCCGCGACTACTGCGTGCTGGCATCGCGACCACATCAGGTTCGAACCGGACCGAGTGTGCCGCCACGACACCGCCGTCGTGCCGGAGCAGGTCACTGCATCGCAGCTTGACCTCGCCCAAATCTTTGGGCCCACCGTTGTGTAACCACACCTCCGAACAGGCACGACCGCCCGGAACCGCCGACAGGGACAACACCCCGTAGGACTCGGTGATCGTCAAGTCCAACGTCGGGAACCGGGGGCCGGGAGAACCCCGCAGCGATTGGACGAGTCGGCCCATGAGCGACTCCCACGAGCCGACGAAGCCATCCACGCCCAGCCCTAATGCTTCACTCGTTTGTTTATTGCCGTTCTGCTCCACTTCAGATGACGATTGTCCTGCGTTCGCGGCGTTAGTCTTGCTCGCCAAACGTACGAACCGATCGACGACTTCGCTGGCCGCCCGAAAGCCACGCGCCTGGACCTCGCCCACGGCACGCAGGTTCGCCTCTGGGTCGAAGACCGATGCCCATGGTGCCTCTCCCACGGCGCCGTCTCCGAAATCGCGACTGACCAAGTTTCCTCCGCAGATTCAGGTCGAAATACGCGCACTTGAAGCTATGCTAGGTCCGCAATTGGCGGGAGGCGGGCGATGTCGAAACTTCACGATCTATTAGTGGTTTTCGGCGCAATCGACGACATCGTAAGCGGCACCCAGGAAGCCCGGATCCTGGAAGTAGCTCGCGAGCGACTACCCAACGCTACCGGCCTCGGCCAAAGCGGTTGGTATGCCGAAATCAAGAGCATGGCGAAGGTGTTGACACCGGCGGGTAAGGATGCCGTCACGTTCCCGAGCCTCCAAGACGCGGTGGCAAGCCTGCAGAGTGCGCAAGCCGGCGTACCCGCAGACAACAACACCCTCAGTCAATACGACTTGGGCCGACTCAGCTATGCGGCGAAGGTCCTTATCGAACTGAAAACAGCCGGCGCCCGCGTCGACGTCGCCGACAGCGAACTCGAAGCGCTGCGTAAACTTTCGAAGAAGCCACGCCCTCCGTGTGAGGGAGAGCTGCGCAAAGTCAATGGTCAATTCTGCACCGTGATTACCACAGGACCAGAAAATCTCGACGTAAGCGTGGACGATATCAAGAAGGTGCTCGACCCGCTTAACTGGCCGGACTACTGCTCGTTCTTCAAGAGGATGAAATATTTGGGTAGGGATTCCAACAAATGGACCAGGGTGCTGGAGGAAGTTGGTACGGATTTCTCTTTAAAAACCACGCTCAAGTATTGGAAGGGCGAACTCGAAGACGGCAGCGTGTTCGTCAATTACGATTTGGACGACCACCGAAGTACAAAGGACGGCGATGACGGCTGGGTGCTGGTAGACAACGGCTACATCATGGTGACGCCCAAAGGTAAGGACCACGTTGACATCTTCACCAGCAAGGAAATCGCCATTCCAGGTCTAAGTCCCACGGCCACGGCTGTGCTGGCGTGCCAGCTCGGCTGGGCACGTGTGGGAGAGCACATGTTCGATGCCGCCAAGCGCCTGGCCGACAGCGCCAACGGTGCAAAGCAGCCTGCCGGCACTAAACGCTGGAAACTGTCAGAAGAGCAGTCACCGGGCGCGCCCGCCGCACCGACCGGCGTGCTCGCCGCACGGCTGCCCCGCGGGCTGCGTGGCGATTTGATCGCGGCAATGATCGATGAAGCGGATGACTTCTTCACCGGCACGTCCGCGGTCGCCGGCGAGTTTGCCACACGCTGGCAACATGGCCTCCGTCGTAAGGACGTAGCGGATCTGTCAGCCAAATTCAGCAAGGAGATGTCGAACTACTCGATGCAGCTATTCGATGCGCCCAAGAAAATGTTCACCTCATCGATGCAAAAGGTCGATGCCGGGCAGGAGAACGACGATGACTAGTCCGGGAAAAGAAGGCCCGATCGAAAGCAGTCGCAAAGGCCCGGCAATTGTCGTCGAAAACATGGCTGCGGTGGTCAGCCGAATGGTGAAGCAGTCGGCAACGGTGGCCAAAGAGGTCTCAAGCCAGATCGATGACAATAAATACGGCGTCAATCAATGGATGAATGCCATGACGAAACTATTCGACATCGCGCTCGTCGGCGGCATCGATCTCGTCGAGACGGCGGTGATCGGTCCCGCGCCGTACACGCCCACCGCATTCAACTCCCGGAGTTTCGACGTCAAGGGGCCCGCCGACCATCCACGTAAGTTGTCGATCGAGGCCCCAGGTCTCACGCGACCCGGGACAACGGACCCGATTCCGGCAGATCAGATAACCTTGGTGCCAGAAACTTTGGCCCCTCAACAGACGACGTTCCACTTCCGTGTTGAGGAAGATGGGTTACCAAGCGGGGTCTACACCGGCCGGGTTCGCGTGGGCGACAACGGAGAATACGTCGACGTCGCGATCAGACTGTGACTCAGCACGAAGCCCAACCATCGATAGATGAGTTGCTCGACCAGGCAGTCGAGGCCATCAACAGAGGTGACCGAGCGACTTCGGACGCGCTCGCCGGTCGAGTGCTGGCCGTGGACAGTGCCAACGCCGACGCCGAGGAACTTATGGCAGCGCCCGATTCTCCAGGTGAGATCCGCAGGCTTACAACCCTTTTCGCAGACCTGGTCGATTCCACCGCGTTGTCGACGCATGTCGAACCAGAAATTTACCGCACCGTTGTTGGACGGTATCGCGACCAGGTACGTCGGAGCGTCGAACGCTACGAAGGCCACATCAGCTCGACCAAGGGCGATGGGTTGCTCGCGGAGTTCGGATACCCCGCAGCCCACGAGAACGATGTCCGCCGCGCAGTTCAGGCAGGCCTCGACATCTCCCGCGACGTGGCGAATCTCAGCAAACGTGTGCGCAGCCGATTCGGGTTTGACATCAGCGTTCGGGTCGGCATTCACAGGGGAATCGTTTACCTGGATACCGCGCAGGACGACGTCTACGGCTTCGCGGCGAATCTCACCGCGCGGCTCTGCGGGCTGGCGGATCCGGGCGCGGTCGCGGTCTCGGACGCGGTCGAGCAGTTGGTCCGAAGCGGGTTCGAACTCGAAGCTCGGCTGCCCAAGCCCGTAAAGGGTGTGGAAGGCCTAATCCGATACTTCCAGGTTATCCGCGAGCGCGATATGGCGGCTTTCACGCTCGGCCCGCTCGTCGGTCGCCGGCACGAAATGGAGTACCTAAGAGCTAGTTGGGCTCAGGCACAGGTGGGGAGCCTTCGGAAGCCCGGAGTGTCACTTGAGGGCGAAGCCGGAATTGGCAAGAGCCGTCTTGGCTGGGCGGCTGCCGACCTGGCCGAGAGCTCCCACGCCACGGTGCTGCAGCTCATCGGGTCGCCGTTCCACACCGACGTCGGGTTGCGGCCCGTACGTCGCCTCCTGGAGCGGCGGTGCGCCATCACCCGTGCCTCGGATCCGGCAGAAAGACTGCGACATCTGGAAACGGAGGTCAGCGAGCGCCGAATGGATGCCCGAACAGTTGTCCCGCTGCTGGCGCCAGTGCTCGGCATCGAGCCCCACCACGGCTATCAACCTGTGCAACTGGAGGGCCGTGCGTTGTACGAAGGGATCCGCCGCGCGGTTCAGGACTACCTGATGGCATGCGTCCGTGATGGCCCCGCCCTCGTGCTGGTTGAGGACATGCACTGGTTTGATGAAGACACCTCAGAAGTTGTCGATGCACTGCTCGGCCACGACCTTGGCGGCCATGTCCTGCTTCTCATGACAGGTCGTGATCCGGCGTCGTTGCCCAAGGGCCCAAACATCACGACTTTCCATCTCAACCCGTTGACCGACGACGAAGTCGACCAACTGATCGTCGCTTTGCACCCAGACATGACGGCTAGCGCGCGGCGGGCGGTACGTCGACGCTGCGATGGCGTGCCTCTGTACATCGAAGAAGTCGTCGCGAAGTTAAAGGCGCAATCGATCGACACAGCGGCGTCGGCAGGTGTGCCAGACACCCTATATGAAGCGTTGTACGCGCGGCTGCGATCAAGTCCGGACGCGGTGCTCGTGGCCGAGGCAGCGGCGGTCATCGGAGGTCGGGTGGAGCGAAGCCTCCTGTATTCGGTCATCGACATGAGCGAAAGGGACGTAGACCGGGTGATCCAGGAACTCGTCGATGCCCGGGTGCTTGACTCGATCGACGAGAACACTTGGCGTTTCCGCCATGAACTACTGCGCGAGGTGGCCGCCGAATTGTCCCCGCCGAGCCTTCGCCGCCGGCTGCACGGCCGCGTCGCGGACGCCCTCCTGGCCGCTGCCGCCGAAGGGAATCCCGACTGGAAGGTGATCGCCAACCACTACGAGCAGGCCGAACGGTACAGCGAAGCGGCATCGGCGTACCGGGAGGCATCAGACGATGCTCGACTACGCGGCGCACTCAACGAAGCTCGCACCTACTTGACGAACGCCGTGTCACAGGTCGAGCGCGCAGTCGTGGGGCCCGACCGCGATCGTCTCGAGGTCGCCTTGCGGCTGCGGAGGGGTTTCTTGGCCTATGCGGCCGAAGGAGCGTCGAGCGCGAACGCCGCCGCAGACTACAAGCGATGCCTCGAGCTCTCCGGCGGTAGTTTGCGCGATGACGAGTTCTTTTCGACTTTGGTAGCCCTTTACGGTTACTACGCAATGCGTGCTGATCTCGATCGCGTTGAACGATTGCTGGCGTCTGTGCGCAGGAGCCTGGTCGGCACCCGCGAATGGTTCCGTCCGTTCAACGACGCGGGATTCGGGATGCTGGCGTGGTACCGCGGAGAGTTCACGGATGCGCGGGCGAAGCTGGAAGCCGCCGCCTCGGCGCGCAGTGACGAAGGCGCGAAGGAACTCGATGCTGTGTGGTTCATGCCCAACGAGGGCACCGCCTCTATCTACACGCACCTCGCGTTGGCCCGGTACATCCAGGGTGACCTCGCAGGAGCCGAAGCGGAACTGAAGCGAACCGAGCGTCGATGCGAGTCGATCAACTTTCCGCAGGGGGTGTTCAGTTTCGCGTACGCCTGCCAGATGGAAGTTCTGATCAGGATCGAAGCCGGCCAACTCGATCGTGCCATGGAGGTCGCCACGGCGCTGGGCAACAATGGCGCACAGCATGGCTTCGATTCGTGGGCGATGGTAGGCGCTGCCCAACAAGAGACGGTAGCCGCATTGGCCGCCTTGGACGGAAATCGAGTGGACACAGTGCAATTGCAGAGGCACATCGCCACACTCACGTCCTATGTGGACATGTGGCGCGCCTTAGCGGTGCGGTCGCTCATCACCTTCTATGATGCCGTGCTTGCGCGGCTGCTCAGCGCCGCGGGTCTGCTGGATCAGGCGCGCGATCGCCTACAAGTCGCCCTGCAACTCGCCGACGAATCGGGTATGCACTTCTATGATGCGGAGCTCCTGAGGATCCGCGCACACAGCACCGACGACCCCGGCTCACAGCGCGCCGAACTTCGCGAAGCCATTGCACTGGCCAGGAAGCAGGGCGCGCTGGTATTCGAATTGCGTTCGGCGCTAGAGTATTTGGCATTAGAGGGCGAGCAAGGACGCGACGCCCTGATAGATGTGGTCAATCGATTTCCAGCCGACAGCAGCTGGCCGCAACTGGCACATGCGCGGGCGCTACTCGCGTGAAGCGCCCCGGCGGCAAGGTGGCAATAGTCGGCGGCGGTATGGCTGGACTCACCACCGCTTGGCGCCTCAGCGAACCGGGCTGGCAGGATCGCTTCGAGTCCATCACCGTCTACCAACGTGGCTGGCGCCTTGGCGGCAAGGGGGCGTCAAGCCGGGGCGCCAACGGTCGGATCGAGGAGCACGGACTACACATCTGGCTGGGCTCCTACGAGAATGCGTTCGCGCTACTCCGCGAGTCTTATGCCGAAATCGACAGAAACACAACAGATCCCGTGGCGCCTATTCGTACATGGGATCAGGCGATGATCCCGGCCGACAACCTGGGCCTCGCCGACCGCTGGGGCAGCGACTGGTTGACGTGGCTGGGAACGTTCAGCCGCAACGACAGATTGCCAGGCGATCCAGCCGGAACCGGGCGCGAGATGACAGCAGTCGGATTTTCGCAACGTTCCCTGCAGTTGGTCCTGGATTTCGCTGACTCACAGAAAGATTCAGCGATCGGCCGCCTTTACCTGTCCACGTCACCGAGCCCGCCGTCGGCGCCACCGCAATCGATCGACTCGATTCAGCGCGGCATATTGGCTGCGTTGTTGGCGCTGGCTGATCCCTCATCACCACACAGCACAGCTGCCGAGCTACTTGACCACACTCTCCTGAACATCCGTGACGCGATCGACCAGGAAGACCGACCCGATGGTAAACGCGCATGGTTGCTGATATCTCTGGTCACAGCGGTCGTCCGCGGCATCATCTCCGACAAGCTGGTCACCGACCTGTCCGGCTTCCGATCCATCAATGACGAGGATTTCGGTGAGTGGATCCTGCGCCATGGCGGTCATCCTGGCGTGCTTGACTTCCCACTTGTCCGAGGCGTGTACGACCTGGTATTCGGCTACGACGCCGCTAGCCCCGAACGTCCAGCTGTCGCAGCCGGTCTGATGATTTTCCTGGTCGGCCTGGTGCTTTTCGAGTACAAGGGGGCGATATTCTGGAAGATGACAGCGGGGATGGGCGACATCGTCGTCGCACCCCTCTATCAGGCGTTGCGTCGCCGCGGCGTCAAGTTTGAATTCTTTCATCGACTAGACGCACTACACCTCGACGCGGCCCGTCAGTCGGTCGACGCGATCACCATGGGTCGCCAGGTCAGGCTCAGGCCGGGGATCACGCAGTACGAACCATTGACTCGAGTCCGAGGCCTGCCTGTGTTTCCGCGAACTCCACTCCTGGACCAGATCGAGGCCAAGGCGGGGCTCGATGAGCTCGAGTCACATTTCGGCCGACGCGACGACGTGGAAACACGAGTTCTTCGAAGGGGCAACGAGTTCGACCACGTCGTACTCGGGGTTTCACTGGGAATGATTCCGATCGTGGCGCAGGAACTCATCGCCGACCGATCCGAGTGGCGGGAGATGACCACTTATGTACGAACCGTCGCGACGCAGGCGTTTCAACTGTGGCTACGGCCAGACGAGCCGACCCTGGGCTGGAATGAACCCGGTGTAACCGTCAGCGCCTATGAGCGCCCGTTCGAGACGTGGGCCTCGATGCCGCAAACATTGTGGGCAGAGGAATGGCCCGACAGCGACCGGCCTGCCACTGTGGCATATTTCTGCGGCAGTCTGAACGCGCCATGGCCGACCGATATCGACGACAAAACATATGCGCGTAGGTGGAGGCAAACCGTGGAGGCGCGAGCCGCTGACTACATCGACACCCACCTGGGCCTCTACTTCCCTAATGCCGTCACCGAACAGGGCTTCAAGTGGGACCTGCTGTGCGGTGCCAACGGTCACCGTGGTGTGTCGGCGCTGGCCACCCAGCACATCAGCGTCAACGTGGATCCCTCCGACCGCTACGTCCAGTCCGTGCCCGGATCGGACAAGCATCGCCTGCGCCCCGACGAAAGCGGTTATGACAACTTGGTTCTCGCGGGTGACTGGACGGATTGCGGTCTTAACGCCGGCTGTATCGAGGCCGCGGTGATGTCTGGGCTCGAGGCCGCCAATGCGCTGCTCGGCCGGGGCCGGTTTTACCGGATTCGGGGCTACTGGCTGCCGTAAGCGTGACCACGCCGCTCGCGGTAGGCCGCAACGTGCTGGCGGTTGGCGCAGTTTCCGGTGTCGCAGAAGATCCGTGATCGGTTGCGCGACAGGTCCATAACCACCGCGTCGCAGTCCGGGGCCGCGCAGACCTTGAGCCGGCGCAACCAGCCCGCCGGCGGCAAGAGTGACCGTGCACCGCCGCGAGCTACCGTGATGGCGGGCCATCCCACGTCGTTCCTCGTGCCCGTGGTGATGCTCGGCGTCGTCAGCACCGCGATCGCCTACGCGCTCGGGATCAGCGGCGTCGCCCGGCTGCGGCCCAGCTATGCCTCCCTGATGGGCCTCGGCGAGGTGCTGTGCGCGGTCGTCATCGCGCGGCTGCTGCTGGGCGAGGCGATCACCCCTGCGCAAGCCATCGGCGGCGCAGTGGTGTTGCTGGGACTGGCACTGGCCGGGTACGAGGACCGGGAGCCGGCGGCCGTCGTCGCGCGGGCCAGCTGGCCCGACGCCGGCCCGGTCACAGTCGAGAGCCCAAGCTCCGAGCAAGCGATTGGCATTCGCTAGCCCGACCGTGTGAAAATGGGCCGCGTGACGTTTCCCAGGATGGCGGCGCGGCTGGCCGCGATCGCCACAGTATTCCTGTCCACGGCGGCCGTCCTCATCATGGTGCCCGCCCCGTCGGCGACGGCCGCAACCTGTCCCGACGTCGACGTGGTGTTCGGCCGTGGCACCGGCGAACCCGTCGGCATTGGCCGGGTAGGCCAGGCGCTCGTCGACGCCCTGCAATCGCAGATCCCGGGCAAGACGGTGACCAGCTACGCGGTGAACTATCCCGCCAGCTACGACTTCCTCACCGCGCAAGACGGCGCGGTCGACGCAAGCCAGCACATCCGCACGACGGTCCAGCAGTGCCCGAACACACGCGTCGTGCTCGGCGGGTACTCGCAGGGCGCGGCGGTGGTCGACATGCTGATCGGCCTACCTCCGCTCGGCAACAAGCTCAACGCGCTCGGCGACAAGTTCGGCGCCGTCGGGACGGCGGCGCCCCTTGCCGGCGACCTGGCTGGCAACGTCGCCGCCATCGCGGTGTTTGGCAACCCCGCGACCAAGTTCAGCAACCCGGCGACCTCTGCTGCTGCGCCCTACGGCGCTCGCGCGATCGACCTGTGCAAAGACGGCGACCCGATCTGCTCACGCGGCCGCAATCCGTTCGCGCACGACGGTTACGAGACCTCGCCCTTCATCCCTCAGGCCGCCGAGTTTGTCGCCGGCTTGGTCTCGCCGGCCTCGCCGGCCAGTTGAGCACTACGTCCGCGAGGGCTGACGGCCTCGACAAGGACGGCGAATGCCCGAACCCCCCACCCAACGCGCTTCAAGATCGCTACCATCGCCGTGTGATCGGTTTACATCCACGTCAATGGCTCGTTGTCGGTGTCGCGGCGGTCTTGACCGCCGCCGCGTTTGTGTTCGCGACGGCAGTACTGCCGTCGCGCCTTCCCGGATCGGCACCCCCGGCCGCTGCGGCGTGCCCCGACGTGGAAGTCGTATTCGCGCGCGGGCGTTTCGAAGATCCGGGTCCGGGCGTCCTCGGCAACGCATTCATCAGCGCGCTGCGCTCCAAGACAAACAAGAACATCGGTGTCTACGCGGTGAGGTACCCCGCTGACTCTGAGGTCGACATCGGTGCCAACGACATGAGCGCGCACATCCAGTCCATGACCGCCAACTGCCCGGACACCCGACTGGTGCTGGGCGGTTACTCGCTCGGCGCAGCGGTCACCGATGTGGTGATGGCCGCACCCATCGCGGCGTTCGGTTTCAACAACCCGTTGCCCGCGGGAATGGATCAGCACGTCGCTGCGGTCGCACTGTTCGGCAATGGCTCCCAATGGGCGGGGCCGATCACAAACTTCAACCCGATCTACAACGACCGCACGATCGACTTGTGCCACGGCGACGATCCCATCTGCAATCCGGCCGACCCGAACACCTGGCAGAACAACTGGCCGCAGCATCTCGCCAACGCTTACATCAAGGCGGGCATGCCCAATCAGGCCGCCGACTTCGTCGCAGGGAAGCTCTAGTCGGTACGTCGCCGACACTGAAACTACGCACACGACACGCCGAAAAACATCGCCACAGCTTCAGTCTGGGCGAAATCGTGCCTACTCGATCACCCGCAGATCGCGCGTGACGGCGATGCGCGCCGCCAACTGGTCGTCGGCCGGGTAGTCGACATCGACGAGCGTAAGGCCGCGGGCGGGTGCGGCCGCGAACGCACTCGAGCGCTCGGTCAGGATCAGTAATTCCGTGCACCATTCGGCGCTGCGGCGCCCGTCGCCGACGGCCAGCAGCGCACCGACCAGCGATCGCACCATCGACCAACAGAACGCGTCAGCGCTGACGTGCCCGGTGACCAGATCGCCGTCGCGGTCCCAATCTAGGCGCTGCAGGTCACGAATCGTCGTCGCACCGGCACGTTTTCGGCAGAAAGCAGCGAAATCATGCAATCCGACCAGGTCTTTCGACGCGGTCGCCATCGCGGCGACGTCGAGCGGGCGTGGCCAGGCCGTCACGTAGCGCGACAGCTGTGGCTCGACGCCGTACGGCGCGGTCGACACCCGATACACGTAGTGGCGGCGAAGCGCCGAAAACCTCGCATCGAATCCGGCGGGGGCGCGGATGATTTCACGCACCCTGACATCGGCGGGCAGGAAGCGGGCCAGGCGTCGGACCAGCGGCAGGAACTCCGGTTCGGTCGGTCGATGCCTGCGCGGCCGAGCGTGGACGACGGCGCCGACGGGCACGTCGACGTGCGCCACTTGACCCGTCGCGTGCACGCCGGTGTCCGTCCGTCCGGCCGCGAACAGCCGCACCGGCGTGCGGAACACCGTCGACAGCGCGTCGTCGAGCACACCGGCCACCGTCCGCTGTTGGCCCTGCACCGCCCAGCCAGCGAAATCCGTCCCGTCGTAGGCGATGTCGAGGCGAAGACGAACGGACCCGCCATCGTCTCCGATGGCGGGTCCGCCGATCATCGCGCTATGACTTGTCGGCGTCGTCGCCCTCGCCTGCGGCCGAAGCCTCGGCCTCCTGCGCCTCCTCGATGGCCGCGTCCTCCGCCTTGACGGCTTCGATCGTCTCTTCGGCGGCCGGCGCCTCAGCCACCGCCTCGTCAGCCACCGCCTCGTCAGCCACCGCCTCGTCAGCCACCGCCTCGTCAGCCACCGCCTCGTCAGCCACCGCCTCCGCGGGTGCCTTCTTGGCGGGAGGGCGCTTCGACGCCGCGGCACGACGGGCGCGCTCGGCCTCATCGGTGACGGTCTTCTCCTGCACCAATTCGATCACTGCCATCGGCGCGTTATCACCTTGGCGTGGCTCGACTTTGATGATGCGGGTGTAGCCTCCGTTGCGGTCGGCGAAGAACGGCCCGATCTCCGCGAACAGCATGTGCACGATGTCCTTGTCGCGGATTTTCTTGAGCACCTCACGCCGGTTGTGCAGCGCGCCCTTCTTTGCGTGGCTGATCAACTTCTCGGCGTACGGCCGCAGCGCCCGGGCCTTCGTCTCGGTGGTCTTGATCCGGCCATGCTCGAACAGCGAGGTGGCTAGGTTGGCCAGCATCGCCTTCTGGTGCGAGGACGACCCGCCGAGGCGAGGGCCCTTGGTGGGCTTTGGCATTTGTCAATCTCCTTGTTACGCAGAGAATTACAGTTGTTCTGTTTCGGCGTAGTCCTGATCGTTGTCCATTTCGTAAGCCGAGTCGCCGTGCCACGTGCCGGTGGCGGCGTCGTACCCGGCGACTTCGGACGGGTCGAAGCCGGCCGGGCTGTCCTTGAGCGACAGACCCAGCTGGTGGAGCTTGACCTTGACCTCGTCGATCGACTTCTGACCGAAGTTGCGGATGTCCAGCAGGTCGGATTCGGTGCGGGCAACCAGCTCGCCGACCGTGTGGATGCCCTCACGCTTGAGGCAGTTGTACGACCGCACCGTCAGGTCCAGGTCGTCGATCGGCAGCGCGAACGACGCGATGTGGTCGGCCTCGGCGGGCGACGGGCCGATCTCAATGCCCTCGGCCTCGACGTTCAGCTCGCGCGCCAGCCCGAACAGCTCAACCAGCGTCTTGCCCGCTGACGCCAGCGCGTCGCGGGGGCTGATCGAATTCTTGGTCTCGACGTCGAGAATCAGCTTGTCGAAGTCGGTGCGCTGCTCAACACGGGTGGCCTCGACCTTGTACGTGACCTTCAGCACCGGCGAGTAGATCGAGTCGACCGGGATCCGGCCGATCTCGGCGCCAGACGCCTTGTTCTGCACGGCAGGCACATAGCCGCGGCCGCGCTCGACGACGAGCTCCACCTCGAGCTTGCCCTTGTCGTTGAGGGTCGCGATGTGCATCTCGGGGTTGTGCACCGTGACACCGGCAGGCGGCACGATGTCACCCGCGGTGACGGCACCGGGGCCCTGCTTGCGCAGGTACATGGTCACGGGCTCGTCTTCCTCCGACGACACGACCAGGCCCTTGAGGTTCAGGATGATGTCGGTGACGTCTTCCTTGACACCGGGGACGGTGGTGAACTCGTGCAGCACCCCGTCGATCCGAATGCTGGTGACCGCGGCGCCGGGAATCGACGACAGTAGCGTACGGCGCAGCGAATTGCCAAGGGTGTAACCGAATCCCGGCTCCAGCGGTTCGATCATGAACCGCGACCGGTCGTCGGCCACGACTTCTTCGCTCAATGTGGGTCGCTGAGAAATCAGCATGTGTTTCTTTCCTCCTTCACGGCATCCACTATTTGATGCCGAGATCCACCTCCCGCGAGCGGGAGATTTCCCGAGCCGTCATCGGGACGGCGCAGGACGTCTTACTTCGAGTAGAACTCGACGATGAGCTGCTCGCTGAGCGGTACATCGATTTGCGCGCGCTCAGGTAGCTGGTGCACCAGGATGCGCTGACGTTCCCCGATCACCTGCAGCCAGGCGGGGATCGGCCGGTCCCCCGCGGTCTCCCGGGAGATCTGGAACGGAACCGAGTTCACCGACGTATCGCGCACGTCGACGATGTCGTACTGCGCCACCCGGTAACTGGGCACGTTCACCTTCACGCCGTTGACGGTGAAGTGGCCATGGCTGACCAGCTGACGCGCCATCCGGCGGGTGCGCGCAAGTCCGGCGCGGTACACGACGTTGTCCAGCCGGGTCTCCAGGATTTGCAGCAGAGCCTCACCGGTCTTGCCGGTGGCACGGTTCGCCTCTTCGTAGTAGCGGCGGAATTGCTTTTCCATGATGCCGTAGGTGAAGCGGGCCTTCTGCTTCTCCTGCAGCTGCTGCCGATACTCACTTTCTTTGATTCGCGCGCGGCCGTGCTGGCCGGGCGGATACGGGCGCTTCTCGAACGCGGCATCACCGCCGACGAGGTCGACGCCCAGGCGGCGCGACTTCCGGGTCGCGGATCCGGTGTAACGAGCCATCAGTGTTCCTCCTAGACCCGACGCCGCTTAGGCGGACGGCACCCGTTGTGCGGCTGCGGGGTGACATCGGCGATCGCCCCGACCTCCAGGCCGGCGGCCTGCAGCGAGCGGATCGCGGTCTCGCGACCCGAACCCGGACCCTTCACGAACACGTCGACCTTGCGCACACCGTGCTCCTGCGCCTTGCGCGCTGCGCTCTCGGCGGCCAGTTGCGCAGCGAACGGGGTCGACTTGCGCGAGCCCTTGAAGCCGACGTGGCCGGACGACGCCCAGGCGATCACGTTGCCCTGCGGGTCGGTGATGGACACGATCGTGTTGTTGAACGTGCTCTTGATGTGAGCAGCGCCGTGCGGGACGTTCTTCTTTTCCCGGCGGCGGCCCTTCTGGCCCTTCTTAGGGGCGGCGGCGGCTTTCTTCGGTGGCATCGGTTACCTGGCCTTCTTCTTGCCCGCGATGGTGCGCTTCGGCCCCTTGCGGGTGCGCGCGTTGGTCTTGGTCCGCTGGCCACGCACCGGGAGGCCGCGACGATGCCGCAGGCCCTGGTAGCAGCCGATCTCGATCTTGCGGCGGATGTCGGCCTGCACCTCGCGGCGCAGATCGCCCTCCACCTTGAGGTTGCCCTCGATGTAGTCCCGAAGATGCGTCACCTGATCTTCGGTCAGGTCCTTGGTGCGCATCTCCTTGTCGATGCCGGTCGCAGCCAAGATTTCGTTGGCGCGGGTACGGCCGATGCCGTAGATGTAGGTCAGCGCGATCTCCATGCGCTTATCGCGCGGTAGATCGACGCCCACGAGACGTGCCATCAGGCGGTGTCCTTCTTCTCATGCGGAGGTCTGATCCCAGCCCGTCCCCGAAAGCCTCGCGGCTTCGCAGGGGCCCGGCCTCCGTTCCGGGCGTCGATGATGCTCTTCGCGCGAGCTCTCATCGGTGATGAGCGGCCATTCCGCTCACTGGTGCTGGGAGGTCTGCATTCAGTTATCTGCCGCAGCTAGCCTTGGCGCTGCTTGTGGCGTGGATCGGAGCAGATCACCATGACCCGCCCATGCCGACGGATCACCCTGCACTTGTCGCAGATCGGCTTCACGCTCGGGTTGACCTTCACGGCTGTCTTCGATCCTGTTCTCGTCTAGTTGGTTGATTACTTGTACCGGTACACGATGCGGCCCCGGGACAGGTCGTATGGAGACAACTCCACGACCACCCGGTCCTCGGGCAGGATGCGGATGTAGTGCTGCCGCATCTTGCCGCTGATGTGAGCGAGCACCTTGTGGCCGTTCTCCAGCTCAATGCGGAACATCGCATTGGGCAGAGGCTCGACCACTCGACCCTCGACCTCTATGGCGCCGTCCTTCTTTGCCATAACCTCCGCGATCCTTGCTCTTCCGGCGACGAGCGCTCGCGCGAAGAGCCAAGCCGCGAGCACCCTCGGGGCAGCGTCGGCCCCGGCTACAAAACGTGAGCACGACCTAGGAAATTCCGAAAATTCCACGATTCGGGGCACACAAGAGCCGGCGCGGGTACCGCACCGTTACTCCACGATACCCGTTTCACGGGCGCAAACCAAAATGACTCCGGCCGTCGTCGCACACTCTGACAAGGGCATACTTGATAGCGATGACTGGACCCGCCTCCCAGCCCCGCAAGCCCGTAATCCTCACCGTCGACGATGACCCAGCCGTATCGCGCGCGGTCGCTCGCGACCTTCGTCGCCACTACGGCGAGAGATACCGAATCGTCCGCGCGGAGTCGGGCCCCGACGCGCTGGAAACGCTGAACGAACTCAAGCTACGCGGCGACACGGTGGCGGTGTTCGTCGCCGACTACCGGATGCCCGAGATGAGCGGTATCGACTTCCTCGAAGAGGCGATGGACATCTATCCGGTCGCCCGCCGGGTGCTGCTGACCGCCTATGCCGACACCCATGCCGCGATCGAGGCCATCAACGTCGTCGACCTGGACCACTACCTCCTCAAACCGTGGGATCCTCCGGAGGAGAAGCTTTACCCGGTGATCGACGGGTTGCTCGAGGCGTGGCGGGAAGCCGGCGACCGGGGCATCCCGCACACGAAGATCATCGGCCACCCCTGGAACCCGAGATCGTCGCAGGTTCGTGAATTCCTAGCCCGAAATCAGTTGTACTACACCTGGTTTCGCGCGGACGAGCCCGAGGGCCAGCGACTGCTCGAAGCGGCAGGCGAGGACGGTATGACGCTGCCCGTGATCATCACCGAGCAGGGCGAGACCCTCGTCGATCCGCCGAACACCGATCTCGCTTCGACGTTGGGCCTGACCACCATGCCGTCGAAGGACTTCTACGACCTTGTCGTGGTCGGAGGCGGACCGGCCGGGCTGGCCGCCGCCGTCTACGGCGCCTCGGAGGGACTCAAGACCGTGCTGATCGAGCGCACCGCCACCGGCGGTCAGGCCGGGCAGAGTTCCCGCATCGAGAACTACCTGGGCTTCCCCGACGGCGTCTCCGGCGACCAGCTCGCGGACCGAGCGCGCAGGCAGGCCGAGAAATTCGGGGCCGAGCTGATCACCGCACGCAAGGCCGTCGCCCTCGAGGTCAACGGGTCGGCGCGAACGGTGCGATTCGACGACGGCAGCTCCATTGACGCCCACGCGGTGATATTGGCAACGGGCGTGTCGTACCGGCAGCTGCCCGCGGAGGGATGTGAGCGGCTCACGGGCGCCGGCGTTCACTACGGCGCGGCCTCCTACGTGGCAACCGAATGCGGAGACGAAGCGGTCTTCATCGTCGGCGGCGCCAATTCGGCCGGACAATGCGCGGTGAATATGTCTCAGTACGCCAAGTCGGTGACCCTGGTCGTGCGCGGCCCGTCGTTGGAGGCGTCGATGTCCTACTACCTGATCCAGCAGGTCGAGGCCATCGACAACATCAACGTTCGGACCTGCACGGTGGTCAGGGAGGTGTGCGGCGGCGATCACATCGAGAAGCTGATCCTCGAGGATCAGCGAACCGGCCAGACCGACGAGGTCACGTGCGCCCGGATGTTCGTCTTCATCGGCGCGGAGCCGCGCACCGACTGGCTGGACGGCGTGGTCGCACGTGACGAACACGGGTTCGTGCTCTCCGGACCGGACCTGAAGAACGTGGTCGGCTGGGCTCTGGATCGACCTCCCCATCACCTGGAAACAAGTGTGCCCGGTGTGTTTGTTGCAGGAGACGTGCGTGCCGAGTCCGCCAAACGTGTGGCGGCCGCCGTCGGCGAAGGGTCGATGGCCGTGATGCTGGTGCACCGCTACCTGGCGGAGTCCTAGAAAGGAGGCGCAGCGATGAGCCACTCGGGCGAAGAGCCGAAAACAGCGATGAGCCACTCGGGCGAAGAGCCGAAAACAGCGATGAGCCACTCGGGCGAACAGCCGAAGCCAGCAGGTGAGACGTGCCTGCCCGACGAGCTGCGCACATTGTTCTTGTTCGAGGAGCTGTCGGACGAGCAGCTCGCGACGCTGTGTCAGAACGGCCATATCCAAAAGTTCGAGCCCGGGCCCGTTTGTATCGAGGGTGAGCCCGCGACCTGCTTCTACGTGCTCATCGACGGCGAGCTCGTGATGTCGAAGCGGTCGGCAGGCGTGGACCTCGATACCACCCGCACCTCCCAGCGGGGCGTGTACTGCGGGGCGTGGTCGGCGTATGTGCCCGGTGATTCGCATGTCTACGAAGCGTCGGTACGCGTGACCAGGCCGTCCCGGTTTTTCGTGCTGGACGCAAATGCGTTCGCGGACTTCATGAAGGCCGAGTTCCCGATGGCCGTGCATCTCGTCGAGGGCCACAAGGTCGGGGGCCTGCGCCAGCGCCAGATCGTGGGTCAGCGGGAGAAGCTGCTGGCCCTCGGCCAGCTCACGGCGGGGCTCACCCACCAGCTGAATAATCCGGCCGCCGCCACCGCGCGCGCCGCGGCCGATCTGCGTGGCCGCGTTAGCAAGATGCGCAACAAGCTCGCGATGCTGGCCGAGGGCAAGTTCACACCCAAGGCGATGCGCGCTCTGGTGAGCATTCAGGACGAGGTTGCCGAGCAGGTCGCCAAGGCCAAGCCGCTGGAGCTCACCGCGCTGGAGACATCGGACCGCGAGGATCAGATCGGCGACTGGCTGGAGGATCACGGCATCGCCGACGCCTGGGATTACGCGCCAACCTTCGTCGAGGCGGGTCTGGACATCGACTGGCTGGAGCGGGTTTCTGCAACGGCCGAGGAGGCGGACGCAACGTTCCAACTGCCGACCGCAATCGGCTGGCTCAAATACACCATCGACACCGAAGAGCTGATGAAGGAGATCCTCGAGGCGAGCAAGCGGATCTCGGAGCTGCTGGCCGGCGCCAAGCAGTACTCGCAGATGGACCGGGCGCCGTACCAGGCCGCCGACATCCACGTGTCGCTGCACAGCACGCTGATGATGTTCGGCGACCGGATCGGCAAGGACAGCAAAGTCAAACTCGTCAAGGAATACGACAAGTCATTGCCCGAATTGCTCTGCTACCCAGGCGATCTGAACCAGGTCTGGACGAACATCATTGACAATGCGATTCAGGCAATGGACGGCAACGGCACGTTGACGGTCCGGACTATGCGCGAAAACGACGACATGGTCCGGGTGGAGATCTGCGATGACGGACCGGGTATCCCCAAAGACATCGTGGACCGCATCTTCACTCCGTTCTTCACCACGAAGCCGCTCGGCGAGGGCACCGGGCTCGGCCTGGATCTGGCCTGGCGCATCGTCGCGGAGAAGCACCACGGCAACCTGCGGGTCGAGTCCGAGCCGGGAAACACCCGGTTCATCATCCTGCTGCCGCTGGCCGCACCCGCACCCGTATTACCCACACCCGTGGAGATTTCGCCAGACGCGGAATAGCCGCCGACGATCACAAAGTTGGAGCTGGCATGACAGATACGGACACACCCAACCTCGGACGCTTTGGATCCTTCGGTCTTGGAGTCACCCCGGACGACGCCGAACAGATTGAAGCCCTCGGCTACGGCGCCGTCTGGGTCGGCGGTTCTCCACCGGCCGAACTCGACTGGGTCGAGCCGATTCTGCAGAAGACCACCACACTGCAGGTGGCCACCGGGATCGTCAACATCTGGACCGCGGCCCCCGGGCCGGTCGCGGAGTCATTCCACCGCATCGACAAGGCTTACCCCGGACGATTTCTGCTAGGCATCGGCGTCGGGCATCCCGAATCGCTCACCGAATACCGCAAGCCCATCGACGCTCTGAACGACTATCTGGACAAGCTCGACGAGTATGGCGTCCCGAAACAGCGCCGCGTCGTGGCGGCGCTCGGGCCACGGGTGCTGAAGCTCTCCGCGCAGCGCAGCGCGGGCGCCCATCCGTACCTGACCACGCCGGAGCACACCGCCCAGGCTCGAGAACTGATCGGGCCGTCGGCGTTCCTGGCGCCCGAGCACAAGGTGGTGCTGACCACCGACGCCGACAAGGCGCGTGCGATCGGCCGCAAGGCACTGGACATCTACCTGGGCCTGACCAACTACGTCAGCAACTGGAAACGGCTCGGGTTCACCGACGATGATGTCCGCCGTCCGGGCAGCGACAAGCTGGTCGACGCGTTCGTCGCGTACGGCACCACTGAGGACGTCGCCCGTCGCCTGACCCAGCACATCGACGCGGGCGCGAACCACGTGACGATCCAGGTGCTCGGCGGGCCGGACCGACGGATTCCGACGCTCGCCGAGCTGGCCGGCCCCTTGGGCCTGACCGCCTAAGACCTGACCGCCTAAGACCTGACCGCCTAAGACCTGACCGCCTAAGGCCTGACCGCCAAAGAGAGGACCACGATGACCGAGGCCGCACAGCTCAAGCCCGACGTCGGCCGCTACGGGGTGTGGACCGGCGGCCCGCCCACTCCCGAGCAGGCGGCCGAGATCGAGAAGCTGGGCTACGGCGCGATCTGGGTCGGCGGGTCGCCGGCCGGCGAGCTGACGTTCGCGGAGCCGATCCTCGAGGCCACCGAGTCGATCACGCTCGCGACCGGAATCGTCAACATCTGGGCGGCGCCGGCCAAACAGGTCGCGGCCTCGTACCACCGCATCGAAAAGGCTTATCCCGGAAGATTTCTGCTCGGTGTCGGCGTCGGCCATCGCGAGCACACCGAGGAGTACCGCAAGCCCTACGAAGCGCTGGTGGAATACCTGGACGTGCTCGACGAGTTGTGCGGGCCCACCAGCCGCCGGGTGGTCGCCGCCCTCGGACCGAAGGTGTTGAAGCTGGCCGCGCAGCGAAGCGCCGGCGCGCATCCGTACCTCACCACGCCGGAACACAGTGCGCAGGCGCGAGAGCTGGTCGGCAGGTCCGTGCTCCTCGCGCCCGAGCACAAGGTGGTGCTGACCACAGACGCTGACGAGGCCCGCGAGATCGGCCGTAAATCGGTGGACTTCTACCTCGGCTTGAGCAACTACCTCAACAACTGGAAGCGGCTCGGATTCACCGACGAGGACATTGCAAGGCCGGCCAGTGACAAGCTGATCGACGCAGTGGTGGCGCATGGCAGCGCCGGGCAGATCGCCAACCGCCTCGACCAGCACCTGCAGGCCGGGGCCGACCACGTCGCGATCCAGGTGCTGGGCGGCTGGGACCGGCTGATCCCGACGCTGGCGGAGCTGGCAGAACCGCTGGGCCTGAAGTCCAGAGCCTGACGCCCGTTAGTGTTTGCCCATGCGGCTATTGGTGACGGGCGGTGCCGGGTTCATCGGCGCCAACTTCGTCCGCAGCACGCTGCGTGAGCGTCCCGATGTGTCGCTGACGGTGCTCGACGCGTTCACGTATGCCGGCAGCCACGAGTCGCTGGCCGGGCTCGACGGCGCCATCCGTGTGGTTGAAGGCGACGTCACCGACGCTCGCGTGGTGTCGGGACTGGTCGCGGATTCCGATGTCGTCGCGCACTTCGCCGCGGAGACGCACGTCGACAACGCGTTGGCCGACCCCGCACCGTTCCTGCACAGCAACGTGCTGGGCACGTTTGCAGTGCTGGAGGCCGTTCGCCGCTACGGGGTGCGGCTGCACCATGTCTCCACCGATGAGGTGTACGGCGAGTTGACGCTCGACGACCCGCACAGGTTCACGGCGGACACCCCCTACAACCCGTCCAGCCCGTACTCGTCGACCAAGGCCGCTGCCGACATGCTCGTGCGGGCGTGGGTGAGGTCCTACGGTGTGGCGGCGACGATCTCGAACTGCTCCAACAACTACGGGCCGTATCAGCACGTCGAGAAGTTCATCCCGCGGCAGATCACCAACGTGCTGACCGGGCGGCGGCCGAGACTGTACGGAGACGGCGCCAACGTGCGCGACTGGATCCACGTCGACGATCACAACGCGGCGGTGTGGCGCATCATCGACGACGGCCAGTCAGGACGGACGTATCTGATCGGCGCCGACGGCGAACGCGACAACCTGTCGGTGCTGCAGATGATTCTGCGTGAGATGGGCTGCGACCCAGAGGCTTTCGACCGCGTGCCCGACCGTGCCGGCCACGATCTCCGATATGCGATCGACCCGACCGTGCTGCAGGACGAATTGTCGTGGAAGCCGGCGCATTCCGACTTCACCGAGGGATTGCGCGCGACCATCGGCTGGTACCGCGACAACGAGTCCTGGTGGCGACCACTGAAGGACGGCGTGGAAGAGCGATACGCCGAGCGCGGCCAGTGATATGCGGCCGGTGATATGACGGTACGCGAGCTTGCGATCCCCGGCGCGTGGGAGATCGAGCACACTGTGCACCGGGACGACCGCGGGCTGTTCTACGAATGGTTCGCCCAGCAGGAGTTCGCTGCAACGACGGGGCACCGTTTCGATCTGCACCAGGCCAATTGCTCGGTGTCGGCAGCCGGAGTTCTGCGGGGGCTGCACTTCGCGCAGCTGCCCCCCAGCCAGGCGAAATTCGTGACGTGCGTGCGTGGCGCGGTGTTCGACGTCGTCGTCGACATCCGGGTCGGCTCACCGACCTACGGCCGCTGGGACTCCGTGCAGCTCGACGGCCGCGACCACCGATCGGTGTACGTGTCGGAGGGGCTGGCCCATGGATTCCTTGGGCTGGAGGATGAGTCAACGGTCATGTACCTGTGTTCCGCTCCCTACGCCCCCGACCGCGAGCACACGATTCTGGCGACGGACCCGCAGCTGGCGATCGACTGGCCGACGGTGGGCGGCGCAGCTCCAGTGATGTCCGCCCGGGACCTCGATGCGCCGACCCTCGAGGACGTTCGGATGGCGCGCCTGCTGCCCACCTGGGACGACACCAGAGACTTCATTGAGCGACTGCGGCGCGGCGGCTGAACAGCCACACCGCAAACAACACCACCGTCAGCACCTCGGCCACCGCATCGATCGCCGCGTGAGGCGACGGTTGCCATCCGCGCTCCGTGAAGCCGAGCACGCCGACGGTCCGCGACAACGCAAACGCCACAAGCGATCCGCCGGCCAGCGCGGCCGCGGCCCATCGCAACCAGCCCGGACCACCGACGACCAACAGCACGGCGACCGCCACGCTGACGCTGGCCTGCAACAGAAACGCCGTGCCAATGTTCGGAATGTGACGGTAGCCGTGGATGTACAGGTAGGCGTGGCTGATGCCGCTGACCGCTAGCGCCGCGGCGATTGCCACTCTCAGCCCGATGTCGGTGAGTTTCATTGCAGCTTCTGATCTTTCAGTGCAAGCGCCTGCTGGCCCTTGGTGTAGGTAACCTCCCGAACGCCGAGCGCGTCGTGAAGTTGGCCCGCGGGCAGCGTGATCGGCTTCGGCGCGGGCCCGTCGCCCGGGTGCGGCAGCGGGTAGGCGGTAGTCGTCGCAGAGTAGAAGGTCACATTGCCCTCCGTCTTGGAAAATAGTTGGTGCACATGACCGTTGAGGCAGGTGACTGACGAGAACCGCTTGAGGTAGCTCAGCGCCTGAGTCGCGTCGTCGGTGCCCCAGCCCCAGCCCGGGTACATCGCGAACAGCGGGATGTGGCTGAACACCACGATGGGCGTGTCACTGGATAGCGGTGCGACGTCCTTTTCGATGAAGTCGAGCTGATCGGTGCCCAGACGGCCCCCGCCCATCTGCGAGAAGCTCAGCGTGTTGACCAGCGCGATGAAGTGCACCCCCGCCACGTCGAAGCTATACCAGCCGTCACCGCGGGTACCCGCACCGAAAACCTGGCGGTACTTCTGGCCGGCATCGTCGACGGAGTCGTGCTCGCCCGGGACTGTGAACACGTGCGGCGTGTTCAGCCCGGTCAGCATTTGCTTGACCTGGTCGAACTGCGCGGGGCTCGCCAGATGCGTCAAGTCACCGGTGTGGATGACGAAATCCGGCGTGTAGCCCAGGCTGTTCACCTGGTTGATGGCCTCGCCGAACGTGCCGGCCACATTGGGGTTGGCGCCCCCGGAGAAGCCGATGTGGCTGTCGCTGATCTGAGCGAAACGCAGTGCCGGCCGGGTTGCCTGCGAGCTGGTTGGGGTGGATCCGGCGATGTGCGAGATCACCTCACCGCCCACCACGGTCAGCACGACCGCCGATCCGAACCAAGCGCTGTGGCGGATCAGCTGCCGACGGCTCATCCCTTGTGGATCGCGCTCGCCCGTCATCCCGTCACCACCACCGTGCCGGTCATGAACGGGTGAATCGAGCAGATGTAGTCGTAGGTGCCCGGCTTGGTGAACGTAAAGCTGTAGGTGCCGTGGGTGTCCATGCCGGGACCGTGGAAGGAGCCGTCCTTGGCCGCAATAGTGTGGGGCTCCTCGTCCTGGTTGGTCCACGTGACGGTGGCGCCGACCGGCACCGTCAAAGTGGCCGGATCGAACTTGAAGTCCTTGATGTTGACTGCGTTGGCCCCCACCGGTGCCGCCGGGGCCGTCGTCGACGAGCCGGTGGCTGCCGGCGCGGTTTCCGTCGACGGCATCCCGCTCATGCCCGGCATCCCGGGTGTGACGCTTGCACCCGAGCCGAAGTTCACGGTCGGGGGGGTATCGGGCGCGGGCTTGGGTGAGGAGCAAGAGGCGAGCAGCAGGATCGCGGCCGCCGCCAGCATGACGGCGCGCCAAGGTCTCGTATTCACACCCACATATAGGCGGGTGGGTTACACGGATCAGGTCGGCTGGTCGGGTTGCGGCGCGAGCACCTCGATCACGCCGTTGATCTCGCGAACCTGCAGCGCGGGCAGCGGTTTCGGCGCGATCGGCAGCTGATGGGTCAGCACCTGGCCGGTGGGCGCGAACGACGTCGAATGGCACGGGCAGCGCAGCCGGTCGTCGGGCCCGTCGAACCATAGCCGGCAGCCCTGGTGAGTGCACACCCCTGAGACGGCCTCCGGCTTGCCGTCGACTCGGCGGACGAAGCCGATCACGGATCCGAGGTCGAACGGATGCATGGCACCGTCGGGAACGTCCGAGCTGGCGGCGACCCTCTGCCACGTCCCGGCGTTAGGGGTGAGCTCACCGTCGCTTTTTTCGTCGCCGGCGGGGTTCTCGCCGCGCATGACGAGCCTGTCGACCGACACGGCCGCGACCGCGGCAGCGGCTGCCGCGGACGTGCCGACGATGACCTGTCGGCGGGTGGCGGACGGCGGCGCCGATGCCTTCGGCGACGCGTCGTCGAGCTGGTCTGCGAGCTGGCGATGGAGATCGGCGAGGAACTCCGGGCGCGGCGCGCCGGCGCCCGGTTTGGCGGCTTGGAGGTCGATCGCTGTGCGGATCTGCGCGGCGTCGAAGTCGTCCGGCCGGAACGCCCGTGGTCGCCGGTCAGCAAGCAGGTCGTCGATGTACCTGCGCAGTCCACGCGGGTTCATGGCTTGTCCTCGTCGTTGATATGTGCAGCGTCGTTGAAACGTGCGGCGTCGTTGACCTGTGCCGCAAGTCGCAGCGCGCGGTGCTGGAGCACCTTGGCGTTGGCGACGCTGACCCCCATGTCAGCGGCGGACTCCTTGATCGAACGGCTTTGCAGGAACCGCAGTTCCAGAATCCGACGGTACTGGTCGGGCAGCGCGTCGAGCAGCTCGGCGACGCGTTGCGGCGCGGTGCTGACCGCCTCCTCGCTTTCCGGCGGCGCTTCGATGTCGTCGATCGATGTGATCTCGTGCCCGAGCGTCGCGCGCCAGTGTGCGGCGAGAACTGTTCGCGCCGTCGCGCGCAGGTAGCCGCGGACCTCGCCGATGCTGGCGGTAAGCCGCAGTGGCCGCAAGGCCGCGAGGAAGACCTCCGCGGTGAGGTCTTCGGCATCGGCGCGGTTGCCGACGCGGGCGAAGATCGTCCGGTACACCCAGGCGGCGTTGTCCTGGTAGACGGCCTCCCAATTCGGATAGCGATCGCCGCCGACTAGCCGCAATGGTCGCGGGCGGGGGTCGCTCTGTGCCGTCACGTGTGTGGCCTGCCTGTTCGGGGGTGAGTCGGCACGGCACGGCGGCCGCCTCCTCACCTGTCCATAGTCGCGCGGGTTACACGACCGCGCGCCCGATTGGGCCAGTCGCGCCGCCGCCCCAACCTCCTTTTTGCGCCCGTCCCGATCATTTACTAGGATGTCCTAGTAATCTCCGACCACCTATTCGCGGGGCTATTCATGACGACTCGTATTCCGCATTTCATCGACGGCCGGCGCACGGCCGGTCTGTCAGAGCGCACCGCCGATGTGTACGACCCGAACACCGG
>Ga0209006_10000652_pt1 | contig 32308 bp, 35 predicted proteins | sample JacPin_JW_Ref_O2_FD_188567 | JGI IMG/M metagenome (GOLD analysis project Ga0209006, IMG submission 188567) | Forest soil microbial communities from Algoma, Ontario, Canada - Jack Pine, Ontario site 1_JW_Ref_O2 (SPAdes) (version 2) | ecosystem: Environmental > Terrestrial > Soil > Boreal... | reverse complement strand
CCAATCCCGGCAGTATCCGTGGCGCACCAGCATCGTCGCCACCACATTCTGGGTTGGTGAAGTCCTCGACCCGTCGGTGCCCGACGGATCACAGACCGTCTCGACCTACGACACGAACTGGCTCGCCAACTACGGTGGATGCGACGGCATCGTCAAAGCTGGCCAGTGCCGTACCGAGCGTCGGGTGGCCTCAAACGGCTTCTTCCCAACCAGCATGACGCCGGTGCAGAACCCGTTCTATCTCGACCTGCCGTACGACGACGTCAACAATCCCGCCGCATTCGCCATGCGCGCCAACGTGATCCCGTGGGCAAACGATCCCGGCTATACCGGTCGTGCCGACGATCCGAACTTCAGCTTCATGAAGAACCGATGGGTGCAACTCACCAAGGACGGCCACGTCTGCTACGGGGAGATCGAGGACGCCGGTCCGGCGGTCTACGACGACGCCGCCTACGTCTTCGGCCCAGCGCGACCCGCCAATACCCGGTTCGACGGAGCGGGTCTCGATGTCTCACCGGCCCTCAACGGCTGCCTGGACTTCAGCACACTCGACGGAGTCAACGACAGGGTCGACTGGAGATTCGTGGAACAACGTGACGTCCCCGGCGGTCCCTGGACCCGGGTGGTGACGCAGTGAGTGGGCTCGAACGACATTCCCGGGAACGGGTGATGAGCGCCGACTATGCCAGGGAGTTTCCGCCGGAGGTGCTGCGCCTGGTGCATCTGCTCGGCGAACACGACGAGGAGACGTAGATCGCGCGGAAGGCAAGGCCGGGTTATACAACTGGCAGTTCGTCCATCGGCGGCACGGCATCCAGGACTTCGCTCGTTTCCTGGTGCACACGCAACCGCTCTCGGAGTTCGAGCGCTCTCCGTTGATTGTGAACGTGTCCTAGCATCCGCTTCGCCCCGCACGGCGCTCTTCTCTTTCTGTCTCCGGATCACGTGGTGCTCTCGCTCCCGTTTGGCGAGCCACACAACTTAGGGTTCCCGGTATGGACCCCAACCTGCGCCGCCCCCTCAACGCGACATCCCTCCGCAGTGCCGTCGGTCCGCCGTGGCGGCACATCGAGGTGGTCGACGAAACCGGTTCGACCAACGCCGATCTCGTCAGCCGCGCGTCGGCCGGCGAGGACATCGATGGGGTCGTGTTGATCGCCGAGCACCAGACCGCGGGCCGGGGCCGCAACGGTCGGACATGGGCGGCGGCGCCACGGGCGCAGCTGACACTGTCGGTAGGCGTCGGCGCCGCCGACGTGCCAACCCCGGCGTGGGGCTGGCTTCCGCTGGCCGCGGGACTTGCCGTGGTCGATGCGGTCAAGGCCAATGCGGGCGTGGCAGCGGCCCTGAAGTGGCCCAACGACGTGCTCGCCGGTGACGGAAAGCTGGCAGGCATTCTCTCCGAGGTAGCTGGGCAAGCCATCGTTGTCGGCATCGGGCTCAACGTGACGCTGCGCGGCGACGAGGTCGGCGAACCTTTGGTGACGTCGTTCGCGGATCTAGGCGTCGCGGCCCCGGACCGCACGGAGCTGGCGGCCGAGCTGCTGCGCCGCCTGGGGCAGCGGGTGACCGGCTGGCGCGCCGGCGATCAACGGCTGATGGACGAGTATCGGTCGTGCTGCACCACCATCGGGTCCTCGGTGCGCGCTGTGTTGCCCGGCGGCCGCGAGATCGTCGGCGCCGCTTTGTCGGTCGATGATCAGGGTCGGATGTGCATCGACACTGGCCGCGAGGTCGTTGCCATATCGGCCGGAGACGTCGTGCACCTGCGTCCCAACCCTTAAGGTCAAGCCGTGGGCTACCCGGACAATGTTCTGGCCAAGGACGAGCAAGTGGTCCTACATTCGCATCCGCACTGGAAGCGCCTCGTCGGCCCCGTGTTCGTGTTCATCATCGCTACAGGAGTGGCAGCGTTCCTGACCGCGGTCGTGCAGCAGCGGACCAGCTGGGACCAGAACGCCAGAATGATCGTGGAAGGCGCGATCTGGGCGATCTGGCTGGTGCTCCTCTTCTGGCAGACACTGGCGCCGGTGCTCAGTTGGCGCACCACTCACTTCGTCATCACCGATCGTCGGGTGATGTTCCGGCACGGCCTGCTGACCCGATCGGGCATCGACATCCCGCTCGCACGGATCAACAGCGTGGAGTTCCGGCACGGGCTGGTCGACCGGATGGTGGGCACCGGCACGTTGATCATCGAGTCGGCGTCACAAGACCCGCTCGAGTTCCACGACATCCCGCAAGTCGAGCGAGTCCACTCGCTGCTATATCACGAAGTCTTCGACACCCTCGGCGGCGAGGAATCCGACAGCCGGTCGACCGGCAGGCGCTGACGGCGCCGCGCGCGCCGCAGCGGGGTGACGTTTGCCGCCCCGTGAGCCTCGTGCGCATCCTCCATCGCCTCCGCGATGCCGCCCGCTGTGAAGGCGGACTCGAGGGCCTTGTCGGGGTTGCGACCGAACTCGTCGGGGAACACCCAGCGCCGGAAGGCCCAGAACCGGAACGCCATCTGCAGCAGATTGCCCACGATGTAGGCGGAGATGAAGTCGGCGATGTTCTCGACGGTCAGGGTGACGTGCGGCACCCGCAACTCGAAGACGTAGCTCGAGACCCACAGCGGCGCCATCGACAGCAGCACGCCGACACCGCTGACTGCGAAGAACAGCAGCGCCTCGTGGTGGCGTTCGCGGCCGCCCCGATCGCGGAAACTCCACTCCCGGTTGAGGATGTAGGACGCGATCACCGCCACGATCCCGGAAATGATCTTCGCCGTCACCGGCTTGGGCTCCAGCACCGTCAACTTCAGCGTGTAGAACAGCGCCGAGTCGATGATGAACGTGCTGCCTCCGACGATCGCGAACTTGATCAGCTCGTGATGCCGCTCAGCTGCGGGCCGGACCAATCGCGGGAGGCGGGCGATGGTCGCGTCGGTGAAGGACACAAGGCCGGAGTCTACGTAGATAGCCCCTGCTCTCGCCATTCAGGAACTCACCCGGGCCAAAGCCGCCGGTCACGGCACCATGACACGATGGTGCCGTGCCGAACAGTTCTCCCATCGTGGCGATGGTCGGCGGTGGGCAGCTGGCGAGGATGACGCATCAGGCGGCCATCGACCTCGGGCAGACGCTGCGAGTGCTCGCCGCCACGCCGGATGACCCGGCCGCCCAAGTCACGCCTGACGTGGTGATCGGTTCCCACGAAAATCTCGAAGACCTGCGGCGCGCCGCCGAAGGTGCCACCGTGATGACCTTCGATCACGAGCATGTCCCCACCGAGCTGCTCGGCAAGCTCGTCGCCGAGGGAGTCACCGTCGCGCCGCCACCAGAGGCGCTGGTACACGCCCAGGACAAGCTCGTGATGCGGCAACGGCTGGGCGCCCTCGGCGTGCCGGTACCTCGGTATTCGTCGGTCTCGCACCTCGACGAGGTCGACGCGTTCGCCGCACACATCGGCGGACCGATCGTCGTCAAGGCAGTGCGCGGGGGTTACGACGGCCGCGGGGTTTATCTGCCCGCAGACGTGGCCGACGCTCGCGAAGGCGCGGCCCGGTACCTGGCCGATGGTGTCGGAGTGCTCGTCGAGGAACGCGTGACGATGCGGCGCGAGCTGGCGGCGCTGGTCGCCCGATCGCCGTTTGGTCAAGGAGCGGCCTGGCCGGTCGTGCAGACCGTGCAACGAGACGGAATCTGCGTTGTAGTGCTTGCGCCTGCGCCAGGGCTGTCTGACGAAATCGATGTTGCCGCAGTGCAATTGGCGCTTCGGCTGGCCGACGAACTTGGCGTCGTCGGCTTACTGGCGCTTGAGCTGTTCGAAACGAGCGACGGCGCACTGCTGGTCAACGAACTCGCGATGCGGCCACACAATTCCGGGCATTGGACGATGGACGGGTCGACCACCAGTCAGTTCGAGCAGCATCTTCGGGCGGTGCTCGACTATCCGCTGGGCGCAACGTCGCCGGTGGCGCCGCTGACCGTGATGGCGAATGTGCTCGGCGCGCCGCGACCGCCCGCGATGGCCATGGACGAGCGGTTGCACCACCTGTTAGGGCGGATGCCTGACGCCCATGTCCATCTGTACGGCAAGGCAGAACGCGCGGGCCGCAAGATCGGGCACGTCAACATCGTCGGGGCGCGTGACGGTTCACCCGACGACGCGCAGTACGTCGCGAACGTGCGCGAGCGCGCCGAGCGAGCGGCACACTGGTTGTCGCACGCGGAGTGGACCGATGGATGGGATGGCCATGGCTCCTGACGAGCGCGCTGAGGCCCGTGTCGGGTTGATCATGGGCAGCGACAGCGACTGGCCCGTGATGGAGGCGGCCGCCCACGCGCTGGCCGAGTTCGACGTTCCGTTCGAGGTCGGCGTCGTCTCTGCGCACCGGACCCCTGATCGGATGCTCGACTATGCGCGCACCGCGGCGGGCCGAGGCATCGAGGTGATCATCGCGGGGGCCGGGGGCGCAGCGCACCTGCCCGGGATGGTGGCGTCGGCGACCGCGCTGCCGGTGATCGGCGTCCCCGTCCCGCTGGCCAAGCTCGACGGCCTGGACTCGCTGCTGTCGATCGTGCAGATGCCCGCCGGGATTCCGGTGGCGACCGTGTCTATCGGAGGAGCGCGCAACGCCGGGCTGCTGGCGGTGCGCATCCTCGGCGCATCGGATGCGCATCTGCGCAAGCGGATCGAGGCGTTTCAAGAGCAGCTCGGGGCAATCGTGCTGGAGAAGGACGCTGCCCTACGGGACCGACTTCTCGGGCCCGGGAGTAAGTTTTCTGACGAGTAGCGAGGAGTCCGACATGACCGGCAATCCGTCGTTTGACGTGTTCAAACTTCCCGACGAGCACAACGAGTTGCGCGCGGTGCTGCGCGATCTGTGCGAGAAGGAGATCGCTCCGTACGCCGCGGATGTCGACGAGAAGCCGCGGTTCCCCGAGGAGGCGCTCAAGGCGCTCAACGAGTCCGGCTTCTCGGCGGTGCACATCTCCGAGGAGTACGGCGGTCAGGGTGCGGACTCGGTGGCCACCTGCATCGTGATCGAAGAGGTCGCCCGGGTGGACGCGTCCGCGTCACTGATCCCCGCGGTCAACAAGCTCGGCACGATGGGCCTGATCCTGTCCGGCTCCGACGAGCTGAAGAAGCAGGTGCTGCCGTCGGTGGGGTCCGGGGAGGCGATGGCGTCGTACGCGCTCTCGGAACGGGAAGCCGGTAGCGATGCCGCGGCGATGCGCACGCGCGCCCGGCCGGACGGGGATTCCTGGATTCTGAACGGTTCCAAGGCGTGGATCACCAACGGCGGCAAGTCGACGTGGTACACGGTGATGGCGTCGAGCGACCCGGTGAAGGGCCCGAACGGGATCTCGGCGTTCATCGTGCACAAGGACGACGAGGGTTTCACCGTGGGACCCAAGGAGCGCAAGCTCGGGATCAAGGGATCGCCGACCACCGAGCTCTACTTCGAGAACTGTCGCATCCCCGGCGACCGAATCATCGGGGAGCCCGGCACGGGGTTCAAGACGGCGCTGGCGACACTCGACCACACCCGGCCGACGATCGGTGCGCAGGCGGTCGGCATCGCCCAGGGTGCGCTCGACGCGGCGATCGCCTACACCAAGGAGCGCAAGCAATTCGGTACGTCGATCAGCGACTTTCAGGGTGTGCAGTTCATGCTGGCGGACATGGCCATGAAGGTCGAGGCGGCCCGATTGATGGTGTACACCGCGGCGGCGCGAGCCGAGCGTGGCGAGCCGGCGCTCGGGTTCATCTCCTCGGCATCGAAATGCTTCGCTTCCGATGTCGCGATGGAGGTCACCACCGACGCCGTGCAGCTGTTCGGCGGCGCAGGCTACACCCAGGACTTCCCGGTTGAACGGATGATGCGCGACGCCAAGATCACCCAGATCTACGAGGGAACCAACCAGATCCAGCGGGTGGTGATGTCGCGGGCGTTGCTGCGCTAACCGCTCTTCGCGCAAGCGCTCATCAATGCTGAGCTTCAGCTGTAGTACAGGAACGTCGCCATGCCCGACTCAAGGTGATGGGTGTTGTGGCAGTGGCTGATCCATTTTCCGGGGTTGTTCGTGTCGAAGTCTATGTCGACGGTCGCCAGGGGTGCCACCAGCACGGTGTCCTTGCGCGCGGCCGGCGCTGGCCGGCCCCGCCCAGCTCGCCCGGGCCGCCCGGCTCGCCCGGCTCGCCCGTGGGCAGCATCACCTGGGCGGTGTGCCCGTGAAAGTGCATCGGGTGGAACATCTTCGATTCGTTGACGAACCGGATGCGCACCCGCTGCGCGGGCGTCACCTCGATGCCGTCGTTGGGTGGGTCATACAGCTTGCCGTTGATCGTCCAGTGGTAGCCGTTTGACGGGCCGGCCAGCCGCAGCTCGACAGTCCGGTCGGGATTGCGTTGCGACAGATTGACTTCCGGCGTCGCGGGCAGGCCGGCGGTGTCAAGCGGGGCGGTGATGTTCAATGCCGCGACGTACTGGTCGATCTTGACGCCGCTCGGCGCGCCGTTCACTCGCATGTTGAGTTGTGCAAACCCGTCTTTGGCGTACGCCGCGGCGATCACCGGCACCGACGAGCCCACCGTGATCGTCGCGTCGACCCGTTCCCCCATGCCCAGAATTACCGAGTCCGTCTCGCGCGGCACCACCGGGAATCCATCGGTGTGCGTCACGGTCATCTTCGTGTTCGGCACTCCGACGCGGAACGCGGTGTCGCCCCCGGCGTTGATGATTCGTAGCCGTCCATCGGGTTCGGGATCGCCAGCCCGTGCCAGTGCACGCTGGTGTCTGCGGGCAGGTTGTTGGTCACCACGGCGCGCAGCGTTTCACCCTTGCGGAGCCGTATCTCCTTGCCGGGCACCCGCCCGTTGTAGGCCCACGTGGACACGGTCACGCCGCCGAGGTCGATCTGCGCCGGACCCGGCGTGAGCGCGACGTCGAGGGCGTTCGGGCTCGCGCTCATCGTCGGGGTGGCCGCCGGACGGCCGGACCGCGAGCAGGCCGCGGCCGCCCCGACGGCCGAAAGCACCAAGAAACCACGTCGATCGAGCACTTCCACAGCCTTGCACCGGCGCGAATTGCGCGGATGCAAACCATCAAAGAGTCCGGGTGATGTTCTCGGTGCTACGACGCCTTGCCAGGATGTCCGGGTCGGGGTTGGCGACCTGCACCAGCGACGCTCCGACGGCGAATACCGCCAGCAGACCGTCCACCAGCTGCGCGCCGGTGCCCCAGTCGGCCGTGGACAGCACCCGGTCATCGCCGGAAATTGCGTGTGCGGCGGCGGAATCCAGAGCAGCGGTCAGCACATTCTCGACAGAGCGACCGTCGAGCGCGGGACCGGGTCGGTGCTCCGCGACGACCTGGTCTGCTTGCACCCGCACAGAGGTGGCGTAGTCGGTGACCCCGGCCGGCAGGTCCGGCACCGACCGGCCGAACGGATCGAGCGACAGCGCCACCACGTCACCGACTGTGCCGACGGCGTCGTCGGCTTCCGGTATCCGGTCGGCGGTGCACATCGCGATGTCGGCGCCCCCGGCAGCGCCGATTGCCACTTCGGCTCCCATCCACCAGGCGCCGAACACCACGGCCGCGGTTTGCCAGTGGGCGGGCAACATTATTGCAACCTTGGTGCCCGCTGAAGCGCCGAGCTCATCGCGTAACAGGTTGGCGGTCTTGGCCGCCCAGTTCGCGAAGGTGACCGTCGACAGCTCGATGCGTTCGCCGATGGCGTCGTCGTAGTAGGTGATCCGCGGCTTCGACGCGTCGGCGCGCAGCAACGGATCCAGCACCGCCGCACTAAGATTGGTCGCCGCGCTGAGACCCGCCATGCCTCAGTTGACGCACCGAGGATCGTTCGACCCGGCCGTGATGATCGGGGACGGCGGCGGCGTTGACGAATCGGTGGGCGTTGCGGCCGCGGGATCAACCGTCAACGCGGTCGGGTCGCTACTGTCCAGCCCGGAGCCGGGGCCGGTGTAGTCGGCTGCCAACACCACCCGCACGGTGTCCGGTTTCACCGCTGCGTTGACGACGATCGGCAGCCCGCCGAGTTGTTTGGCCACCGCCTGTGCGCCGAGATCGTCGATCTTCGTCGCCTGGATCTGGCTGGCGGTGACGTGGCCGCCCTCGTGGTTGCCGATGGGGCCGGGCGTGAATCCGCCGTTGGCCAACACTTGTGAGACGGCGGCGGCCAAGCCGTTGATGTTGCTGTCGTTTGCCACTTCGACGGTGGTCTTTGCCGGCGTGTACGCCAGCTGCTCGGTCTTGCCTTGTTGCTGATCGTTCAACAGGCCCTTCACCCACTGCTGCACCCGCGCGGCGTCAACCCGCACCACGCTCTGCGTGCCGTCGTCGCTCCAGCCCGCCTCGTCCAGCACCGGGATTGTGGCGAACGCGACGTTGCCCGCGGCCAGATTCTCGAGGGCTTTGATGTAATCCATGATGTCCCAGCCATCGGATATCACCATCGAACGCTGGATCGCGTCCTGCAGAGCGTCCAGGCGGGCCGGACTGGACAGTGTCTTGCCCGAAATCACCTCGTGGGCGAGCGATGCCATCACGGCTTGCTGACGGACCACCCGGTCGAGGTCGCCGCGTGGCAGATCGTGACGCTGACGGACGAAACTCAGCGCCTGTGGGCCGTTCAGCCGCTGCCAGCCCGCTGGGAAGTCCGCACCGGAAAGGGGTTCGTACACAGCGTCTTTCAGGCACACGTCGACACCGCCGATGGCGTCGGTGATCAACGCGAAGCCGAGCAAGCCGATTTCCGCATAGTGGTCGACTGTGACGCCGGTGAGGTCGCCGACCGTCTTGATCAACGCTTCACGGCCGGCCTCGGTGGCCTGTGCATTCGCCTCCGCATCGCTGACGCCGGATTCGACCAGCTGCGTGCGCTTTTGTTCTCTAGTCTGCCCGTAAACCCCGTTGATCTTGGTCTTGCCCAGCCCGGGCGCCTGGACGTAGGAGTCGCGGGGGATTGAGATCGCGGTCGCCGACTTCCCGTTGTTCGGTATGCGCACCAGGATGATCGTGTCGGTGTTGGTGGACACGTCATCGCCGGCATGGAGCTTGGCGAGTTCGTCGTCGCTGAGCGGATTGCCGTGCGCGTCGGTGCGGCTGTCCAGGCCGACCAGCAGGATGTCGATCGCGCCGTCGTCGCCGCCCGCGCCGAGCAGCGGCGAGGTGATGTGGAGGATGCCGTTCTCGAACGACTTGAACTTGCCCCAGGCGAGCCCGGTGCTCAGGATGATCGCGATCGCCACCAGGGTGGACACCACGCGCAGGCCACGGCGCATGCTCGCGACCGGGCCGGCGATTGGCACAGCAGGCACGAAGGGAACCCCATTCAGTTCGGTAGCTTCGATCAGGCTAATGGCGGAAACGCCGGGTAGGCCGTAGCCGAGCCCGGCGTGCCAGACTCGAAAACAATGGGGGACCGAATTGTTATAACCGGCGCCGATGGTCAGGTCGGCCGGTGTCTGGCTGTCGAGGCTGCGCGCCTGGACCACGCCGTGCTGCCACTGAGCACCGCTCAGTGGGACATCACGGACCCATCCGCTGGCCGGGGCATCGTCGAATCCGGTGATGTGGTGGTCAACTGCGCGGCCTACACCGCCGTGGATGCCGCGGAGGCCGACCCGGAGGGCGCCTACACGGTGAACGCGGTCGGCGCCGGGAATGTTGCGCGGACCTGCGCCCGCGCGGGCGCCCGGCTCATCCATCTGTCCACTGACTACGTGTTCAGCGGTCGCTTCGAAGGTCGTCCGCACCCATACGACCTGGCGGACCGTCCGGAGCCAATCAGCGTGTATGGCGCGAGCAAACTGGCCGGCGAGCGGGCAGTGCACGCCGAGTTGCCAGAGGCTCATGTAGTGCGCACCGCGTGGCTCTACACCGGCGAGGGCGGTGACTTTGTCGCTGCAATCGCCCGGCGCGCAGATGGAGATGATCCGGTGGATGTGGTGACCGACCAGGTCGGGTCGCCCACCTACGTCGGTGATCTGGTGGGCGCGCTGCTGCGGATCGCCGCCGGCGGCGCTTCTGCGCCGCTGCTGCATGCCGCGAATTCCGGCGCGGTCAGCCGGTTCGAGCAGGCCCGCGCCGTGTTCGCCGACCTCGGTGCCGATCCCGAGCGGGTGCGGCCGGTGACCAGCGATCGTCACCCGCGGCCGGCGCCACGACCCAGCTACTCCGCGTTTTCATCGCGGTTGTCGGCGGCGGCCGGGCTCACGCCGCTGCGGCCGTGGCGCGAAGCGTTGGCCGCGGCGCTGCGCAAGGGAGGTTGATGATCTGGCTGCTGCTGCACGGAACGCCGCTGAGCCCACAGGTCTGGGACGGCGTCCGCGCTCACCTGACCGCGGACGCCGTCGCTCCGGACCTCACCGAGTTGATCGAGTCCGCGCGCCCAGGCTGCGTGCAGACCGAGGTGGCGTCCGCGGTGCTCGCCGCGCTGCCCGACGACGAGATGGTAGTCGTCGGGCACTCGTTCGGCGGCCAGGTCGCCATCGAGGTCGCTTTGCTGGCGCCCGAGCGGCTTGCCCGGCTGGTCGTCGTGTGCAGCAGGCACACGCCGTTCCCCGCATTCGCCGACGGCGCCCGGGCCGTCAGGGCCGGTCGCCCGCTCGACTTCGACGCCGGCCTTCGGCGCTGTTTCACTCCGTGGGAGCTGGCCGCGGACGGGCCCGCTGTGAGATACGCACGCCGGCAGCTGCACACGGCTCCCCGAGCGCCGTGGGCGGCGTCGCTCGACGCGGTTGCGACCTACGATCGGGGCTCGGCGGTCGGCCGGATCGCGGCACCGGCGTCGCTGTTCGCTGCGGGTCGCGACGAGGTGTCGCCGCCGGCCGTGATGGCGGAGCTGGCGGCGGCTCTTCGGCACGCCACTCTCGAGGTCGTCAGCGCGTGGGCGCACATGTCACCGTTCGCCGACCCGGCCGCTTTCGCGGCCAGGCTGCTCGCGGCGGCTATCGAACCCGACCGTGACGGACAGATACCCTCTACGCCGTGAGTGACGAACTGGTCGCGTCGCGTGAGTGACGAGCTGACGGTGGTGACCGTGACGTACTCACCTGGGCCCCATCTGCACCGGTTCCTGGCGACGCTGGCGCATGCCACCGACCGGGCGGTGACCGTCGTGATGGCCGACAACGGCTCGACCGACGGGACCCCGGAGGCCGCGTTGGCCGATCACCCCAACACCAGATTGCTGCGGACGGGCGGCAATCTCGGGTACGGCGGGGCCGTCAACCGCGCGGTCGCCGAACTCGGTCCGGAGACCGACTTTTTCGTCGTCGCCAATCCCGACGTCGCCTGGGGGCCCGCGAGCATCGACCAGCTGCTCGAGGCGGCGGGGCGGTGGCCTCGGGCCGGTACGCTTGGCCCGCTGATCCGTGACCCCGACGGCTCGGTGTACCCGTCGGCGCGGCACCTGCCAAGCCTGATCCGCGGTGGCCTGCATGCCGTGATCGGGCCGATATGGCCCAATAACCCCTGGACCACGGCTTACCGCCAGGAGCGGATGGAGCCCAGCGAGCGGCCGGTCGGCTGGCTGTCGGGGTCCTGCCTGCTGGTGCGCAGGGCCGCGTTCGACGCGGTGAACGGATTCGACGAGCGGTACTTCATGTATATGGAAGACGTCGACCTCGGCGACCGGATGGGACAGTCCCGCTGGCAGAACGTCTACGTGCCGTCGGCGGAGATCCTGCACGACAAGGGGCACGCCACCGGCCGCGATCCTGCAAGTAACCTCGCGGCACACCACGTGAGCACCTACATTTACCTTGCTGACCGGCATTCTGCGTGGTGGCAGGCGCCGCTGCGGTGGGCGATGCGGGCGGCGCTCGAGGTGCGCTCCCGGCTGACCGTGCGGGGCTCTCGGCGCAAGCTGGCGAAAGGACGGGGCTGACGTGACAGATACTCCCCTCACTACTTCTGCCGTCGACGCCGTCATCCTGGTCGGCGGGCAGGGCACCCGGCTGCGTCCGCTGACGCTGTCAGCACCCAAGCCGATGCTGCCCACCGCGGGCTTGCCGTTCCTGACGCATCTGCTGTCGCGGATCGCGGAAGCCGGCATCGAGCACGTGGTGCTCGGCACGTCATACAAGGCGAACGTGTTCGAGCCGGAGTTCGGCGACGGCAGCAAGCTGGGACTGCAGATCGAATACGTCACCGAGACGGAACCGCTGGGCACCGGCGGCGCGATCGCCAACGTCGCGCACAAGCTGCGGCATGACACCACGATGGTGTTCAACGGCGACGTGCTCTCCGGCGTGGACCTTCCGGAGCTGCTCGACACCCACCGCCGCCTCGACGCCGACGTCACGCTGCACCTCGTCCGGGTCGGTGACCCGCGCGCATTCGGCTGCGTTCCGACCGGTGACGACGGCATTGTGACCGCGTTCCTGGAGAAGACCCAGGATCCGCCGACCGATCAGATCAACGCAGGCTGCTATGTGTTCAAGCGCTCGGTGATCGACCGCATCCCGACCGGCCGCTCGGTGTCGGTGGAGCGGGAAGTGTTTCCCAGGCTGCTGTCCGACGGCTTGTGCGTGTGCGGCTATGTGGACGCGACGTACTGGCGCGACATGGGCACCCCGGAGGACTTCGTCCGCGGGTCAGCTGATTTGGTGCGCGGCATCGCGCCGTCGCCTGCGCTCGGCGGCCATCGCGGCGAGAAGTTGGTGCACGACGGCGCCGCGGTGGCCCCCGGCGCGCTGTTGATCGGCGGCACGGTGGTGGGCCGCGGCGCGGAGATCGGCCCCGGCACACGGCTGGACGGCGCGCTGATCTTCGACGGAGTGCGGGTGGAGGCCGGGTCGGTGATCGAGCGGTCGATTGTCGGGTTCGGTGCCCGCATCGGTCCGCGTGCGCTGATCCGCGACGGCGTGATCGGCGACGGTGCTCACATCGGCGCGCGCTGCGAGCTGCTGCGCGGCGCCCGGATCTGGCCGGGCGTGACGATCCCCGACGGCGGCATCCGGTTCTCGACCGACGTCTGAGTTATCGCAGCCGGCGGGCGTAGGAAACCAGTTGACTCAGGCCGTGATCGGTGCCGCTGGGCAGCGCGTCGAGGTCCCACCAGCGCAGGTCCAGTGATTCGTCGCTGACCGCGATCCGCGCGCCGGCCGGCGCGCGGGCGACGAACTGCAGGTCGAGATGGCGGGTCGGTATCCCGAGCGAGCAGGTCACGGGATGGACGTGGATCGCCGCGAGTTCGGGCTCGATGGACAGGTCGGCCACGCCGGATTCCTCGACCGCCTCCCGCCGGGCCGCGGCCACGATGTCGTCGTCGTCGTCCTCGCAGTGCCCGCCGAGCTGAACCCAGCGCCCGAACCGGGGATGCAGGGTGAGCAGCGTCCGCGTTCCGGCATCGTCGAGCATCAGCGTCGAGGCGGTCACGTGGCCGGGCTCGCATTCGCGTCGGCACGCGTCAGGGCGCCCCATCACGAACGCCAGTACCGCTTCCCGAAGAGTGTCTTGCGCGAAGTCCGGCGGGCGCCAATCGCTCAGCGTGGTGATCACCGAATCCCGGACACTCACTTCTGTACCAGAAGCCCGGCCGCCCGCGCGGGCTCACGAGCTGTCAGCGGCTCATCGGGGTAACCGATCGCGATGGCGCCCAACGGTTCCCACTCCGAAGACAATTCGAGTTCATCCCGGACGTCGTCGGGCGCGAAGATCGTCGAACCCACCCAGCAGCTGCCGACTCCGCGCACGGCCAGCGCCACCAGCAGCGCCTGAACGGCGGCACCAACGGCGACGGTGAACATGGTGTGCTCGGCGGCGGTGCGGGCGCTGTCGGGATAGTCATGCGCGCCGTCGGGCACCAGGAACGGAATGATCAACTCGGGTGCGTCGTACAGGATTTGGCCGCGCGCGACCCGGGCCTCGATGGCATTTTCGGGTTTTCCGTCGCGGGTCAGGTCGTCACGCCAGCGGGCCTCCATCCGGTCGAGCAGCGCGGTGCGTCGGTCCGCGTCGCGCAGCCAGACGAACCGGACCGGACGGGTGTGGTGGGGCGCCGGGGCGGTCAGCGCTTCGGCGACGGCGGCCTCGATGTGCTGCGGCGGCACGGGTTGGAGTGCGAACCGCCGAACGGAGCGGCGCAGCAGCACCGCCTGCGTGCGGCCCTCGGCGAGCGCTTCGGCGGTGCCGAGCCAGAACAGGTCCTCCTCGCCGGCCCTGATCAGCCGCGCCGCGGTCGAGCCATCGTCAGTCGTCGGCAGGCCGCGCACCACCGCCACCGGGATGCCGGTCAGCTTGCCCTTGACAAGGTCTGCCGCAGCGGCGATCTCGTCGGCCATCGCGACCTCGGTGACCAGAAGTTCGTTGCCGTGTGCGTCATGCGCGCCGGCGTATGCGTGCAGAACCTCGACACCCGCGGCGCCGATCGCGACGTCGGTCTGACCGTTGCGCCATGCCCGCCCCATGGTGTCGGTGATCAACACCGCGACCGTGACACCGAGCAGTTCGGAAAGCCGCGCGCGCAATGTCGCCGCGCTGGCGTCCGGGTCGACGGGCAGCAGCGCGAGTTCGGTGGACCCGACGTTGGACCCGTCGACGCCGGCGGCCGCCTGCACCAGACCCAACGCGTTCTCGGTGATCAGCGTCTTGCCCTTGCGGGCCAGCACGCGCACCGCCTCGGCGTCGATCAGCTTGCGGCGCAGATCGTCTCGGGCCTGCGGATCGGAGGGCGCCGGGACGATACGGCCCTCGCACTTCGACACCACCTTGCTGGTGACCACGACGATGTCACCGTCGCGCAGCCACGGTGCCGCCGTCGCCAGCGCGGCCCCCAGGTCGTCGCCGGGGCGGAACTCGGGCAGCCCGGGCACCGGCAGCAGCTCGACGCGCGTCGCGGACCCGTGGTCCGTCATGATCGCGGCCCCGACGTGAGCCCCGCTATTTCTAGGCCGCTGCGCACCATCTCGGCGGTGGTGGCCGGGTCGGTCATCAGCAGCGGAACCGAGCGGACCTCGACGCCGCGGACGTCGGCGACATCACCTTCGTGGATCAGCCAGCCGTCGAGTATGCCGGTGTCCGCGCGGGCCCCGTAGTACCCGCCGACCCCCTCGGATGTGGTCGCCACGCCGATCACCCGCAGACACTCATCGGCCATGCCGCGCAAGGGTTTTCCGTCGATGATTGGGGAGTACCCGACGACGGGGGCGGACGTGGCGCGAAGGGCTGAGCGGACCCCCGGAATCGCAAGGATTGCGCCGATCGACACGACCGGGTTGGACGGCGCGAGAAACACCACGTCGGCGGATTCGATCGCGTCGACGACGCCAGGGCCTGCGGTGGCGTCCTCCACTCCAACGAACGCGAAGCTGTGGGTGGGCACCTGTGCCCGGTACCGAACCCACCACTCCTGGAAGTGGATCGCCCGCTGCGCGCCGTCGGCCGGATCGGTGATGACGACGTGGGTCTCGCAGCGGTCGTCGCTGGCCGGCAGCAGTGTCGCCCCGGGCGACCAGCGCCGGCACAGCGCCTCGGTCACTTGCGACAGCGGATAGCCGGCCCGAAGCATCTGACTGCGCACCAGGTGGGTGGCCAGGTCACGGTCCCCGAGCCCGAACCAGTCCGGCTGCACGCCGTACCGGGTCAACTCCTCCTTCGCGTGCCAGGTCTCGCCCGCGTGCCCCCAGCCCCGCTCGGGGTCGATGCCGCCGCCGAGGGTGTACATGCAGGTGTCGAGATCGGGGCAGATGCGCACCCCGTACATCCACGCGTCATCGCCGATGTTGACGACCGCGGTCAGCGCCCCCGTGCCACCGTCGCCGGTGCCGAGCAGGTGCTGAACGCCCAGCAGGAAGCGCGCCCCGCCGACGCCGCCCACAAGAACGGTGACCTTCATGTTCGCCTTCATACTCTTCGCGAGAGCGCTGTTTTTGCGCTTATTGGCGACACGCCGCGGCCACGACGCGCCAAATTCACATCACAAGATGATATGAATTTTGGTTCTAACGCTTGACCGGGCCTACTCACAAGTGTGTAATCACATAAGTGTCATTTCCCGGTTGGCCTCCCGGTTCCGGTGCCGCAGACCGAGATTCGATCATATGTTCGAATTGAATTGAATAGTGGGCGACATTCCACAACCAACTGCGATCACAGGTGAGGAGGCGAAATGCCTTACGAACACGTGGGTTTCCCACAGCCGATCCGGCTGGGTGGGGGCCTGAGCACTGTAGGCAGCCCGCCGCAAACCATTTCCGCCGCAGAAACTTCTGATAACACGAGACGCCCTCATTTGACCCTGGTGCCCGATCCGTTCGGCGTGCCGGCGCTCACCCCCGACGACCCCGAGTGGCAGGAAAAGGCGTTGTGCGCCCAGACCGACCCCGAGGCGTTCTTTCCCGAGAAGGGCGGCTCCACGCGGGAGGCCAAGCGCATCTGCCTTGGCTGCGAGGTGCGTGACGCGTGCCTGGACTACGCGTTGGCCCATGACGAACGCTTCGGTATCTGGGGCGGGCTCTCCGAGCGCGAGCGCCGCCGCCTCAAGCGCGGCATCATCTAGTGCGGGTATTCAATCGTCGTCGATCGTCGGGTCGATGACGGACGGCTCGACGCCGAGATACGTCGCGACTTGAGCCACCAGAAGCTCGTGCAGGAGGTCGGCCAGCTCGTCGGTATCTTTTGCCCGTCGCTCAATTGGCTTGCGAAACAACACGATTCGCGCCCGAGTGGCGTTGCCGCGGATGTCCACGCCTGCTGGGATCAGCCGGGCCAATGCGATAGGTCCGTCGGCCACCACCTCAGGTGGCCACTGGACGCTGTCGGGATCCTTCGGCGAGATGCGCGGGATCTCATCGACCGCGACGTCGAGTGCCGACACCCGGTCCTGCCAACGCTGCTCGATCGGCTCGTACGCCTCCAGCACCGCCATATCGAACCGCTCCGCGCGGCTGCGCCACCCCGGCACCGTCGGCGGCAACAGCGGGCCCCGCATCTCGCGACGCCGCGAACCACGCTTTTCGGCCACGGCGCTTGATCGTACTGGCGACAGTAACGGTTGGAGATCTTCGCCTTCGGCCGTGCGCGTGTCCGGCACCTGCGAACGATCATGCGCGATAGCCTCTCCGACGTGAACGTTCCCCGTCGGTGCTGCCGACCCGGGTGTCCGAACTATGCGGTCGCAACCCTGACGTTCGTCTACTCCGATTCAACGGCGGTGGTCGGGCCGCTGGCGACCGTGTCCGAGCCGCATTCCTGGGACCTCTGCGTGGCTCACGCCGGTCGGATCACCGCGCCACGAGGCTGGGAGCTGGTTCGTCACGCAGGTCCGCTGCCCACCAATCCTGACGAGGACGACCTGGTCGCCCTGGCCGATGCGGTGCGGGAGAGCCGCGACGGCGTGGCGATGGGAAGCACCGGAAGCGCGGCGCTCCGTGATTATGCCGACCCGGTGAACGGCGCGCCGGTCGGCGCCGACGGCGCTCTCTTGGCACCGCCGCCCGCCCACCAATCGAGCGTGGGCCGGCGTCGCGGTCACCTGCGTGTGCTCCCTGACCCTTCGCAATGAGCAAACGCCTCGTCGCACGGCGAACCCGAAGCGCCGTCGTGGCGAACGGCTAGGCTGGCCACCAATAGTCGCGTTCTCGACCAGGAGTCAATCTCGTCATGTCCCGGCCAGCTGCGGTGGTCCACCGCGTGATCAAGGCCTACGACGTACGCGGCTTGGTCGGCGAGGAGATCGACGAGTCGTTCGTCACCGATGTGGGGGCGGCATTCGCGCGGCTGGTTCGTGACGGGGGCGACGCGGCCGAGCGGGTCGCGGTCGGTTACGACATGAGGGAGAGCTCGCCCGCGCTGGCGGCGGCGTTCGCGGCCGGGGTGACGTGTCAGGGACTCGATGTGGTCCGCATCGGTCTGGCCTCCACCGATCAGCTGTACTTCGCGTCGGGCCTTCTCGACTGTCCTGGCGCGATGTTCACGGCCAGCCACAACCCCGCCGCCTACAACGGCATCAAGCTGTGCCGGGCCGCGGCCAAACCGGTCGGCCGCGACACCGGTCTCACCGCGATCACCGACGACGTGATCGCCGGCGTGCCACCCTACGACGGGGCTTTGGGTGACATCGTGGATCGCGACGTGCTGCGCGACTACGGCGAATTCCTGCGGTCGCTCGTCAACCTCAGCGGCATGCGGCCTACCCGGGTGGCCGTTGACGCGGGTAACGGGATGGCCGGGCACACCACCCCGGCGGTGCTGGGCCCGATCGCATCGATCACGGTGGAGCCGTTGTATTTCGAACTCGACGGCTCGTTTCCCCATCACGAGGCCAACCCGCTGGATCCGGCGAACCTCGTCGACCTGCAGAAGCACGTCCGCGCCACCCGCGCCGACATCGGGCTGGCCTTCGACGGCGACGCCGACCGCTGCTTCGTCGTCGACGAACGAGGCGAGCCGGTGCCGCCGTCGGCCGTCACCGCGCTGGTGGCGGCGCGCGAGCTGCAACGCGAGATCGGCGGCACCGTGATCCACAACCTGATCACCTCGCGGGCGGTGCCCGAGCTGGTGACCGAGCGCGGCGGCACCCCGGTGCGTTCGTGCGTCGGGCACAGCTACATGAAGGCGTTGATGGCCGACACCGGGGCGATCTTCGGCGGCGAACACTCCGCGCACTACTACTTCCGAGACTTCTGGGGCGCCGACTCGGGGATGCTCGCCGCGTTGCATGTCCTTGCCGCGCTGAGCGAACAGCACCGGCCGCTGTCGGAGCTGATGGCCGACTACCAGCGCTACGAGCCGTCGGGCGAGATCAACTTCGCGGTCGCCGACGGGCGGGTGTGCATCGAGGCGGTGCTCAAGTCGCTGGGTACGCGGATCGCGTCGATCGATCACCTCGACGGTGTGACTGTCGACCTGGGTGAGGGCACCTGGTTCAACATCCGGATGTCCAACACCGAGCCGCTGCTGCGGCTCAATGTCGAAGCCCGGACGAAGGAGATGGTCGACGAGATCGTCGAGAAGATAGCAGCGGAAATCACTTCTCATGCGGGCGGTTGGCCATGAACGCCACCCGATCCGCAATCGACCTCGACAACGCCGACGGCCTCGTCGACGCTGACCGCGAGGGCCTGCTGCGAGCGGCATCGACAGCCGGTGCGCACGTCCGGGCCATCGCGGCGGCGGTCGAAGAGGGCGAGCTGGCGTCGCTGGCGGGCCCGCTGCCGCGCTCGGTGATCTGGGTCGCCGGTCGCGGCACAGCTGCCACCGCGGGGCGCATGGTGTCGGCGCTGCTCGGGCAGGTCGCCGGTGCGCCGATCATGGTGACCCCGGGCGCGCCGTCGTGGATCGGGCCGCTGGATGCGGTTGTGGTGGCCGGCGACGACCCGGGCGATCCGGCGCTTGCCGCGGCGGCGTCGGTGGCCACGCGGCGCGGGGCACGGGTGCTGGTGCTTGCGCCGTTCGAGGGCCCGCTGCGCGATGCCGCCGCCGGACGGGCCGCGGTGCTGCCCCCGCGGCTACCGCTGAACGACGCGTTCGGCCTGACCCGGTATCTGGCCGGCGGGCTGGCCGCCGTTGCGGCCGTCGACAATTCCGCGCGGGTGGACATCGCCGCGCTGGCTGACGAAGTCGACGCGGAAGTGCTGCGCAGCAGCGCGATGCGCGATGTGTTCACAAACCCGGCCAAGGCGCTCGCGGGACGCATGGCCGCCCGCCGGGTGGTGCTGGGCGCGGACTCAGAAGGCGCCCTGGCGTTGGCTCAGCACGGCAGCTCGGTGCTGCTGCGCATCGCAGGCGTCGTTGCCGCCCCGGCCTGTCTGGCCGACGTGGTGGTCGCTCTGCGGGCCGGCAGCTCCGGCGCGGCCACCGATTCCGTTGACGCACTCTTTCACGACGAGCAGCTCGACGGGCCGCTGCCGGACCGCCTGCGTGTGCTGGCCTTGACGCTGAACGACGAGCGGCCCGTGGTGGCGGCCCGCACGGCAGGGCTGGACGACGTCGATCTGGTCGGCGCCGAAGACATCGCCGATCCCGGTGCGGTGGGGATCGGCAGCGTCGACGCGCAGCTGGCGGTGCTGGCGACGCGACTGGACATGGCGGCCGTATATCTGCGATTGATTCGGGGTTAGCGACGTGCATCTATTACGCGGCGCGGTGCGCACCTATGCGTGGGGGTCACGCACGGCGATCGCCGATTTCACTGGCAGACCAACGCCCACACCACATCCCGAGGCGGAGCTGTGGTTCGGCGCGCATCCAGGTGATCCGGCGTGGTTGCAGACCGAGGTGGGAGAGCGCTCGCTGCTCGACACGTTGAAGCGCGACCCCGAGGGTCAGCTCGGCGCCGCGGTCGTCGGGCGGTTCGGCGACTGCCTGCCGTTCCTGGTCAAGGTGCTCGCGGCCGACGAGCCGCTGTCGTTGCAGGCGCATCCCAGTGCGCAGCAGGCCGCGGAGGGGTTCGATCGCGAGGAGCGGCTGGGCGTCCCGATCTCGTCGCCCACCCGCAACTACCGGGATCGCAGCCACAAACCGGAACTGGTGGTGGCGCTGGAGCCGTTCGAGGCGCTGGCCGGATTCCGCGACGTGTTCCGCACCATCGAGCTGATGAAGTCGCTGGCCGTGTCGGATCTCGACCCGTTCGTCGACCTGTTGAAGGGCCAGCCGGATGCCGACGGGCTGCGCGCGTTGTTCACCACCTGGATCACCGCACCGCAGCCCGACCTGGACGTGCTCGTGCCTACCGTGCTCGACGGGGCGATCAGCTATGTCCGCTCTGGTGCAACCGAGTTCGCTGATGAAGCCAAGGATGTGCTCGAGCTGGGAGAGCGGTATCCCGGCGACGCGGGAGTGCTGGCGGCGCTGCTGCTCAACAGAATGAGCTTGAAGCCGGGGGAGGCGATCTTCCTGCCCGCCGGCAACCTGCACACGTACCTGCGCGGTGTCGGGGTTGAGGTGATGGCCAACTCGGACAACGTGTTACGGGGCGGCTTGACTCCCAAGCACGTCGATGTCCCGGAGCTGCTGCGGATTCTGGACTTCCACCCGGTGTCCGAGGCGTCACTTCGGCCGGACATGCATTGGGACGGACCGGAGTTGATCTACGAGGTGCCGACCGACGAGTTCGCCGTCTCGCGCCTTCGCATCGACGGCGAGAACCTTGGCCACGAGATCGATGCCGCGGTGCGTCACGACGGCCCGCAGGTGTTGCTGTGCACCGACGGCGAGGTGCTGCTGCATGCGAAGTCATCGTCGCTGACGCTCAAGCGCGGGCAGGCCGCCTGGGTGCCCGCCGACGACGGCCCGATCCGGCTGGTGGCCGAGCACGCCGCGGAACTGTTCCGGGTGAGCACGGGACTGTAAGAGGAGGACTGGGAATGTCGACCGCCGGCAGTACCAGGGCAATCCTCGCGGCGCTGGCGGCCAATGCCGGCATCGCCGCCGCGAAGTTCGTCGGCTACCTGATCACCGGCAGTTCCTCGATGCTGGCCGAGTCCGTGCACTCGGTGGCCGACACCGCCAACCAGGGCTTGCTGCTGTGGGGACAACGGCAGGCGCGCAGGGAAGCCGACCGGCTGCACCCGTTCGGATACGGCCGCAGCCGGTACTTCTACTCGTTCGTCGTGGCGCTCGTGCTCTTCACTCTCGGTTCGGTGTTTGCACTCTACGAGGGTTACCACAAGATCTCCCATCCTGAGCCGATTACCTCTGCGCCGGTGGCCATTGCGATTCTCGTCGTCGCAATTGGGTTGGAGTCCTTCAGTTTTCGCACGGCCATCGTGGAGTCCCGGCCGTTGAAGGGTTCGAGTGGTTGGTGGCGGTTCATTCGCACCTCCCGAAGCCCGGAACTGCCGGTGGTGCTGCTGGAGGACGCCGGCGCGCTGATCGGCCTGATCTTCGCGTTGACCGGCGTCGGGTTGACGGTGCTCACCGGCAACGCGGTCTGGGACGGCATCGGCACCATCGGCATCGGCGCACTGCTCGGCGTGATCGCGGTGATCCTGATGGTCGAGATGCACAGCCTGCTGATCGGCGAGGGCGCGACGGCCGAGCAGCAGCACGCGATTTGGGAGGCGTTGGAGGGGACGCGACACGTGGATCGCGTGATCCATCTGCGCACGCAGTACCTGGGTCCTGACGAGATGCTGGTGGGCGCCAAGATCGCGCTGCCGCCGGACTGCGAATTGGCCACCGTCGCCCAGGTCATCGACGACGCCGAGGCACGGATACGCGAGGCCGTGCCTGCCGCGCGGGTGATTTACCTGGAGCCCGACCTCGACCGGGCGCTGACCAAGTAACCGTTGCGCTGCCTGCGGGCCTCGGCGCGCTTCTCGCGGCGCTCGGCGAGCAAGCACCGCATGTTGTGCCGTACCGTGCGGCCGAGGATCCGCGCCGATGGGACCATGTACAGGCTGTCGAGCAGACTGAACCGCCGCAAGAACCATTCGGCCAGAACGGGTTCGGTCTCGGCGGCGCCGAGGAACTGTTCGAACAGCCCGCCGACGGGTCGGTACCAGCGCGGCATCGGCCCGCTGGCGTTGTGGAACGTCTGATCGCCGATCGCGTTCATCGTCCACACCGGGTAGGTGGTCTTGGCGGTGGCACGGTTCAGTTGGCCGGCGAAGTCCGCATCGGGTGATTCGAGCGCCCGGCGCAGATGACCGGCCTGCAGCGAGGTCATCGTCATGCCCTGGCCATAGGTCGGGTTGAAGCTGACCACCGCGTCGCCGAACGGCACGATGCCGGCGGGGTAGCGGGTCAGCTTGTCGTACCGGCGCCAGCGGCTGGTCGGGTACTTGTGGAACGCGATCTCGCCGATCGGCTCTGCCTGGCGGATCGCCGCTGCGTGCTCCGGCAGCACCGCCTCGGCCACGTCGCACATCTCTGAGAACGTGCGCGGCGGCTCGACCTTGCCGACACCGAACGTGGTCATGCCCCAGGTGCCGTCCTCGTAGAAGAGCATCCCGATGCCGACAGGTTGCGCACGCGACGCGCCCGCCACGACCACCTTCTCCTCGATCAGGCCGTCGGGAATGCGCAGCTGTTGGGTGGCGTACCCGATGCCAACGTCGACCGTGTCCTCGATGGGGCGCTCAAATCCCCACTCCTGCAACCAGACCGGGAGCCGGGTGCCGCGGCCGGTGGCGTCGACTACCAGGTCGGCGGGCACGAATTCGGGCTCGGCGCCGTCCGGCGGGTCGAGCACCACGCCGGTGACCCGCTGCGCGGGCGCGTCGAACCGCGGTGCGCTGACCGCCCGCTGCCGGATGGCCACGTTCGGCAGCCGGGCCGCGTGGCGGCGGATCTGCCACTCCAGTTGAGGCCGGCTCGGGACGTAGGTGGTGAACGTCTCCTCCAGCTCCGTCGGTATGCCGAGAACGTGTCCGGCCGCGCCGAAGTGGATCGAGCCCGGCTGATCTTCCAGAATCGGCACGCCCGCCGCGACCATGTCGTCGAGCAGTCCGGGAAACAGTGCACCGAACTCCTGCGCGCCGCGAGACATCAGGATGTGCACGTGGCGGCCCTGCGGCACCGCCGCGCGGTTCGCGGGGTGCTCCGGCAGGGTGTCGCGATCGAACAGTGTCACCTGGTCATAGAAATCTGACAGCACCCGGCCCGCGCACAGGCCCGCGATGCTGGCGCCGATGACGACCGCGTGTTTCCGTTGCCGTGCCACGGAGCGAGGCTTGTCCGAGCGACCATCATTCATGGGAGCGAGGCTTGTCCGAGCGACCATCATTCATGGAGCGAGGCTTTCAGAGCGGTGGCCGACGGACAAGCTGTGGCCGACGGACGAGAGGAGACGCGGCAGACCGCTTTACAAGCAACTTTACAAAATATGGCTCTGTGTCTAGACAAACGACAAAATCGTCTCTAGAGTAAACCTCGTTGGTGATATGCGTCTCAAACAGGAGGTTTCTCGTGACGTCAACGGTCGACAAGGGCGTTGAGCCCGTCGCGCAGGAGTGGCGCGACAAGAAGCGGCACCTGTGGCTGGTGGGGCTGGTGTCCCCGACGGCGTTGTTCGTCGTGCTGCCGGTGATCTGGGCGATGAACCAGCAGGGCTGGCACACGTCGTCGCAGGTGTTGTTGTGGATCGGCCCGCTGTTGCTCTTCGTGCTGCTGCCATTACTCGACTTGCGGTTCGGTCCTGACGGGCAGAACCCGCCCGACGAGGTCATGGAGCGACTGGAGAACGACAAGTACTACCGGTACTGCACCTACGCGTTCATCCCGTTCCAGTTCGCGAGCGTGGTGTTCGGCGCCTACCTGTTCACCGCTGACAACCTGAGCTGGCTCGGCTACGACGGTCCGCTCGGCTGGATCGGCAAGGTCGGGGTGGCGTTGTCGGTCGGTGTCCTCGGCGGCGTGGGCATCAACACCGCCCACGAGATGGGCCACAAGAAGGACTCGCTGGAGCGCTGGCTGAGCAAGGTCACCCTGGCGCAGACGTTCTACGGCCACTTCTTCATCGAGCACAACCGCGGCCACCACGTGCGCGTCGCGACGCCGGAAGACCCGGCCAGCGCCCGGATGGGGGAGAGCCTGTGGGCGTTCCTACGGCGCAGTGTGTGGGGCAGCCTGCGCTCGTCGTGGGCCTTGGAGGCCGAGCGCATGCGCCGGCTGGACAAGAGCGCGTTCAACATCCGCAACGACGTGGTCAACGCGTGGCTGATGTCGGTGGTGCTGTGGGGTGTGCTGCTGGCGGTGTTCGGGTGGACGCTGACCCCGTTCATCGTCGTCCAGGCGGTCGTCGGGTTCGGACTGCTGGAAACCGTGAACTACCTCGAGCACTACGGGCTGCTGCGGCAGAAGACCGAACGCGGTCGCTACGAGCGGTGCATGCCCGAGCACAGCTGGAACTCGGACCACATCGTGACGAACGTCTTCCTGTACCACCTGCAGCGGCACAGCGACCACCACGCCAACCCCACCCGCCGCTACCAGACGCTGCGCAGCTTCGAGGGCGCGCCGAACCTGCCCAGCGGATACTCCAGCATGATCCTGCTGACGTTGGTGCCGCCGTTGTGGCGCAAGGTGATGGATCCGCGGGTGGTGGCGCACTACGACGGCGATATCACCAGGGCACATCTGCACCCGCCGAAGCGCGAGAAGCTGATCGCCAAGTATGGAGCGGCGCTCCTGCGCGAAGACGAGATAGCACAGTGAGCGCGTACCGCTGCCCGGTCTGCGACTACGTCTACGACGAGGCGAAAGGTGCTCCACGCGAAGGGTTTCCGGCCGGCACCGGCTGGGATCACATCCCCGACGGCTGGAGCTGCCCCGACTGCGGGGTCCGCGAGAAGGTCGACTTCGAATCGATGGAGGTTACGCAGTGACGACGAACGACTACAACACGACGAGCGAGCACAAACTGTTCCGCTGCCTCCAGTGCGGCTTCGAATACGACGAGGCGCTGGGCTGGCCCGAGGACGGAATTGCCGCGGGCACCCGCTGGGATGACATCCCCGACGATTGGAGCTGCCCGGACTGCGGCGCGGCGAAGGCGGATTTCGAGATGGTGGAGGTCGCCCGTTCGTGACGGCGGCGTGGGCGAGCGAAGCGACGGGAAGCGATAGTGTCGCGCGTGTGGAACCAATGCCCGGGGGTACCACCCGCTTGCGGGGGAGGGTCCCGTATGCCGAGGCGTCGCGAGTGCTGCTTCGCGACTCGATCCTCGACGGCATGCGGGATCTTCTGTTGACCAGGGACTGGTCCGCGATCACGCTCGCCGACGTGGCCCGCGCCGCCGGCATCAGCCGCCAGACCATCTACAACGAGTTCGGCTCTCGGCAGGGACTCGCGCTCGGTTACGCGATGCGCTTGGCCGACCACCTCGTCGACGAGATCGACCACGCCATCCGGCAGAATGAAGGCGACTTGTATTCGGCCTTCCTGCAGGGCTTTCGGGCGTTCTTCGCGGAGTCGGCGTCGGACCCACTGGTGATTTCGTTGCGCACCGGCGAGGCCAAGCCCGACCTGCTGCAGTTGATCACGGTCGACAGCGCGCCGATCATCACGCACTGCTCGCAACGACTGACTACGGCATTCGCCGAGAGCTGGGTCAAGCATTCCGAGCAGGACGCCGGGGTGCTGGCCCGCGCGATCGTGCGACTGTGCATGAGCTATGTGTCGATGCCGCCGGAGGCCGGCCTGGGGGCACCTCCCGCCTCCGGCGGGGGAGACGTTGCCGGCGACTTGGCCCGGCTGATGACACCGTTCGCCGAACGCTACGGTGTGATCGAGCGGAATTAGCGGCTTCGCGACCGCATCCACTAATATCTAAGCAGTCTAAGTAATTGGCGCGCGCAGACGAAGGAACGCAGATGACGACGACCGAGAACCGGCTGACCGCGGATGTCCGCAACGGCATCGATTACAAGGTGGCCGATCTGTCGCTGGCCGAGTTCGGCCGCAAAGAGATCCGGCTGGCCGAACACGAGATGCCGGGCTTGATGACACTGCGCCGGGAGAACGCCGGGGTGCTGCCGCTCAAGGGCGCCCGGATATCGGGGTCCCTGCACATGACGGTGCAGACCGCGGTGCTGATCGAGACGCTCGTCGAGCTGGGCGCCGAGGTGCGGTGGGCGTCGTGCAACATCTTCTCCACCCAGGACCACGCCGCGGCGGCCACCGTCGTCGGCCCGAACGGCACGCCGGAAGAGCCCAAGGGCGTACCGGTGTTCGCGTGGAAGGGCGAGACCCTCGAGGAGTACTGGTGGGCCGCCGAGCAGATGCTGACCTGGCCTAACCAGCCTGCCAACATGATCCTGGACGACGGCGGCGACGCCACCATGATGGTGCTGCGCGGAGCGCAGTATGAGAAGGCCGGTGTGGTGCCGCCCGCCGAGGACGACGACCCGACCGAGTGGAAGGTCTTCCTGTCGGTGCTGCGTGAGCGGTTCGAGACCGACAAGACCAAATGGACGAAGATCGCCGAGGCGGTCAAGGGCGTCACAGAGGAGACCACCACCGGTGTGCTGCGCCTGTACCAGTTCGCCGCGGCTGGGGAGCTGGCGTTTCCCGCGATCAACGTCAACGACTCGGTGACCAAGAGCAAGTTCGACAACAAGTACGGCACCCGGCACTCGCTAATCGATGGCATCAACCGCGGCACAGACGTGCTGATCGGCGGCAAGAGCGTGCTGATCTGCGGCTACGGCGACGTCGGCAAGGGCTGCGCGGAGTCGCTGAAGGGGCAGGGCGCGCGCGTCACCGTCACCGAGATCGACCCGATCAACGCGCTGCAGGCCCTGATGGAGGGTTTCGACGTGAAGACCGTCGAGGACGCCATCGGCCAGGCCGACATCGTCATCACAGCCACCGGCAACAAGAACATCATCACGCTCGAGCACATGCGCGCGATGAAGGACAAGGCCATCCTCGGCAACATCGGCCACTTCGACGACGAGATCCAGATCGCCGCTCTGGAACGGGCTTCCGATGTGCACCGAATCAACATCAAGCCACAAGTCGACGAATTCGTCTTCGGCGACGGGCATTCCATCATCGTGTTGAGCGAGGGCCGGCTGCTGAATCTCGGCAACGCGACCGGGCACCCGTCGTTCGTGATGAGCAACAGCTTCTCCAATCAGGTGATTGCGCAGATCGAGCTGTGGACCAAGAACAACGAGTACGACAACGAGGTGTACCGGCTGCCCAAGAAGCTGGACGAGAAGGTGGCCCGCATCCATGTCCAGGCGCTGGGCGGTCACTTGACCAAGCTGACCAAGGAGCAGGCCGAGTACATCAACGTCGATGTCGAAGGGCCGTACAAGCCCGAGCACTACCGCTACTAGCCGGTATTAGTCGAGGGCCGCTCACGCCCGTGAGAAACGTTAAAACGACGGTCGCGTTCGACATGCGCGCGCCCGAGTGGGCGACGCCGACGAACGAGCTGTATCGCGCCGCGATCGAGATGGCGGCCTTCGCGGACGACATCGGCGTCGACGACATCGGCCTGATGGAGCATCACGGCTCCGACGACGGCTATCTGCCGCAGCCCTTCGCGCTGGCGGCCGCTATGGCGGCGGTGACGAACAACATCCGCTTGCTTCTCGGGGCGGTGCTGCTGCCGCTGCACGATCCGGTGACGGTCGCCGAGCAGATCGCGATCACCGATCTCATCTCGAATGGGCGACTCAACGTCATTTTGGGCGCGGGCTACGTTCCCTTCGAGTTCGCGACGTTCGGAAAGTCGCTCAAAGATCGTGCCAAGCTGATGGATTCGGGTATCGACACGATCCTGCGTGCGTTGCGGGGCGAACGGTTCGAGGCCGACGGCCGTCCGGTTTACGTCCGGCCGCTGCCGGTTCAGAAGCCCGAGGACATCATCCTGGTCGGCGGCGGCGTGGCGGCGGCGGCGAAACGCGCGGCCCGCCACGGTGTCGGCTTCGCGCCGATCCTGCCCGACCTGGTCGACGTCTATCTCGACCAATGCCGCAGCCTCGGTCGGCCGCCCGGCCTGTACTTCCGGCCGGGACCCGTGCCGATTGGCATCCACCTGTGCGAGGACACCGAGCAGGGCTGGGCCGCGATCGAGCGGCACGTGGTCCATGTCATCACCGAATACGCCAAATGGGCCGAGCAGGCCGGCGACACCTCCAACTCGCCGTTCAAGGGTCTGAGCGATCCCGCGCTGCTGCGCCAGTCCGGGCTGTTCGCGGCCTGGACCCCCGACCAGTTGCTCGCGAAGGTGCCTGCGATGCCGGACCGGTCGACGTTCGGATTCCAGCCACTGGTGGGCGGTCTTTCGCCGGAGGAGGGCTGGAAGAGCCTCGAACTCCTCAAGCAGACGATTCCCAAGCTGAGGGCAGCGGTCGCTGTGCTGGATTGATTCGGGCTTCTAGGCTCGACATGTGCACGGCCTGCTGATCGCGATCGAGGGCGTCGACGGCGCGGGCAAGCGGACGCTGTGCGACGGGGTGCGCACGGCGTTCGAGGACAATCACAGATCGGTGGCCGGCCTGTCGTTCCCGCGCTACCACCATTCGGTGGCCGCCGACCTCGCCACCGAGGCGCTGCACGGTGAGCACGGCGACCTTGCGACCTCGGTGTACGCGATGGGCGTGCTGTTCGCGCTCGACCGGGCCGGCGCCCGCGAGGAGATCGAGCACCTGCGCGCCGCATACGACGTCCTGATCCTGGACCGCTACGTCGCTTCCAACGCCGCCTACACCGCCGCGCGGCTGCACCAGGACGCGACCGGCGACGCCGTCGACTGGGTGCGCCGCCTCGAGTACGAGCGACTGCACATGCCCGCCCCGGATTGGCAGGTGCTGCTCGACGTGCCCGCCGAACTCGCCGCCGACCGCGCCCGTCACCGCGAGCATGACGAGCCCGCGCGCACTCGTGACGCATACGAACGCGACCACGAACTGCAGCGCCGGACCGGCCAGGTGTACTGCGGTTTGGCCGCCGAGGGCTTCGGCGGACCCTGGCAGATTGCGAATCCGGACGTCGATCCGGCGGCCCTGGCGGGGTTGCTGTCTCGTTAGCACGCAAAACGCGGTGTGGCAGCCGCGATTTGTCCCGATTTGGTGACACCATGGACACCATGAGGCAAAGGATTCTTGTGGTCGACGACGATCCGTCGCTCGCCGAAATGCTCACCATCGTGTTGCGAGGGGAGGGTTTCGACACCGCAGTGATAGGCGACGGCAGTCAGGCGCTGACCGCGGTCCGCGAACTGCGCCCCGATCTGGTGCTGCTGGACCTGATGCTGCCCGGCATGAACGGCATCGACGTGTGCCGCGTGCTGCGGGCCGACTCCGGCGTGCCGATCGTGATGCTGACCGCGAAGACCGACACCGTGGACGTCGTGCTCGGCCTGGAGTCCGGCGCTGATGACTACGTGATGAAACCGTTCAAGCCGAAGGAACTGATCGCTCGCGTGCGCGCCCGGCTGCGTCGCAACGACGACGAGCCCGCGGAGATGCTGTCGATCGGCGATGTCGAGATCGACGTCCCCGCTCACAAGGTGACCCGGCTTGGCGAGCAGATCTCGCTCACACCACTGGAGTTTGACCTGTTGGTGGCGTTGGCGCGCAAACCGCGGCAGGTGTTTACTCGTGATGTGCTGCTCGAACAGGTCTGGGGGTACCGGCATCCCGCCGACACCCGTTTGGTGAACGTGCACGTTCAGCGGCTTCGGGCGAAGGTCGAGAAGGATCCTGAGAACCCGCAAGTGGTGCTGACCGTTCGAGGAGTGGGATACAAGGCCGGACCTCCGTGATCTGGAGCTCGAGGCGGCGCATTCACCGGCGTTCTGCTCCATTCCTGCGCGGGCTGAGTGCGTTAAGTCGAGCCATCGGTCTCGCATGGCGCCGATCGCTGCAGTTGCGAGTGGTGACCTTGACTCTGGGGTTGTCGCTGCTGGTGATCATGGCTCTCGGTTTCGTGCTGACCAGCCAGATCACCGATCGTGTGCTCGAAGCCAAGGTGCGCGCGGCGACCGAGGAGATCGAGCACGCCCGCAACACAGTCAGCGGCATCGTCGGCGGCGAGGAGAGCCGCTCGCTGGACAGCAGCCTTCAGCTGGCCCGCAACACACTGGTCGACCGCAAGACCGATCCTTCCGTCGGCGGCGGCCTGGCAGGCGCGTTCGACGCCGTGCTCGTCGTGCCCGGCGACGGGCCCCGCGCGGCCACGGCTGCCGGGCCGGTTTCGCAGATCCCCGAGTCGCTGCGCGAATTCGTCAAGGCGGGGCAGGTCAGCTACCAGTACGCGACGGTGCACACCGACGGGTTCACCGGGCGGGCGTTGATCATCGGCAGCCCGACCACCGGACCCGTTTCGGCGCTCGAGCTGTATCTGATCTACCCGCTGTCCAGTGAGGAGAGCACGATCGCGCTCGTTCGCGGCACGATGTTGACCGGCGGCGTGGTGCTGCTGGTGCTGCTGGCGGCGATCGCGCTGCTGGTCGCCCGGCAGGTGGTGCAGCCGGTGCGCTCGGCCTCGCGGATCGCCGAGCGGTTCGCCGAGGGACATCTCACTGAACGCATGCCGGTGCGCGGCGAGGACGACATGGCGCGGCTGGCCGTGTCGTTCAACGACATGGCGGAAAGCCTGTCGCGCCAGATCACTCAGCTGGAGGAGTTCGGCAACCTCCAGCGGCGGTTCACGTCCGACGTGAGCCACGAACTGCGCACGCCACTGACCACCGTGCGGATGGCCGCCGACCTGATCTACGACCACAGCGAGGACCTCGACCCGTCGCTGCGCCGGTCCACCGAGTTGATGGTCAGCGAGTTGGACCGCTTCGAGACGCTGCTGAACGACCTGCTGGAGATCTCCCGCCACGACGCGGGCGTCGCCGAGCTGTCAGTCGAGCAGGTGGACTTGCGCGAGACGGTGCGAGGCGCACTCGAGGATGTCGGGCATTTGGCGGGCGACGCCGATGTCCAGGTGCGGGTGGACCTGCCCGACCACGAGGTGATCGCCGAGGTCGATCCGCGCCGCGTCGAGCGGATCCTGCGCAACCTGATCGCCAACGCGATCGACCACGCCGAAAACAAGCCGGTGAAGATCCAGATGGCCGACGACGAGGACACGGTCGCGGTGACGGTCCGCGACTTCGGCGTCGGCCTGCGTCCGGGCGAGGAGAAGCTGGTGTTCAGCCGGTTCTGGCGCTCTGACCCGTCGCGGGTAAGGCGCTCGGGCGGGACGGGCCTGGGGCTGGCGATCAGCGTCGAGGACGCCCGGCTGCACCAGGGCCGGCTGGAGGCGTGGGGCGAGCCCGGCAAGGGCGCGTGCTTCCGGTTGACGCTGCCACTGGTTCGTGGCCACAAGGTGACAACCAGCCCGTTGCCATTGAAACCGGTGGGGAAGCCCGTTGCGGCAAAAGACACTGCGCAGCGCGCCGCGCGGCAGCGTGAGCCGGCGGAAAGCGTATGAGACGCTTCGCCGCGCTCGCAATCTCAGCGTGCGTGATGCTCACGGTTGCGGTCGCGGGATCCGGATGTGCCGGCGTCCCGTCGTCCTCTGCGCCGCAGGCGATCGGCACAGTCGAGCGGTCCGCCCCGCCGAGTCTGCCCAAACCGACGGCGGGCATGGACCCCGACGTGTTGCTCCGCGAGTTCCTCAAGGCCACCTCGGATCCCGCCAACCGGCACCTCGCCGCGCGCCAGTTCCTCACCGAGTCGGCGTCACGAGGCTGGGACGACGCCGGCAGCGCGCTGCTGATCGACAACGTCGTGTTCGTCGAAACCCGAAGCGCCGACCGCGTTTCGGTGACCATGCATGCCGACATCCTCGGGTCGCTGTCCGACATCGGGGTGTTCGAAACCGGCGAAGGCGCGCTGCCAGACCCGGGGCCGATCGAGCTGATCAAGACCGGCGGTGGCTGGCGCATCG
>Ga0209006_10000651_pt1 | contig 32320 bp, 30 predicted proteins | sample JacPin_JW_Ref_O2_FD_188567 | JGI IMG/M metagenome (GOLD analysis project Ga0209006, IMG submission 188567) | Forest soil microbial communities from Algoma, Ontario, Canada - Jack Pine, Ontario site 1_JW_Ref_O2 (SPAdes) (version 2) | ecosystem: Environmental > Terrestrial > Soil > Boreal... | reverse complement strand
CTACTCCGACTCGCTTGTGGCTCTGTACTGCTTGTCTTCCGATTCGCAGCATAACCCACGTCTGCGAAGCGGAGCCGGTCGTTCCATTGTGACTACCACCCCAAATCCGCTAGACTTTCAGGCCGATCAGGCGCATCAGCTCTAGCGCGTTGCTTTTGGCTACTACTCCGTCGTGCAGTTTGTGATCGAAGCGCATTTTTCCTTCCTCGACGTAATCCTGGAAATGCACGTTGTGCACGGCTCCCGGCAACACCTGGGCGATCTCTGTTAGCGCCAGATCGTGCGTGGTGACGATGCCCAGCGCGCCGCGGTCCAGCAACGCGCGCAGCAAGCCCTCCGAGCCGATCCGGCGATCGTTCGAATTCGTGCCTTCGAGCAACTCATCGAACAGGAACAACACGCGCGCGGAGCCTTCCGTCAGCTCGAACACATCGCGGATGCGCAGAATCTCCGTGTAAAAACTCGAGCGGTGTTCCTGCAGCGAATCCACGCGGCGGATGCTGGTGCCGAGCAGGATAGGCGTCATGCGCAATGATTTGCCGTGAATCGGCGCGCCGGCGAGCGCCAGCACCGCGTTGATTCCGGCAGCGCGCAGATATGTGCTTTTTCCGGACATGTTCGAGCCGCTGATGAGGAGCACTCGTGCCTGGGGATCGAGCCGCACGGTATTGCGGACGCACTCCGCTGACGGAATTAAAGGATGGCCGAGCTCTTCGCCGAGGAAGATTGCGGACGCGTTGGGAATTTCGTCGGCAAATTCCGGGAACGGATCGTCCGGATGCTCGTAGGAATAGCCTGCGAGCGAGAGCAGCGCTTCCATTTCCGCAGCGATGTCCACCCAGGCGCGCAGCTTGCCGCCGTATCGCTTGCGCCATGCTTGGGCCGCGAAGGCGCACTGCACGGCGTAGAGCATGGGCAATTCCAATAGGCGGCCGAGCAAATCTTCGCGCGCGTCAATCCAATAAACGATGTCTGCAAGTTTGCGCACGGACTGCGAGGCGGTTTTGTGGCCGGACTTCAATCGTGTTGCGAAGTCTTGCAGGCGCGGCGAAGCGAACGGCTCCTGTTCGAGGCGTTGCAGAACGTCCGCGAACAGCCCCAGGCCCTCGGCGTTGCACGCCAGAGTGGAAACCACATTTTCAGCGCGCACGCGCAGCCAGAGCAGGACGGCCACTTCGAGCGCCAGAACGCCAGCCAGCGGCCACAATTTCTGAGTAGCCAGCAGAAAAATGATCGCGGTCGCCGCGGAAATCGCCAGCAGCGCGGCGACAATTCGCCACGGGCCTGCGGGAAGCAGCGGCGGCGTTTCCACCCAGTTTTCCAGCGAGCGCGGATCGAGGCGCACGTTCAAGTCTTCGCCGAGCAACGCCAACCCCTCGCGCAAATCCAGTTTGTTGCGCAGCTCGACGATAACTTTGTGCCTTTCATGGATCGCCGGCACAGGCGACGCGGCCGTGAGCCATTCGGCCAGGCGCTCTTCGCCCATTGGAAGACGCGCGGTTGAGAGCAGTTCGAACAGGCAGCCGGTGCCGAAGATATCGAGATCATCCGCGTAAACATGTTTGGGATTGCGGAAACGCTCACCGGATGCGCCGGTGCCGGTCCAACGGTCTTCCAGGCGCGCGAGGCCGCGCTGGTAAAATGCGACGGCGGTGCGGGCATGGGCAAGCGCGCGCAGGGCGAATTCGTGCGCGAGTGCCAGGGCGAGGTAAATCACAATCGGAATTGCCAGCCAGTATGTGGATATCACTTCGTCTTTCAGCGACATCCACAGGAGAACTATCGCGACGATGACCGTTGCCAGCTTCGCATTTCCGACCTGCTTGTGCTGCGCGTCTTTCGCGGCGACGGTTTGCAGGCGGGACGCAAGGCTTTGTGAGTATTCGTCGTGTGGTTGCGGCAAAAGCTGCCTCCGTGTGGCCGGGGGTAGTTTACTACTCGATTGGGTGCAGTTTAATGGGGTGAATGCGGGTCCGGCCGCTACAAATTCAAGAGCAAAGTCAAATGCGCCCAGCTAAAGTTGGCCGCTACAGAGTCAAAGTCAAACTCAACGACGGGCCGCAGACGCCGGAGTCTTCCGGCGGGCACGGCATGCCGTGCCCCTACGCCGGGCCAGAAGATGCTCGACGAAGGTTAAGGTTGCTGGTCGACGGCGACGGAGACCACGCTGGTTCCGGCGCCTGATTCGCCTGGTAATTGCGATACCAGAGGGCTTCGCTGGCTCGTTGCCAGAGGCGCGTGCCGATCCAAATCAGTATCATGAATTGGCTGAGCAGAAACGCAGCGACGTTGGATAGCGGGTTCACATGGAACATCCAAACGTGCAGGCCGATCCCGAACAGGACCCAGGCGATGACGCTGACGCGCAAGTAGAGCCAGAAAAGCGAGAAGAAATTGCGGCGCAGCAACGTGAAGGCGCGGCGGAGGGCGCGATGTATTCTCTTTTCGTCATCGGCGACGGCGATGACTTGTGCCATATCAAACCACAGGCGCACGATGATCAAGAGCAGCAGGATCACGACCGCAGCCGCTTCGACGAAATGATCTCCAGGATACGGCGAAATGGATTGCTCCTCGATGCGCGTGTACGTCGCACTGGTGAGGGCGGCGAGCCCCGCGATGGGCAGCAGCACGATCGCGAGATAAATCAGCAGGCGGAAAAAACGCCAGAAGTGGTGGCCGGCGGCCTCAAAGAAAGCCGTGGTTGTGGGTTTTTCATCGAGCACGTAGGCGGCAAGAATGCCGCCGGTGACAAAAAGCATGAAGACCACAAATAGCAGCGAGAAATGAACGATGTTGTGGCCTTGAATCTCCAAGGGTGAATCCGGCACCTGTTGCAGCATGATGATCGCCGACGTGTCGAAACCATTTACCAGACGCTGCGCGGGCGCGCTATGATCGAGCAATGAACTCGCGCGTTCCGTCATTTCGTGCGTCGAGAAAAGTCCGAAGATCAGGCAGACGGCGAAAATCCACCAGACCAGTCGCTGCCATTGCCACACCAACCCGGCGCCTGAAAAGAAAGTGCCTCGATTCGTTGCAGCCATTCGCGTTGCTCCTTCGATTGCGTCAGCCAGTTACCGAAAAACTGCCTAAGGCCGCGATTGAGTCTGCGCGGCAACAGTAGAACTGGTGCTTCAGCGGCTAGAGCCGCACGATCCTGCTCGAGCTAATGTCGTGGCCCTTCGAGCCTGCCACAGGCAGGCTCTCAGGATGAACCAAAGCCACGACCTACAAAGTTTTCCCGTTAGGTCAGCCAGGCCAGCAATTGCGATAGCCATTCGCTGGCGAAGACCCAGATCGTTCGGAGCTTATGCGTCGCGCGCGGATCCGCATCTTCCGTGAAACTGTTATTGAAGGGGTCGCGATCCAGGGTGATCTGGTTGTGCGCGTCAATTTGCGCCGACTGAATTTTAGCTTTGCGATCATAGTGATAACGCACCCAGCGATCCTGGCCGTCCCAGTGCTCGACGGCGGCGGAGCCATCGTCGAATTTGATCTCCACGTCCACCGGGAACACGAAATCGCCCTTGCGAACCACGGTGATGTAGGTGCGATAGACCTCGTCTTTTTCGTTTTTCTTGGAGGCGCGCGTCGGAGTGTCCCACCACTTCAGCGGATCGGAGTGGGCGTCGGCGAGCGAATAATCCAGGACTTGCGTGCCGTAAATTGCTTGATTGAAATACCAACGCAGATCTTTTCCGGAAACTTCCTCGATCGTTTTCAGAAAATCTTCGCCGGTGGGATGCGTGAAGCGGTAACGCATGAAGTAGGTGTGCAAGGCCTGGCGCAAAGTGTCTTCGCCGATCACCTGTTCCAGCGTGAGCAGCACGGTGGCGGTCTTACCGTAGGTGATACCGCCGTAGGAATTGTTGTTTATGAATTTCCACGCGAAGCGGGCGATGGGGTCCTTGTCTGGATCCGAGAAATAGCCCGTCTGCTGCACCCCTGTTTCGCTCATTTGCGCGAATGGAAAATTCACCGCCGAAGTATTCTTGCCGTAGAGCGCGTCCATCACTTTCACTTCGGTGTAGCTGTTGATGCCTTCGTCGAGCCACGCTTCCTCGAATTCGTTGGTGGCGACCATGCCGTACCAATACTGGTGGCCGAACTCGTGTTCGGTGACAATTTCCGGCGCCAGCACGCCTTGAGGCATGTGCGCCGAGGTTCCCAGCGTAATTAGCGTGGGATATTCCATGCCGCCGGCGTCGCCGCCGCCGTGCGGTGGGTCAACCATGGTGATGCGGTCGTATGGATACGGGCCATACCATTGGTCGAAAAGGCGCAGCGAGCCTTTCTCCGCGTCAACGTATCGCTGCGCCGACCCCATGTGTCCGGGCGAAATCAGCAGGTGAATCTTTACGGGGCCTTGGCTGCCGGTCCACGAGTCCTCGACGACAGTGAAGCTGGGGCTGGCGGTCCAGGAAAAATCGTGGACGTCTTCGGAATGATAGGTGAGCGTTTTTGTGCCGTCGGAATTATTCGTACTCGAAACCAGATCGCCGCCGGCACCGACAATTTCGTTCTGAGGCACCGTGATCTTTACGTCGAAGGTGCCGAAGTCCGCGAAAAACTCTGTGGTGGCGTGGAATTGGTGGCAGTTCCAGGCGTTTTTCCACCACACGCCGACTTTGGGGAACCATTGGCCGACCATATCGAAATCGTGGGCGTAGCCGGTGCGCTCGACGACTTTTGGGAGCACGTCGTGGAAGACGATGTGGAATTCCACAGAGGCGCCCGGGGCGATTGGTTTCGGCAGAGTGACTTGGAAAACCGTGCGATCTTCGGTGTTCTTATCGTCGGGATGGATGAATTCCATTTTGTTCGTAAGGTCGCCGACGCCTTCGACTTCCAGTTTATCCACGGTGATCGAACCGAAATGTTTGGGATCCCACTCTGAATCCGGGCCGTTGCCGCGCGTGCCGGCGAGGCGGACTTCAGTCATGAATGTGGATTGCGGTTGAAATGCGTTCAGGTAGAGATGGAACGGGAAAGTTTGCTGCGGCTGTCCAGTGAGGTTTTTATAGGTGAGAGTTTCGCTGGCGGCGATGGTGTGCTTGGTGGGGTCGAGCTTGGCTTCGATCCGGTAGGCGACTACGCGGGTGGAGAGTGTTTTCGTTGCTGAGTCGGCTGGCGCGGGAGCCTGAGAAAAAATTGGACCGCAGAATATTGCCGAGGCTGCGGCGAGCACAAACACTTTCGTCAATCTCATCCATCCTCCCGCACGAAATCCGCTCTGAGGGGTATGCACCAGTGGTAATTGCCCGTACACAATATGATACGAGGCTCAGGTCGCGCAAGTTTCGTTTCCGGGGAGAATTACGGTCTGATTTATTGGCGGCGTCACAGCAAACGCCAATCGGGAGATTGGCGTTCCCAGGAACTGCAGGGGCGCGCGGAGTGGGAACGCCGCTACAATTGCCACTTCGCTGAGCGGAGTCTGAATAAGGACGTGCGTGTTGCGCGACTGTGGTTCGTGGTCAAGTTGACGGCCTGCGGCGCAGCGACTACACTCAAATCAGAGTGGTAGTGTGCGAGCGCGCGCCGTCGAGCGTGGTGCGGGCTCGTTTTCGGTGGAAACTCATGAGTCCAACAGTTTTACAACAGAAACGCCACCAGCAGATTTTGACGGACGTGGTGCGCGCGTACATTGAGACGGGCGAGCCGGTCTCCTCGCGCAGCATTGTGCACCGTCATATCGAGCCGCTTAGTTCGGCCACGGTGCGCAACGTGATGGCGGACCTGGAGGACGCGGGATTGTTGTTCCAGCCGCACACTTCGGCGGGCAGGGTTCCGACGGCGGCGGCGTATCGGTTTTTCGTTGAGCAAGTGGCCGCGCAGGCCACCGCCAGTCCCGCGGACCTGCTGTGGATTCGCCGCGAGTTGGCGGCAGCGCAGACTCCGGAGGCGGTGATGGAACGCGCCAGCCACGTGCTGGCTGCGGTTTCGCGCGGACTGGGTATTTTTATCGCGCCGCCGCTGGCGCGCAGCGTCGTGGAGCATTTGCGTTTTCTGCTTTTGCCGGATGGGCGCGTGCTGGTGATCCTGATTTCCGGTGGCGGAGTCACGCGCGACAAATTGATCCGCCCGGAGCGGCCTTTCAAACAGGAAGACCTGGATCGCACGTCCGAATATTTGAACCGGCATTACATCGGCTGGACGCTGGAGGCGATGCGCGCGGATCTGCGCAAGCAATTGGAACAGGACCGCGAGCAGTACGGACAGCTGGCGGGCACCGCGCTGATCCTATGCGACCCGAGCGTGCTGGGCGATGTGGCGGACCGCAAGATTTATGTGGATGGCGCGGCGCAGATTGCGTCTTCGCCGGATTTCACCAACCCAGAGCAATTGCGTGAACTGCTCGAGGCGATTGAAGAGAAGGACCGCTTGATCGCGCTGTTGAGCGGTTGCATCGAATCACCGGAGCCGGTGCATGTGGAGCTGGGTCTGGACAAGATTTCGAATGCGGGGAAACATCTTGCCATCGTTTCCGCGTCGTATTCATCTAAAGATCAGGTGCAGGGTACTCTGGGAATCCTGGCGCCCATGCGCATGCACTATGAGCGGGTGATTACGGCGGTCGCGTTCATGGCGCAATTTTTCTCTGAAGAGCAAGAGGGGGGCTGATTTCTTTGGCGTCACACAGACAAAACAAGGAAAAAGATTTTGCCGAGGGCGGATTTGCGGCTGCGGCCAGCGCGGCGGAAGATGCTGCGGCGAATCAGGCTGCGCCGGAAGCGTTGCCGGCGGGCGACGCTTCGGCTGTCGAGCAGATTGAGAAGCTAGTGGCCGAAAAGCAGGACTTGCAGAACACCTTGCTGCGGCGACAGGCGGATTTTGAGAATTACCGCAAGCGCGTGGAACGAGAACGCGCGCAGGAGCGGCATCGTGGGGCGGAGTTGCTGATTGAGCAGGTACTGCCCGTGCTGGATGCTTTTGATCTGGCGCTTTCTGGCCAATCGGGCGCGGCTAGCCCTGAATACCGCAAGGGATTCGAAATTATTCGCACGCAGCTGTGGAACGCGCTGGCGAAGCAGGGGCTGCAGCCGATTGAAGCAGTGGGCAAGCCGTTCGATCCGCACCTGCATCACGCGATTGAAAATGTGCCGACGGCGGAGCAGCCGGAAGGCACTGTGGTGGGAGAAATGCAGAAGGGTTATATGTTTCACGATCGCGTGCTGCGACCGGCGATGGTTCGCGTAGCGTCGCCACCGTCGAATTAGGGCGCGCAAGCGGCGCGGCGTGAGCGGAACGGTACAGGCGATTCTTGCGGGACATCCGTTTTAATGACCCTACGGAGACAGAAGAACGATGGCGGCCAGCAACGGCAATGATTTTTACGAAGTTCTGGGCGTGGCGCGCGACGCTACGCCCGATCAGATCAAATCCGCCTATCGCAAGGCGGCGCTGAAGTGGCATCCCGACCGCAATCCTGAGAAAAAAGAAGACGCCGAACATAATTTCCGCGCGGCTTCGGAAGCCTACGCCGTCCTTTCGGATGAGCAGAAGCGATCGGTGTACGACCGTTACGGAGCGGCCGGTCTGGGCAATCGCGGATTCGATTCCGGCTTCAATGCGACGATTTTCGAGGAATTTCAGGATATTCTCGGCGATCTTTTCGGCTTCGATGAAGTGTTGGGCGGCGGGCGACGGCGCGGCGGACGTGGCGGGGCGCGCGGGCAACGTGGCGCGGATTTGCGTTACGACATGTCGCTTTCGTTCGAAGAGGCCGCGGCGGGCATCAGCAGCAAAATTCAACTTGCCCGGCACGAACTTTGCGAAGCGTGCAAGGGCACGGGCGCGAAACCTGGCACGGGCATGTCCACATGCGTGACGTGCGGCGGGCGCGGGCAGATGGCCTACTCGCAAGGATTTTTTTCCATCACGCGGACTTGCCCGGCGTGCCAGGGAGCGGGGCAGACGATCAAGGACGCTTGCGCAAGTTGCCGCGGCGTGGGCCGCATCGAGCGCGAACGCACGCTGGAAGTGGGCGTTCCAGCGGGAGTGGATTCCGGGACGCGGCTGCGCATGACTGGCCAAGGAGAACCTGGGACCAACGGCGGCGGGCCGGGCGATCTCTACATTTTTCTGGAAGTGAAAGAGCACGCGTTCTTCGAGCGGCGCGGTTCGGATCTGATCTGCGAAATTCCCATCAGCTTTTCGCAGGCCACACTGGGTGACAAGATTCGCGTGGCGACTCTGAAGGGCGAGGAAGAGCTGGAAATTCCGGAGGGCACCCAGTCCGGCCAGATTTTCCGCAAGAAGGGCAAGGGATTGCCCAATCCACACGGTGGCCGCGGCGATTTGTACATCAGCATCCGCGTGGTGATTCCGGCGAAGGTATCGCGCGACCAGCGGCGCTTGCTGGAGCAGCTGGGGCAGACGCTGAAAGTGGAGAACAAGCCGGCGGAGCGCAATTCCACGTTCTTCGATAAGGTGAAGGATATTTTTGGATAGGAAGCTGTTTCGCCTTAAACGCTAGCCCTTCGTCAACTCTATCGGTTTGTCCCAACTCTTACCAGTGCCCACGATGCGTTCCCAGTATTTCCACGGGAAAATGCAGTCTTCGATCGCAAACACCTGGACGCTTTCTGTGAGATTCGCGGCAGCTACCAACCTTTCTACCTTTCCTTTTCCGCTTGTCGGACGAAAGCAGCCACGTGAATCGGCCATGCACTGTATTTGTCACCGTAATCCTTCCTAAGTTGCTGCGATAGTCTGTCTCTGTGCATCCCGGGCTGGAACATTTCTTTGATCTTTTTGAACAACTTCTCGGATGCGGAGGCCGAGGTTACTTCGATGATGTAGATTCTATTTGGCTGATGGTGTAGGCCGATGAAATCGAATGATGCCCATGACTGCTCACTCTCAGCCTGCTGAATGTCGTACTGCGGGATCACGAACGTTGAGCAATCCGCCGCAATGTATCTCAGAACCGCGTCTTCGAAGATGTCCACGGATGCCTCCTGACTAAGCCAAGCGTACGCCATGCTCCACGTGGGTTCGTTGCAGTCGAGCCGGGGATAAGCGAATCCGACAAAACATATACCTAGTGGTTGAGTAAGGCAAATGTTAAAAGGGATCGCCAGTGTAACTGCAATTTTCAGCGGTATTCACATTTCTGCATCTGTAGCTGCGTTATTTTTCCCTCGCCACGATACAATGCCAACGATGCGACGGCGATTTTTTGTGGATAAATTCGAGGATGCTACTGCTACTGTGCGCGGCGAGACTGCTGAGCACTTGGGGCGGGTGCTGCGCGCGGAGCCGGGGCAGCTTTATGAACTGAGCGACGGGGAGCGGGTGTGGCTGGCGCGTGTGGAGCGCGTGGGGTTGCTGAAGCGCGGCGACAATCGCGTGGAATTTTCGTTGGTCGAGCCGATCGAAGCGCGCGAGCCGGCGCTGCATTTGCATTTGCTGATTGCGTTGGTGAAGTTTGATCGGTTCGAGTGGTGTTTGGAGAAGGCTACTGAGCTGGGCGTGAGCGAAATCACTCCGTTGATTGCTGCGCGCACGGACAAGGCGCTGGCGGCGGCAGCGGCGAAGCGGTACGCGCGTTGGGAGAGGATTGTGCTGGAATCGGCGCAGCAATCGCGGCGTTTGCGGCCTCCGAAGATTGCGGAAGCGATTGCGCTGGAAAAGGCTTACCGGGCTTCTCGCGCAGACTGCAAGATTTTGCTTTCAGAGCGCAGTGATGCGCCGCCGATTCATAGTGTGTTGCGGAATGTTACGGCGAAATCGGCTGAAATTTCGATTGGGCCGGAGGGCGGGTGGACGGACGGGGAGCTTGACGCCGCACGCGCGGCCGGATTTATGGAGGCGTCTTTGGGGGAATTGGTTTTGCGGACGGAGACGGCGGTGCTGGCTTCGCTAGCGATTTTGCATTTTGCGTTGGATGCGTGACGAAAAGATGAACCGCAGCGACGCCCCGACTATGCCGGGGTAAACGCCGGGCGCAGAGAAAACCTAGAGCAAAAGAGCCGGCGAGACGCCGGCGCTACGTGTGCCATTTTGCAATTTGCGCGAGGCTGAACTAGACCAAACCAAACGAAGGCATGCCCGCTTCGTCCCGAAAGTCACGGAACGAAGCGGCCGCTACAAATTCAAGAGCCTATCGCTCGACGGTTTATCTTTGTTCATCTGCGTTCATCTGTGGAGATTTTGACTTTGGTTTTGGAGTTGATTTTGCAACCGATCACGCGCGCAGAACGTCACAGACACTGCATGCGCGACGCACTTGGCGCGCGCTACCTTGCCGTGTTATAAATATTTGAGAGCCGAATGCCGGACAACACTCAGCCCGAGCCGCAAGAGCCCCAGAACAACTCTACTTTGCCGCGTTTGCGGCACGAATTGCGCAGTTGGACGCGCGATTTGGCCGTGGCGCTGGGGCTGGCGCTGGTCATCATCATCTTTTTGTATCAGCCCGTAAAAGTGGAAGGCACCAGCATGGCTCCGCTGCTGAGCGATCAGGAGCGGATCTTCATCAACAAGTTCGTGTATCGCTTCGAGCCGATCGAGCGCGGCGACGTGGTGGTTTTCTGGTACCCTCTGGACCATTCGAAATCGTTTATCAAGCGCGTGATCGGTTTGCCTGGTGAAACGGTCGAGTTGCGCACCAGTCATTTATATGTGAACGGCAAGGAGTTGGTGGAACCGTACGTTCCGCCGAGCTATCTGGATGGTTCCAGTTACGGTCCGGTGCAGATTCCGGACGGAAATTATTTTGTGATGGGCGATCACCGCGACAGCTCGAACGATTCGCGCGTGTTCGGGCCCGTCAGCCGGCCATACATTTATGGCAAGGCGGTTTTCGCCTACTGGCCGGTGGATCATTTTGGCTCGCTATCTTCTTCGTACACGGTGAACGCGGCATCGCGATGAACTCTTCTGGAGGATACACTGACGGAGCAGCCCGCAACTCGCGCGACCCTCGCGCTGGAAGACGGACGAACATTTAGCGGCCGTGCCGCGGGTGCGCGCACCCGGCGGGGCGGCGAAGTCGTTTTTAATACCTCTCTCACTGGCTACCAGGAAGTTTTCACCGACCCCAGTTATTCCGGGCAGATCGTGTGCCTCACCTATCCGCACATTGGAAATGTGGGCGCGAATTTGGAGGATGAGGAATCCGCGCGTCCGAATATTGAAGCGCTGATCGTGCGCGAATTTTCGCCTTTGGCTTCGAATTGGCGGTCGAGTGAATCGGCGCAGCAGTATTTGGAGCGTTATGGCGTGCCGGTGATTTGGGATTTGGATACGCGCGCGCTGGTGCGGCATTTGCGAGACGTGGGAGCATTGCGTGGAGTGTTGGCGACGGATGGAACGCCGGCGGAAAGATTGGTGGCGGAGGCGCGGGCTTTACCGACGATGGCGGGATTGGAATTGGCGGGGCGGGTTACTTGCGCGAAGGCTTACGAGTGGAAGGATGGGTCGATCGATTTGGCTGGGCCCGTTGGTGGTGCAGCCGGGGATTCAGCGGCGACGGCGCGACGGCGCGTGGTCGCTTACGATTTTGGGATTAAGCAGAATATTTTGCGGCTGCTGGTGGATCACGGTTGTGAAGTTACTGTGGTTCCGGCGCGCACTTCTGCAGCGGATGTGTTGGCTCTGAAACCGGACGGCGTGTTTTTGTCGAATGGGCCGGGAGATCCAGAGCCGGTTGATTACGCGGTGGAGAATATTCGCAAGCTGCTGGGGCGCGTGCCGATATTTGGGATTTGCCTGGGACACCAGCTCTGCGGCCTCGCGCTCGGCGGGCGCACATTCAAACTAAAATTTGGGCACCACGGCTCGAATCATCCGGTGAAGAATTTGCGCACCGAGAAAGTGGAGATCACCGCGCAGAATCACGGCTTTTGCGTGGACCCGGATTCTTTGTCCGCGAGCGACGTGGAAATCACGCACGTGAACTTGAATGATCATACGAATGAGGGCATGCGGCATCGCTCTTTGCCGCTGTTCAGCGTGCAATATCATCCGGAGGCGTCGCCCGGACCGCACGATGCGCGATATTTGTTTGATGATTTTGTGACGATGATAGATGGGGCGAAGCGGTGAGGCTGGCGACGATTATGATCTTGGCTGCGGCGCTTCTTTATGAATGCGGCCCCAAGCATTATTCGCAATTTACGGTGGAGCGTCCGGCACGGCTTTCCGGGCAGCTGTTAGATCCGTCAGGCGCGGCCGTGCCGAATTTAAAACTGGTATTGCGATGTGGCCCGGCGACGACCGAGGTCATGACGGACGTGGAAGGGAAGTACGATTTCGGCGTGCTCCAGGCCGGTACTTGCAAAATAGGGACGCCGAGCAAGATGTGGCTCCCGCCCGAAGTGAAATGCGACGAGCGAGGCTGCGCGTTGGAGAAATTACGATTCGGAAAGCTGGTCCTGACTCAGGAAGGTTGAGCGCCGAATGCCGAAACGGACTGATATCAAGAAGATTATGATTATCGGCTCGGGGCCGATCATTATTGGGCAGGCTTGCGAGTTTGATTATTCGGGGACGCAGGCATGCAAGGCGTTACGCGCGGAGGGGTACGAGGTCGTGCTGGTGAATTCGAATCCGGCGACGATCATGACGGACCCGGAAATTGCGGATCGGACTTACATCGAGCCTTTGGCCAAGGAATATCTGGAAGCGATTATTGCGGCGGAGCGGCCGGATGCGTTGTTGCCTACGGTAGGTGGACAGACTGGGTTGAATCTTGCTGTGGAGCTGGCGGAATCAGGCATTCTTGCAAAATATGGCGTGGAATTGATTGGTGCGTCGCTTGCCGCGATAAAAATTGCGGAAGATCGCCTGCTGTTCAAGGAAGTTTGCCGCAAAATTGGGCTGGAGGTTCCGGCGTCGGAAGTGGTGACGAGCGTGCCGGAAGGTGTGCGGCTTGCGGACGAGCTTGGGTATCCTGTGGTCATCCGTCCATCGTTCACGCTCGGTGGCACGGGTGGCTCGATTGCTTACAACCATGAAGAATTTGCGGACTTGATCGCACGCGCGCTCGACGCGAGCCCCGTGCATCAGGCGTTGATCGAAGAATCGGTGCTGGGGTGGAAAGAATTCGAGCTAGAAGTGATGCGCGACCACCGCGACAACTTCGTGGTGATCTGCTCGATTGAAAATTTCGACCCGATGGGCATACACACCGGCGATTCGATTACCGTGGCACCCGCGCAGACGCTTACCGACAAGGAATATCAGCGCATGCGCGATGCGGCGGCGGCTATTATTCGCGCCGTCGGAGTCGAGACCGGCGGATCGAACATTCAGTTTGCTGTGGACCCCGCAACCGGCCGCATGACTGTGATCGAAATGAATCCGCGGGTTTCGCGCAGCTCCGCGCTGGCGAGCAAGGCCACCGGTTTTCCGATCGCAAAAATCGCGGCGAAACTGGCCGTGGGCATGACGCTGGATGAAATTCCCAACGACATTACGAAGAAAACGCCGTGCTCTTTTGAGCCGACGATTGATTACGTGGTCGCGAAAATTCCGAAGTGGCAATTCGAGAAATTCCCGGGCAGCGACACGACGCTCACCACGCAGATGAAATCGGTGGGCGAAGTGATGGCCATCGGGCGCAATTTTCAGGAAGCGCTTTGCAAGGCGATTCGATCGCTTGAGCCGAGTTCGGCATGGCGTCCTCCCGCGGAAGTGACGACGGTGCTGCTGCGGGAGAAATTGCACGTGCCGGGGCCGGACCGTTTGCACTGGCTTTTTGAAGCGCTGGAACGCGGCATGCCCAGCGAAGAGGTGTGTGACCTCACCAAGATCGATCCGTGGTTCATTCGGCAGCTGCAGGAAATGCTCGCGGTCGATAAGCGCGTGGCGGCGACGACACTGGGAAAATGTCCGCCGGAATTGCTGCTGGAAGCGAAGCGTTCCGGCGCGAGCGACGAGGAAATCGCGAAACTGTGGAACGTGAAAGCTTCCAGCGTGCGCGCGCGCCGCAAAGAGCTGGGCGTGCAACCGGTTTTCAAACGCGTGGACACTTGCGCGGCGGAATTCGAATCGTTCACGCCGTATCTTTATTCCACTTACGAAGAGGAAGACGAATCGGGCGCGGTGGACCGGCCGAAGGTGGTGATTCTGGGCAGCGGGCCGAATCGCATCGGGCAAGGAATTGAATTTGATTATTGCTGCTGCCACGCGGCGTTCGCGCTCAAAGATGATGGCTACGAAACGGTGATGGTGAATTGCAATCCGGAGACGGTTTCGACGGATTACGACACTTCCGACCGGCTGTATTTTGAGCCGTTGACACTAGAGGACGTGCTAGCGATTCTGGACCGCGAAAAGCCGCAAGGCGTGATCGTGCAATTTGGCGGGCAGACGCCGTTGAACCTGGCACTGGAGCTGAAGCAGAACGGCGCGAAAATTATCGGCACCGCGCCGGAATCGATTGATCTGGCGGAGGACCGTCGCCGGTTCGGCGGATTGCTGGATGAGCTGCGCATCCCGCAGCCGCGCAACGGCACGGCCCTCGTGCCGCAGGAAGCTGTGAAACTCGCGAGCGAGATTGGCCTGCCGGTGCTGGTGCGGCCGAGTTACGTGTTGGGCGGGCGCGCGATGGTGATCGCATACGATTTGAAGACCGTCGAAGAATACGTGGCGCAAGCCGCGCTGATTGGTTCGGGCACCGAGCCGAAGCGCCCGATTTTGATTGACCAGTTTTTGGAAGACGCGACCGAAGTGGACGTGGACGCGCTAGCGGATGGCGAAGACGTGCTGATCGCTGGGATCATGGAACACATCGAGGAGGCCGGGATTCATTCCGGCGATTCTTCGTGCGTGCTGCCGTCGGTGACGCTGAAACCATCGGTGCTGGAGCGCATACGCGATTACACTTCGCGGCTGGCGCGGGCGCTGAAAGTTGTGGGGCTGATGAATGTGCAGTACGCGATTCAGCGCGATACGGTTTATGTGCTGGAAGTGAATCCGCGGGCTTCGCGAACGATTCCTTATGTGAGCAAAGCGACGGGCGTGCCGCTGGCGAAAGTTGCGGCGCGTTTGATGACGGGTCGAAAGTTGCGCGATTTGCATTTGCCTTACACCGAAACCAACGGCATCAAGGAATTGGCAGTGCGGAATTTCTACGCTGTGAAGTCTCCGGTGTTTCCGTTTAATAAGTTTCGCGGCGTGGACACGATTTTGGGTCCGGAGATGCGCTCGACGGGCGAGGTTATGGGAATTTCTTCAACCTTTGGCTTGGCCTTCGCCAAAGCGCAACTTGCCGCGGGGCAGCGGCTGCCGCAGACGGGTACTGTGTTCCTCAGCGTTAACGATCATGACAAGCGTCACGTGGCTTTTGTGGTACAGGATTTGCTGGCGGCGGGATTGAAGGTGGTGGCTACGCGCGGGACTGCGGCGGCGCTTGCCAGCGCGGGGATCGAAGTGGAATCTGTGTATAAGGTGAATGAAGGACGGCCGAACATCGTGGATTTGATCAAGACGGCGAAAGTGGATTTAGTGATTAATACGCCTTTGGGGCGCGAATCCTTTTACGACGAGAAGTCCATTCGGCGCGCGGCGATTCGTTACAACATTCCGTGCATCACGACTCTTTCGGCGGCTAGCGCGGCGGCGCGGGGGATGCGAGCGATGGCTGGGCATGGTGCGGATGTTGCGGCGCTGCAGGATTTGCATCGGAAGACATCGGCGGCATCGGCGCAGGCGGAGAAGTAGCAGCAGCTTGTTTCCTCTTGGACGATTTCTAGTTTGATATAAAATGACGCGCATGAAACTTCACGGGATTTTTGCACCCCTTACTACTCCTTTTGATTCCGACGGCAACGTCGCGCTCGGCGAAGTGCGCAATAATGTCGCGCTTTACAACAAGACCAAGCTTGCCGGGTACGTCCCGAATGGCTCGACCAGCGAATCGGTGCTGCTGCTGTGGGAAGAGGTTTACAAAGTCTGGGAAGCGGTGCGCGATGCCGCCGCGCCTGGAAAAATTCTGATCGCTGGGACTGGCGCCGAATCCACCGCGGAGACTATCGAGCACACGAATCGCGCGGCGCGGATTGGGTATGCGGTGGCGCTGGTGCGCACGCCGAGTTTCTACAAGCCTTCCATCAACGACCACATGCTTGCCGAACATTATTTGCGTGTAGCGGACGCCGCGCGCATTCCGGTGCTGGTGTATTCGGTGCCGGTGTTCACGCACGTCACCGTCGAGGCGTCGCTCGTCGCGCGCGTGGCGAAACATCCGAACATTATCGGTATGAAGGATAGTTCCGGCGATATGAACGGCATTGCCGCGATCATTGCCGCGGCGCCCAAAGAATTTCAGACGCTGACCGGTTCCGCTTCGACTCTTTACGAAGCGCTCGAACTGGGCGCGGCGGGCGCGATTTTGGGGTTGGCGGACGTGTTCCCGGATTTATGCGCGGAAATTTACGAAGCGGCCAGCGTTGGCGATCGTGCAAAGGCTCAGACGCTCGCGCAAAAGTTGATGCCGCCGGCGAAAACGCTGCTGATGGATTACGGCATCGGCGGGCTGAAATACGCGCAGGATCGCATGGGATTCTACGGCGGCCTGCCGCGGCTTCCATTGCTTGGTGTGAGCGACGCCGGCAAGTTGGAAATCGATTCGATGTTGGCGAATCTTATCTCCCAGCCAGCGCATCATTTGTAGCAGAGGTTTGCGGTCGCGTGGGGCGCGCTGGGAGGACGTTATTCACACGATTTGCCCGGATGCACGCGGTTCAGGCGTTGTGGTGCGGCCAAATTGGCGCTTCGTTCCGCGCTGTGGGCGTTGTCCGGCCGAACTCTCCGTTGTTCGCTGTCCTGATTCCACTTTCTTCGCCGATTGCTGCTTCTCAGGCCCGCGTGTATCATGAACCCCTCGATGGAGTCTCTCTGTCTTTCCTTCCGCGACATTCCCCAGACATCTAAGATATTTTCTACGTTCCTCGAGGATTTTCGCCGCGTGGGGAAGTACTACGGGCATGCGCCGTCGATTGGAGGCGTGGCCGCGGCGGCCAAGGAAGTGGAGATTGATCCATCGGTGCGCGCGGGCGTTGTAGAAGTGCTGCGTGAACAAAATTTGAAATTCGGCGGAGCGGCCACTCTGGAAGCGACGCTCGGGCGGAACCTGGAACGTCTGGCCAATGGCGCGGTGGCGATTGTTACCGGGCAGCAGGTGGGACTTTTTACCGGACCCGCTTATAGCTTGTACAAGGCGATTACGGCGGCGGCGTGCGCGGAGGAACTGACGCGGCGCGGAGTGGACGCGGTGCCGGTCTTTTGGCTGGCGACGGAAGATCACGACCTCGCCGAAATCAATCACGCTTCGTGGACCACGCACACGGGATTGGCGGAATTTATTTTGCCTGGAAACCCAGCCGACGAGGGCCATCGCGTGGGAGAAATTGCACTGGGGCCGGCGATCACCGCGTCGGTGGTGACCGCGATGGACACGCTCGAAGGCCCTTACGCCGCGGAAGTGGCGCGGGCGTTGCGCGAATCCTGCACGCCGGGAGATACGTACGGCTCGGCCTTCGGGAAGTTGATGGCGCGGCTGGTTGCGGGGCGGGGAATTATTTTTCTCGATCCGCTGGATTCGCGGCTGCACCATTTCGCCAGCGGGATTTACCGCCGGGCGCTGGATGACGCGGAGCCGCTGGGCGACGCGCTGCTGGCGCGGTCGAAAGAGCTGGAACGTGGAGGATTCCACGCGCAGGTGAAGGTGACGCGCGAATCCACTTTGCTTTTTTATAACGTGGACGGGGTGCGGCAGCCCTTGCGCCGGCGAGGCGAAAAATTCCATGCGGGGTCGGCTGCGTTTTCGCTGGAAGAACTACGTGCGGCGATTGAAAAGACGCCCGAAGTTTTTACGCCCAACGTATTGCTGCGGCCGGTGGTGCAGGACACGCTGTTGCCCACGGCTGCTTACATCGGCGGGCCGGCGGAAATCGCGTACATGGCGCAGGCGCAGGTGGTTTACAAGCACTTGCTGGGGCGCATGCCGGCGATTTTGCCGCGCGCGAGTTTTACTTTAGTGGAGCCGCCGATCGCGCGACTGCTGAAAAAATATGGTTTGGACTTTCGCGACGTCATGCGCGGAAGGCAGCACTTGCGCGGGCGTATGGAAATGAAATCGCTGCCGCGCGCGCTGACGGGGCGCTTTGCGGCGGACGAGAAGGCGCTGCGGCGGCTGTTGCAGGCTTATCGCAAGCCGCTCGCGCATTTGGACCGCACTTTGACCGGCGCGCTTGATTCTGCTGAGAAGAAAATCCTTCACCAGTTTTTGAAGTTGAAAGGGAAGGCGGGGCGGGCGGAAAATTTCCGCACGGGGATTTTGGACCGGCACGAGCGCATTCTGGTGGATGCGCTTTATCCGCATCGCGGGCTGCAGGAACGGACGCTTTCGGCGTTACCTGCGCTGGCGGCCTACGGGCCGGAATTGCTGGATGATCTTGCCAGCGTTTCGGTGATCAGCGGACCCGACGTTGAGCCGGTGATCAGCGCGGACGATGAAACCCAGGCGAAGCCCCAGCCCTGCTCGCACCAGCATCATGTTTTGTTCATGTAGCGGATCGGCCTCGTAGAAGACTTGCCCTAGCATTCCTGATGTTTCGATCGCGAATCCGTTAATCTTGCGCGGACGCTGTGCGCGTACCAACTCTGGTTCGCCACATCGATGAAGCGACGTCCAACGAGAATGGTACAACCATCAACAAGAACGGGAGGGCAGCAATAAGCGCGCCGACCACCACCCCTATTCGAGGTATATAGAAAACGTAGCGTAAAACAAGGTAAACTGCGAGGCCTACGACGGAGATTATTACGGAAAAAACGACGGCGAATCCCAGCGTAAATTGGATACGCCTCTTCCGTTCCCAAGCGCTGAAGTGGTCCCATTCCGTTGCACCCGTGAGGTATTTCTGGCCGCATTGGCAACGGTATCTCTCACGTCCCATCGCCTTCCACGTGTGCGCTTGGCCTGGATGCAAGCGCTTGGTTATATCTCGTCCGCATTTGTCACAGACATACGCGTTTGCCCGAGCAGGGAAAGAGCTTGCAGGTAGCGTGATTCGGGGACGCGCGTTCAAGTTCAGGCTTGACATGTCCGGATAGTGGCGTTCTTGGAATTGAAACAACAGGATTGTACCGCCAATCGCATTGCACAAAGCGGGGGCAGCCGAAACTAGGTGCGCTCATTGGAACGAGACTCGCTGGGTACGCGAGGGAGATTTGGCCTCAGAGGCGCACGGATTTTACGGCGCGACGAAGAGTTGTTTGAGTTGCTCGAGATCCGCGGATGCGGCATCTGAGACCGCAGTGAAGGAAAAGCCGTTCTGCTGCCAGGCTACCCAGTGATAACCCTGTAGTTCACCCGAACCATTCAACGAGTCGCCGGGCTGTGTCTTCGCGACGAACACATTCACGATGTGTTTGCGGCGGCCGTAAACCAGTGCGGCTGCGGTGCGGCCGTCAATCACGTCGAGGCGTCCGCCCATCAGCGGGAATCCATCGTTCGCGAAATCGCGGACGGGCGGCGCGAAATCGATTTTGCCGTCAAACCACGGCTTCACGGTGTGCTGGTCGGTCGAGATGACGTCTTCCAAGTGCCCGGGCTGGAGCGAACGGAGATGGGCGTCAACGATCACCTCCGCCATGGCCTGCTGCTGCGAGAAGCGGTTCAGGTTTTGCAGATATTGCCAGCCGAGGAGCGTGGCGAGAACCACCGTTGCCGCGATGGCGAGCCAACGCCACGACTCCGCTCGCGAACGCGACACCTGAGGTGCCACGGCAGCCTTCGGCAAACTGATTTGCAGTTTCTTGCGCAAGGTTTCCGGCGCGCGTTCGTAGAGTTGCGCGCCAGACAGCGCGGAGCGAAGTTTTTCCTCCGCCGCGAGGCTCATTTCGCAATCGGGGCACGCTTCCAGATGGTGCTCGAACTCGGCGGCGCCGATAGCGTCCATTTCGCCGTCGAAATAGGCGTGCAGGCGAGATTGCGTTAGCTCACAGGTCACGGATGGCCCCCCTTGGCACAGGCTCGGTCAATAAAAATCTCAATTGCTGCCGCGCCCGAGCAAGCGCGGACATCACGGTGCCGATCGGGCGCGTGGTAATCGCGGCGATCTCTTTATACGAGCAGCCTTCCAACTCCCGCAGCACCAGTATTTCGCGGAAATGCGCGGGCAGATCTTCCAGAGCGCGTTGCAGGCGCTCGCGATCGCAACTGGCCATGGCCAGCGATTCGGGATTCTCAGTCTTCGCCGGCATGGTCAATTCATCGAACTCGGTCATTTCCTCGGCGACGTGATTCTGCTGCAACCAGGTGAAGCAGCAATTACGGACAATCTGAAGAAGCCAGGCTCGCGCGTTACCAGACTGAAAGCCGCCGAAGGAACGGTACGCGCGCAGGAATGCCTCTTGAGTGACGTCTTCGGCTTGCGCGCGTCCACGCAAAATCCAGCGCGCCAGATTGTAAGCGGCGTCGCGATGGGGCATGACGTCTGCCTCAAAGCGCGCGCGATCTGCCTGCTCTAACACGTCCAGCCCTTTTTACAGCTCCACATAGACGTAACTAAGGCGGAGGTGATTTTATTCCCGCCGGATGCAAATTTCTCAAAAAAGAATGGATCGCGTGGCCCGGGAATAAAACCGCGGGTCCCGTGGTCTTGCACACTGAACACGTCCACAGGTGGCGCGTTGCCCACGGGCCCAGATCGGAACGGGCACGCGCCACTCCTCAAAACGTGGGCGGTGCGGGACGTAAGACGCCTGGAATCAGAGTGACCAAGGAGGAAGCAGATGTCGCAAAGCAAGAAGGACAAGCTTGTGCACGACCATAACCACGATGGAGTTGACCGGCGAGGTTTTCTGAAGTGCATGGCTTGGGCGGGTACCGGCGCTCTGTGTGTAATGCAGGGCGGAGTGTTGAAGTCTTACAGCATGAGCCGCGCGAATGAATGGAACGCCTCGAAAATGGCGGGCGAATTGAGTTTCGCGCAGATCAGCGACAGCCACATGGGCTTCAACAAACCGGCGAATCCGGACGTGGCCGGCACGCTGAAAGCAGCGGTGGACAAGATCAACGCGCTGTCTGTTCAACCGGAGTTCTTGTTGCACACCGGGGACATCAGCCATCTGGCGAAGCCAGAAGAATTCGATACCGTGGACCAGATTTTGAAGGGCGCGGTAGCCAAGGACGTGTTTTTCGTGCCGGGCGAGCATGATGTGATCGGCGACGAAGGGCAGCAGTACCGGGATCGTTATGGGAAGGGAACCAAGGGCGAGGGCTGGTACAGCTTCGATAAGAAGGGCGTGCATTTCGTCGGACTGGTAAACGTGGTGAACCTGAAGGCCGGCGGCTTGGGGAATTTGGGGAGCGAGCAGCTGGAGTGGCTGGAAGACGACGTAAAGCAATTGAAATCGAGCACGCCGATTGTGGTCTTCGCGCACATTCCTTTGTGGTCCGTGTATCCGGAGTGGGGATGGGGAACGGACGACAGCGCGCAGGCGCTGAGCTACTTGAAGAAATTCGGCTCCGTGTCGGTGTTGAACGGGCACATCCACCAGATCATGCAGAAGGTGGAAGGCAACGTAACGTTTCATACGGCGATGTCCACCGCATTTCCTCAGCCACAGCCGGGTAAGGCCGATTCGCCCGGGCCAATGAAAGTGCCGGCGGAACAGCTGCGGAGTGTGCTGGGCATTACGGATGTGAACTTCGTGCGCGGACAGCATGCATTAGCAATTGTGGATTCGCAATTGGCCTAAGGCGGCAGCGGCGGAAATCCATCTCCCAATAATTCAGCGGTTTTGGAGGGGCGGGGCTTCAGGAGCTGAGGCCCCGTCAATCTAGGCGGGCCACATCGGAGATGGGCACTACGCAGCACGCAAAGTGAACTTGAATTCTAGGGAGAGGGAAAAAGCCATGGAAAGGATTTTGAACAGAATTGGTTTAGCGGCGCTGGTAATCACGGCGTTCGCGTTGCTGACGCCGGTGGACAGGCATGCCAACGCGGCGGGCCAGGGACAGACGGCCGCCAGCGCAGCGGTGAAGATTGACAATTTCAGTTTTGGACCGGCGGCGGTGACTGTTCCGGTGGGCACCACGGTGACCTGGACCAATCAAGACGACATTCCACACACGGTAGTGAGCACGGAGAACGTGTTCAAGTCCAAGGCGCTGGATACCGACGATAGATTCTCGTTCGTCTTCACCAAGCCGGGCACTTATTCGTACTTCTGTTCGATTCACCCGAAGATGACCGGCCAGATCATCGTGCAGTAAGGGGCAGTGACATGAATCCGTTTGATTTGAAGCAAATGATAATGGAAAAGCACGCGCAGCATGTGGTGCTGATCCATTTCCCGATTGCGCTGTTCATCGCGGGAGTGGCGCTGGACTTTGTGGCGCAGTGGACGAAAGGCGAGAAGCTGGGATATGTGGCCTATGTGAATTTGCTGCTGGCGGCGGTGATGACGCTGCCAGTGGTGGCGACCGGTTTGGCGGCGTGGCAGTGGGCGCTGGAAGGGCACCGGATACGCGGCATTCTGCGTTTGCATATCTTCTTTGCGTTAGCGTCGACGGCGGTGATCTGGATCGTGTGGCTGATTCATTTCCGCGCGCGCCGCAATGGCAAGACGACTTTCTCGAATTACCGATTGGTCTTGGAATTCGTAGGGGTGACGCTGCTGGCAATCACTGGGCATCTGGGCGGATTTCTTAGCGGAGTGAATAGCTAGCTTGGCCGATAAGTTTTCCGAGCCGGCGTTACGGGCCAGGCGTGGTAGCACCAGTCGTAGCACGGGGCGAGACAATCAGCTTGTTTAAATCGCTCACAAGATTGGCCATCGCTTCATCAAAGTTTTTGCGACCAGTTGCTTCTCGCGCCCATGTCTGCACTTGCTCGGTGATTCGCCACAGCAAAATGCCAGTCTTGGGATCCAGAATCGCCAAGCGAAGCACGTTCGTGGCTGCAAACACGACCTCGAACCGTATCTCAAGAACCACATCGGCGTCCGCGGGAGTCTGCGCGAACTCGTATACTCCCATGCTCTTGAGGGACGCGTAGAACTCGTTGTAGGCAAGGTTGGGGGCTCCCAGGAATGGATTGCTATCGCCGTTCGCGATAAATATTTTCCTGGCCGTGAGGATTTGCACGGGCACTGGAGCTGGGGGCACATCGGGCGTTTTTTGCGCTTCCGCGGATTGAACAGCCGCTAATACAAACGCCGCAGTGAGGCAGATAAACACTGTTCTCGCGATGTTCGTCATGGTTTCTCCTATCACGGCAGAGTGAAGACCTTACCGGGGCGTTGCTTCTGCTACCGAATCGTAAAATCAACCGCGCTTCGCGCGACGTGGGTTCACAAATCCGGCACGTAAGTGGACGGATATACCAGCCGGTACGTTTCAGCAAGCAGCGAAACTTCTTGAATGTTCCGGTTTTTCCCCAGCTGCGCTCTGGTTCAAGACTGCTTTGAGCAGAGGCAGGATTACTCCTTTGTGCGGATGCGGCCCGGATCAGCGTTGCAGATTCAGCACAGGCAAGATTGCCTATGCTACCAAACCTTCCGCTGTGCCGCATGCCGAACTCTCGTGCTAAAATGCCGCATTCCTGATTTGCGAACCCTGCGGAGGGCCCGATGAAGATTACGCCTGGCAAACAGAAGGGGTTGAAAGCGGTATCGGACGCGCGCGGCGTGATCGCTGCCGCGGCGATGGACCAGCGCGGCTCGCTGAAGAGCGCGATTGCGAAAGACAAGGGCATCGACAAGAAGGATGTGCCCGCGCAGATGCTGGAAGAGTTCAAGACGATCGTCACGCGCGTGCTGACGCCGCACGCCAGCGCGATTCTGCTCGATCCGGAGTACGGCTTGCCGGCGGCACGAGCGCGCGCGAAGAACGCCGGGCTTCTGCTCGCTTACGAGAATAGCGGCTATGACAACACGCGTCCGGGGCGGCTGCCCGACCTTCTCGACATTTGGTCTGTGCGCCGCCTGGTGGGAGCGGGCGCGGATTGCATCAAGATTTTGCTGTATTACACGCCGTTCGATCCGGCGGAAGTGAATGACATCAAGCACGCGTGGGTGGAGCGCATTGGCGGAGAATGCGCGGCGTCCGACGTGCCGTTTTTTCTGGAATTCGTGGGCTACGTGGAGAACGGCGACGAGAAGGGAATCGAGTACGCGAAGCAGAAGCCCGAAATCGTGCGCAAGAGCATGGAGGAATTTTCCAAGCCGCAATACGGCGTGGACGTGCTGAAGGTGGAAGTGCCGGTGAACATGGCTTTCGTGGCGGGCACGAAATCGTGCAAGGGTGATTCGGCGTACACGCGCGATCAGGCCAAGGAACATTTCCGCCGCGCCGCCGCTGCCGCGAAAAAACCTTTCATTTATCTTTCGGCAGGCGTGAACAACGATGTGTTTGCTGAGACGCTGGATCTGGCGGCCGAATCCGGCGTGGAGTTTTCCGGCGTGCTCTGCGGCCGGGCCACCTGGAAAGACGGCATCCCCATTTACGGCAAGCAAGGGCCCAAGGCGCTGGAAGACTGGCTGAGCGATCAAGGCGTGAAGAACATCAACAACGTGAACTCGCGTCTCACCGCCGCGAAGCCGTGGTACAGCTTTTACGGCGCCACCTCCGCCGCCGCGCTAGGTGACTAGGCTAGCGCCAGTCGATGCGGGGGCGCCCATACTTGCGGCCTGTATCGTTTGGATCTCAGCGAGCGGCGTCCGGAGCGGCAGCTTAGAAAGCCTCAGCACTGCTGACTCCCCGGGGCGGGAGGTTTCGCCCCGTTGTCGTGTTCCGCACCATCCCCGAGTGATCAACCCCGAATTCACAGTTTCCTGACTTGACTGTACCGTTATAGTATAGCTCCCCGCGGAATTGTACGACGCAGCGGGCATGCCGTGCGATTACAGCTCGGGCCTGTCTCTTGATTGTCATAGTCGTGCATTGAGGTGATCGACGTGAAGAGCACTCCCAGCCCGCTCTCTCTGGTGCCAGTGACGTGCGCGTTGATTTGTGGTCTGTGGTTCGGGAATTTGACGCACGCTCAGAATTCCCCATTGCAACTCGTTACTGAATCGATCGACGAGTCGAAGCTCGTAATACTCCACGGCACAGTCCATCCGCTCGCCCGAGCACGATACGATCAAGGCCCAGTGCCAGATTCGTTTCCAGCGCAACGAATGCTTCTGATCCTGAACCGTCCGGCAGAACGCGAAGCCAGCCTGCAGCAGTTCCTGAGGACTGTGCACACTCCAGGGAATGCCAGCTATCACCAATGGATCACGCCAGAACAATACGGCCGTCAGTTTGGGCCGGCGAATTCCGATGTGCAAATCGCCACGAGCTGGTTGGCTGACCATGGCTTCACCGTCGCGGGAGTCAGCAAAGGCAAGCGCCTCATTGAATTTTCGGGCACTGCGGGACAGGTACGCGAAGCCTTCCACACGCAACTCCATCAATACAACGTCCAGAATGAGATTCACTACGCGAACGCGAACGATATCGCAATTCCGCAAGCGCTTGCGGCGCTTGTTTATGGCGTCTCACCTCTCAATAATTTTCGCGCGAAACCCTACGTGCGCTCGGCCGGAACCGCATCGTACTCTCCTCTTACAAATCGTGTGACGCCGCAGTTCACGAATCCCGACGGGGCGACAAGATTTTACGCACTGGCGCCCGAGGATTTCGCGACGCAATATGATCTCGGGCCTTTGTACAAAGCCGGAACCAACGGCTCCGGGCAGACCATCGGCATCATCAATGAAACCAACATTGATCTCACTCTGCCGAATGCCTACCGGACGCTGTTCAACCTTCCAAGTAATCCTCCCCAGGTGGTCATAGACGGCGCTGATCCCGGCGAAACGGGCGTCGCGCAGGTGGAGGTCTATCTCGACGTGGAACTGAGCGGTGCGGTCGCCTCCCAATGCCACCGTGAATCTGTATATTGCGAACGGCAGCTTCATGCAGGAACCCTTGGCCCTGGCCGCTTTGCGCGCGATAGAGGATAACCAGGCCGCCGTGCTCAGCGTCAGTTTTGGCGAGTGTGAAATGCATCTAGGAGATGCCGGCAACCAACTATGGTCGGGACTCTGGCAGCAAGCGGCAGCGCAAGGCCAAACGGTTTTCGTGTCCAGCGGTGATAGCGGATCGGCGGGCTGCGACCCTGCCGGCGTCCTAATCGCGACTGGGGGTTTAGCCGTGAACGGGCTCGCATCGAGTCCGTGGAACGTGGCAGTGGGCGGCACGGATTTTTATTACAGCGATTACCAAATCGATGCTCCCAGCGCAGCCACTCTGTGGAACCAGACCAACGATTCGAGCGAGGGCTCGCTGATCGCGCCGCTACCTGAGCAGCCGTGGAACGAGGCGTTCGGCCTGAATGTGATTTCAGGTTTTTCTGAGTTACCGTTTCGACCGACGGTGGGCGGGGGCGGAGGAGCGAGCGGTTGCGCCGTATCCACGTCCTCCGCGCCAGGAGTCAATACCTGCCAAGCCGGATATCCGAAACCGGTCTGGCAGAATGCTCCGGGAGTGCCCAACGACAACATGCGCGATATCCCGGACGTTTCCTTATTCGCATCGTCCGGGATCAATCTAAGCGCGTATCCCATCTGTGTGAATACCGGGGATTGTGTCGCGACGGGCGGAGCCCAACCGAATGTGTTTCTGGTAGGCGGAACTTCCGCTGCGGCGCCGGCGATGGCTGGAATCCTCGCTCTGATTAACCAGAAATATGGCCGACAGGGCCAGGCGGATTTCACGTTGTACGCACTGGCACGGCAGCAGCCCACGGTTTTCCACGACATCACTCTGGGAAGCAACAACGTCGTCTGCGAATCGGGAACTCCCAATTGCTCCCTGGACACGAACGGAGATGGTTTTTACTCGTTGCAAGAATATCCAGCAACGGCGGGCTACAATCTCGCGAGCGGGCTGGGCAGCATTGATGCCAACCTGTTAGTCACGAACTGGGGCAAGATTTCATTTCTGCCCACTGGCACTACGGTCTCACTCACGCCTGCAACCGTTGTGCATGGCAGCCCAGTTGCTGTCAACGCCACCGTCACCGCTACATCGGGTTCCGGCGTGCCGCCCGGAGACATCAACATTGCGACCACCGACTCGCTTCCTCTTCACCAAACGAATGCCATTCCGCTGGCAAACGGGACCGCGGACGCATCAGTGAATTATTTTCCGGGGGGCACTTACCAAGTAAGAGCGCAATACGCCGGAGATGGCACGTACGCCACCAGCACATCCTCGCCGGTATCTCTCACAGTGACGCCGGAACCTAGCGCCGTCGCGCCTATCGTGCGCTACCTTTACATAGACTACACAACGAACATCGAGCACCTCGGCATCGTGGCAAACGGTCAGCAATTACCTTTCAGCAGCGAGTGGAATTTTGACGCTGAGCCCACTGGCGTGAACAGCCGGACCTCGGGGCTCGCTACCGGAACCGTGACCTTCACAGATGGAGCCAGCTCCGAACAAGTCCTGCTGAGCGGCGCCGGAATCGCTGCCACCACCGTACGCACCTTGGCCCTTGGCGCGCATTCGGTTACGGCCAGCTATTCGGGCGATGCTAGTTACAACGCTTCTTCTGGCGGTCCGATCACGTTTACTGTCGCGCAGGGCATACCCAAACTCATACTGAATCCTGAACTTCCAGCGGAGATCGTTAGCATCCCTCCCGTTCCCATTCCGGCCGGATCCAACGTCGCGGTAGGAATTTTTCTAGGAGCCGCGGGCGGGGGAGTAGCGCCGACCGGAAGTGTGAACGTAACACTGGGAGGAGCGACGCAGACAGTCACGCTCGCGCCGGATATGGTGGGGGGTTCCGGTACTGCACGGACCACCGTCACGTTTTCAAATGTTCCTTCCGGTACTCTGACCCTGACCGGGAGCTACTCGGGCGACGCCAATTGGAACGGCGCCACGGTCACCTATCCCACACCGATCACAGTGGCTGCATCGAGTTTGTTGCCGACGACGACCACGCTCACCGTTAGTCCCACGGCGATTGCCAGTAACATGAAAGTAAAACTTTCCGCGACGGTGCAGGGAGGTGCTGGCGCGAAGATTGCGCCGTCCGGGTTTGTCGGCTATTACGTTGGCGGAGGGCAGGTTGCAATCGGCAACCTGACACCATCCGGAGCCACCTCGTCGGCGGAAACCATCACGATTCCAAGCACAGCACTGCCCAATGGAAGCGACCAAGTGACCGCGGTGTATTCGGGTGACTTCGGCGTGACCTTCAATCCATCCACGAGCGCCCCGGTGACTGTGTCGGTTACGCCAAGCGCTTTCGAAATGTCATTTGCGCAAGCGCAACTGGATATAAAGTCGGGTCAATCGGGAGCTGCGAGCCTCATTTTGAAAGGTTTGAATGGCGCCAGCGAGGCGGTCGCGCTGACCTGTGCTCCATCTTCCAGCAGCATCGCGTGTAGCGTTAGTCCTTCCGCCGCTGCCGGTACAACTGCATCGGTAATGATCAATGCGTTTGTTACCTCGCAAAATGCCGGAATGTATCCGTCGCACCGGGGCTGGCGTGCCGGGATGGCCCCATGTGCGTGCATCGCTGCGCTGGTCCTGTTGTTGTTGCTGGCATGCTCCGGCCGGAAGCGGCGTTGGCAGTTGGAGCCGAGCTTGTGCATCTTCGCGATCCTCGCGCTGCAGATGGCTTGCGGTGGCGGGGGAAGTGTCGGGACATCGCCTCCGCCGCCGCAGACCACGACTCCGGCACCGGCTGGCACATATAGTGTGCTGGTGACCGGAACTGCGGGTGGAGCGATTCATAACGTGAAGCTCACTGTCATCGTGCAGTGAACCGCGCGATTAGCTATTTGCGAGCGCCTGATACTGCTCGCCGGTCAATGGCACGACGCTGAGCCTTCCTTGGCGCACCAGAGGAGAACCGGCGAAGAGTTTGTTCGCTTTAACATCCGCAAGCGACACCGGCCGGGCGACAGCCTTTCCCGCCGTAATCTTAACCTGCGGTTTTTTGGGATCGGACGCATCCACGAACACGACGGTTGCGGTGCCCACCGCGCTCCTGACCTCGCCCGTTTCGTAGATGATCAGCTTCGCACCCGGCTTCATCTCGCGCAGATTTTTTACAGCGGCCGGATTCGATATGCCATCCCAGATCGTCGCCTTGTCACGCTGTAGATCCGCGAACGAATATTCGGACGGCTCCGTTTTCAGTAGATATGCCGCAGCCATGGGATGCACCTCCGATTTTGACGTCCGATATTCTACATCAACGCGTAAATTAGCTTCGGAGCGGAAGCCATGCAGCCGCTCGAAAGCTGCATCTCAACCCGTGGCTATTAATGTGGCTTGGCCGTAGATTCGCATTGAGACTGGGGTTCTACGGTGAAGACGGGGACCAGCCGAACAGGATCGTCCGCGGAAAATATGAGTGTGGACTGAGGATTGAATTCGATGTTGAGATTTACGGTCGCTTCGGGAAGCACTCGAAAGAAGCCGCCGGAAATGCGGTCCGAAGGAACTTGAAACTGCGACGACTGGCGATCCAGGACAAGTGCGCGGACCCCGCCATCGGACATGACGACGCAGTTCAAACCCACACCTCCGCAGGCGTTTTCCTGAGGAATCGATTCATCGGTTGCCGGCTGATCGGACGCCAAGCGCAAGCGGATTTGGCGGTACGCGTCGGCGGGTAGGGCGACATCCTCAAACGTGCTCCTTTCGCAGGAATCAGCGTTGCGGGCGAGCAGGTCGAGCTGGACAGGTTCCGCTGCGAGCTTAGGGGCCAATTCTCGCCAGTCCGGCGAATCGTCGTCGGCGAGGGCGCTCGCGATGGCCTCAATTCCGCGAAGCGTTACGTAAAAATGCTGGATCTTCGCTGACGCTGCTTCCGCGGAGGCGGCGGAGGCCGTAGGAGACGCGCTTATATTCACGCGAACCGTACCGGTGGCACTGTTCAGCTGGCAACTCGGGGTGTTCGTGCCCGTCGAAATCGAGCCGCCAGGGTTGGAGACAAATACGAAGCAATAGTTGCTGCAGCCACATAAGCTCAGGCAGAAAAGTAGCTCGGCGAGAAGACACGTTCGAGAGGGTGCGTTTGCGCCCCGGTAAGAATTCCAGCGCGGCATGGAAGCGGCTCGATGGGCGGATTATGTGCGCGGGAAACAGCGCAGTCAAGTCTCGCGCGCTGGTGGGAGAGCCTACTCACATCGTATCCCCCAGTGCGGTTGAAATGCATTAGTTCGATGCGGTGAGAAGAGCTCGCCGCCCGGCGGAGGGGGGTGCAGCCGCTGCATTGTCCGTGGCGCGATACTCTGCGCCAAGGAAACTCCATGCAACTGCGAACAGCACAGCAATAACGATTATGTAGAGGACCAAACGAGGCTTCGGCATTTGAATCTCTCGCCCGGCAGGATACATGCGTGCAGCGGGTAGTTCCATGCGCGATTTTGTATAGGAGGTGGTGACGGCTGGTTGCTTGTTGTTCAGTGCGCAGGACCGCGCCGCTTCACGACGCGGCGGGACGAGCGGGAAGGGAATCGCTTAGGACTTCGCTTTCTTCGAAGGTTTCGACTTAAAAGAACGGTTGAGGGCAACCGCCTCGCGAACGAGCGCCTTGAAGGCGGACTCGTCAACTTCTTCTCCCTCGTGGATGTCAATCGCGCGGCGAACGTTTCCGTCGAGACTCGAGTTGAAAAGACGCGCCGGATCCTTCAGAAACGCACCCTTGGCGAATGTAAGCTTCACGACCTTCTTATAGGTCTCGCCAGTGCAAATGATGCCGTCGTGCGACCACACCGGAGTTCCCATCCACTTCCACTCCTCGATTGCGTCCGGATCTGCCGCCTTGATGAGCTTGCGCATTCTGCCGAGGGTTTCTCCGCGCCAGTCTCCGAGTGCGGCGATTCTGTCCGAGATGAGCTCCGATGCCGATTGGCCTTGGCTCGCGCCCGATTTTTTCATGTTCTCATCCTTAACTGGCGTATGCCGTGGGAAAGAGGACGCCGATGGTGCGGCTTGGGGGTCGCAGCGCCCACGATGCCACAGTAAGGCCGGCAATCAAGAGCGGGGCGACGACGTGAAAGGCGTAAGCTCCGTAACCGCCGACTGCAGCACAGGATACGGCCGCGCCCGTCAAATCGAAGAAGATGCCGGCATACGCCCATTCCTTGAGCCGCGGAAAACGCGGCACGAGTATGGCAATGGCCCCAAGCACTTTCCAAAACCCGATGATGGCAAAGAAGTACATTGGATAGCCAAGCTGGGGCACCACGCCATGGGGGTTGCCCTTAAATTGTGCTATCTGGACAATGCCCCCGCTCATAAAGAACGCTAGGAGCACGGTAGTCGTCCAATAAGCTACGTTTTTCGCTTTCATGGTCAGTCCCGCCCTCCAACCACACGCTCCATGTTGCCGATGAACTTCGTCCAGCCGTAGGTCGCGCCCTTGTAGGCGGCGTCTTTTTCGGAGCGGAAACCGGTTTGCTCCATGCGCAGATGCGTGCCGAGCGTGGTCGGCGTCAACGTCCAGGTGACAACGCTCATCGTCCCCATCGTGCCCCAGCTATAAGAGAGGCATACATTCGGTTCTATCACCAGGACCTCACTATTGATGACTCCGTCCCAGCCCTGCACAGGCGTCGAACGGAAACTAAACTGGTGGCCGACGACGGGCTCAAAATCATTCTTCATCAGCCACTCTTCAATCAACGCGCCTTGCGTCAGCGCGCGCCAGATTTTTTCAGGGGGATGCGGCATTTCGCGTTCGATTACGAGAGAGCGTGAGGCTGCGGGTTCGGTCATTGGTCCATCCTCTTCAGAAGAGATTCGAGGCGTTCGAAGCGATCGTGCCAGAAGGCGGTGTACATGCCCATCCAGTCGAGCATGGGCTTCAAGGCTTGCGGCTGCGCGCTGTAGTGGGTTTCGCGGCCGGTGCGGCGATCGCGTACCAGCCTGGCATGCTTTAGGATTCCCAGGTGCTTCGACACTGCCGGCTGTGACACGCCGGCGCGGGCAGTCAGAGAGCGCACGTTCTGTTCGCCGTCGCGGGCGAGATGCTCGAAGATGGCGCGACGGGTGGGGTCGGCGAGAGCTGCGAAAACTTGGTCCGTTGCGACTTGGACTTGCATGGCGGGAATCATAACCATACGGTTATTGGTTGTCAAGCGCAAATTTGCGCAGGCCGTGAATTATTTTTCAGATCGCCCCGGCAATTGCGGTCACGGCCTCCGTTTATGCAGTGGATCAATTTCCGGTTACGCGACTTGAACGAAGCCGCCCGTGCGGCGGACGCTTCGCGTGAGGCGAACGGAGCAGTTTATGGCGAACGGCTGAAGTAAGTTGTCGGGTCATAGG
>Ga0209006_10000650_pt1 | contig 32322 bp, 29 predicted proteins | sample JacPin_JW_Ref_O2_FD_188567 | JGI IMG/M metagenome (GOLD analysis project Ga0209006, IMG submission 188567) | Forest soil microbial communities from Algoma, Ontario, Canada - Jack Pine, Ontario site 1_JW_Ref_O2 (SPAdes) (version 2) | ecosystem: Environmental > Terrestrial > Soil > Boreal... | reverse complement strand
TCCCCGGCGGTAAAAACGAAATCGGCGCCGCAGTCGATACACTTCAGTACCTTGTCCTGAAATTCCATCGAGGATGGCTCCCTTCAGCCCGCTCCCACCGGCCAAAGCATGGGAGGAAGCTGCCTTGGCAGAGAGATTCGCAGGTTGTCTACATCCCCCTCAATTGCCCCTTGGACTCGGCCCGCCGCGCACCGAGGAGAGTGCGCGGATAAAAATTCACCGCTGGTACGCGGTGCCGTCAGCGGAAGAACAGTTCCTGCGGCAACTCAATCTGGTGGGGGCCAAATCGAGCAGAGCCACCCCGGGGAAGGGGCGGCCCTTTCAATGCTTCAGTCCTGTTCTTTGCGTGTTTTCTTGCGAGCGCGTTTACGAGCCAGCGCAGCTTTCACGCGCTTTTTCTCGCCTGGCTTCAGGTAAAAGGAGTGGCGCTTGACCTCCTTGATAATGTCTTCCTGCTGCACCTTGCGCTTGAAGCGACGTAGAGCGTTCTCCAGAGACTCGCCCTCTTGCAGTCTAACTTCCGCCAAACTGAAACACCCCCAAACTCGTCCTGTGGGACGAAATAAGTTATTACAAGGATTTGACCGTAAGTCAAGCAGATGATGATGAAATTCCTTGCATATTGGCCCTGAAACGATTCAAACGATTCAAATCGGGAACGAGGGCTCATTTTGCGACCCACGCTTGAAATCGAAGCCGCCAACGCTGCGCCAGCAGAACGCTGTGACGAAGCACGGCATATTTTGCGGACATTCCCGCTGCGGGAATTAGGCGGCCTCTAGTAAACTGGAACAGGGGTTCTCACACGCTATGTTCCGGGTCGGATTCATCGGTTGGAGAGGGATGGTGGGCAGCGTCCTGCTGCAGCGCATGCGCGAGGAGGGCGACTTCATCGGTCTCGAGTCGGTCTTCTTTTCCACCTCGAACGTGGGTGGAGCTGCGCCGGACGAAGGTGGGCCGGGCGCGATCTTGCATGACGCCCGCGACCTGAAGCGCCTCGCAGCCTGCGACGTGCTTGTCAGTTGCCAGGGCGGCGACTATACGACAGAAGTTTTCGCACCCTTGCGGAAGAGCGGCTGGCGCGGCTATTGGATTGACGCCGCCTCAACGCTGCGCATGGCGGAAGACGCAGTCATCATTCTCGATCCGGTCAACGCCGGTGTGATCGAGCAAGGCCTTGCGCGCGGCCTGCGGAACTTCATCGGCGGCAACTGCACCGTGAGCCTGATGCTGATGGCCGTGGCTGGAGTTCTGCAGGCGGGGCTGGTCGAGTGGATCAGCACCATGACCTACCAGGCAGCCTCCGGCGGCGGCGCAGCGAAAATGCTGGAACTCGTCGCGCAGATGGGACGCCTCGTCGAACCGGTGCGCGAATCGCCGTCGGAAAACGCGCTAGCAGTGGATCGCATGGTGATCGAAGCGCAGCGCTCGGCATCCCTGCCGACAGAAGAATTCGGCGCGGCGCTGGCCGGCAGCCTGCTGGCCTGGATCGACAAAGACATGCCCGGCGGCCAGACCCGCGAAGAGTGGAAAGGCATGGCCGAAGCCAACAAGATCATGGGACTTAATCCGCCGGTGGTGGTCGACGGAATCTGCGTCCGCGTCGGCACCATGCGCTGCCACAGTCAAGGCTTGGTTATTAAAATGAAGCGCGACGTGCCGCTGCCCGAGATCGAAAAGATTCTTGCCGGCGCCAACGAATGGGTGCGTGTGGTCCCCAACAATAAAGAAGCCACGCTGCGCGACCTTACACCCACGGCTGTGTCGGGAACTTTGGACGTCGCCATCGGACGTCTGCACAAACTGAAGATGGGACCGGAATACCTGGGCGCATTCACCGTCGGCGACCAGTTGCTCTGGGGCGCAGCCGAACCGCTGCGCCGCATGCTGAATATTCTGCGCCAGCACTTGGGCGCGGCGAGTGAAGAACAGCTGGTGGCAGCACGGTCGCGGGAGTAATTTGGCTTCGACGCGGGGTCGCAGATTCCGGCGAAGAGGCGCATTGAAACCGCCCGACTCCAACCCGAAGGGGCAGCATGTGATAGCCCCGGCACGAAGTGCCGGGAGCGGCGAGAACGCCGCCCGAGTCCGGCGCCCATCAGATACAGCGCCACCATAACCACCACAAAACGCATCCCTATGATTCGATCTTACAAAGGCCTCACCCCAACCATCCCCACCACCTCCTACGTCGATGCCTCCGCGCAAATCATCGGCGATGTGGTGCTGGGCGAGCACGCCTCCGTATGGATGAACGCCGTCGTCCGCGGAGACGTCCATGAAATTCGCATCGGCGCGCATTCCAACGTGCAGGACAACAGCGTGCTCCATGGCATGAAAGAACAATGGGGCGTCTATCTGGGCGAATACGTCACCGTGGGGCATTCGGTAACGCTGCATGGCTGCGTCATCGAAGATCGCTGCCTGATCGGCATGGGATCGATTATCCTGAACGGCGCAAAGATCGGCACCGGATCGATCATCGCCGCCGGCACGCTGATTCCCGAAAAAACGGTGGTCGAGCCCGGCTCTCTGTGGATGGGCTCTCCCGGAAAATTCCGCCGCAAGCTCGACGAGAGTGATCAGGAAACTATCATGCGCTACGCGAGGAATTATTTAGGCTATAAAGAGGAGTATCTGAAACAAAGCTCTCAGCCCTCAGCCCTCAGCCGTCAGTAAAAGCGCGCCCGTCGGTGTAGGGCCCGACAAGCGGGAGCAGTATCGGGTGGGCGCCTGGCAGAGTGAAGAGTGCGTCGGTTTGCGCCGTGCGTCCCGAAGGGAAGGCTGAAACGCCCTCCGCAAGCCTCGAATGGAATTTCAATCGTGCCTCCGGCACTGTAATCAACCGGCGTGCTTACCCGCCATTAAAGTGGCGGGCTATGATCGGGGTCCCTTTGGGACCTTCGCTTAGATTTGAGAGCTCAATGATCAAAGCGGTTCGAGGAACGCGCGATCTGCTGCCGCCGGAAACGGCGCTGTGGAATTTCGTGGAGTCGGTGGTGCGGGACGTCTTTCGCGCCTACAACTTCCAGGAAATTCGCACGCCGATTTTCGAGTCGACGGAATTGTTCGCACGCGGCGTGGGCGAAGAGACGGATATCGTCTCGAAAGAGATGTACACGTGGGAAGATCGCGGGCGCGCCGAAAGCGACAAGGGACAATCTCTCACCCTGCGCCCCGAGGCTACGGCCGGCATTGTTCGGGCCTACATTGAACACAAGCTCGGTGACCGCGGACTGAACAAGCTTTATTGCATCGGCCCGATGTTCCGGCGCGAGCGGCCGCAGAAGGGCCGTTATCGGCAGTTCTATCAAATCGATGCTGAAATCATTGGCCCCGCGTCGGCCGGAAGCGAGTCTCCCGCGCGCGACGCGGAACTGCTCGAGATGCTGGCCACCCTGCTCGACCGCCTGGGCATCACCGGCTGGAATCTTGAATTGAATTCCGTCGGCACGCCCGCCGACCGCGTGAAATTCAACGAGGCTCTACGCGCAGCCCTTGATCCGGTCAAAGAAAAAATGTGCGCCGATTGCCAGCGCCGCGCGGTGACCAATCCGCTGCGCGTGTTCGACTGCAAAGTGCCCGAGGATCAGCCGATCATCGAGACGCTGCCGCGCATCAGCCAGTTTCTCGGCGAAGATTCCCGAAAACATTTCGCTGCAGTGCAGCAAATCCTAAAGTCCGTCGGTGTCGAGTTTCACATAAATGACCGGTTGGTGCGCGGGCTCGATTACTACACTCGTACCGCATTCGAGTTCACGCACGGAGCGCTGGGAGCGCAAAATGCAATTCTCGGCGGCGGCCGCTATGACGGGCTTTCCGAAGCGCTGGGCGGACCGCCCGCTCCAGGAATCGGCTTCGCCATCGGCGAAGACCGGCTGGTAATGTCTCTGCAAGAGAAGTCCACGGCCGAGAGCGTGCTACGCAAACCGGATGTCTATATCGCTCCGCTAGGAGCAGGCATGAACGCCGAAGGCGCACGCCTGGCGCGGGAACTGCGGCGTCACGATCTGGTGGTCGAGTTGGGAGACGAAACTTTCCGCCTGAAGAAATCATTCGAGGCCGCGACCAAGGTGGGAGCGAAATACATTCTGATTGTCGGCGAAAACGAAGTGAAGGCAGACGCGTTCGCGTTGAAGAATCTGGCAACCGGTGAGCAGGTTTCAGTGCCGCGCGCGCAGGTGGCTCAGTGGATTCGGGAAGCGTTGCGCCTGCCCGGACCCGCGCCAAACGCTTAAAGCTTTACGGCTCCACCAAGGCTTGTCATCCTGAGCGTAGCCAGACGGTTCGCGAAGCGAACCGACTTGCGGAGCCGAAGGACCCCGATAACCTTCCGCGAGGTTAGGGGCAAGGCGGTTTTCCGGCCAGCGCCTTGCTCCGACCGCCCAGAGGGAACTCTGGCACAGACCGAAGTCAGTTAAGCTGAAAGGGATCCTTCAACTGCGACTTGTCTTTCGCTTTGCGAAAGACAAGTCTCCGCTCAGGATGACAATAGACGTTCAACCGACATTCGCTCCAACAAGTGAGGAACGAAATGAAGCGCTCTTTCATAGTATGCATCGCGGCATCTCTGGTGGTGCTGTGCCTGGCAAGTGCCGCAGGCGCACAAGCTGCACCCACGCCGGCGAAGCCCTTAACCCCGCTGGAGCAAGCCGTGCTCGGCGCCGAGAAAAGCTTTCTAGCCGCAGTGAAGAAGGGCGATCCCGCCTTTCTGAAACGCACGTTCACCGACGATTATCTCTTCGTGGGATTCGACGGCGAAGTCGCCGACCGCGAGGATACGATCGAAATGTTTGGCGATGGCGGCCTCGACATCATGCCCTACAATTTCAAAGTGGTCGCCGAAGGCGACAACACGGCCATCGTCACCTACGACGTGGTTCTGCAGGTTCCGCCGGTGGAAGACCAAGGCCCGCCGCCGCGCTATCAGCATTTCAGTTCGCTGTGGGTGAAGCGCGCCGGAGAATGGAAACTGAAATTCCAGCAAGCCACGCCGTCGCACTGGGGAGACTGGTAGGAAGCAGGCGCTAGGGATCAGGGGCTAGTAACTCACCACCAGGGCTTTCCCGGCCCCTGACCCCTGCCTTTCCCTACCCAACAATCTTATACGGCCGCATCATTTCATTGTCTTCGTGTTCCAGCACGTGGCAATGCCACACATAGCGGAATTCATCGCCGGGTTTCACCGGCGTTCCTGCCGGCAGGTCGAACTTCGCGATGACTCGCGTCACGTATCCGGCGTAAGTCTTGATCGTATCTTTCCAGGCCGGCCGTTCGTTTGATTCCGGCGCCATCGGAATCCCGGTATGCACCATCTTCCCCGTTTGATTAAAAATCTTGGTATCGAAGGGCTGGCGATTCAGCACCTGAAACTGCACCAGATGCAGGTGTATCGGATGCACGTCGCCGGTCGCGTTCGCGAACGACCAGATTTCCATCGAGCCGGCCTTGGGATCTTCTGTGATCGGATCGTCCCAGTGTTTCTGCCCCAGCAAGCCGATCATGGTATAGCCGTCGGGAACGCGGTCCATCTCGGTGAGAGCCAGCGTACGTTCCCGCACCGCGTGCGCCGGGTTGAGCGGGATCCACGGTAAGAGCGTCTCGGGAAGCGAACTCGTGTCTTTCCCGGCGAGAGGCTTGGTCACTTTGAAAAGCATCACGTCTGAGGGGACAATCTCGCCGCCCCGCGCGTATGGCGCCGGAGCATCGTTGATCAGCGCAAAGTTCTGCCCCTGGAACTCCGCGAAGTCGATAACCAGGTCGAAGCGCTCTCCGGGCGAAAAAATTAAATAGTGCGTGCTGAGCGGCGCCGGGAGCAGTCCACCATCGCTGCCGATCTGGCGAAACGGCGGAGCGTCCGCCGGCCCGCCGCTGCGCTTGCCAGCGGAATCGGCAGGCACAAGCGTCAGGTGATAAAAACGCGAGTTCGAACCGTTGATCAGGCGAAAACGGTATTTGCGCGGCTCCACTTCCAGAAAAGGAGCAGCCTTCCCGTTGACGCAGATCATGTCACCGAAAAATTCCTGCATCCACATGGGATGCGTACCGTTTTTCGGTGGAGGATAAAGCAGCGATCCATCCACTCCGAACTTTCGGTCCTGAATCAGCAGCGGAATTTCGTAGGCCCCGCCGGGCAAGTTGAGCGCATCCTCCTCCGCATCGCGAATCAAGTAACAGCCAGCCAGCCCCGCATAAACGTTGAGACGCGTAATGCCCAGCGCGTGATCGTGATACCAAAGCGTGGTGGCGGCCTGATCGTTCGGATAGCGGGCAGGGTCAGCCGCCGCCACGGACCCGGCTTTGCCGTCGGAAGTGACCCATGCATCGGGGTAGCCGTCACTATCCGGGAGAACCTGAGCACCGTGCACGTGCGTCACGGTGCGAACTTCCGGCACACCGGCCTCCGATCCATGGATCGTAAAGTCCACGGGAAGAAAATGCCGCGTCGGAAGGTGGTTGGACCATTTCACGAGAAGCGGCTCGCCCCGGCGCACTTCAAATGTCGGTCCCGGCCACATGCCGTTGTATCCCCACATCGTCGCTGCCGGAAGGTCGCGATGAGCCTTATGTTGAAACGGCACGATGCGCACCTGGACCGGCTTGCCGCCGGCCTTGGGCCGCAGTACGGGAGGAATCGATAGCGGCGTGACATAGCTGGCCAGCGCACCCGCCGGCTCCGCCTGATGGAACTCGGCAGTGCCGGCCTGCGGTGCCGGCACCATCTTCATGCCGGCCCCGGCGGCGTTCATGCCAGGACTACCAGCAGCACTAACGGAGTGACTCGTTCCCGCCTGTTGCGCCAGCAATCGCTGCGGCCGAGCCACCAGACCTGCGCCGGCGCATAACCCCATTCGCAGCAAGTCGCGACGACTCAATCCCAAGGACGTTCTCCGGATAGCTGTTTTGGCGCTGGATTCAAAAGGTGGGAAGTCCCGCCTGCATTGCTCACAATGATTTCATGCTGCGAGCCCAGTGAAGTGTGAAAATCCGGTTAAAATCCCCCTGTAAAATTCCGTGGCCCCGTTGGTTCGAGCCTCGAACCATGTGGCGACCGCCGCCTTGGTTGTCGAGGCCAGGGCGAAGCCCGGCGCCCAAGTCTCCAAAGCACACAGTTTTACTCGCGGCCTTCGCGGTCTGTCTTCGCGATCTTAGGGGCTGAAAGCTCTACCTCGAATGTCGCGAGCTAAAGAACCCCAAAAGCCTCTAACCACAAAGCCCGGTCGAAGAAAAGCTGCAAAGGTCGCAAAGCAAAACGAATTCACCCCACACACCAAAAGCCGGCCAGGAATATCTCCCTGGCCGGCTTAATCGCAGTTCGCAATCCGGCTGGCGCCGAACTACGCCTTACTGTTTAAAGTTAAATACATCGAACAGGTCGTCAATCGCCGGGCTGTTGATCGGCACATAGGGATTGCTCTTCAACACTTTCGGGTTTGGCAGATTATCGCGGCTGCGGGTCGTCAGCGGGCCCAAGCCGAAATTCCGCTCGATGAATTTCGTGATCGAAACATGGTCCCCGTAGGAGTGGTTGACATGTCCGCCCGCGGTAAAGGGAGACACGATCAACAACGGAATGCGGGTGCCGTCTCCGAAGAAGTCGACTGGCTGAATGTAGCCGGAATCATAGTAGCCGCCGCCTTCATCCTCGGTGATAAAGATCGCGGTGCTGGCCCACACTTCCGGGTTGGCCTGCACTGCGGTCACGATATTTTTCACGAACCCTTCGAACAATTCGAGCTTCGAAGATGCCGGATGACCGTCCGAAGGCCAGCCCGGCTTCACGATCGACACGGCCGGCAGGTCGTTTGCCTTGATGTCTTCGTAAATGTTCTGCGAGTCCTGGATGTGCAGCGTGCGCTGCGTAGCGTTCGTCATGATGTCGGTCGCGTAGTTGAATGGGTTGCAAATGTTGCAATAGGTATCCAGCGGGTTGCTCAAGCTCGGATCCGACAGGAACACGTTCCAGCCATCTCCGTAGTACTTCCACGAAACACCCTTATCGTTCAGCGCGTCGCCAATGTGGCGCACCGAGCTTCCCGGAACCGTCAGCGGACCGAGAACCGGCGCCGACGGGGTTCCGTCACCATTGAACCCTGGGTTGTAATTGTTCAGGATGTAGTAGTTACCGGCCTGGCAGTTCGGATTGACCGGACGGGGCAGCGACTCGAGGTAGTTGACGATGGCCGGAACTCCGGGCTGGCTCAGATCGGCACAAGCCACGTAGCTTCCGCTGTTGTAACCGTCGTCATCGTACCAGTTGTTGGTGCCGGGCTGCGGATTCGGATTTTCAATCTGATAAGCCGGCGGCGCCAGTGGGTTTCCGTTGCCGTCGCTGTACCAGATGGAATCCGCGAAGCCGAACTCGATGTGGTTGGCCATGGTTCCACCCATCACCGATTGATGGAAGTTGTCGCTCAGCGTGAAGGTGTCGGCCAGTTTCTTCATATACGGCGCGTCGCCCTTCAGGACGTTAAAGAACTCCATCGATGTGGAACCTTCCCCGGTGGAGAGGTAAGTCGTCGGCGGGCTGGTTGAGCCGGCGGAGCCATCACTGCCGGCGCCGATGGTGTATTCCACCCAGGGAAACAGATCGCTGAGGCAACCGCTCGGATTCGCCGCCGTCGCGTAATCCACGTTGCAATCCGTCTGCTGCCACATCTGGTAGAAGCGGTGCACCGGGCTGTTGGCGTAATCGTTGTAGGTGAGAGTGGGAGAAGTCAGCTGAAAGGCTCCCTCAGGCAGGTCCAACACATTCGGAATGCGCGTGTCGGGGACAACGTACGGAGCCAATCCGGTGCCGCCAATCGTCAGGTCGACATAGTAGCTGGGAAACAGTTGCCCCGGTTCAATCTCCTTGGCTAAGGCCAGGGTCGGAACGTAGGGAGTCGTGGGTCCGCCAGCCACCACCGGCGGAACGCTGCCGTAGAGGGTTTTTTCTCCGGGACTGATGGCATAAGTGCTGCCCGTCACCGCGTTGTACTGCGCCGACAGCGAGTAGTTCGGACCGGGAGTGCCGTCTTCCTTGACGATCCCTTTCGAGAGGAGATTGGATACCGTCTCCCCGTTTTTGGGCTTGTAGGTGGCGTACACGTGATCGAAGCTGCGGTTTTCGCCAATGATTACGATGACGTGCTTGATGGGGGTAAGAGTCTTAGGATTTCCCTGAGCGGCGGCCGGGACCGGGGCTCCCAAGTTGGCGACGAGTGCAACCAGACTCACGCCAACAACAAGATGCTGCCTGGCACTTGCCAGGAAACTTTGAGGTGACATTACGTTACTTCCTCCTGAGGAAACTGATGGAACGATGGACCAGGTAGAAACAATGGAAAAGATGGAAAGCCAGTGAGCGCTACTCTGCGGGGTGATCGTTGCAGTAGTGTTAAGCGAACATTAAAGTCATATGAAAAGAAATCCACAGGGCGGTGATTGGTGGTTGTAAAACCTTCGCGGCTGGCGAACCAGCCACTGATCACTAGCCGCGAGCGACTGGTTCTCAGTTTCTCGCCGCAGCAGCATCCGGCTGGCGAGTCGCAGTCCACGTATAGTTGCTGGGACGAGCATTTTCCCCGTGCTGGTCGTAACCGCCTTCCACTCCACCAATCTCAAACTTTCCTGCCATCTTGTCGCCATCGATCACTCCCTTAAAAATCAGGCTGAAGGGATGGGCCCCCTGAAAATCAAGAGTGAAGCTGACGTTGTTGCCCTCAACCGTGCCCGAGACTTTAGGAGTTCCCAACTGCCCCTGGTAGCTCCCGGTAAGCGTTGATTTGACCTGTTCGAGCTGCACAGTGCCGTGCGCCGTGCCCAGCCGAGCCTCCCACGATACTTGCCATTTTCCGCTCACGCTCGCCGGCTTCCCTGCCGTCTCCCCCACCGAAGCCTGAGCGAACATCACCGTAAAAACCAGCAACCAGAAATAAGCCCGTCCACCCTTCATCATTCGTCCCTCCTGTCTACACCGGTACGCGCCGGGGGCCCCACTTCTCGCCGCCTTTGCGAGAACTGGGAACCACCGGCGCGTCCAGCTTTGGCATTTCAACGTCTAACGCCAGTCATCCAACTTCAGTTCCCGAAGTTAAACGCGTCAAACAAGTCGTCCAATGCTGGACTATTGGTTGGCACGTATGGGTTGCCCGAAGTCGTCGTCGGATTCGGGAAGTTGTCACGGCTGGTGCCAGTGATGGTTGGCAGACTCCAGTTTCTCTCGATGAACTTAATGAGCGAAACATGGTCGCCGTAGCTGTGATTGACCACACCGCCAGTCGTGTAGGGCGAAACGATGACCAGCGGAATGCGCGTACCATCGCCGAAGAAATCCACGGGCTGAATGTAGCCGGAGTCGTAATAACCGCCGCCTTCGTCGAAAGTCACAAACACTGCAGTGCTCGCCCACAGAGTCGGGTTGGCCTGCAGCTGGGTGACGATCTTCTTCACGAAGCCTTCAAACAGGTCCAGCTTCGACGAAGAAGGATGACCGTCGGTGAATCCGCTCGGCTTCACGACAGACACGGCCGGCAGCTTCCCATCGATCAGGTCTTCGTAGAGCTGTCTCGTGTCCTGAATGTGGGCCTCGCGCTGGGCGGGGACAGTCATGATGTCGGTGGCGTATTGGAAGGGATTGCAGATGTTGCAATAGCGGTCATAAGGATTGGCGCCGGTTGGGTCGGAGGTGTAAAGGTCCCAGCCTTCGCCGAAATAGGTGTACGACACGCCGGCCGCCGAAAGCACATCGCCGATGTGGGGCTGCGCCGTCGGTGGAATGGTGAATTGCGTGTACTGGCTGTCCAGGGTACCGTCGCCGACAAAGCCCGGGTTGTAATTGTTGAGCAGGTAGTAGGCGCCGGGAGCGCATCGCGGACTGATGGGCGGATTTAGCGACTGCAGATAGTTCTCGACCGCAGTGACACCAGGCTGCGTGGGATCGCTGCAATTGCTGTAGCTGCCGCCTGAGTAGCCATCCTGATCGTAGTAGTTGTTGGTACCGGCCTGCGCATCTGGTTCTTCTATCTGATTGGTCGGAGGAGTCAGCAGATTGCCGTTGCCGTCGCTGTAGGCGAGTGCGTCAGCATAGCCAAACATGATGTGGTTGGCGCCGGTTCCACCCATCACCGATTGGTGGAAGTTATCGCTGATCGTGTACTGCTCGGCCAGCTGCTTGAAGTAAGGAGCGTCCCCTTTCTGGACGTTAAAGAACGCCAGGGCCGTGGATCCTTCTCCGGTGTTGAGGGTGGCTGGCGGCGGATTTCCGTTGCTGCCAGCGGAGATCGTTACTTCCACCCAGGAAAACAGATCGTTCAAGCAACCGCTGGGATTGCTCGAAGTGGCCGTGTCCACGCTGCAATCGGTCTGCTGCCACATCTGGTAAAAGCGGTGTACCGGGCTGGCCGCGTAGGCGTCGTAAGGAAGCGTAGCGGATGTGAGCTGAAACACGCCGGAGCCCAAACTTTCGACGTTGGGAATGCGCGTGTCCGGAATGGAATGCGCCAGCCCCGTCGCCCCAGTGAGCAGGTCTTTGTTGTAGGAAGGAAACAGTCCGGGCTCGGCCAATTTGGCCAACGACAAAGTTACAAAAGGCGCCGGGTTACTGTCGCTCGCGGCCGTGGGAGCTCCGCCAGTTTCGGGCGCCGGAATGTTGTAATACGCCGCTTTGCTGCCCGGGGAGATTTCGAAAGCACCGCTATCCACAGCGCTGTACTGCGCGGAAAGCCCGTAGTTGAGGCCGGGCGTGCCGTCGGCCTTGACGATGCCCCGGGAGAGCAGGTTGGAAACGGTCTGTCCCTTCTTCGGTTTGAAAGTTGCGTAGACGTGATCGAACGTCCGGTTTTCACCAATGATCACGATGACATGCTGAATCGGTGTGACGGCAGTGGCGGGAGTCTGTGCCGCAGCTGTGGGGGTGGATGCTCCGAGGTTGGCGATGAGCGCGAACAGACTCATTCCAACCACAGCGTGCTGCCTGGCTTTCACCAGGAAAGGGGACGAAGACATGGAGTTCCTCCTGAGATTTGCGAGAACTTCAGGAGCTAACTTAGCCGTTATACGGTTACATCGCGGTGACGCACAGATGAATAGTCCATGAAGAAAAATCCACAGCCTCACAGCCGACTCACTGGAGTTAGAAGGAGGGGATCACGAATGTACAGAAAAAGCGCTGGCTGCCGGGCCAACCGTGAAGGCCGCGTGAAGAAATTTTCACAGCACCCGGGAACCGTGTGCAGCCCTACTTCGCAGCCGGCATACTTACATCGGTCTTTGCATCGGCTAACGGGATTCCGAGTGTGCCCGCCGTGTTCGAACGCAGGTCGTAGATGCCGGTTCGCAGGTAAACATATTCCTGCGGCACATCGATCTCTTTATGAATCTGGATTCCTACCTGCAGCACACTGGCCCAGAGCTCGGGATCGAGGTTGACGTCGCCTTTGGTGACCACAAAGTTCAGCGGCTTGCCTTCGCGATCGTAGGCCAGTAGAACGATTTCAATGCCGCCGTGGCGGCCACCGTCGGAACTGGGATCGAGTTTGAGGTCTTGCGGAGCGATCGCGAAGTCCACACCGTAGCGCGTGAATGGTCCTTTCATCTCGGTGTTACTGCCAATGCGCGCCGCGTCCGGCGCCGGTTGCGGGTCTGCGGGCAGCACCTTTATTTTGTAGAGGAGTGGGCAACTTGATTTGTGTGGGCGGCGCGCCGTGGTGCTCTTCAAAAGTGGAGATGGTCTGCGGCTTGCCATCCTCCAGCACTTCGAAGTCTTCCGTATGCAGTCCGGTAACGGCGTCCCCTTTACTGTTGGTCACCACCGCGTCAACGAGCACCAGGCGGACGTTGCTTTTGACCTTGGGAACGGCCTTCCCCGAGTCAGGAGAAGCAGTTTGGGGATAGAGTGACAGGGGATGGAGCGTCACTACGACAGACAAGAGCAGCACCGGCCAAAGCAAATGGCACGCACGGCCTAGGTACATAACCAACCTTCTTGACCTGAACCTTATCACAAGGCCGCGATGGCGCCTCAGTTTCAAACGGAAAACTTAGGTTTAATCCGGGAGCCCATTTCTCGCGTTTTTTGCGAGGAGGGGGCCACCGCCGCCTCCACTTTGGCAGCTTTGGCTCTTCAGCATACTTTTCGCCCTGAGAAGATATAAACTGCACGGCACCACCCATGAGCTGAGGCGCCCTCTTGCGATGGGACGTGAAATGGTATGGTGAGGAAAAATCATGGCTAACGAAAAAGGTCTGGTTCGGATCGCGAGCCGCTATTCCGTCGAGGAAACCGTGCAGCGGCTGCAATCCACATTTGCCGCCAAAGGCTTGCAGATGTTCGCGCTCATCGACCATAGTGGAGAAGCCGCGAAGGTCGGCCTCAAAATGCGGCCGACGAACGTTCTCATCTTCGGCAGTCCAAAAGGCGGCACACCGCTGATGGTCGCGTCTCCAAGTCTCGCCATCGACTTGCCGATGAAAGCGCTGGTTGCCGAAGACGAAAGCGGCAAAGTCTGGCTCACCTACAACAGCCCGGACTATCTCAAGGAACGCCACAACGTACCAGAAGACCTGATCAAGAATCTCGCCGGAGCCGGCCCCCTGATGGAAAAGGCTGTGGAATAATGAGCAACGTCTCAGCCAGGAAGATGCTCATGTGGGGACAGCCGCCCCCGGCTGTCCAGTCGAGCCAAGCTCGACCGGGTTTCCTCGCGGCCAGCAGACTGAGACGCTCGAATAATGCTGCCGCGCTCTGGAGGCGTTGAGATGGAAAACTCCAACCTGGCCCGCGACCATCTGGCGAACGAACGCACATTCCTGGCATGGATCCGCACGGCCGCGGCGATTGTGGTCTTCGGCTTCGCGATCGGCCGCTTTTCGCTGGCCATGCATCAGTTGACCGTGCTGACCGGTCACTCGGTGAGCACCGCTGGGCTCTCGGTGTGGCTGGGAGCGATTTCGATTGTTGCCGGCGTGGCCATGGCCCTGGCCGGACTGGTGCGCTATCGCAAGGTCCGAACCCAGCTGGATGCAGGAACGTTCACCCCCGCCGGATTTGTGGTGGATCTTGTGACTCTAGTGATGGTTCTGTTCGGGTTGGCGCTGGCGGCGTATTTAATCTACACGCAGAGGAGTCTGGGGTGATGCCGGTTTTCCGGAGCGCGAGACGTCGGTGCGAACAGGAGCAAGATTTTTCCGATTCGCTTCGCGTCCTTTGCGGTTAAAAGCCGTTAAGCCTTTACCGCAAAGGTTGCAAAGGGAATCTGCAAAGGACGCTAAGAAAACCGTACACCTCTAAGTTTCAGAGTCTGGTAAGGGGAGCGTCGCGAAGAAAAATACCGAACGACGTGGAGAAAAACGATCTGACCAAGAACGATCCGACAAAGACCGATCAAGGCGAGAAAGCCGAGGAAAAAGAAGCCGCCGCACAGGCCAGCTTGCGATTCGTGCAGGATGGCCAGATCGTCGGCCTAGGCACGGGGTCGACGGCGGCTTACTTCATCAAGCTATTGGCCGAGCGCGTGAAGAATGGACTGAAGATTCGAGGCATTCCAACTTCCGAGCGCTCGCGCCAAATGGCCCTCAGCCTGGGGATTCCGCTGACCACGCTGGATGAATATCAGGAAATCGCTGTCACCGTCGACGGAGCCGACGAAGTCGATCCGCAACTGCGCCTGATCAAAGGCGGCGGCGGAGCGCTGCTGCGGGAAAAGATCATTGCTTCCGCGACGCGGCAGTTGGTCATTGTGGCCGACGCATCCAAACAAGTGGCACGGCTGGGAAAATTTCCCCTCCCGGTGGAAGTAATTAAGTTCGCCCAGGAGCTTGTCGCGAAAAAGATCGCGGCGCTGGGTGCGCAGGTTGATCTGAGACGAGGAACGGATAACCAGCCTTTCATAACCGACGAGAACAATCACATCCTCGACTGCCACTTCGGAGAAATCACCGACGTGGACGGCTTGGCTAGAAAACTCAGCGACATGCCGGGAGTGGTCGAACATGGCCTCTTCATCGGCATGGCCAGCGTGGTGATCTTCGCCAGAGGGAAAGAGATTGTAGAGTTGCGAAAAGCAGTGGCTAGCGATTAGTGGCTAGTCCTGGCGCTTGCAGCGGAACTAGCAACTCGCCACTGCTCTTCAGAGGCGTTACAGGCATTACATATGGGGGCAGGGGCACAAGCCCGGAGTTGGGACAAACCGTCGCGCAGGCGTATGCCCCGCTACGCCGTGCAGGCGCCGCTGGACGTGACTATGCTGCGCTCCGGCATTCCCGACACAGTTCCGGGACGTTCGTTGAATTTGTGCGAACGCGGACTCGGTGCCGTTCTCGCGGGCGAAATGATTCCCGGCGAGACGGTTGGAGTGGAAGTGCACTTGCCGACGGCGCCAGAGCCCTTGCGAGCCCGCGCGCTGGTGCGTTATCAGGATCATCTGCGCTGCGGGCTGGAGTTCGTGGGACTCTCCTCCGCACAACAGGCAGCCATTCGCGATTGGGCCGAACTGTCGAAGGCCACGGCCGAACCGGAAACAGGATCCGGCAAACCGGGACTGGCCAAGCCAGCCCCGGTCACCGGCAAGGGCAGCGAGCATGAAAAACCGGGCGCCTCCGGTCTGCGCGGATCAGGGGGCCCGCACGGACCAGGCGGACCGGGGGAATCCAGCAAGAAACGGCGCGGCGCGTGGATCGGTCTGGTGATCGGGCTGGTAATCGTGGTCGCAATTCTCGCGGCCGCTTTCTGGTGGCGCTGGAATCGCGGCTGGGAAGAACTGGAATCTGGATTGCCGAATCACGCCGCCAAGCGCGATGCCCCCCAGGTCACGTCGCCGCAGGTTCAGGTTCCTGCGGACGAGATGCAGAAATTGCTGGTCCACAAAGTCGACCCGGAATATCCCGCGGCGGCGCGGCAGGAAAAGCTGCAAGGCGTCATCGTGCTCGAGGTGGTAGTGGGGCGCGATGGCACGGTGCTCGAGACACGCGCCCTGAACGGTCCCGACGTTTTAGCCCAGGCCGCGATGGAAGCGCTGCGCTGGTGGAAGTTTGAACCGTACAGCGTGCAAGGAAAACCGGCGGTGGTGGAGACGACTGTGGCAGTGGAGTTCAAGCTATAGTCTGAGAGCTGTCAGCCAGCAGTTGTCAACTCTGAGTTATCGGTTCTCAGTTCCCAGGATTTAAATTTACGGTTTTTAAATCTGCAAATCCGAAATCTACAATCAGAAATGTCCCGCTGATTGGTCGGCTAGCGTTATCAATAACTTGCGGCTAAGTTGTCCATAGAAACGCGTTTTGCTGGGAGGCGATTCTGGGGGCGTGGGTTCCGAAATGAGATTGGGGGTCGTCCCGTGGCTCGATCGTCGATGTTGGAGCCGTCAGCGCTGCGGCAAACGGCATCCTGGCTCGCGACCGTGCCGAGAAATCCATTGGCTTCGCCATTACCTCTACCTGTTTTCAATCACTTAGCCGCAAGTTGTTGATAACGCTCGAGACCCTGAATAAACCAGCAAGGACGTTTCAGATTGGTAGATTTGCAGATTGAAAAATCATAAATCTAAAATCTGCAATCTAAAATCGCCAGCTGCGGTCGGGATGACAATCGTTTTAGGTTTTATCTGAGAACTGAGAACCGGCAACCGAGAACTGTCCTACTTTGCCGCGCGGGGTTTGCGAAGCGCGTTGAGGACGATGATGCCGCTGATGGCGAAGCAGACGACCGCTCCGAGTGCGGTAACCAGCAGAAACGCGAAGTTGAGGTGGAAGACGTCCGCGACCACCGCGACGGTGGCGCAGACCACTCCCAAAGCGTTGAGCCATAACGGACCACGCACCGAGGTCAGATCGTGCCGCAGACGAAGTTGCAGTAGCAGAGCGGCGAGCCCGATCGCTGCGACCACCACCAGCGCGATAGGACTGCGAAACGCGCCTCGTCCGGTGTAGATCACAACCAGAGCCAGCGCGAGGAGTAGCAAGCCGGCCCCGAGGATAGCTGGCCGGCGAGACTTGGCGTTGGGCAACGGGTTGGGAGCGGCGTCAGGCAATGAAATTCCGTTGGGAGAGTTATACAGGGCTGGGAGAGGGCTTTTCAATTGCGGGGCGTGCAGTTCCTGATTTGGGGCGGCGTCCTCTTTAGTAGACGCCAAGCCCGTCCTTTCTTATTACAATCAACAATCCATGCAAAATGTCATCCTGGTCACCGGCGGTGCAGGGTTCATCGGGTCTAACTTTATCCTGCGGCAACTGGAAGTAGATGCGACCACCTCTCTGGTCAACCTCGACAAGCTCACGTACGCCGGAAACCTGCGTAATCTTGAGGCGGTCGGGACGGATCGTCGATACGAATTTGCTCATGGCGACATTGGCGATCGCAATTTGGTTCGGGGTTTGCTGGAGCGGCATCAGCCGTCCGCGGTTGTGCACTTCGCGGCGGAAAGCCACGTGGACCGCTCAATCCGGGGACCGGACGATTTTATTCGCACCAACGTGGACGGGACCTTCGCTCTGCTCGAAGAAGTGCGTGCTTATTGGACAAGCCTGAGCGGCAACGTAAGCAGAAGTTTCCGGTTCTTGCATATTTCCACCGATGAAGTTTACGGATCGCTCGGTCCGAACGATCCGCCCTTCTCCGAGACCACCGCCTATGCGCCGAACAGTCCTTACTCGGCGTCGAAGGCTGCGTCTGATCACCTGGTGCGGGCCTATCACCACACCTACGGACTGCCGACACTCACGACCAATTGCTCGAATAATTATGGGAGGTTTCAGTTTCCGGAGAAGTTGATCCCGCTGATGATTTTGAACGCGCGCGACGGCAAGCCGTTACCGGTGTACGGCGATGGGCAGAATGTGCGGGACTGGATTTATGTGGCGGACCATTGCGCGGCGGTCGCACTGGTGCTGGCGCGAGGAGTTCCGGGAGAAACTTACAACATCGGCGGTTGGAATGAGAAGCCCAACCTGGAGATCGTGCACGCGGTTTGCGATATCGTGGATGAAATGGCGCCGCGGGCGGGAGGGTCGCGACGCGAACTGATCACGTTCGTGAAGGACCGTCCTGGACACGACCGGCGCTATGCCATGGATGCGCGGAAGATGGAACGCGAACTGGGTTGGCGGCCGAAGGAAACATTTGAAACCGGAATTCGCAAAACCATTCGCTGGTATCTTGAGAACAAGGAGTGGGTGAAGGACGTGACCAGCGGAAGTTACCGGCAGTGGATTTCGACCCATTACTCAGTTTGAATCGGTCGTCTTGAATCCGTCAGTTGGAACGCGGTCGATTTGAACTCGAAAAATCAGATCATGAAAACCAGCGCGCATCACAAGGGCATCCTACTGGCCGGTGGATCGGGCACGCGTCTTTATCCGGTGACGCACGCCATGGGGAAAAGCCTGTTGCCGGTTTACAACAAGCCCATGGTTTATTACCCGTTGAGCACGCTGATGCTAGCGGGGATTCGGGAGATCCTCGTGATTTCAACGCCCGAAGATGTTCCGAAATTCAAAACTCTGTTGGGAGATGGAAGCCAGTACGGGATCCAGTTGAAATATCAGGTGCAGGCGAAACCGGAGGGAATCGCGCAGGCGTTTTTGCTGGGCGAGTCGTTTCTTGACGGCAGTGCCTGCGCGTTGATCCTCGGCGACAATATTTTCTACGGACATGATTTTGCGAAGGACCTGCGCGAGGCTGCGCGGATGGAGCGTGGAGCGCGAGTGTTCGCCTACGGAGTGCATGATCCGGAGCGCTATGGCGTGGTGGAATTTGACGACAACGGCAAGGCTTTGAGCATTGAGGAAAAACCGAAGCATCCCAAGTCGCGTTACGCCGTGACCGGACTTTATTTTTATGACAACCAGGTGGTGAAGGTTGCCAAGTCGCTGAAGCCGAGTGCGCGGGGAGAGTTGGAGATCACTGACGTAAACAAAGCCTATCTGGAGAAAGGCACTCTGGAGGTCGTCGTGCTGGGACGCGGCATGGCGTGGCTGGATACCGGCACGCACGAATCGCTGCTGGAGGCTTCGCTCTATATTCAGGCCATCGAGAAAAGGCAGGGACTGATGGTGGCGTGTCCGGAGGAGATCGCGTACCGCTATGGCTACATCACGGCGGAGCAGGTGGAGAAGATCGGGAAGTCGATGAAGAACAACAGCTACGGGGCGTATTTGTTACAAATGTTGCGGGAGAAAGTGTTCTAGGGAATGAATCTGCGTGCATGATCTCGCCGCGATTCCAGCCACCATGGATGCGATCAAGAAAATTCCGACGTCTTTGCCGGGGGTATTTATTCTGGAACCGCGCGTGTTCGGCGACGAACGGGGATTTTTTTTCGAGAGTTACAACCAGCAGACCATGGCAGAGGCCGGGATTCTTGAAGGATTTGTGCAGGACAATCATTCCAGTTCGTGCCGCAACGTTTTGCGGGGATTGCACTATCAGCTGAAACAGGCGCAAGGAAAACTCGTTCGTGTGGTGGAAGGAGAAATTCTGGATGTTGCCGTTGACCTGCGCCGGAGTTCTCCCTCATTTGGGCGATGGGAAGCGGTGCGGCTGTCGTCCGAAAACAAACGCATGCTGTGGATCCCGTTGGGCTTTGCCCACGGATTCTGCGTGAAGTCCGAGCAAGCGCAGGTGCTTTACAAGGCGACTGATTTTTACGCTCCGGCTCATGAGCGCACGCTGATTTGGAATGATCCGCAGCTGAAGATTGACTGGGAGCTGGAAGACGAACCCATCGTGTCCGCCAAGGATCAGCGCGGCGTTGTTCTGCACGATGCGGAAACTTTCGACTAGTCCGCGGGGAGTCAGGACCGAATTTTTTGACGGACCTTCGTAACTGCAATCTATGAAAGTCACGATTCTTGGCAGCACCGGGCTTCTGGGCAAGGCGCTTCTGGGCGCGTGGCGCGGAGACGAGGTGCATGGGCTGGGCTCAGGCGACCTGGATATTCGGGATGCGCAGAAGGTACGTGACGTCGTGAAAGCAGCGCGTCCGCAATGGATTGTGCTGGCGGCCGCTTACACCGATGTCGATGGCTGCGAAAGCAACCCGGACTTGGCGTTTTCGGTAAACCGCGATGGAGCGGTCAACGTTGCCAACGCGGCGAAGGAGGCAGGCGCCCGACTCCTGTTTCTCAGCTCTGACTATGTTTTTGATGGGCGCAAAATGTCGCCCTATGAAACCAACGACGCGCGGAATCCGCAGAGCGTTTACGGGCGATCGAAAGCTGAAGCGGAACTCCGCTTACTGGATGTGATGCCCGAATGTTGCATCTCGCGGACGTCATGGCTATTCGGCGCTGGTGGAAAATGCTTTCCTGACACGATTCTAAAGCTGGCCGCAACCCGCCCCTCGCTGGATGTGGTGAACGATCAACGCGGCTGTCCCACCTATGCTGTGGATCTGGCCGACGCGATCATTCAACTGTGCCGCGCAAATGCGAGCGGAATTGTGCACGCCACCAACAGCGGGAACTGTACGTGGTTTGAGTTTGCCCGCGAGATCGTGCATGGCAGCGGACTTCAAACCGAAGTGCGGCCGGTGAATAGCGCGCAGATGGCACGTCCCGCGCCTCGCCCGGCATATTCGGTTCTCTCTCCAGAGAGTCTGCATAAATTCAAAATCACACTGCCCACGTGGCAAGACAGCTTGCTGCGGTATCTGCAGGCGCGCGGCTGAGAGGCTGCTGACATTGCGCCGCCTTTATTTCTCCTGCTACGATTCGACGCGGGAATGTGAAAACCCTTGAACGCGGCTAGAGGTATTTCTTTTGGCGCCATCTTTCTCGTGTGATCTTTCTTATTTGATCTTTCTTGTGCGATCTTTCTTGTGTGACCTGTGAAGTCAATCGAGAATTACATCAACGGCCAGTTTGTGCGCGGCAGGCGCGAATTCGCGGACGTGAATCCCGCCGACGGTAGCGTGATCGCGGAGGTGACCGAAGCAGACGATGCGCTGGTCGACGACGCGGTGCAAGCCGCCCGCAAGGCCCTGCGCGGAGAATGGGGACGCATCGGCGTGCGGGAGCGCGCCGCTCGCCTGCACAAAGTTGCGGACGCGATCGAGGCGCGGTTCGATTGTCTTCTGAAGGCCGAAGTGGGGGACACGGGCAGGCCGGTTGCACTGGCTGCGAAGCTTGACGTTCCGCGCGCGGCGGCGAACTTTCGAGTTTTCGCAGATGCGATCAAAATGGCGGGAATCGAATCTTTTCAGACGGAGACTCCGGACGGCCGATGCGCGTTGAACTACGCGGTGCGCAAGCCGCTGGGCGTGGTCGGGATTGTCACTCCGTGGAACCTGCCGTTACTGCTGTTGACGTGGAAAGTCGCACCGGCCCTGGCCTGCGGAAACACGGTGGTCGTGAAACCTTCGGAAGAAACTCCTGCGACCGCGACTCTGCTGGCAGAGGCAATGCAGGACGCCGGGATTCCGAGCGGCGTCTACAACGTGGTCCATGGCTTTGGGCCGGGCTCAGCAGGAGAGTCCCTGACTCAGCACCCGGATGTGAACGCGGTCACGTTCACCGGAGAATCGCGGACGGGCACGGCAATTATGAAAGCCGTGGCCCCTTCCGTGAAGCCAGTGTCGTTTGAGCTGGGAGGAAAGAATGCGGCCATCGTTTTTGCGGATTGCGATTTTGAGGAGACGGTCCGCGGATTGGCCGATGCGGTGTTTCTGAACACGGGGCAAGTTTGCTTGTGCGCGGAGCGCATTTATGTGGAGCGCACGATTTTTGAGCGGTTTGTCGATGCGCTAAAGCTGAAGGCTGAAAGCTTGCGAGCGGGCTGGCCCATGGAGCAGGACACGAACCTGGGTCCGTTGATTTCGGCGCAGCATCGTGACAAGGTGATGGGATACTACCGGCTGGCGCGAGAAGAAGGGGCGACCGTGGTGACGGGCGGCGGCGTACCCTCGTTTGGCGACGCTCGCGACCAAGGCTTCTACATTCAACCAACGATCTATACTGGGTTGGCGGAATCGGCTCGCTGCGTGAAAGAAGAAATCTTCGGACCGGTGTGCCACGTCGCGCCGTTTGATTCGGATGACGAAGCCGTGGCCATGGCCAACGATACGAAGTACGGCTTAGCGGGTTCCGTGTGGACGACCAACTTGAAGCGCGGACACACCATCGCGCAGCAGCTGAATGTGGGCATCACCTGGGTGAATTGCTGGTTCCTGCGCGATTTGCGCACTCCATTTGGTGGGGTCGGGCTTTCGGGGATTGGACGAGAAGGCGGAATTCATTCGCTGAATTTCTATTCCGAGTTGAACAACATTTGTGTTCGGCTTTGAAGGCATAGACCGGTTGCGCTGCATGACGGCGAAACAACCTAAGCTACAGCATGTGTGCGATGAGCAAGGCCAAGACGGGCAAGACCGAAGGCAAAGTCTTAAAAGGCAGAGCCACGCCGCGCGGGAAATACCCGCACATCAAGCGGGCGGGCGACTTCTTAATTGTGTCCGGAACCAGCGCCCGGCGCGCGGATAACTCCATCGCCGGAGCGAAGGTGGACGAACTAGGCACTACGCAACTCGACATTCGGGTGCAGACGCGGGCAGTAATTGAAAACGTTCGAGACATTTTGCAAAGCGCGGGCGCTCAGCTAAGCGACGTGGTCGAGATCTCCACTTACCTCGTGAACATGAACGATTTCGGCGGATACAACGACGTCTACGGTGAATATTTTGGGCAGGATGGTCCGGCGCGAACCACCGTGGCGGTGCACCAGTTGCCGCATCCGCATTTGCTGATTGAAATTCGAGCTCTGGCTTACAAGCCGTTGAAATAGGAGGCGCTATGCCGTCCATACGAAGCCTGAAGGCTTTCAACTTTCAGGCATGGATCGAAGAAAATAAAGACAAATTCAAACCGCCCGTGGGTAACGCACAGGTCTGGGAGGACGGCGAGATGATGGTGACCGTGGTGGGCGGCCCGAACCAGAGGCGCGACTACCATGACGATCCTACGGAAGAATTTTTCTACCAGCTGAAAGGAAACATTTCGGTTCGCATTATGGAAAAACCTGGCCAGCCGCCGGTTGAAATCCCTATCCAGGAGGGCGAGGTTTTTCTGCTGCCCAAACATACGCGGCATTCACCCCAGCGCGTGGCTGGCAGCATTGGAGTGGTGGTGGAGATGCCCCGCCCAGACGGCGTTCTGGATGGTTTCGAGTGGTATTGCCCGAACTGCCATCAGTTGGTGCATCGCGCGGAAGTGAAGTTGAAGAGCCTGGTTCGCGATTTGCCTCCGTTGTTCGAACAGTTCTATAGCAACGAGAGTCTGCGCAAGTGCAAACATTGCGGCACGGTACATCCGGGCAAACAGTAGATGGTTATCGACATCCACAATCATTTTTTTCCTGCCGCGTGGCCGGACCTGGCTGAGCGCTACGCCACACCCAACTGGCCCTGGATCAAACATACTGAGCCGGGCAAAGCCGACATCATGGTAGGCGAGCGCTTCTTTCGGCATATTTATTCCGCGTGCTGGGATCCGGACGTGCGACTCGAAGAGATGAACCGCGACAGCGTGGAGATGCAGGTGATTTCCGCGACGCCGGTGCTGTTTGCCTACGATCGGCCGGTGGAGCATGCGTTGGATTGCGCACGGCTGTTCAACGATGCCGCACTGGAGATTTGCGGCCGCGGTAAAGGCCGACTCAAGTCCCTGTGTCAGGTTCCGCTGCAGGATATTGACGCGGCCTGCGCGGAACTCAGCCGCTCCATGAGGGCGGGTCATCTGGGTGTGCAGATCGGAAACCACGTCGGCGAAAAGAATCTAGACGATCCCGGGATCGTGACGTTTCTGCATCATTGTGCGGACCAAGGCGCGGCCGTGTTGGTACATCCCTGGGACATGATGGGCCAGACGCGGATGCCGAACTACATGATGCCGTGGACGGTGGGCATGCCGGCGGAAACACAGTTGTCTGTGGTGGCGCTGATTCTAAGCGGAGCGTTCGATAAGCTGCCGGAGAATTTGCGGATTTGTTTTGCGCACGGCGGTGGAAGCTTCGCCTTTCTGCTGGGACGACTGGAGAATGCGTGGCACCACCACCCTGCGGCACACGGCGCTTGTCAGTTTCCACCGAGCCATTATCTGAATCGCTTTTATGTGGACTCCGCCGTTTTCGATCAGCACGCTCTGCAATTTCTGGTGACGACGATGGGCGATGATCGGGTGATGCTCGGCTCCGATTACCCGTTTCCTCTCGGAGAGGAACGCGTGGGTGCGCTGATTCGTGGAAGCCGACTCTCGCGGCAAGCAAAGGAACAATTGTTGGGCGGGAACGCGCAACGGTTTCTAGGGCTCGACGGCAAAGCCACCGAAACGAAAGAGTCTGGTGATGCGACCTCGGCCGCGGAGTTGGCTCACCCAACAGGAGAGCAGCTTACTTATAGTTCTTACCTGAAAATTCCGGAATTGCTGGAGTTGCAGCAGCCGCAGTCTTCACCCCAACATCACGACGAACTGCTGTTCATTATCGTGCATCAGACGTATGAACTGTGGTTCAAGGAACTGTTGCACGACCTGGACGCAGTGGTCGCGAATCTGCAGGCCGCGGGAGCGCATCCGGGGTCGCGAGATGAAGTTTACGAGGCGGCGCGGTTGCTGCGACGGTGCACGGAAATTACGCGCGTGCTGGTGGAGCAGTTCACAATTCTCGAAACGATGCTGCCCACCCATTTTCTGGCGTTTCGCGACAAACTGGAGCCGGCCAGCGGCTTTCAGTCGGAGCAGTTTCGCGAGCTTGAGTTTCTGTGCGGGCTGAAAGATGGAAAAATGTTGCGCTATCACAAACCTACGCCCGAGGCTCACGCGCAGCTCGAACGCAGGCTGCGCGACCCCTCGCTGCACTATGTTTTCTTTGAGGCCTTGCGAGGTTTGGGCAAGCTAGCGCCACTCCCCGACAGTGCAACGGAGCGCGAACGGTTTGATGCGAGAGCCCGCGCGGTGCAAGCTCTCTATCAGGACGACCGTCACCACCGCGACTGGATTGATGTGTGCGAACGCCTGACCGAGTTCGATGAACTGGTGGTGAGTTGGAGGCTGCGACACATTCAACTGGTGGAGCGGACGATCGGGGTCAACATGGGAACCGGAGGGAGCACAGGCGCTTCGTATTTGAAGCTTACGCTGGAAAAGAAATTTTTCCCTGAGCTATGGGAAGCGAGAACTTTGCTGATGAAGTGAGCTGCGCGGCCTGCAGCACACTGTCCGGCAAGTTGCTTGTCGAAGAGTCATCTCCGAAATGAAGGGTCAACCCGAGACCATCCGACTAATCGGCGCGGGGTTAAACGGTCCGCTGTTGGCGATTTTCCTGGCGAGACGTGGATTTCGCGTTGAAATTTACGAGCGCAGGCCGGACATGCGACGCGTCCGCCTGAGCGCTGGGCGATCGATTAATCTGGCGTTGTCGACGCGGGGAATTCACGGACTCACAAAGGCGGGGCTGTGGTCCGCGATGCAAAACATCATCATCCCGATGAAGGGGCGGATGATCCACTCCGTGTCGGGAGAACTCAGTTTTCAACCCTACGGAAAAGATGCGACTGAAGTTATCTATTCGATTTCGCGAGCTGAGTTGAACATGGCGCTCATTTCCGCCGCTGAGGCAGAGGGCGTCCGGTTTCACTTCGAGCGCCGCTGCACCGGAATCGATCTGAAGACCGGCGCGGTTCATCTGCACGACGAACAGACGGGCGAGGAGACGACTCTTGCATCCGCTGTGACGATCGGATGTGACGGCTCGGCTTCCGCATTGCGGGCGGAAATGCTGAAGCTGAACCGCTTCAATTTCTCGCAACAGTATCTGGACTACGGATATAAGGAGCTGACGATTCCGGCCGGCCCGGAGCGGGAGCATCTTCTGGACAGGAACGCGCTGCATATCTGGCCGCGCGGCAACTACATGCTGATCGCGCTGCCGAATACAGATGCCAGCTTTGCATGTATCTTGTTTCTGCCATTTGAAGGAGCAGACAGCTTTGCCAGCCTGGTGGCGTATTCCGACGTGCTGGATTTTTTTCAATCGCGATTTCCCGATGCACTCGCGCTGATGCCTCAGCTTGCCGACAATTATTTCAGCAATCCGACAGGGGCGATGGTCACCATCAAGTGCTCGCCGTGGCAGGCGGAAGGCAAGGTTCTGATGTTGGGCGATGCGGCACATGCGATTGTTCCCTTCTTCGGGCAGGGAATCAACTGCGGATTCGAAGACTGCACCTCTCTCATGGAACTGGTCGACCGGCACGGAGCTGATTGGTCTCGGATATTCGAGGAGTTTGAAGCGGCGCGAAAAATCAATACGGATGCGATTGCCGACATGGCCGTCGAAAACTTCGTGGAAATGCGCGACCGGGTTGGCGATCCGCGATTCCTCGTTCGCAAGAAAGTGGAACTGGCGCTGGCTGCGAAATATCCTCATCTCTTCGTGCCCAAATATGCGATGGTGACGTTTCACCGGATCCCCTACTCGATCGCTCTCAGTCGAGGCATGATTCAGGACCGGATGTTGTCGGAGCTGTGCGATCCGATCGCGCGGGTCGAGGATCTGGACTGGGACCTAGCCGACCGCCTCATTCAACGAGAACTCACACCGCTGGAGCAGGTTTCATGAACGGCGCGCAGTATGAGACCGGCGCGGCGTTCGCGGCCAGGATGGATGCAAACGATCCGCTAGCAAGTTTTCGCACTCGCTTTTTGTTTCCGAAAACAGCAAACGGCGAAGACAGCATTTATCTGTGCGGGCATTCTCTCGGTTTGCAACCCAAGAAAGCAATCGACTACATCGAGCAGGAGTTACGAGACTGGGCGGACCTCGGAGTGGAGGGCCATTTCCGCGCGCGAAATCCCTGGATGCCTTACCACCGGTTGCTTACCGAACAGACGGCCGCGCTGGTGGGAGCAAAACCGGAAGAGGTTGTGGTGATGAATTCTCTGACCGTCAACCTGCACCTGATGATGGTGTCGTTTTACCGGCCCACCCAACAGCGGCACAGGATTGTGGTGGAACGTGGGGCGTTCCCGTCGGATCAGTACGCAGTGAAGTCGCAAATCAAAGTACATGGATACGATTCTGAATCGGCCTTGATCGAACTGACGCCGCGTCCCGGGGAATTCTGTGTTCGCGAGGAAGATGTGGACGAGTTGATCGAGCACGAGGGCGAGTCGATCGCGTTGATTCTGCTCGGCGGAGTGAATTACGCAACGGGCCAGGCGTTTGATATGCGGAGAATTACCAGGAGCGGCCGCGCGCGCGGATGTGTGGTGGGTTTCGATCTGGCGCATGCCGCCGGGAATTTGCTGCTGAGTCTGCACGAATGGGGGCCGGATTTTGCGGTGTGGTGTTGCTACAAATATCTGAACGGCGGGCCGGGATGCGTGGGTGGTTGTTTCGTGCATGCACGGCATGCCCGGGCCTGGGAGTTGCCGCGTTATGCGGGATGGTGGGGTCACGATGAAAAATTGCGGTTCGAAATGGGGCCGGACTTCCAGCCGATGGCGGGAGCGGAAGGGTGGCAGTTGAGCAATCCACCGATTTTGGCGTTGGCTCCGCTGCGCGCGTCGATGGAGATTTTTCACGAGGCTGGGATGGGGCGGCTACGAGCCAAAAGCGTGGCGCTCACCGGCTATCTGGAATTCTTGCTGGAAGAAATCGCCTCGCCGAAGTTCTCGATCATCACGCCACGAGAATCAACCCGGCGGGGAGCCCAGATTTCACTCCGGATTCCTGACAAAGGAAAGGCGTTTTGTGAGGAGTTGGCAAGCGCGGGAGTGATTGGCGACTGGCGCGAGCCGGACATCCTGCGCGTGGCGCCTGTACCCCTATATAACTCATATCAGGATGTTTATGAGTTTGTCCGGCGATTCTCAGCCAGTTTGCCGAAGGACTGACCCGGCGCTGCCCGGGTCAGGCGAAGGTTACCTCAGTAACAACTCCAGCCGCTTTAACAAACATACAATTCTAATCGTGGGGAATTCTCCGCTCCAGCACGCTCGGAAGTGGACCGCCATCGTGTGCGGCGTGGTGTGTCTTCACAGTCTGGTTTCCTTCCTTGCTCCTCGAGGCGCCGGGCTCACCGCTTTCGGCGATCTAACCCAGTGTTTTCTTCTGTTAGGCGCCACCATTGGAGTGCTTTCCAACGTTCGCCACGGCAACACCAAGTCCCGCCTGTTTTGGGGATTGATGGGCTTAGGTTGCGCCATGTGGTTCGGTTCGCAGGTGCTGTGGACTTATTTCGAAGTTTTCCTGCGACAGGAAGCGCCCAACCCGTTTGTGGGAGACGTGGTGTTGTTCCTGCACATCGTGCCCATGATGGCCGCGGTCGCAGTGCTGCCGCATTTTCAGGAAGACGATCGAGCGGTCCGCATGGGATCTCTTGATTTGCTGTTGCTGTTCACGTGGTGGCTTTATCTTTATTTGTTCATAGTCATCCCCTGGCAATATGTCTACCCGGTCGAAGCTGAATACGGGCGCGCCTTTAACGTGCTCTACCTTGCAGAACACCTTGTGCTGTTTCTTGGTCTGATTTTGGTATGGCGGCGCAGCGCGGGGGCATGGCGAGGACTCTACGCTCAACTATTTGGAGCAGCCGTGCTGTATTGCACCGGATCGTACATGGCCAGCCGGGCGATTGATGCGCACGTTTACTACACGGGAAGTCTGTATGACGTTCCGTTGGTGGCGGCGATGGCGTGGTTTGCAGCAATCGGATTCGTGGCGCGTTCGGCGTCGGAAGAGGGATTTCTCCGCGGGGTTGCAGGGGAAGGCCACGGCATCTGGAAGACTCGACTGGCGATGGCGGCTGTGTTTTTTACACCGCTGATGGTGGCATGGGCTCAATTCGGGGGGCACGCGCCGCAGCGGGTGCGCACCTACCGATTGTTGCTGACCGTAGCAGTGATGGTGCTGATGGGAGGGTTGGTTTTCCTGAAGCAGCATCTGCTCGATCAGGAATTGCTCAGTCTGCTTCGTCTCTCGCGACAAAACCTGGGCGAGATGTGCATTCTGAAGGACGAACTCGAGAACAAGGAACACTCGCTGCGCTGGCACGGTCTGGAACTGCAGCGCAAGAATCTGGAGCTGCAGCAGATTTCGTTTACCGATCCGCTCACTGGAGTATGGAACCGCCGATATCTTGAGGAGATCCTGACTGCGGAGGCGGGCCAGGTTTTACGAAACTACGAGCGCGCGCGGGGGGGCGACATTCGAAAAGTTGACCATCGCGACCTGGTGTTCATCATGGTGGACGTAGATTTCTTCAAAGAAGTGAACGACCGCTACGGTCATCCGGCTGGGGACCGGCTGCTGACTCTGGTCGCTGAGCGGCTCTCGCGAGTGGTCCGCAAGTCGGATGTGCTGGTGCGGTGGGGTGGAGAAGAATTTCTGATCATGAGCCGGTCCACGGACCCGTCGGGAACTCCGGCGTTTTGCAGTCGCATTCTCGAAGTCATGGCCTGGGAACCCTTTGATCTTGGCTATGGAATCAAGGTGAGGAAGACCTGTTCGGTGGGTTGGGCTCCGTATCCCTGGTGTCGCGGGGCATACGAGGCGATCTGCGCCGAAGAAGTCATTGCGCTGGCCGATGCCGCGCTCTATCGAGCGAAGGGGTTGGGACGGAACGTCGGCGTGGGGATACTTCCGACGGACGCAGCGAGCCAGACTCCATCGGAAGTCAGCCTGATGTCTGTCCACGAGGATGACAGTACGCTGGCGCGGATCGTCAAGACAGAATGCTCCGAGCAGGGCCCGGACCCGGTCGAAGAGCCCATCGGAGCGGTTGAGGCGGTTGATAACGCCAAGAACACATAGCCACTCCTGTTTGGATATTTCCTCTGATGTTTGTGTGATGAGCCGTCTCCTTGCGGCTAGTTTGGCCGCCAGTGAGGCCGCCAGTGAGCGCTTGACCTTCAACTCCCCGTTGAATACATTGAGAAGCCGGTCGCTCAGCGCGGTAGCGTGCAATCCGGCGAGATCGAAGAAATTCTACGAGGCAAGTCCGACAATGAATGCAAAAAGTAAGCCTGGCAAAACCGGCCTTCGACAAAAGTCGCAGTTGATGTCGCCATCCGAGATTGAACGCACGCTGGTGCGGCTCGCCTACGAGATTGTTGAAAAGAACGGCGGTGTGGAGGCGTTGGGCCTGGTCGGGATTCGCCGGCGCGGCGTTCCCATCGCTGAGCGGCTGGGCCGAATCATCACTCGGATTGAAAATGCCAAGGTGCCCGTGGGGACGCTGGATATTACTTTTTATCGCGACGATTTGTCGACGCTAGGGCCCAAGCCCGTGGTCAAAGAAGAGGAAATTGGCTTTTCGATTGAGGATAAGAACATTGTGCTGGTAGATGACGTTCTATTCACCGGCCGCACCACGCGCGCCGCCTTGGATGCGCTTTTTTCCCATGGACGTCCGCGGCGCGTGCAGTTGTGCGTCCTGATTGACCGCGGACATCGGGAGATTCCCGTAGAGGCGAGTTTCGTAGGGCGCAACGTCCAGACAACCATGAACGAAGTGATTGAAGTGAAGCTGACTGAGATCGACGATGCGGAGAAGGTGCTGCTGATGGAGAAATGATTCGGGCTCGGGCTTGTGCTTTGGTTTTGAAAAACGCGAAGGACGGCGGGAAGCTGCCGTCCTTCTTAAGTTTTGCACGAGCTTTAATTTTTTAGCGACTCCAACAGTAACTCTGATCTCCTACACCAACCTAGCGCAAATCGCTTTGGTCTGCGTGTAGAGGTTGAGAACATCGTGACCCATTTCCCGCCCCCATCCTGATTGCTTATAACCGCCGAAAGGCAGAGCGGCGTCGAAGATGTTGTAGCAGTTGATCCACACCGTTCCGGCGCGCAACTGTTCCGCCATGCGATGAGCCTTGCTGATGTCGCGCGTCCAGACGGCAGCCGCCAGCCCATAGGCGCTGTCGTTGGCGCGAGGCAGAATTTCTTCCGGATTGTCGAACGGCATGGCGGTGACGACGGGTCCGAAGATTTCCTCCTGCACGACTTTCATGTTTTCGCGAGTGTTCACCAGGACCGTGGGCTCGACAAAGTAGCCTTTGTCGCCCGATTTGCGGCCACCGGCGACGGCAGTAGCGCCCTCGCTAAATCCGGCTTCGAGATATCCGCAAACGCGGTTCAACTGCTCCTCGGAAACCAGCGGTCCCATTTGCGTTTGTGGATCCAGTCCAGAGCCAACACGAATTTTCTTCGCTTGTTCGGCGACTCCTTCCACCACCCGATCGTAAATTGGTTTCTCGATGTATAACCGCGAGCCAGCGCAGCAGCACTGCCCGTGGTTGAAGAAAATAGCGCTGGCGGAACCGGCGATGGCGGCATCGATATCGGCGTCCTTGAAAACGACGTTGGGAGATTTGCCTCCCAGTTCCAGCGAGACTTTCTTCAGGTTGCCCGCGGCGGCGTGAACGATCAGCTTGCCGACTTCGGTGGAGCCGGTAAATGCGATCTTGTCGACGTCCGGGTGCGAGGCCAGAGCGGCGCCGGCAGTTTCGCCATAGCCCGGGACAATGTTGACGACGCCTTCGGGGAACCCCGCTTCCATGATGAGTTCACCCAGGCGCAGAGCTGAGAGCGGCGTCTGCTCGGCAGGTTTGAGAACTACGGTGCATCCCGTGGCCAGCGCTGGGCCCAGCTTCCACGCGGCCATCAGCAGCGGGAAATTCCAGGGGATCACCTGGCCCACGACTCCGACCGGTTCACGCAGGGTGTAAGCCAGATATTTTGCCCCCGGGGTATAGGGCACGGACAAGGGAATTGTGTTGCCTTCGATCTTGGTAGCCCAACCGGCCATGTAGCGGAAAAGGTCGGCAGCGAGCGGCACGTCGGCAGCCTTGGCGACCGCGAGCGGTTTGCCGTTGTCGAGGCTTTCGAGATAGCCGAGTTCCTCGGTGTGGGCTTCGATGAGATCGGCGAGTTTCCAGATGAGGCGGGCGCGTTCGGCCGCGGTGAGTTGCCGCCACGGTCCGTTGTCAAAAGCCTTGCGCGCGGCCTTGACCGCCCGCTCAATATCTTCTCGGTCGCCCTCCGCGACTTGCGCGAGGACTTCGCCCGTGGCGGGATTGTACGTAGGAAAAGTTTTTCCGGAAGCAGCGTTAACCCATTGGCCGTTAATCAACATTTTGCGGGGTTTATCGAGGAAATCGGCGACCAGTGGGTGAATTTGGGGGGAAAGTGCGATACCCATACAACCTCCTTCGTGAAAACAGAAATCAATCCGACGTGGTTAGAAGACGAGCAAAAATACCGGAGCGATCGGCAATGACGGCCCGACGCACGATACGAACCGCCATCATGCTAGACCCATGCGGGGACAAAAGCAATCAGGCATCCCCCTGGCC
>Ga0209006_10000649_pt1 | contig 32362 bp, 29 predicted proteins | sample JacPin_JW_Ref_O2_FD_188567 | JGI IMG/M metagenome (GOLD analysis project Ga0209006, IMG submission 188567) | Forest soil microbial communities from Algoma, Ontario, Canada - Jack Pine, Ontario site 1_JW_Ref_O2 (SPAdes) (version 2) | ecosystem: Environmental > Terrestrial > Soil > Boreal... | reverse complement strand
GCTCCAGGAGCAGACACTTGACGCCACGCCGGCCAAGATCGATTGCCGTACAAAATCCGGCAGGCCCTGCACCCGCTACAATGACGTCAAATGCCTCCGCGCTAGCAGCCATTGTTTCTCTTCCCTTTGGTTACGCTTCGAGATCACGTTTGCGACTAAAGTCGCTTCATTTGTTGTGCGACCAACCTAAAGAGCCGAGGGATTGGCGCCATGACAATATTGTCAAACTGGACTTGAGAAAAATTGAAATCAGCAGGTCTCCGGACTCATGTCTATGCACCTCTTGATCGGGCCGGATCAGTTCTGAACGTGCTGTGGTTTGAGATCGGCAGATTTCCCTTATAGGCGCCAAACAACATCGAGGGCACTTACGGGTGGCGCGGCGGAAGTTGCCGGTAAAATTACGACAAATTCGGATGACACTCGATATCTTTTGCGATTATGTGGCTTGGAAGTATATTGAATTGCTCTCGAACCCTGGTTTGTAAGATGCCGTTTCATCTCCCATCGCTCAATGCGCTCCGCGCATTCGAGGCGACTGCAAGGAATGGAAGCGTATCCAGGGCTGCACGTGAACTAAACGTTTCTGCGGGCGCCGTCAGCCGTCACATCGCCCTTCTCGAAAGCGACTTCGGTTGTCAGCTTTTAAGACGCGAAGCTCGCGGGATGACACTTACCGAACACGGCGAGGCTTATTTCAAGATTGTCTCGCGAGCCTTCGAGAGCATCGACCAAGGTAGTCGCCATCTGAGAAGTGGCACACATTCCGCGCCTCGACTTTCGATAGTGCTTTACTCGGCCATAACAACGGAATGGCTCGCACCACGGATCCAACGATTCCATGTTTTGCATCCTTCGATCCAGCTGCATCTTTCCGCCAAAATGCAGACAGCCAATTTCGACACGGACGAGGTTGATATGGTCGTCACTGCCGGAAAACCGCACAGATCCGACCTTCATTCGGATATGTTGTTTCAGCCAAGATATATACCCGTTTGCGCTCCCAAATTGATGGCCGACAACGCGAGGCCACGCGATCTGCGCAATCAGAATCTCCTTTATTCCACACGCGAGGCGCACATATGGAATGCTTGGTTCCGATCTGCCGACGGTGATTCGATTGATTTGACAGGCGGATGGAAGCTCGACAGTTTATCTCTAACGTATCAAGCTGCACGCTCGGGCGCTGGCGTCGCGCTAGGCGAATTGTTCTACAATATCGACGAAATTGTTTCAGGGCGGCTGGTTACTCCAGTTCCTATTGTGGTCGAAGATGGTCCGCCATTTTTTCTCTCCTACCGCCAATCACGGAAAGACGAAACTGGAATCGCCAGTTTCCAAAAATGGATCCTCGACCAGGCGCAACAAACAGGCCGCGTGGTCGAGGCGTGGATCGCGAAATTGCCTCGTGCTCGCCAGAAAAGAATTCACCACCGATCGCAGAATGACTAGGAATGCACCTAATATCTTACGGGATGAACCTCCGGTCTTTGATCGTGCACCGCTATTCCCGCGTCGCGCCAACCCTGCTCGTTAGCGCGAAAGGCAGAGGCTCGTGGACGCTGTCCTGTGCGCCAATACCTTGTTCGCCCGCTGCGGCGTCATCGACACGAGCCGTTCAGCAAGCTCGATCGCCGGGCGATGCGATTTGTGTGCGAAGGAGTGATAATATGGCAACTTCTTCAGCTGTTCGGTGGCAGCGTCGACAAGCCGCTTCTCTCCGAAGCCAACGGCTACGCTCCAGAGACCGGCTAGTCCCTCGATGTAGGCTTTGCCGTCGGTGTCAAAAACGCGGATTGCGTTCGATGATGAGCGGCCCGATCTCGCGATGCTTTTCCGCGTCAGTGTAGGGATGAAGCAGGTGCGCCACATCGCGGGCATGCATCGAGTTCGATTTGACGCTCATCGTTTAGCTCCTGCCGTAGTCTGACCAATTCGCCCGTCGAAAGACGGACGAAGCGTCTCAACTCTTGAAATTTGTCCATTGCTCGAGTTTATTACGCACTCAAACCAGCTCGAATTTCGCCGCAAGCCAAACCGCCGACGGACCTTCACGTCACTCCATTTCCTCGACGCAGCGTCACCGATCGACCCGGCCATTGGAAGCGGAATACCCACATTGGTCGGCGCCCACCAAATCTAACTGCAATTCTCTCCTACAACGCCCGCCATAGCGCGGCGGTTCTGGCGCCTCAAGGTCCACCAGATCCGCCGTCGATCGGGAACGGTTGGATCGCGCGCCCTCGTTCAAGAGACCGCGGGTGAGAACTCGAGCCCCAGACTATTCGCGACGGCCTCGTTTGTCACACGCCCGCGGTGAACGTTCAGCCCTGCTCGCAAGTGAGTGTCTTCAACAATTGCGGCGAAGCCCCGTTTGGCAAGTGCCAAACCAAAGGGCAGCGTTGCATTGTTCAGCGCCTGGCTCGAAGTAAGCGGAACTGCTCCAGGCATGTTCGCGACGCAGTAGTGAACGATCCCGTCACAATCGTATGTGGGGTCCGCGTGGGTTGTCGGATGGGATGTCTCGAAGCAGCCACCCTGGTCGATCGCCACGTCAACCAGCACCGCGCCGGGCTGCATCGATTTGAGCATCTGACGCGTGATGAGCTTTGGCGCGCTGGCACCTGGAACCAACACGGCACCGATCACGACATCGGCCGAGAACACTTCCTCCTCAAGCGTATCGCTCGTCGAAAATCGCGTGCGAATCCGCCCCAGGAACAGCTCATCCAATTCTCTCAGGCGGGGGATAGACCGATCAAGGATCGTAACCTCGGCTCCGAGTCCCACGGCCATGCGGGCGGCATGCGTGCCGACGACACCGCCGCCAAGCACGACGATTTTGGCCGGCTTCACGCCAGGAACTCCGCCGATCAGCAGACCCCGTCCTCCGACATACCGCTTCAATGCGGCGCCGGCCGCCTCGATCGAGAGCCTTCCGGCCACCTCGCTCATGGGTGCCAAGAGCGGTAGCCCCCCCTTCGAATCGGTTACGGTTTCGTATGCAATTGCGGTGACCCCAGACTCGATAAGTCCTTCGGCTTGAGCTAGATCCGGCGCCAGGTGCAGATAAGTGAAGAGTATCTGTCCCTCACGCAATGAGCGCCATTCAGCAGGCTGGGGCTCCTTGACTTTGACTACCATGTCAGCTTCAGCAAAAATCAGCGCCGCCGCGTCGACGATGCGCGCTCCTGCCTTGGCATAAACGCCATCGGTCGCGCCGATTCCCAGCCCTGCGCCCTTTTCAACGATGACGCGATGGCCGGCCGCAACGTATTCGCGTACGGCCGTCGGAGTTAAGCCCACGCGATATTCGTGTGTCTTGATTTCCTTGGGAACCCCAACCAGCATCTGATCAACCTCTCATGTTGTGGTGACTTTACATACCAAGCCGAGAGGTTTTAATTCGTGCAAAGATGGCTCGATTACCTTATATTTTGTTGATATCGGACGCAAACGGGGCAGAAAGGTTGTAATTTCAAACATGGATCTGGATGAGATCGATTTTGCGATTCTAAGGGAGTTGTCAGCGAATGCTCGCGCCAGTCAGGTTGAACTGGCGGACCGCGCAGGCCTCTCAGGGACTGCGATTGCTCGACGTCAGCGCGCTCTGGAGGAGAACGGCTTCATCGAGGGATACCAGGCTTTGCTCAATCTAAAGCTCTTCGGATTGCGCACGACCGTTCTGGTAAGAATTGCCCTTGACAGTCAGAGTGAAGAAGCTCTGACGTCGTTTGAGCGAGGTGTCCTCAAATGCCCTTCAATTACGCGATGCTTCCTTATGTCAGGAAGCGACGACTACTGGGCCATCGTGTTGGCGAAGGACATCGAAGATTTCGAACGAATTCATAGGACAGAGCTGTCTCGCCTGCCACGAGTAGCCCGAATCCAATCTAGCTTTGCGATCCGTAGCGTGGTCGACCGGGCCGTGCCACCGGCTGTGTTCATGACCGCTTCGCGGGCGAAAAAAACGCCGATAGACCCCGGTCGAACCAAACGGCGAAGAGCTCGTTGAGCGTATCTTTACATCAGTTGCCCCAACTGCATTTTGTGGTGGCATCAAACGTCGAGATGGCGGACCTGGCGATTCAAAGCTGCGTCATGATCATCAAACGGTTGGAACCCAATACGAAGGACGACGCCTCTGAAAGGCGGATTACTGAAAGTTTGCGTCCTGACCGACGGCAGAATCGCCGCTCGCCGGAGTTTTGACTCTTCGATTACATCCGACCGAGTTGAGGAGTAACATCCCCCTTTCCTCGCCGCGATCCGCGACCCCCCTGATGCCGGCTCGCTTTGGAGCGAAGAGAATGAGGTCGGTCACTGATTATATCGCCACTGAAGCGCGGTTTGGCGCTCAGAACTACGAGCCCCTTGGCGTCGTCTTAGCGCGCGGCGAAGGCGTTTGGGTGTGGGACACCGAAGGCAACCGCTATCTCGATTGCCTCTCCGCCTATTCGGCGCTGAACCAGGGCCACTGCCATCCCAAGATTCTGGCCGCCCTGGTGGAACAGGCGGGTAAGCTGACGTTGACCTCGCGCGCCTTCCACAACGACCAGTTGGCCCCCTTTTACGAAGAGCTCGCGGAGCTCACCGGTTCCCACAAGGTGCTGCCTATGAACAGCGGTGCCGAGGCGGTGGAGAGCGCAATCAAGTCGGTTCGCAAATGGGGTTACGAGGTGAAGGGTGTGCCGGATGGGCAAGCCGAGATTATCGTCTGCGTCGACAATTTCCACGGGCGCACCCTCGGTATCATCGGCTTCAGCACCGACGTGGCGGCACGCGAGCATTTCGGGCCGTTCGCTCAGGGCTTCAAGATTATCCCCTTTGGCGACGCCAAGGCGCTGGAGGAGGCCATCACACCGAGCACGGTCGCCTTCCTTGTCGAGCCGATCCAGGGGGAAGCCGGCGTCATCATCCCGCCGCCCGGCTATTTCACGCAGGTCCGCGAGCTCTGTACCGCGCATGACGTGATGCTTATCCTCGATGAGATTCAGACCGGGCTTGGCCGCACCGGCAAGCTGCTTGCAGAGCAGCACGAAGGCATTGAGGCAGACGTAACGCTGCTCGGCAAAGCGTTATCCGGCGGCTTTTATCCGGTGTCGGCTGTCCTTTCGAACAATGCAGTGCTCGGCACTCTGAAGCCCGGCCAGCACGGCTCGACCTTCGGCGGCAACCCGCTAGCGTGTGCGGTGGCACGCGCGGCCCTGCGCGTGCTTGTCGAGGAAGGGATGATTGAGAATGCAGCCGTTCAAGGCACGCGCTTCCTCGATGGCCTAAAGCGTATCCGCGCCAATACGATTCGCGAAGTACGGGGACGCGGATTGATGCTGGCGGTCGAGCTTCATCCGGAAGCAGGTGATGCACGTCGCTATTGTGAAGCGCTGCAGAGCAGAGGCATCCTGGCCAAGGACACGCATGAACACACGATCCGTATTGCCCCGCCACTCGTCATTACCAGCGATCAGGTCGACTGGGCGCTTGAGGAGATCGGAGTCACGTTGCGGCACGATTTCTCGTGACGAGACGAATATCTGCAGACCCGCGGGGTTTAATTCTCCCTCGTCATCCTCACATGCTGGCTGTGGCCAATTGGCTGACATCCAGTTCCAACCACGAACAGACGAAGGCCGAGCTGCGCCGGATGCCGGCCGAGGCCGTTCGCAACACGCAACCGGCTGTGGAGCATGGGCCAAAGCACTCGCCAAAGGCCAAAAAAAGACCGCGGCTAGAGCGTTTTCCAGCGAAGTGGATACCGGTTCGCGTGAAGGAAACGCATCAAAACAAAGAGATAGAGCGTCCGTTCGGATTCAATCGGAACGGAAAAAGCTCTGGGGTGCCCTACTCCGTCGATCAGGCACTTGCCGAATTAGGCTCTCGGAGAGTCCAAGTCCGACGGAGGGGGAATATGTCAACGAGACATTTCTCCCCCAAAAGGACGCTGAGGAATGGGGCATCGATATCGAGCGGCGGATCGATCGCCAGGGCGCGAATCAGGATCGGATGCATGGAAGGTCTAATAGAATTTAGCTTTCAATCCTCGGCACGGATTCGGTAGTCCGCCGGCCGCGTGAAAATCCCATCGACGCAAGCCAGCTGCCGATGAAAACGGCGACGATCACCGCTCCAAGCAGGTTGAAATGCCCGGAAAGGTCGGCGACGAGCGACAGCGCGCTGCTGAAGCCGAAATTATCCACGATCAGGCCCGCCGCCTCGATGCCACTGATCAAGATCGCGATCAGCGCGGAAATCAGCGTGATGATGCAGTTGTAGTAGAGCTTGCGGCGCGGATCGACGAAGGCCCATTGATAGACCCTCATCATTAATACGCCGTCGGTGGCGTCAACCAGCGTCATGCCGGCCGCGAACAGCGTCGGGAACACGAGCGCAACCGCAACTGGCGCGCCCGACGACGCCTGGCTCGCTGCCAGCCCCATGACACTGACCTCGGTAGCGGTTTCGAAACCAAGGCCGAACAACAGTCCGAGCGGCGCCATGTGCCAGCTCCGCCGGATCAGGCCGAACAGCGGCTTGAGTACCCGAGCCAGAAGACCAGATGCGATCGGGAATGTTTCCGTGGACGTATCGAATTCGCCGGACCGCAGCCCGCGCAGTGTTCGCAAAAGGTCGCGAAGGATGCTCAGGTTGATAAGCCCAATGGCGAACAAAAAGCCGGACGAGATCAGAGTCGAAATCAAGCCCCCGATGGACTTCAGTCCTTCGACCTGTTGCAGCGCACCGGCGGTGATCCCCACCAGCAGCGAGGCAACGAAGACGATACTCGAGTGACCTATGGCGAAGAAGAGGCCGACACCCACCGGGCGCTGACCCTCCTGCATCAACTTGCGGGTGACGTTGTCGATCGCAGCGATGTGGTCGGCGTCGATCGCGTGCCGCAGCCCAAAGCCGTAGGCGAGTGCTGCCGCGCCGAGCAGCAGCGGACGATCATGCAGCAAGACGAGAGCCCAGATCCAGGCGGCGATGTTGACCGGAATCAGCACGGCATAGAGCGTCAGCACTCTTCGCATCACGCCGAGTGGGGCAGCGCCCTCAGACATGTCGGGCGTCCTCGTGAGACGGAATACGAGGTATCGACGGCGCCGTCCTGGTGTGGGGCATTGTGTTCGCCACCGGAATTGGCTGAGTTTCGGCCTTCATCGACGTTCCCTGATAGTATCGCCGTCGACCGCGCCGACGCGGTCACCGAACGGTAGCCGTCTTTCTCAAGGACAGCAGCGATCGGAATGGTATCCTTCTGATCGAGGTCGCAACAACAATCGTTACCGCTTGAACGAGGAGCTGTTGGGCCGGGCCAGCGCCTAGCGCGAGCACCATCTGACCCAACTGCGCCATAAACAGTGCGGCCGCTCCGCTCGCGACAACGCTACCGCGCCCTCCGGTGAACGGCGTTCCGCCCACCACAACGGCAGCAATACTTGGCAGGAGATAATCCGCGCCCGCCGTCGGAGATGCATATCCCACAAAGCCGGCAAGAAGAACTCCGGTTATCGAGTGACATACGGCAGCCGCAACGTAGGTCCCGATCTGAAACCGGAGAACCCTGATGCCTGCGGACCGCGCGGTCGCCTGGTTAGCTCCGACCGCTATATATCGCCGACCGATAATTGTGCTGCTGATCAAAATCGACACAGCAGCGACCAACGCAGCAGCGATAACGACGCTGAACGGAACGCCTGCGACTTTGACGTTCGAAAACTCCTGGAGAGATTGAAGCACCGGAAGGGCACTTCCGCCCGTAATCAATCTCGCAACGCCTAGCGCCAAAGAGCCGGTCGCCAACGTGGCCACGATCGGACTTATGTTGATCCGGGCGATGAGTATGCCGTTAATGGCTCCTGCCAAAGCACAAAGCAGTATCGTTACGCCAACACCAAGAATCGCCGAATGAAACATGAAGGAGAATTTAGCGACAAAGATGCTGGCGACCGCCACCATACCCGCGGCAGACATATCCAGACCACGCTGCTGCACGACGATTGTTTGCCCGACAGCTACAATTGCAAGCATCGAGGCAAAGGGCAGTGTGGCCAATATGGAGCCAGGCCGCATCGTGCCCGGCGCAAGGATCGCGCTTAGCACCGCGAGAAGCCCGAGCGCCAGCCAGATCCAGGAAAATTCGCTGATCTGAAGCGGCCACCGGAGCGCGGGGGACGTCAATTCCTCTTTCATGTCAGAACGTACACTCGCTTGAGCACTCATTGCACCAGCACCAATTGCCGCGCCCTGGAGTAAAATGCTACCGCAACAATGATCATGCATCCGAGCAGTATCGGTTGCCATGCATCGGTCAAATCAAGGAAAGCAGTCACCACGTTGACTTGAGAAATCAGCAGGGCGCCGAGCAATGCTCCAATGAACGAGCCACGAGCCCCGAACAGACTCGCGCCGCCAATCACCACTGCTGCGATGCTCCCAAGGGTATAGTCACCGCCGCTTATGGGATCGCCGACGCCTACCTGCCCCATCATGGAGACCGCGGCTAGCCCCGAAATAACCGAGCACGCGAGATAGGCACTGAGCTTCACCGCACGGGGCGAGATACCTGACACACGGGCTGCTTCCGGGCGAGAGCCGAATGCTCTGAGCCCTATCCCCCATTTTGTCCTGAACAAAACAAACTCGAGAGCCAGCGCCAACAGCGCCGCAACGATCAACGTGACAGGCACGATTCCAATCCGCGCATTCACGGCGTCCATGACCGCATCGTCGATGTTTCCGCCGGGTGTAGGGCGTAGAATCAGCGAAATAGCGCGCAACATCATGAATGTCGCCAGAGTCGCCACCATCGGGTGAAGGCCGATCGGATCGACCAAAGCCCAATTCAACAAACCCACCGCTATCGCCACTCCGAGCACCAGCGTCCAACCCAGAACCTGTTCCGCCGGCGATGCCGAAGGCACCAACAGGAAGGATTCAACCACCACGATTAGACCCATCAGAGGACCAACGGACAGGTCAATCCCCCCTACCAGAATCAACGCCTGTTGTGCGCAAGCAACAATCGAAAGCGTCGCTACAATTGTGAAAATTCCACTGAAATTTCGTGCCGTGAGATAGAACTCGTTCGCCGTTGACGCATAAAGTCCCATAACGGCGATTACAGTCGCGACCATGACGAGCGGCGCCCATTGGCCGGCAAGCCACCTCATGACTCGATCCGACGGTTTCTCATCATCGACGGAACGCTCACGTACGCTGCCTGTCGTCATCATCGACTTGATGATATTATTCTCCGTAACGTCGTCGCCTTGCAGCTGGTCGACGATCTGCCCACGGGAAAAGACAACTACGCGATCGCTGATCCCGGCAATCTCCGCAGCGTCCGATGACACAACCAGGATTGCAGCGCCGTCGTCCGCCGCACGGCGCAATGTTTGATAGATGAACATGCGCGCACCAACGTCAACGCCCTGGGTCGGCTCATCAACCAAAAGAATTTTTGGCTTGCTCGCCAGCACACCGGCAATGAGCAGCTTTTGCTGATTTCCTCCGGACAGAGATCCAATCTGAGTCTCCGCGGTAGGTGTTTTTATCGCGAAATCACGTATCGCTTCGCTGGCTCTGTCTAGCTCCCGTGAGCGACTTACAAATCCAGCAAAGGAATCGACATGCAGGCTACGCAAAGAGAAGTTCTCGCGAACGCTGAGTTCACTTAACATGCCCTCTCGATGCCTGGCGCCAGACAAATACTGAATCCCGGCAGCGGTGGCCGCACCCGTATCAGGAAGATATATGACGTGACCGTCGACACGTACTTCACCCGTGCCAGGCGAGATACCCGCGAGCGATCGCATGAACTCGCGCTTTCCATTTCCGTCCATTCCTGCGAGACCCACGATCTCGCCGGCGCAGACCTCGATCGACACGCTGTCGAAACCCGATCCGGAATAGGACCTAACACCCAGGACGTGACGATTTTCGCTGCATGACGCTTTCGGTGGATATTCGCTATCAGCGCTCTTGCCGATTATGAGTTCGACAATTTGGTGCTCGGTAAGATTACCGGTCTCGAAAGTCCCTTGCACCCTGCCATCGCGAAGAACCGTAATCCGGTCGGATATCTCCTGAACCTCACGAATGCGGTGGGAAATATATACGACTCCGGCCCCCTTTGCCGCGATGTCGCGGATCCGCTCAAATAGGCGGCTTACATCATCACCCAAGAGATGCTCAGTAGGTTCATCCAGGATCAAGACCCGCGGCTCCAGTGCGAGAGCCTTGACGATTTCGATGATGAAGCGCTGCTCCGAGTTCATCTGATCAACACGATAAGTCACGTCGATCACAATTTCTTCGTTCCAGCGCTTGAGAAGCCTCAGCGCCCAATCGTTTAGTTTCGAAATAGGAGGACGCTTCGCTTCCGGAACGCCGAGATACAAGTTCTCCGCAACAGTCAGGTCTGGCATCAATGCCGGTTCTTGCCGCACAAATGCCAGACCGCACTCACGGACTGCCTCGGGATCACCGACAATCGAGGAGCCATTAATCAAAACAGTCCCCTCGTTCGGAACCAGAGCGCCCGACGCGACGGCCATAAGAGTCGATTTTCCCGCCCCGTTTTCTCCAACCAATCCGTGTACTTCCCCGGAAGCGACCTCGAAGCTCACGCCCCTCAGTGCCCAAACTCCTGGGAAGCTCTTGGAGATCTCCGAGACCTTAAGAATCGGTTCGTTGGACATGGCCGCGCACCGCGTTGGACTACTTCAGCAGTTCCTTGAGCTTCGCGTCGCTCAACTGACCCGACATATCCGCATCCGGCGGCAGCGAGGCATCGCATTTCGGATCAACACCTGTCTGGCTATCGGCGTAGACGTAAGGCACGACTGCCACAGGCTCTTCATCCTTGGTTCCCTGATACGTGGCCATCGCACGCCGAGCGGCGAACCGAATGAGCGACGTCGTTCCATCGAGGGAGAAGTACTCCCAACCCTTGCCGGCCTTCTTGTCGGCTAGATACTTGCAGTTGAGTTCGTTACTGCTCGCCAGCGTGGCCTGCGCCGGAACCGGCAAACCCGCCAGCTCAAAGGCTTTTATGGCAGCCATCGTGGTGACGCCGTAGTCGGACGCGATACCGTCAATCTTCGGATATTTGGCGATCAGAGCCGAAACCGCCTTTTGTCCATCGACTGGATTCCAGTTGGTAACGATGTAATTTGTCTCGAGCAACTTCACATCGGGAAACTTACCCAGTCCCTTGGCAAATCCGTCGATGAATTTCTGCGACGACGTGGCGCCAGGAGGTCCCCCGAGAAACAGAACGTTGCCCTTGCCCTTCAGCGTTTTTCCGAGCCAGTCCGCCCATTTGATGCCATCAGCCTCTGGATCCTGATAAATCAGAGCGCTGTAGTCTTTTCCCTCGCTGCCGCCAATCTCCGAGAAGTACGGCACCATCGTCACACCTGCCTTGGTGGCTGATCTGAACGCAGGAAGCGAAGCCGCGCCGAAATGCGTGAAGGCAACGATGATATTGGCACCCTGGGAGACGAGACTGTTGATGTCGCTGTTGTACTTCTGCGCGTCATTGTTTGCGTCAAGGTAGGTCACTTTCTTGACGTTCGGGCACTTCGACAACTCGTCCTTGAATTCGGCCGCGGCGGTCTTGAACCAGGTCGCGCCTCCAAAACCATCTACGTGCCCGACGACAACTGGCTTGGTGCCGCACATTGAAGCAATATCTGCATGCTTATTCATCACCGAATGAGCAATTTCATCTGCTTGGCTTGCGACACTCGACAGGCAGAGGATCGCCGTAACAGCTGAGGCCGCTAAAGCGGGCATTGCCTGACCCTTGCGACCGATGGGCTTACAAAAACTTCGCAAATTCATAAATACCCCCAAGCTTTGTTGGTGACGTATCAGCTGACTGTGCCAACCGATCCTGAGCTTGCTACGCTATGGGGAACGCTGACTGTCCGCATGTTCCTATTCGCCAATCCACTTGTCTGGCGCTGCCACAAATTCCTCTCAATTCGAAATACTGAACACCGTGCCCAACATGCTGGCGCGCACGTAGATATATCCAATTACTTTCCAGCATCCGTTTCCCGCGCAGGCCTCTCTCATTTTCGCAGACAAAAAAAACGCTGCGACGGTAGCCGCAGCGCCCAGTCAGGGAGGAGCTATGAAACGCCGGAAGACCTGCTCAAATTTCCAAATTCAGCTTCCGTGATTTGAATGAGTCAGCTCAATGGAGGCCGCTGGATATGCCAATCGGTCGTCGATTGGAAAGCGTGCGCCGCCCGTGTGAGCACCTGCTCAGACAGATGAGGGCCAACTAATTGCATGCTAAGCGGCATCTGATCCGAGGTCAGGCCCATCGGCAGGGTTATTGTTGGACTGCCGCTAAAATCGAAAACGGCGGTAAACCGCAGGATGCCCAGAAGCACCTGCGGATCAGCGCCGTATTCGCTCATTTTCTGCAACGTCGGTATCGGCACCGGCATCGTTGGAATCAGCAACAGGTCGACGTCATCGAACAGAGCAGCCAGACTTCCGGAGAACTTCAATCGCTCGTGGTAGATATCAGCTATTTCCAATCCGGTTAGCGACCTACCCTGCTCGATGAGGGCCGCGAGATCCGGACCGTATTCTGCCTTTCGAGCCGGGTAAGTCTCCCGATGCGCCACCGCAGTCTCGACAGAGCACATCGGAATCCAACGGCTCACCAGCTTTTCGTAAGCGGGAAAGGATACTTCCCGAATTTGGGCCCCCATATCGGCGAGCACTCGCTCCGCTTCGGTGAGAGCGTTCACGATTTGTGGATCCACGCCATCTTGAGTGTAGGACCGGTCGATGCCGATTTTGAGATCCCGGACTCCGTCGCCGATAGTCGCCAGATAGTTCGGTACCGGTGCACGCAGAGCAGTCGGATCGTTCGAATCCGCGCCAGCGATAATACCCAACATCGCGGCGGCATCCGCCGCGCTGCGACACATTGGCCCGATATGATCCAGGGAGTCTGCCAGCGCAAATATACCGTGCCTGCTGACACGACCCCAAGTAGGCTTGATACCAGTCAGCCCGCACGTCGCGGATGGAAACCGGATCGAGCCACCGGTATCGCTGCCGATCGATCCGTAGCACATGCCCGCCGAGGTCGCGACAGCAGACCCGCTTGACGACGATCCAACCCAGTAATTCTTGTTCCAGGGGTTGAGCGGCGCATCATCATCCGGGTGGTGGCTCGTGTACGCCCCCTCCGTCATCTTCAGCTTCCCGAGAATGATTGCACCCGCACGCTCCAGCCGATCGACGATCGTTGCGTTGTGAGTCGGCACAAACTTGCCGTGGATCTTGGTTCCCCCGGCGGTCGGCGCAAATGTTGTGTAGCAAAGATCCTTGAGTGCTATCGGGATGCCATGAAGCGGGCCGCGACGAACTCCATTTCTGATCTCGCGATCACACTTTTCTGCTCGCGCAAGCGCCCTCGCTCCGAGCACGGTTGCGTAACCGTGCAGAGCCCCATCGAGCTTGCCAATGCGATCGAGCATTGCCTGAGTGATTTCGAGCGACGTTAGTTCCCGCCGGCCAAGCATTCCGGACACTTCGATAATGGACCTGTAGTGCATTTCATCCGCTTTCATGTTGCCATCCCTGTTCAGAGGCCGTTGCGTTGGGCAAGAACCAGTCCGCTCGAATACGATTCGACAGCGCTCGCCGCTTCGCGGGAGGCCAGCTCCCGCAATTCCCGGCGCATGATTTTGCCGGTGACGGTTAGCGGAAGTTGATCCACGAATGCGACTTCCCGCGGATATTCGTGGGCGGCAAGCTGTGATCTGACGAAATCGCCGATATTCGCCGCAAGCTCAGCCGAGGGTTTGAAACTGTGCTTGAGGACAACGTAGGCTTTGACGATTTCAGTCCGGTCCTTATCCGGCTTTCCGACAACGCCCGCCATCTCCACAGCGGGGTGTTTGAGAAGACAATCTTCGACTTCGCCTGGCCCAATCCGATACCCCGCCGACGTTATTACGTCGTCATCTCGGCCTAAAAAACACAACCAACCGTGATGTTCTCGTATTCCTTTGTCGCCCGTGAGCATCCAATCGCCGACGAACTTCGATTCAGTAGCCTTGGGATTGTTCCAGTATCCGAGAAACATCACGGGATCCCCGGATCGAATGGCTATGTTGCCAGCAGCGCCCTCCGGACATTCAATTCCCGCATCATCAACGATTCTTACATCGTGACCAGGCACAGGCCGCCCCATGAAACCAGGCTTTGGCGGGTCCAAAGCACTGCACGACGAAACAATCATGTTACATTCAGTCTGCCCGTAGAACTCATTGATGGACACTCCGAGAGTGTCGCGACCCCACTTGAGCAGTTCAGGCCCAAGCGTTTCTCCGCCGCTTGCCACGCTGCGCATGGTAAGATTCAAGGATCGATCGAGAAGCGACGCGTTTCGCATCATTTTCAGCGCGGTCGGCGGAATGAAAGCGTTCTTGATCTCGAACTTTTCGATCAAACGAAATGCTTCCGCACCGGAGAACTTCTCGAAACGATATGCGACGACCGAAATTCCGTGATGCAGGGCGGGAAAGAGAACATCCAGCAATCCTCCGATCCAGGCCCAATCTGCCGGCGTCCAAATGCGATCCCCGGCCTGGGGAATGAAATCATGACTGATTTCAACGCCAGGCAAATGCCCGAGGAGTACTCGGTGGGCATGTAGAGCGCCCTTCGGCATGCCCGTGGTACCCGACGTATAGATAAGGAGCGCCGGATCTTCTGCCCTGGTACGGATTGCCTCGAGCTGCGGTGAGCACGCGGCCAGTTCGGTCTGGAAATTGCGCTGATCAATGAGACAGACCTTCTTGAGATCCGGCAGCGTAACTTCACAAGAAGCCAGTTTGGCATAGCTCGTGGATGTCGTGACGAGGGCCTCGACGCCGGCGTCCCTAAGTCGATACTCCAGGGCATCGGGTCCAAACAGAATGGACAGCGGGACAGCAATACCCCCGAGTTTGTATGTTGCAATGTGCGCAATCGCGGTATCTGCGCATTGGGGAAGGAGAACGGCAACGCGCGATCCACGGGATACTCCAGCGGAGCGAAGAAGGTTCGCCAGGCGATTTGATCGCAATCGCAACTCACCGTAGGTGACGACTTCAATCTTGCCAGCGGGCTCGATATTGATCAGAGCAACTCGCGACGGGTCGTCAACAGCCCATTTGTCACAGACGTCGACAGCTATGTTGTAGTACTCGGGGATATTCCATCGAAACGAGGTATAAATTTCCTCGTAACTTGCTCGCCTCGAAAGCATACGCAGCGTTTCCCTTGGTGGATACCTCGGGTAGCATAGGCGCACTTGTTCGCATGTTTATCCGCGCCAGATTGCTTGCCCCTACCTGCCAACTGAGCAGGCAGGATGACAATCCTCCGTCGACTACAAGGGAATTTCTGCTAGCGAGCGGATCGATTACGACACCCGCAAAAAGGCTAGGCGTGATTCCGCGACTTTAGAAGCTGCTCCGGAGACACACCATACGCTGCCTTGAAGCTTCTGCTGAAATGCGAGACCTCGCTGAAACCAAATTGAAACGCCGCGTCCGTTACGCTCGTTGCGCAGCCTTCCGAAAGAGCAGAATGACTGGCCTGAAGCCGCCGCTGCCAGACCCAGCGCATGGGCGTAGTGCCGATTTTGGCAAACAGCCTGTTCAGTGTTCGGAGCGAAACTGCGCCCCGCTTCGCCATGGCCTCCGGCGAGAGGTTCTCGTCACCGAGATTGGCAACCGCATAGCGCTGCGCGCGCTCGAGCTGGCTCATTCGCTGATGGTTGAGCGCGCCTCGTTCTTCGATCTCGAGGTCGATTACCGCCGAGACTAGATCCAGTACCGATGACGCCAATCGCGCTCCGACCGTCGTCGAAGAATCTTCCGGCACATCCAGAAGCATCGTTCGTGTCGCCAGGTCCATTAGTAGCGCATTGAGCGACAGATCCGTCCGAACGCCGACTGCCATCAGGCTTCGTAAATTGGTGTATCGAGAGGCCAGGAGCCGCCGCGGGATCTTCATAAGAACAACCTCCGACGTGAGGTCGTAACGAAATGCCTGGCTTGTATCGTAGAGAACGATCTCGTGCTGACGTTGAACTACGGTCCTTCCATCCTGCTCCAATGCTCCGCTTCCGCTCAAAAGAATACTCAAAAGAATATCGTCGTGGTCGTCGGCGGAAATATGCTTCTTCTCTCTCGACCAGAAATGTGGTGGCGCTCGAAAATGGCTAATCTCCAGAGGACCAACCGCGCGGGTGACGAGGCTTGCGTCAAAATCACTCTGACTTTTGTCGAGGCTTGTGGCAGGCACGAACCGACCGCAAACGACATCATGCCAGTATCCGAAGCGGTCGCTGGCCGGTACGATCGTCGTATCGAACTTGGTGAACAAGTGCATTCGCCGATCCAATCATGTCATTAAATTTTAACACGATCCGGGCGCGCACGCAAACTCCTTGAGAATCAGAAGCAATTCGTCGTTCGGGTGGTCCCGCTTGCTGCGTTAACGACCACGGCTCGCCTAACAAACGGGCAAAAAATCCTGCGCTGGGATTCCCACTTTCGGCTGACGGCTTTCCACGCCCGGCTTACGGTCGGCGACCACAGCACTATGGCAAGCGGTGTTCGGACTGGTCACATGACTCTTGGCGCGATCGCGACTGGTTCTCGCTTAGCATCATGGTCGTGAGGAACAGGATTCTCGCGAAGATAAAGCTGCTTTGAATCAATAGACTTCTTGTCGAGAACCTTCTTGGCGACAATCAGTTTTTCCAAGGCAGCAAACCACGTATGGTAATAGTGGCCTTCACCGGATTCATGGTGAGCGGTTTCAGCCTCCCTGATCTCGTTTGACAGACATTCGACCCACTCATTCCATGTGAACAGGCCGGCCTGGTTGAGACTGACGGCAATAGCAAATGCCGAAGCCTCCCACGGCTCGTTGAAAACTGGCTCGCCAATCCCTTCGGGAAGCGGCGGGACCGACGGTAATTCATTCGGGTTCATTTTGCCGACCCTCAAGGGATTGGATCCATGTAGTCGTCGAACAGGTCGATGTAGAGCTTGTCCTTCTCCGGCGCTTCGGCTCCCCATAGGTCACGGGCCGAGAACATAACGCTGTAGACGTGCTGCGGCTTTTCACCGTTCAATACTGCGTTGGTGTCGGGGAAAACAAACACACCGTGGTCGTGCTGAATAACGCCGCGCTTGCCGCGCACATACTGCGGCAGGCGCGTGTGCGATACCGGATTGATATTTCGCACCAAGACCTTCGCGCCTGGCTTGAAGCGCGGCTTAACATCAGCGCTTACGCGACACGAACCTCCGGTCTTGACCAGATCATCGACGCCGGCGGCGGCAAACATGGTGGGCATTACGCATCTCCTTTCGCCAGCTTTTGGACTCGATCCTCAATTTCCTGCTCGGTCAGCGAGCCGTTTGCCTTGCACCAAGCTTCCAGTGAATGGAGCCAATGCTCGTAGTAGTCAGACTCAAGATACTCGGCTGGATGCATCAGCTCGATGGCCGCCCGGAACTGATCGATGTTGAAATGCCCGCCCGCAAACGCCAAGATGAACATTCCGAACATTCGCCGCTCCCAGTCAGCCCGAAAGATCGGCTGGCCGGGGTCGATGTCGATGGGACCCATGCCGTGACGTCCGCCGAGATCATGGATGCCGTTCATTTCTTTGCTCCAGGAGTATTCGCCAGACCAACGCCGATCATGCTGTCGCGAGTAACCAAATTCGCAAGCGCCGCCTCGTCGAGGCCGTCGCTCCCTTCAGGTCGCTGCGGCAACACGAGATAACGCAACTCGGCATTGCTGTCCCAGACCCGAACTTCCTTTGATTCCGAAATGTTCACGCCGAATTCCTTCAGCACACCGCGAGGATCGATTACCGCACGAGAGCGATAAGGAGCGGCTTTGTACCAGTTAGGAGGCAGGCCCAAAGTTGGCCACGGGTAGCAGGAACACAGTGTACAAACGACCATGTTGTGAACTTCAGGGGTGTTTTCGACCACGACCATGTCCTCACCCTGAATACCGGTGAAGCCCAGCTCAGCGATCGCGGCCGTACCATCCGTTAGGAGCCGCTTCTTGTAAGCTGTGTCTGCCCACGCATGAGCGACCACGCGTGCACCGTTGTGCGGGCCGATCTTGTTCTCGTAAGCATCCACGAGCTTGTCGATGGCTGCCGGATCGAGCAGTCCCTTCTCGACCAGAAGAGATTCGACCGCCTTCACTCTGAGAGAGATATCGGAAGGTTGATGGTCGTGTTTATGGACGTGCTTGTCGCTCATTAGTCCTTGCCTCCTGATCATCCTGATTTGAACCCAGGCCGCTGGCAGTCGTCTGAGAACCGCCTTAAAGGCCATACTAGGCTTGCTTCCAGTTCCGCTGCATGTCCTCACCTGCCATTCCGCTTGCTTGATTTTGCCAATGCACCAAGCACGTAGGTATCTAGGTAACGATTTCATTGCATCTCGCGCAACCACCAAGCCGCTCCGGCATCAGCCCCCAGCCGAACCACGGGTCGGCGGCTCGCATCGCCCAAACCTAAGTGGTGGATAGTTGATATCGAGACATAGACGGCGTGGCGCCGCCTATCGATTCAACCTCGTGTCGTCGAAGTGGCGCGCTCGATCAAACTGATTGGCCGCGTCGGGCTTGCACCCCAAGAGAGACGATCTCTATTGATCGGCGGCAGAAAACCTACAGAGCTGCGCTCTGGCCCTTACCAACCGGCGAAGACACTGACTTTGGTATTCCACCGACGCGACTTTTTTGTCGAGCCCAAAGCGACATAAACCGCCGTTACACGTGATAACCCGCAACACTTGGTGGACGAAATTGCATGGAAAGAGGGCCGTCGATTAAGGATGCCAGCCACCTCTACGAAGTTGAGCGCCATGCCGAACATGCAGCGCGCCCGGGCTTTCGCATTACCGAGTTGCAACTGTCGCCAACGCAAAGAGTCCCTTGGCACAGCCACACAAATATTTCCGATACATTCTATGTACTGTCGGGTCACATGCGGCTGTTCCTGAACAACCCAAAACAGGAAGTGAATTTGAACCCGGGTGATGTCTTCGTCGCCAAGCCAGAACGTCCACACATGGTAACCAATGGCGGCAACACATCTCTGACATTTCTCGTCCTGCAGGGTATCGGGGAATATGATTATGTTCCGCTGAAGCAAAACAGTTGAAGGAAAACGGCCGAGCGGTCCGCGGAGCGCTACCGAATTTCCCCACACCAGCTGAACCTGCGATATCTCCTTCAATCTTCCGTACGACCTCACTCAAAATAGACATCGGTGCGCTGCGACGTCAGCGCCCGTTGTCCGGAGTTCAGTTCGAGGTCGCACGCAGCGTCCACCTGCACGAAGCGCGGCCGCTGCTCGACAAGGATCAATCGTGCCCGGAGCCGGAACACATCGCCGGGCCGTACCGGGTGACGAAACCGGACCGCACGGAGAGCCGCCGCGCGGCTTTGCGCGGCACCTGCGACGGCATATGCCTCCTGCAAAAGAGCTGGCACGAGCGCAAGGAGCAATTGACCGGGTACGATCGTCCCACCTTCGTCAAGTTCGCGCCTGGCACGCTCCGTATTGGTATGAATCCAGTTCCGATCACCCGTCAGCGCGATGAAGCGATCGATCTCATCCTGCGTCACTGATCGCCAGCGCCCCGAAGCGAGTTCGGTGCCCACGAAGGCGGCAAGATCGATCACCCGCGCGACCTGAAGTGAGGTCGCCGGTGCCTGAGATTCGGAGTCCAGCGGCATTTGATTCATCGCAACACATTCCTCTCTTCAGATCGTTACAAGTAGCGCGCTGCCAAGCCCGCCCGCGGCCGCGATCGCCGCCAGGCCTAGCGCACCCGATGATTCTGATTGCATCTCATGCCAGAGGCGCACGGCCAGGATCGCGCCCGATGCACCGATCGGATGACCGCGCGCAAGCCCGCCGCCGCCACGATTGAGCACCGCCTCCGGCACCCCGATGCCCTCGACGCAGGCGATCGCCTGGGCGGCAAAGGCCTCCATGATCTCCGCCACCGCAATCCGCGCCGGCGCGATTCGTTCCGCCGCAAGCAGGCTCTTCGCGGCCGCAATCGGCGCCACGCCCGGCATGCCCGGGTCGCCGCCGCGGCGGGTCGCCGATACGATCCGCACCGGCCGGTTGACGTGGAGCCGTCGGGCCATGGTCTCGGAGACCACCAACAGTGCTGCGGCCGCGTCGGCTTCGACTGCTACCGTGGCGCGCGTCACGCCGAACGTTTCGTCTCCCGCGAGCGGCGTTAGGCGCGAGCAGATCGCCTTGGTCAAGGCACGAGGAAAGGCATCATGCAACAGCCCGGCAAGCGGCGCGATCTCCGCCGGGCCGCGAGGATTTCGCAGCGCCTTAAGGTGGCTGGCGATCGCAAATTCATCCTGCCGCGCACGCGAAATGCCGAACCTTTCGGCCAGCAAGGCGGCAGCGGCGATCATGTCCGGATCGCGCTCCGGCCACGGTGCGAACGGGGGGCGATCATAGGATTGCGGCGCTTCGCCGGCGTGACGCGGCCGCCGCGCGCGCAGCGGCGCGCGGCTGAAACTCTCGACACCGCCGGCGATGACGGCGTCCGCACTTCCGCTCGCGACGCGGTCGGCGGCCAGCATGATCGCGTCGAGGCCACCGCAGCACTGGCTGTCGATGGTCAGGGCCGGAACGTGATCGGGCAGACCTGCCCGCAGCGCGGCGAGCCGCGCCGGATTTCCCCCGCCATAGAGCGCGTTGCCGAAAATCACGTCGTCGATCGCTTCCGGCGCGATGCCGCTGTCGGCCAGCACGGCCCGGATCGGCGCCTCGCCGAGTTCGTCGGCTTCCACCATCTTGAACGCGCCACCCCGAGGGGCAACGGCCGTGCGGCGTGCGGCGACGAGATAAGCGGCGCTCATCGCAGCAACTCGCAGGCGCCAGATTCCCAGACCCGGCGCAACGCATGGAAATCGGTCTTGCCGGACGAAGTCATCGGCCAGTGCGACGGCACAGCAAAACGGCGGGGGACTTTATAGAGCGGCAGGCTCAGGCGTGCATGACCGATCAGATCGGAAGACGGTGGGCGCACATCCGGGCCAAATCTCAGCAGCGCCACCAGCCGCTCGCCCCGACGCTCGTCGGAGACACCCAGGACCCCTGCCGCAATCACGGCAGGATGTCTCTCGAGCACCCGCTCGATCTCCTCCGGGTGAATGTTCTTGCCGGCTGTGATGATCATGCGGCTGGCGCGGCCGACGAGGTGCAGGAATCCGCGCTCGTCGAAGACGCCGATGTCGCCGACCGACACCGCGTCGCCGCAGCGCGGCAGCAGCGCTTCGCTTCCGCAGGCATACTCCATGAAGAGAAACGGACTGGCAACGAACACCTGACCCGTCTCTCCAGGCGGAAGGCGCCGCCCCAGATGGTCGCGGATGGTGAGACTTACATCCGCGAATGGACGCCCCACGGAGTCTGGCGGGACATCCTCATCGTCCTTCGCCACGGTGGTGAAGCTCAACTCGGAGGCGCCGTAGAACTCGGCAAAGCGCGCCGCCGGAAACTGCCGTCGTAACTCCGCCATCACGCGGCCCTGCCACTTGGCACCGGACGATAGGATCCAACGCATGGTTTCAAACGGTGGCGCGCTCTCGCGCAGAGCGGCCTCGATCATCATTTCGAGCTGGGTCGGCACGCCGTAGATCACGCTCACCCTATGCTCGGCGACCAGGCGGTTCGCGAGGTTTGGACGGAACTGCCGACAGAGAATGACGGTCGCCCCGACATATAGCCCATGCGCGAGGCCGTAGAGAAACAGCGAATGCGTCAGCGTGCCCGGCGCGAGAACGACGTCGTCGGCGTCGATGTCGAATTCGCGGTCGCCGGCCCGAAAACTCTCGATCCACGATTGATGGTGACGGCGATAGCCCTTCGGCGTTCCGGTCGACCCCGAGGTGAAGCCGACATAGAACGGGGTCAGCGGATCGGGCTCGGCAATTGCCGCGGACGACGGACCGGCGCCAATCGCTTCCGCGACGGCTTCGAACGGACCGTGAGGATCGACAACCGCCAGCACTCCCGTCTCGCCGGCAAGCGCGCCGTCTCCGCTCACGACGATTCCCGGTGACAGTGCCGTAATCGCGAGCCGCGCGGTCACCGTCGGCCAGGATGGATCGAGAATCTGTGCTTCTCGCCCCGCACGGCAGGCGGCGAGAAACAGCAACACCAGCGCCGGCCCGTTCGGCAGATGCAGGGCGACGCCGCGACCGGCCGGCACCATCTTGGCCAGGTGTCCGGCAAGACGATTTACGGCATGATCGAGATCTCTCCAACTGATCGCATGGTTGTCGCATATGACGGCCGGTCGGTCCGGCGTTTCGCGGGCATGCCGCGACAGCGTTGCAGTGATGGTAGCGGCGGTGGTCATGAACGGCTGGCGATTGCAGCCGGATAGCTCCGCTGCGACGCCTCCGCGACAAAGGCTGTAGCCAGCGCCTTCAGAAGATCGCCCGGCATGAACATGGCGGTTGCAACCAAAGCCTGCGGCAAACTCATCCTCGCCATTATCATCAGGCCGAGAACACCGCAGGCATACTCCACCACTATGCCGCCCGTGATCGCGGCAACCAGCGCCGCCGCGAACACCGGCAAGGTCTTTAGCCGCGCCATCACGAGGCCCGACACAAAGGCGGCGGGAACAAAGCCCAGCAGGAAACCAACCGATGGCCCAAACAACACGCCAAGCCCGCCGCGACCACCCGATAGCAACGGCGCCCCGAGCAGCACGACGAACAGGAACAATAGCACGGCAAGCGCGCCATGGCGCGGGCCAAGGACGATGCCGGCCAGCATGACGCCGAGCGTCTGGGCCGTGATCGGAACGCCCATGGCGATCGGCAGCACAATGCCGGGGAGCATTCCAAGCACGGCGATGACGGCTGCCAGCAGGGCGATACGGACGATGGCGCGAGACTCCACGGGATTTCTCCTACAATCGGGATCAGTGACGATTGGCGTCAGACCGGCCAAAGCCGCGCGCATCGAGCGCTTCCGCGACGCGGTCGGCAAGTTGCAGAATATCGGCGACGAAAGCAGCCACCAGCCGCGGCGGAACGCGCCGGCGCGAGCGTGCCCTCCATGCCTCCTCGCGGGCGCGCCACCGCGTCAGCAAGACCGGCACGAAGCGCAGAACAAGCGCCACGGCGAGCGCCATTTTGCGTGGATTGACGCCAAGCGGACGCAGCACGCGGAGCGCTGGCGCCAGCACCTCCATCAGCTCGCTCATCGTTGTAGTCATGCTGACGAGATCGGCGAGCAACAGCATCGCCAGCAGCCGCATGGCGACGACGGCACCGGCATTCCATCCGTCCGAGGCGGCCTGCACGCCGCCGACCACCACGAGCAGCGGCAGCAATGGCCGCAGCAACATGAGGCGCGCCGCGCCGGCGCAGCCGAACCCGGCATAGACCACGGCAATGATCGCCAGGACGCCCGCCAGGATCCACCGGTTGCCGACCGGCAGCAGAAGCAGGCCGAGCAGCGCAAGGCCGGCAAGTTTGACGCCGGCGGGGACCTGGTGCAACCAGATCCTTGACCTGATGCCGTCGGTGATCATGCCGTTACGACATCCTCTGCAGCGGCTATCGCAGCGTGCGCCCGGTAAGCGGGCAGTACTTCGGCGGGTCGGCCATCGAGGCGGATGCGGCCCGCATCGAGCCAGATCACGCGATCGAACTCCGCAAGCAGCTCGAAATCATGAGACGCCGTCACGATCTGCTGTGGAAGCGCCATGATCCTGCGGGACAGCGCCAGCCGTGTTGGCAGATCGAGGCTGGCGAACGGCTCGTCCATCAGAAGGATCGACGGTTCGGTCGCGAGCATCGCGAGGATGCAGACAAGCTGCTTCTGGCCGCCCGACAGTTCATGGACGTTGCGGTCCGCCCATTCGGCGCAGCCGTGCCGCTCCAGCAGCACCAGCACTTGCTGGCGGGCCTGTGCTGCCGACACGCCACGCTCCGTCAATCCGAAGCCGATCTCCTCGCCGACGGTCGGGAAAATAAGCTGATGGTCCGGGTTCTGAAACACGAAGCCGACTTCCGCCGGCAGTTCCTTGCGATGCTTTGCCGTGTCGAGACCGGCCACGAAGATCGTTCCGGACGTTGGCAAAAGGAGTCCGTTCATCAGCCGGAGCAGCGTGCTCTTGCCCGAACCGTTGTCGCCAATCAGGCCAATGCGCCGCTCATCAAGGCAAAGCGCGGGAATGGCAAGAACCCGACGGTCCGCGTGCCGAACCACGACGTGCTCGAAAATGGTCCTTGCGGTGGTGGCCCGAGCGAGAGGAGCCGCAGCAGGCGCTCGGCGCCACACCCTGGACATGCCCAAGACCATCAACTCACCCCTGTCGAATCTAGCCGCGGCAGCGGATGCGTCAAGCTCGTCCTACTCACATTCTGCAATCCCGTTACAAATCGCCACACCCGCAGAACCCAAAGGGGATTATATCGCCGAGCGAGGCTACACAAGGCTGCGGCAAGCCAGCAACGTCGTGGCATTGTGCCGATATCTCATTGGCCGATATCGCTCAACAAAGCTCACAGAGCAACTGCGTTCGTGTCGCACCGCGGTTTCTTCGCGTTCGAGCTTAATTCATCACTGACCGGTTGTTATCCCGGAGCGCACCCCAGGACCGTTTTGATCCAAACGGCGACATCCGGGAGTGCGCCGAGATCGACGCCCGTGCGCAACCAAGTCCCTTTAGAAGGTAAACGACATCCTCTGTCGCGACGCGGGCCCACCTCGACGATGCGAACGTCGGTCATGCTGCGGCTTCCTCGAATTCAACAAGCTCGGCGCCGTCGGCGACCTGATCGCCCGCCGTCACATGAAAGCTGACGACCTTGCCCTTTCTTGGCGCGGTGATGGTGTGCTCCATCTTCATGGCCTCGAGAACCAGAAGCGGCGTTCCCTTCTCGACGACGGCGCCGGGCTCGGCCATCAGAGTGACGACCTTGCCGGGCATCGGTGCCCGCAACCCTCCCTCGACGTCATCGCCCTCGCTGCCGACGTAGAGCGTGTCGACAAGCGCGAGCGGCCATGAGAGCCCGCGATAGAAGACGTGGCGGCGCTCGCCCGTGATCACTACCGCGGCGTTGACTCGGGAATCGTCGAGCTGGGCATGGACCGCGCCGCCCCGACCGAGCGTTCCGGATGCGCGCACACTTCGTCCGTTGAGCACAAGCTGATAGCCCCCGGGGATGACGACGACCACCACCTCCTGCAGCCTCTCCTGCAAACGCAGCGCCAGCTTTCGTTCCGCTCGACCATTGAGCCGCCAGCCGTCAAGCGCACGCCATGGCGAATCCCGATCGGCCGCGGCTGCGGATTTCGAATTTGCCTCGCGCTGCTCATGCAAAAGCTCGGCAAGGGCAGCCACCAGCCACACGTCGCCGGGAACCTCTTCCTGAGGCGGGAACAGCAGTTCCTGTTCGCGCTCGATCATCCCGGTATCGAGCTCCGCATTGACGAAGGATGGAAGGGCGACGAGACGGGACAGGAAATTGATATTGCTCGAGACGCCGACCACTCGGTACTGCGTCAGCGCTCGCCGCATGCGGGCCAGCGCCTGCTTACGATCGGCGCCCCAGACGATCAGCTTGGCGATCATCGGATCGTAGTAGGGCGTGATCTCGTCGCCCTGCTCGACCCCGGTATCAACGCGAACCGAGCAGCTCTCGGGAGGCGGAACGAGATGGACGAGACGCCCGGTCGAAGGCAGGAAGCCTTTGTCCGGATCCTCGGCATAGACTCGCGCCTCGATCGCATGGCCGTCGATCTCGAGCTGCTCCTGCGTCAGGGGTAGCGGCTGACCGCTGGCGACCCGAAGCTGCCATTCGACGAGATCGAGCCCGGTGATCATCTCCGTAACGGGATGTTCGACCTGAAGACGCGTGTTCATCTCCATGAAATAGAAACTGCCGTCCTGATTCGCGATGAACTCGACGGTCCCCGCGCCGACATAGCCGACCGCCTTCGCGGCGTTCACGGCCGCCTGTCCCATTGCGGCCCGTCGCTCCAACGTCATGCCGGGTGCGGGCGCTTCCTCGAGCAGCTTTTGATGTCGGCGTTGAACGGAGCAGTCGCGCTCGAACAGGTAGACGCAATTGCCGTGCGTGTCGCCGAATACCTGGATCTCGATGTGACGAGGCTTCAGCACGTATTTCTCGATCAGCACGTGTTCGTCGCCGAAGGCATTGGCTGCCTCACGCTTGCATGAGGCGAGTGCGGCTTCGAAATCGGCGGCGGCATCAACGCGACGCATGCCTTTGCCTCCGCCTCCGGAGCTGGCCTTGATCAGCACCGGATAGCCGATCTGGTCCGCTTGCTCGGCGAGGAAAACGGGATCCTGGTTGTCGCCGTGATATCCAGGCGTCAGCGGTACGCCCGCGGCTCCCATCAGTGACTTTGCAGCCGATTTCGAACCCATCGCTCGAATTGCGGACGCTGGCGGCCCGATGAAAACGATACCGGCCTTTTCACAGGCTTCGGCGAATTCCGCATTCTCGGACAGGAATCCGTAGCCCGGATGGATCGCCTCCGCCCCGGTTCGCCTGGCGACGTCCAGGATGCGCTCGCCGACAAGATAGGATTCGCGCGCGGCTGGCGGACCGATCAGGGCCGCCTCGTCCGCCAGTCGAACGTGGCGCGCATTGGCGTCGGCCTCGGAATACACCGCGACAGTCGCTACCCCCAGCCGTCTGGCTGTCTTGATGACACGGCACGCGATTTCGCCGCGGTTCGCGATTAGGATCTTCTTGAACATGCCTACCCCTCAGAATTCATGCGCGGTTCGCGCACGTGTCCCTGCCGCCGCATATAGGTCATGGCCGCGCTCACATCCGGAAGATGCCGAACTTCGTGGAGGGGATCGGCGCGTTCAGTGCCGCGGCGACGGAGAGGCCAAGCACCCTGCGGGCCTGGGCCGGATCAACGACGCCGTCATCCCACATCCGCGCCGTCGCGTAATAAGGGTGGCCCTGCGTCTCGTACTGCGAGCGGATCGGCGCCTTGAATTTCTCTTCTTCCTCCGCACTCCATTCGCCGCCCTTCAGGACCATGCCGTCGCGCCGGACGGTCGCCAGCACGCCGGCCGCCTGCTCTCCTCCCATGACGCTGATGCGCGCATTGGGCCACATCCAGAGAAAGCGCGGCGAATAGGCCCGGCCGCACATGCCGTAATTGCCCGCCCCGAAACTGCCGCCGATCAGCATGGTGACCTTGGGAACCTGGGCGGTCGCAACCGCCGTCACCATCTTGGCGCCGTCCTTCGCGATCCCTCCGTTTTCGTATTTCCGCCCGACCATGAAACCCGAGATGTTCTGCAGGAACAGCAGCGGCACGCCGCGCTGCGCGCACAATTCAATGAAATGCGCACCCTTCTGGGCCGACTCCGAGAACAGGATGCCGTTGTTGGCGACGATTCCAACCGGCATGCCATAGAGGCGCGCGAACCCGGTAACCAAGGTCGTGCCGTAGCGCGGCTTGAACTCGTCGAAGCGCGAGCCGTCGACGAGGCGGGCGATGATCTCGCGCACGTCGTAGGGTTTGCGGGTGTCCTGCGGGATGATGCCGTAGAGTTCGGCGGGATCGTAGAGCGGCTCCTCGCTCGGCTCCATGGCGACCCGCAGCTGCGACATGCGGTTGAGGTTAGCAACGATCCGGCGCGCCAGGTGGATGGCGTGGGCATCGTTCTCGGCGAGTTGGTCGGCGACGCCGGAAATCCGCGTATGAACGTCACCGCCACCAAGGTCCTCGGCGCTGACCTCCTCACCCGTCGCCGCCTTTACCAGCGGCGGGCCACCCAAGAAAATCGTGCCCTGGTTGCGCACGATGACGGTCTCGTCGCTCATGGCCGGCACATAGGCCCCACCCGCAGTGCACGAGCCCATCACCATCGCCACCTGCGGGATGCCCTTGGCCGACATGTTCGCCTGATTGAAGAAGATGCGACCGAAATGGTCGCGGTCGGGAAACACCTCGTCCTGCTTCGGGAGAAATGCACCGCCCGAGTCGACGAGGTAGAGGCAGGGCAAGTGGTTCTGTTCGGCGATTTCCTGCGCCCGCAGATGCTTCTTGACGGTCATCGGGTAGTAAGTGCCGCCCTTCACGGTCGCGTCGTTGGCCACGACCATGCATTGTACGCCCTGCACGCAACCGATGCCTGCGATGAGGCCCGCCGCGGGCGCATCGCCATCGTACATCCCGAGGGCGGCGAGCTGTCCGATCTCCAGGAAGGGCGTGCCGGGATCGAGCAATTGAGAGACGCGGTCGCGAGGCAGGAGCTTGCCGCGCGCGGTGTGTCTGGCCCGCGCCACCTCCCCGCCGCCCTGGGCCACGTCCGTCACTTTCGTTCTCAAGTCCTCGACCAGAGCCCGCATCGCATCCGCGTTGGCGCGAAACTCCGATGACTGCGGATTTATTTGTGTCTTCAATGCCTGCATTGGTGCTTCCTCCCGACCGTCACGCGACCGCTTGCAACGATTCTTCGTAGCACTGCATCCAGCTGTGCCTGTTGTTGACGCGTACGACAGCGAGTCTGTCCGGGAATCGCGCGGCCGTCTCCGCGATGGTGAGATCGCCGAGTGGCGGCGAAGCCGCTGTGCCGCGGACGTACGAGCGCGCCTCGGTAAGAGCCACTTCTCCCTCCCCTTGGCGTGTCTGCCATGAAGGAAGCCGTACGGCGCAACCGAGCACTTTTGTTGCCAATAGGGTTGCAAATCGTGCCAAGATCGAGAGATGAAGCAAGTCGCAGCAACGCCGGTCGCCTTCGTCAGGTCTATGGTATTGGCCTATGAGAGGTATGGAAAAGACCCCGAAGCAGCGCTCCGGCAGGCACAAATCACGCCAGAATTGCTCTGCCTGCCGAACGGCCGGATCACAGCGTTGCAGATGGAAACGATCTCCGGCCTGGCGATGCAGCAGCTCGACGACGAGGCGCTGGGGTGGTTCAGCCGGCGGCTGCCCTGGGGCAGCTACGGCATGCTGTGTCGGGCCTCGCTAACCTCCCCGACGCTCGGCGTCGCGTTGAAACGCTGGTGTCGTCATCACCAGCTCCTGACCAACGACCTCGTTTACAGACTGACCGTGACCGACGGGGTCGCCGAACTGGTTGTCAAAGAGAAGCGCGATCTCGGCCCGATGCGCGAATTTTGCCTCATCACCAGCTTGCGGTTCGTTATCGGCTACGCCTGCTGGTTAATCGACTCTCAAATCGCCCTCGACGAAACTGCCTTCGCGTTCGACGCCCCGCTGCATTCGGACGTATACCCGCTCCTCTTCTCGCCTGGGCCAGTTCGCTTCGGCTCCAACTGGACCGGATTTCGCTTCGATGCGCGCTACCTGAACCTTGCGCCACGGCGTGACGAGCAGTCGATGACGGTGATGCTCAAGCGCGCCCTGCCGCTGACCGTGTTGAAGTACCGCCGCGACCGGCTCCTGGCTCAGCGGGCGCGCGAACGCTTGAAGCGCGGGCCCCATTCGGCCGCTTCGCTGGCGGAAGAACTCAACCTTTCAATGCGCACTCTCTACCGGCGGCTCCACGAGGAAGGCACATCGCTCCAGGTCCTAAAGGATGAAGCTCGTCGTGACAAAGCCCTCGACCTTCTGCGCCGAACGGAGAGGTCGATCAAGCAGATCGCGCAAGCAGTAGGATTCCGCAGCGAAAAAAGTTTTACCCGCGCCTTCCGGTCATGGACCGGTTCTGCGCCGACGGCCTACAGGTCGAGCAAGAATTCCAAGAGCCCGAGGGCCTAGTCGATCGCCTTTCATTTTGAAACCCATCCCGTGAGCCGACTTCGACGATACGAACATCGCCAGCCACTATTCAGCGCCTTCAAAGTCGAACGCTTCGCCCGGCTGGGCTAGTAGTGATCGGAGGTTGGGCACAGAAATAACGGTTTCGGGCCTGAACTTGTTGAGCAGCTTGGAAATGGCTCCAATAGCATTGCCGCTCGTTTGCTCGATCTCGCGAAATAGCGTCGAAAGGTCGGCCGCTAAAGCCGGGTTACCAGCAAAGAAGCGAATTCGCACCCCTTCTATCTCCATTGCTTCTCCTCACTTACCCACATCGAACCGGGTAGCGGCCCCGGCTTGACGAATGCATCGACGACATTGGCCAGAACGCGAGAACAATTATTATCGAAATTATTTGTTGGCAACGCCGGCCCAAACGCCGCGGACCCGGCCGAAAAGACCGCGCCGTTGTTCGGCGCCGTAAAATACACCATATCGGCGCGAACATGGTGTTCATATGAACCAGAGAGACCCTGATAGGCGTAGTGAATGACTTCCGGGTTCACCCTGTAATTGTCGGTATGCCCGCCGGAGGAAGCGATGATCCTGGCATGCGGGGGCGTCCCCAGCGTAAGGTTGAAGCGATCAAGCGACAGCCCGGCGGCGCCTCCATAGGCCAGACCGAGATCGCCGATGATCTCCCCTTCCACTCCCTTCGCGATCCAGGATACCGTGCGGTGATAGCTGTCCGGCATGCGGCGATAGAATTCGCTCGTTCCGAAACCATCGGCGATCAGACCGGTCCCCACGAGCTTGTGCGGCGAACGATTTTGAGCTCGCCACGAACTTCCCTTCTGTCCGTTCGTCACCATGTAGTACTCACCTGGGCGTGCCTCCCAGGTTTTCCACGCGGGAGCGAACCTGCGGACTTCCATCACCGATGGCTCGTCGTCCCTGAAAGCGACCGCGGTGTCGAAGCCGGCAGCGCCGAGATAGACCAGGCGCCCGCCGCCAGCGACATAGTCCTCCATCGCGTCCAGCATTTGCTCCGAGTAATACTGCGGACGGGTGCCGGTCAGCACGCACTTGTAGGGCTCCAGCGCGGCAAGTCCCTCGCGGTGAAGATCCTCGTCGGTCAAAACGTCGTAGTCGTGTTTGTGGCGTTCAAGCCAGGCGACGATCGACAGGTCCGCCGCGAATCCCCAAGTGACGGCTGTGCTGGACATGCGGTATTTCGGCCGCATGTTCACCATCGGACGGTGGTAGGAGCTGAAGAAAATACCTTGGCCGTCGATCGAACGATCGAGGGTGGACCGTCCGAAATCGTCGCGCCCGCACAACTCGATATCGACCTCGGACAGGACTGGCGTCATGCCTGTCACGGTCTGGGTGGTCGGGTCGTCGAAGCTGAGGCGCTCATTGGCGCAGGCGAGATAGGTCGCCGTGGGAGCAAGGAAGGCGATACGCGCGCTCGGTGCCTTGGGCCGAACGAAGAAAACGAGATAATCCTCCGCCAAGCCGTTTCCGGGGCCGGCGCGCAGACGCATCGCGTAGACTCCGCTCCGTAAATCATCCGGCAACCTCAGGGATTTCGTCGCCTTCCACCTGCAGTCGATCAACGCGTCGGCGTGAAACTCAACCCCGCCATATTCCTTGGGCGACAGCCGGAAGCAATCATTGGTGCCGTCCCAGTTCCAGCCGGTTTGCCCGCGAACCGGCCGATTGAAGCCCTTGGCGTGCAGGCCATGAGGTCCAACATCTCTTACGCTGTCACCGATACCCTCATCGGTATATCCGTCGGTCGTGTCCCAATAGGCGACCAGGCCGTCGCGAGACGGAGGGTGGCCGGTTCTAATGCCGTCGAGTTCTTCCGGGGTCAGCGGCCGGTCAAATATTCCGGGTCGATCGATCTTGCCGCAAAACAATTGTGCAACGAAGTCGCCGCGCTTCTCATTGCAGTCGCGCGATCCGGCGATCAAGAACGGTGTCTCAGGCAGATTCTCGTGACGAGCCTGCAAGACTTTCGAAACGCGCGAACCTCTGTCGACAAGGGCGACCTTGCCCAACAGACTATTGTAACGATTGACGATGGTCTCCTGATACAGCGCCGCGCGGCCGGTCGCGGCATCCAGGCTGGCCGCCACGAAATACCAGATCTCCGTTTGAAGTGGCGTCCCGCTCTGCACGCGATCGACTTCGTCGCCCCGGCCTATCCGGAACTCCAGGCGTCCGCTCTCGTCGATGCCGAGGTAAAAGCCCTGATTACGGTGATTGTCCCAGCGGCCCAGCAGGCATTGGCCGCCCCGGACTTGCGTCAATGATGGGCGGACAAAGCCGAACAAGGTGAGGCTGCCCTCCAGCGCCAACTTGCAGGCCATGTCGGTCACTTCAAGAAACGAGCCGACTTGCGTGAATTGCTTCTCGACCTGCCAGAGGCCGTTGGCCGCGCAATCGACCTCTTGCTCGACGAATCCCGGTCCAGCCGGATCGTGATCACCATGGATCAAGCGCACCAGTTGCGCCCTGGCAGTG
>Ga0209006_10000648_pt1 | contig 32368 bp, 22 predicted proteins | sample JacPin_JW_Ref_O2_FD_188567 | JGI IMG/M metagenome (GOLD analysis project Ga0209006, IMG submission 188567) | Forest soil microbial communities from Algoma, Ontario, Canada - Jack Pine, Ontario site 1_JW_Ref_O2 (SPAdes) (version 2) | ecosystem: Environmental > Terrestrial > Soil > Boreal... | reverse complement strand
TATAAGAAGTACAGCTTGCGCGATCCGCGAAAGGCGGGGATGAATGAGGAGATCAGCGCGCTGTATAAGAAAGAGGGAGTGAATCCGGCGGGCGGATGCCTGCCGATGCTGATTCAGTTTCCGTTTCTGATTGCGTATTACCGGATGCTGGGAACGGCGCTGGATTTGCGGCACGCGCACTGGCTGTGGATTCCGGACTTGTCGGCGCATGATCCGTATTATTTGTTGCCGATTCTGATGGTGATCAGCATGTTTGCGATGCAGCGGATTACGCCGCAGCCGGCGGGCATGGATCCGGGGCAGCAGAAGATGATGATGTGGATGATGCCGATCATGATGGGCTTCTTCTTTTGGAACTTTGCCGCAGGGTTGAGTTTGTATTACGCGGAAAGCAATTTGATTCAGATGGCGCAGCAGGCGGTGATGAACAAGACCAAGCTGGGACGCGAGATGCGGGAGATGCTGGAGAAGCGGGCGCGGAAGAAGGATAAGTGAGCAGTTAGCTTCGAGCTGCCAGCTGGCTAGCGAACCCCGTGGGTCTAACTGCGCTGGAATGGAGCTCTCGATAACGTGGGAAGCAATGGCGATCTCCGGCTTCGACGTGAGGCACAGCTTCAATTTGTAATCATCTTGGGAGACAATCTCTTATTGCTAGACAATCTCTTGAGCTCGATGCACGAGCTAGAAGCTAGGAGCTAGAAGCTAGTGGCTATCCCCGACAAACTCGCTGCTGCTAATAAGATTAATGAATTCCTTCGCGCTGTGGTTACGCATGGGGGATTGCGACTGAAGTATCGCATCACGGTGGATCCGCCGCTACCGGAGAATCGGGACTGGGAGAGACCGGAGATTTTGGTGGACCTGGCGGGGCCGGACTCCACGCTGCTGCTGGACCGGGGCGGAGAGTTGCTGCGGGCGCTGGAATTGCTGGCGCTGGAGATTCTGCGGTTGCCCTCCGGGGAGCACGAGAAGATTTCGTTTGACTGCCAGAACCAGCGGTCGCTGCGGCTGGAAGAGCTGCGCATGCTGGCCACGGTCGCGGCTGAAAAGGTGCGGCAGACGGGGGCCCCTTACCAGTTTGCTCCGATGTCTTCGCGGGAGCGGCGGATGGTTCATCTCGCGCTGCGGGAACACACCGATCTGCGGACGGAGAGCGATGGGGAGGGACCACGGCGGTCGGTGGTGGTGTATCCGGCGGATTACAAACCGGTGGCGGGGAAGCCGGGGCGCAGGACTGTGCCGTAGTTCGACGTGCGATGTCAGCTCACGGAGTGCATTGGTGATTGCTGATTGTTGATTGCTGATTTGAGAACCTAGCGTCCCTTGATTTTCAATCAGCAATTCTTCGGGAGGAAATTCTTGTGAGGCTGGCTCGCCAAGCTAACATGCTCATCTCGCTTTTTCTGCCACTGCTTTTTATTTTTGTGCTGGCGTTTCGGGCCGCCGGGCAAAATTCCTCGTCTTCGTCATCATCCTCTTCCTCTTCCTCTTCACCCCTGCCTTATCCGAAGCCGAGGCGCGGGGATCAGGTGGATGATTATCACGGGGTGAAGGTGGCGGATCCCTATCGCTGGCTCGAGGATACGGATTCGGCGGAGACCCGGGCCTGGGTTGAGGCTGAGAACAAGGTGACGTTCGGCTATCTCGACCAAATTCCTTACCGCCCGGCGATTCGCGAGCGCCTGACCAAGCTCTGGAACTACGAGCGCTTCGGGGTTCCGGAGCAGGATGGCGGACGGTATTTTTACGACCACAACAGCGGGCTGCAGAACCAGAGCGTGCTGCTGGTCGCCGAGTCGCTTGGCGCGGAACCGCGGGTATTGCTAGACCCTAACACGTTGTCGGCCGATGGAACGATGGCGCTTTCGGGGCACGCGATTTCTGACGATGGCAAGCTGATGGCCTACGGCATTGCCGCTTCGGGCTCGGACTGGAACGAGTGGCATGTGCGCGACATCGACAGCGGCAAGGATCTTCCGGATGTTATCCATTGGGTGAAATTTTCCGGGGCGTCCTGGACCAAGGACGACAAAGGGTTTTTCTACAGCCGCTACGATGAGCCCAAGGGCGGAGCGAGTCTGCGCGACGCCAATTATTTTCACAAGCTTTATTACCATCGCCTGGGGACGCAGCAAACGGAAGATAAGCTCATCTATGAGCGGCCCGACAATAAAGAATTGGGCTTCAATGGCTCGGTGACCGACGACGGCCACTATCTGATCATTCACGTCTGGCAAGGGACTTCGCCCAAGAGCCGCATTTATTACAAGGACCTGACGCAGCCGGATGCGCAGGTGGTGCGGCTGCTCGACGACTTCGATGCGTCTTATAACTTTATTGATAACGACGGTCCGGTCTTCTGGTTTCATACGGATCTGGATGCGCCGCGCGGGCGCGTGCTGGCGATTGACATCCGGCATCCGGAGCGCGGCAACTGGAAGACGGTGATTCCGCAGGGCGCGGACAAGCTGGAATCCGTTGGAGTGGTGAACAATTCGTTTCTTGCAGGATACCTGAAGGATGCGCGGACCGAAGTTCGTGTGTACGAGCTGAACGGGAAGTTCTTGCGCAACGTGGATCTGCCGGGGATTGGCACGGCGGCGGGCTTCGGCGGCAAACGCACGGACAAAGAGACGTTTTATGCTTTCACCAGCTTTGTGTCTCCGGCCACGGTTTATCGTTACGATCCGGTGGCGGGAAAGAGCGCGATCTTCCGCGAACCAAAGGTCGACTTCGACCCCAGCCTCTACGAAACCAAGCAGGTGTTTTACAACAGTAAAGATGGCACGCGCGTGCCGATGTTCCTGACCTATAAAAAGGGCCTGAAGCTCGACGGACAGAATCCGACGCTGCTCTATGCGTACGGGGGATTTGATATTTCGCTGACGCCGTTTTTTTCCGTGCCCAATTTAGTGTGGCTGGAAATGGGCGGGGTCTACGCGCAGCCCAACCTGCGCGGCGGCGGCGAATATGGTGAGGACTGGCACCTGGCCGGGACGAAACTGCATAAACAGAATGTGTTTGACGATTTTATTGCCGCGGCGGAGTGGCTTATCGCGAACCAATACACCTCCACGCCGAAGCTGGCGGTTTCGGGACGCAGCAACGGCGGGCTGCTGATTGGAGCTTGCGAGACGCAACGTCCGGACCTGTTCGGCGCGACTTTGCCCGGAGTGGGCGTGATGGATATGCTGCGCTTTCACAAGTTCACGATTGGGTGGGCGTGGACTTCGGATTACGGGTCGTCGGACAATCCGGAGGAGTTCAAGGCTCTGTATGCGTATTCGCCACTGCACCATCTGAAGGCGGGGACAAAATACCCGCCGACGTTTATTGTGACTGCCGATCATGACGATCGCGTGGTGCCGGGGCACAGCTTCAAATTCGCAGCTACGATGCAGGCGGACCAGGCGGGCGCTGCTCCGGTGCTGATTCGGGTCGAGACGAAAGCGGGACACGGAGGCGGAAAGCCGATTTCGAAGCAGATTGACGAGGTGGGGGACGAGTGGTCGTTTGTGGCGTGGAACCTGGGGATGAAGGTGGGGTTGCGGTAGGGGCGGGGACAATTGCTGATCGTTGATTGCTGATTTCTGACTTGGGATTTCGGGCGGGGAGGGTAGTGGTGGTGATTCCCTGAAGGGGCTGTGGTGGCGCCCGTGTTGCATGGGATCGTTCGCTGCGCTCAGAGTTTGTGACTTTTTCGAAGTTGCCAAAACTCGATGCCGCAAACTAAACAGGTATGACGACCAAATCGTCGAAAATTCAAAAAAGTCACCAACTCTCAGGATGAGGGAGTTTTTTTGGGCGCGCCGCAACTGTATCTGCACCTGGGCTCGGCGCATTGGTAGGTCTGTCGAGCTATCTGGGCGGACGCGGGCGTCCGCCCCTCCATGCTATTTTCCTTCGTCGGCGGAGGGGCCGTAGATGGAGGGGACTTGGACTCCGGTTAGACGGAGGTAGACTCCCAGCTGGGCGCGGTGGTGGATGATGTGATTCATCAGCATGCGGCGGACTGCCGACTGGCGAGTGCCGCTGAAGATTTTTCTTTCTCCCATCGAGAGCGTCCAATTCTTGGCCCATTCTTCGTCGCTGGTTGCAGCGATGGCCGCCCGGGCCTCGGCTACTTTCTTGTCGAATATTTCGAGGACCTGCTTCTGCGACTGTGCGACCAGCGGTTTGAAGTCGGCGGGGCGGGAAGCTGCGAAGTCGAACTTGTCGGTGGTCAGGGCATTGACTCCAAAGCCGGGGAGCTCGGCCAAGTGGCCGGCCAGGCGGCCCAGCAGCATGGATTTTTCGTGCGGCTTCCAGGTTAGCTTGTCTTCGGGGATGCGTTCGAGGGTGCGGCGGGTGCTGGCCATTTCTGCGTCGAATTCCAGGAGCAGGGTTTCGCTGAGGGACATTTTTCCTCCGAGTGGTGCGCTCTGGTGGCCTTGGATGTTTCTGGGGCGCGAGTGGCTTCGTTAAGTTTTCCTGGGATGGAAATGTTGATTTTTTCGGAGGGGTTTCCCACTTGGGCGTTTTGGGGAGAGGCCCAGTTCATCTGGCATGCGGATTTATTCGAGCGGAGGATCGGGATGGGCCACTATTACTCTTGTGGTTCGTGGGGATCGCGTCGATGCGCGAGAGTAGCGGGTTCCACTTTGATGCGCCGCGGTCGGGTGGCAGTGCGTGATCGACGCAGCAGCGGGGTGGTTCGTCCCACCGGTTTATTATCTTGATTCGTGCCAAGAGTGGTTCGTGGCAGCTTGCGGCGAAGGCGACCTCAAAGTCGCAAGCAGGGGCTTGAAGCCCGCGCTGATTTTGGGTTTACGCGGCGCTGAAGCGCCGCTCTTCCACGGTACTGCACGCGTTCATGGGTTTTTCCGTAACCTCTGAAGCCGTACCCTTTGCAAAAGTCTTCCCAAAACTGATTCACGAGTCAACTTAGAAAGACTGGTTAACGGCCAGCGGCAGCGGCGGCTGCGGCGGGCTTTGAGACTTCGACCTCGGGGCTGGCGAGCTTCATGTTTTCGATTTTGGTCAGGACGGTTTCCAGGCTGGCGCCGGTGTCGGTGCAGGCGTCAACGTAGGGGTGGCGGCTGCCATCGGCGTGCATGACCAGCACGCTGGTCTGCTGGCTGGCCTTTTTGACCATGTAGGGCAGGTGATGACGGTCATTGCGCGTCAGGGTGGGGCCGAGGACGACCAGGTCGAACGGGCCTTTGCTCAAGGCCTGCTCGACGGCTTTGCGGCCGGCGGCCGGCTGTACGCTGTGTCCGGCTTTTTCGATGTGGGCGGCTTGACTGGCCAGGATTTCTGCGTCGCCTTCGCCGTAGAGAATCTTCAATTTTGCTGACTTCGCCATAAAAGTGATTTCCCTCTGTTCCCGTGTGGCCGGGAATCTCAGTTCACGGTAACAATGGCGGAGGCGGGTGAGTACGTCACCAAAGACCAGCGTACGTTCGGCTGGGCCTGGACGGGCTCGGCTGTGGTGATCAGGGCGGCGGTCGTGGTTCGCCGGCAACTTCCCCACTCTCGCACAGAAACGCGAGAAATGGGGCACCCGACCCGTTCGTTTTGGGCGCCGCCGGCAAGCGGGCAACAGTCCCCGCTCCACACAAGTCCTGCAAATTCCCTTTTCCCTGATACACTTCCGGGACTACACTGCTGCGCGGAGGGTTTGCGCCATGTTCGCCCCGATCGTGTCCCGATGCATCGTCATAACGTTTTTGTATTCTCCGTTTCTTTTTGCGCAGAGCGGCAACGCGCCTACGTCGACTACTACCTGCTATCTGGATGACGGAAGGCAGATTTATGTTCGCTACAATCCGGTGACCACCAAGGGCGAGAAGGTGACCAACGGGAAGGCGTGGGCTCCGGGCGGGGCGCCGATGACATTGTTTACCGAGGCGCCGCTGACGCTGGGGACTTCGTCGATTCCGATTGGGGCGTATACGGTGTATCCGATTCCGGGCAAAGAGCACTGGATGCTGGCGGTGAACAAGAATGTGAGCGCGGGCGCGGCCTACGACGAGAAGAGCGATCTGGCGCGCGTGCAGATGGAAACAGACCAGGTGCAGCAGCCGGCGGATGCCCTGGAAGTGGCGTTTGCCCATGTGGGTCCGCGGTGCACGCTGCGCGTTTTGTTTGGGAAGAGCGCCTCGTTTGCGGATTTTACGGCGAAGTAGGGGTGCGCTGATTCACCATTCCTCAGGCATTGCATTCCGTGAACCGGATCCTAGACTTCCTGGCATGAGGCCTCTGCCGCTTGTGGTGTCAGCATGCTGGCCGGGTGCTCTGACGCTTTCTGCGTTTGTCCACGCAACCTTCATCGCGGCTCGTGAAGGGCGTTCGCCGGAGGGATATCTTGGAGCCGCGGTTCTGGGATCTTGTTTTCCTGACTTGCGGCCTGCTCTGCTTCTTGTGGTCTTACTGGCCGGGCTACGTTGGACACGAGGGTTTGTCATGATGGGCATCGCAGTGAAGGTTCTTCACAATCGGTGGCGAGTTTGGCAGGTTCACGGGGTCAGATTCGATCGGCTGGTTGGGGTGGCGACCCTGGACTTCGTGTTCAGCCTATACCTCTTTTACGGGCTGAGGACTCGGCAGGGGCGAACTTACTTTGCCCCTCTGGGCGGGACGAGTCGGCCTGGAGTGGTTTCGTGAGGCCGCTTTTAGCCTTTTTTGTGCTGCTTGCCGCCGCCGCATTCGCTCAGACTGAGCCGAGGGCGCAGCTTTCGCATACTACGGAGGGACTGCGCGGGGTTAGTGCGGTTTCGCGGAGGGTGGCTTGGGCTTCGGGGACGCACGGGACTTATCTGCGTACGACGGACGCGGGGGCGCACTGGGAATCGGCTCAGGTGCCAGGGGCGGAGACGCTGGATTTCCGCGGAGTGATTGCGTTCTCGGCGGATGAGGCGTTTCTGATGTCGGCGGGGCCGGGGGAGCTGTCGCGGATCTACCACACGGCTGACGCGGGCAAGCACTGGTCGCTGCAATTCAGGAATACCAATCCCAAGGGATTTTTTGACTCGATTGCGTTCTGGGATCCTACGCATGGAGTCGTGGTGGGCGATCCCGTTCCGGACGAGACGGGCAAACTGCATTTTGAAGTTCTGCTTACGGATGACGGGCAGATATGGCATTCGCTTCCGGCGAGCCAGCTTCCGGCGGCGATTGAGGGCGAGGGGGCGTTTGCGGCCTCGAATAGCTGCGTTGCGATTCTGCCGACGCGGTTGAGCAATGGGCCTCCGCCGCGTGACCCGTTTAAGCCTGATAAAGCTGCGGAGCCGGACACTGTGCGGGTGGTGGGCGCTCCGGATCCGAATATCTGGTTCGCTACCGGCGGGCCTGCGGCTCGGGTGTTTCATTCTGGCGACCGCGGAGCGACGTGGCAAGTGGTCGACACGCCGATCATGCATGGTCCGGCTTCGGCGGGAATTTTCTCGATTGCGTTTCGCGATGCGCTTCACGGGACGATCGCCGGGGGCGACTACCAGCATCCCAACCAGGACGGGCCTAACCTGGCGTCGACTTCCGACGGCGGAAAGACCTGGGAGCTGTCGCCGCTGCGGCCGTTGGCTTACTTTTCGGCGGTGGCTTATGACCGCAATGACAAGGGCACGGAGCGAGTGCTTATCGTGGGATCGGACTTTGTGTTTGATTTCCGGCCGCCTCGGGATCCGCAGCGGGTGAGCTCTTCGAAGAAAGATGCGCTGAAGTTTAATGCGGTGAGCGCGGTGCCACATGGGGGAGCGCTTGTGGTGGGGCCTGGCGGAGCGATCATTGGGCTGCCTTGAGCAGGGTCGGGGATGGCGAAGCAAGCCCCACGGACCAGGGATGGGGATACTCCGGTTGAGTGCAGTTGCGGGACTGGCGGTCGTGGGGTCCCTCGCGCTGCGCCTTCGGCTCGGTTCGGGATGACAGGGCGGGTAGTGGCGAAGGGATTTTGTGGTTAGGTGTGCTGGCTGCGCCGGGCTGCGCCCGGGCTGGGACAGCCGAAGGCGGCTGTCGCTACATGAGCTGTGACGAAAGTGCTATCTCCGCATCGTCCTTCCTGTTCTTTTCATTCCTCGCATGATCGACGAAGATTACTAGTCAGATTGGAACAATTTAGTGTTTCCCCCGGATTGAGATCCCTGCGATGAAAAATTTTCTTGCCATCCTCGTTCTTGGTTGCGTTGCTGCGGTTGCGTCCGCGCAAACGCAAGCTGCTGCTCCCCCTGCTGCTGCGGCGCCGACACCGGAGGACACCGCCGCCGTTTCCCGCACCACCAAGGCGGTGCATTACCGGCTGCAGGGTGGGAGCGCGAAAGTCGATTTTCAGGGGACGGACCTTCTGCAGCGCGCCTCGGGCGAGGCTCGGATCGAAGGGAAGAAAACCAATTTCCAAGTTGAAGCCAAGTTTCAGAACCTGGAAGACGCGACCAAGTTCGGACTGGAATATTTAACTTACGTGTTGTGGGCGGTTTCGCCGCAAGGGCGTCCGGTGAATCTGGGGGAAGTTACGCTGGAGCATGGGAACGCTCACGTCAAGGCGTTCACGGACCTGCAGGCGTTTGGACTGATCGTGACTGCCGAGCCTTATTTCGCGGTGACCCAGCCGGGGAACATGGTGGTGATGGAGAGTTCGTCGGGGAGCGGCGGCGGGAGCGAAAATATCGAGGCGAAGTACGAACTGGCACCGCGCGGCACCTATTCCTCGACGAACACGCATATTCAGGACGCGATTTTCGGGATTGATTCGAAGACTCCGCTCGAATTGTTTGAAGCACGGAATGCGGTTCGCATCGCGAAAAACGCTTCCGCTGATAAGTATGCGGCATTCATTTTTTCGAAGGCCGGGCAGCAAATGATGCACGCCGAGGAAGTCTACCGGCAGAAACAGAACCGGGCCACGGTGGAAGCCGCCGCCAAGGAAGCGGTAGAGACGGCGGAAGAAGCGCGGCTGATGGCGGTGAAGAAAAAGGCGGAAGACGAGGCGGCCGGCGAGGCGGCGGCGCGCGAAGCGAAAGCGCGAGCCGATGCGGACGCGGAAGCCAAACGGCGCAACGATGCCGAGATTGCTCGGGCGCAGGCGGAAGAGGCGCGGGCGGCGGCGGAACAGGCCAAGGCCGAAGCCGAGAAGATGAAGCAGGAAGCGATGGCGGCGGCCGAGGAGGCTCAGGCGGCGAAAGCAGCAGCCGAGAAAGCGCAGGCGGAAGCTGTGGCGCAGCAACAGGTTCTGGCCGCGGAAGCTGACAAGGCAAAGGCCTCGGCCGCGCAGTCGGAGAATCTGCGGCAACAGGCGGAGAAAGAAAAACAGGAATTGCGGGCGCGGCTGCTGCAGCAACTGAACAGCGTGCTGGCTACGCGCGACAGCGCACGCGGGCTGATTGCCAACATGTCCGACGTGCTTTTCCGCAGCGGAAGCGTCGACCTTCTGCCGGCGGCACGGGAGCGGCTGGCGAAGGTTTCCGGCATTGTGCTGGCGTACCCGAGCTTGCACGTTTCGATCGAGGGGCACACGGACAGCGTGGGCAGCGACGAATACAATCAGGATCTCTCGGAGCGGCGGGCGCAGTCTGTGCGCGACTATTTCGTGCGCGGCGGGATTCCCGCTGGCACCGTGGATGCGCGCGGGTTTGGCAAGGCGGAGCCGGTTGCGTCGAATGAGACGCCGGAAGGGCGCCAGCAAAACCGGCGGGTTGAGCTGGTGCTTTCTGGGGATGCTATCGGCGAGGGCGCCGAAGTTAAACCGGCGGCCTACACGACGACCCATCCCTGAGGTTTGTGTCGGTTGATCCAGTCGCTTGATCCAGTCCTTTGATCCAGGAGAGGCGCGGGGAAGCGCCGAATCGTGCCGTCCCTCCGGGACTTGTTGGAGTTACGCAGGTTTACCCGGCACTGACGCGCCGGGCTTTCACCTACCACCCCTTCCGGGCTTTGCGTCGACCGTTTTCAATCCGCCCCCGAAGGGCCATACGCTTACGTTCGAGGCTCACTGAAAACGCCTCTTGTCGCGGGCGCCAAAAAGCTTTAGTCTTAAAGAACCGTCATTTGTATGTTTACCCCCCACCCCAATCTGAGCGATAAGGTCAACGGCGGCATCATCCAATCGGAGATTGAAGGGGGAGTATTCCTGCACGATCTACCGCCATCGACGGTGCTCGAAATTCAGACCATGCACCATTGCTACCGGGCCGTGCTTTTGGGCGGCAGCGATGCGATGATATCGGGGCATCCTGAGTTTTGTCCCGAGCCGGTTCTGGTTGCGATCGCGGGCTCGACCTGGGGCGGGTCCATGCTGAAGCTGCAGTTTGTGGGGCGGGGCATGCATCTGGAATTTCATCACCCCGAATATCCAACCCCGATCGTCACCTCTGCGATTCAGGATATCCGGGATTACCAGCAGCCGCCGGCCGTGCAGGTCGAAACCTGGCCTACGAATACCGGCATCGCTTAATTCCGCTGCCCGTTCGGGCATCTTCGAAATCACGAACAGCGGAGCAGCAGAACGGAACCTCAGGGGCTAAAGCACGCATCTTTTGCAGCGCTCAGCGGCACGGCTGAAGCCGTGCCCTTCCCGAAACCGTTTGGTGGGGATAGGTTGCGGGGAAGAAGCCGCCCGCTGCGCTTGGCGGGAGAGCCGAGGCGGCCGTCGCGACGTGAACGTCTTCGTGCTTCCACGTTGACTTCGTGCGGCTCAGCCACTAAGATTCCCGCCATTGTCTAGAAGGGCACGGACCCTTAGCGGGGCAAGGCAGAACTGAATTGAGCCTGAAGATCTCCAGCCGCGAAAGCCATCATGTTGCCATCCTCGATATCAGTGGGCGCATCATTTTTGGGGATGAGACTACGCAGCTGCGCGACGCTGTGGCGAGGCTCATCGGCGAGGAGAAAAAGAAGATCCTGCTCAATCTTGCCGAGGTGAGCTACATCGACAGTTCCGGGGTCGGAGAGCTGGTCAGCAGCTTTATTTCTGCAAAAAAGAACGGCGGGGAGCTCAAGCTCGTGAACCTCACCCAGAAAGTGCGCGACGTTCTCCACGTCGCCAAGCTCTACACCGTCTTCGATATCAGGGACGACGAATTCACGGCGGTGAAGTCGTTTGATTACTTCTTCGCCAAGTAAAACGGCTCCCTTCCTACATTAATTCCCTCGCACACGAAAGTTGCGTGTCTTTGGTCGGCGGCGCATGGACGCGTAACGTTGACACTGGGCTTACCAAGTAGGAAACTCTTAGCGGAGCCGAGGCTGTTCTCTGTGCCGAAGTCCCACGCAGTGTTCTCCCCTGAAGAGTCAGAACCCCGGGCGAGTTCCTCAGAGCCGGATCAAGCCGGGTGGCCGCCATTGCGGTGGCTTCCGTGCGCCAGTGGCAGTGGCCCCGATTGCTGGGAAAACCGACCGGAAGCCGGCTAAAGACGCAATGGCTGCTACTTCGGAAGTTACAAAAGAGGCTCCGGGTCAGGCTTCAGAATCGCACTTCTGGGCTGGGTCGCCCACGCTGCTGTATGCGATTGTGGGGGCGCAGGTGCTGTGGCTCGCCGCGACTGCGAACGGCAAGTGGGGCAACGCCGGGTCGTCGGGTTTTCAGCTTCTGGCAGCCTGTCTGGCGGCTGCGTCCTGCTGGCAAGCCAGCCGCAGATCGCGTCATTTCGCCACCATTTTCTGGCGCCTGTCGGCTGCCACCTTCGCGCTGTGGTCCTGCGGCGCGCTGCTCAATACCTACGTCAACGTCACCTCGGCGGTTCCGGACGAGAACCAGATTGGCGTGTTCCTGCTCATTTACCTCTCCACCGCCCCCATGTTCATCGGGTCGGTGCTGACGGGAACCACCGACGAGGAAGCCAAAGTCCATTGGGATCTGGTGCTCGATGCCAGCCAGGTTCTGATTCTGGTGCTCGCCATCCATCTCATGCTGGTCGATATCCCCACGATGAGTCTCGGGGAGCAGAGCACGACGCAGGTGGCGTTGAGACTGCAGGACTACTGGCGGGTGGCCCTCGCAGTTGCTCTCGTGGGCAGGGCGATTCTGGACGAGTCGCCCGCGACCCGACGCCTGATCAAACCGATCGCCATTGCGATGACCGTGTTTGCGTTGGGCACCTGGATCGGAAACGACCTGCAATTCACTAGCGCCTCGCGCAGCGCCCGCTGGTTCGATCTGGCGTGGACCGTTCCATTTTCCTTGGTCGCCTACTCGGCAAGCGCCTGGCGCCAATCGGCCATCGCTGCTGCGTGGGACCACAAACCCGCCAAAGTCGAGGGCGTTTTCCTTTTTTATTTCCCGTCGATCGCTCTGCCAATTTTGCTGTTGTCGATGTACAGCACCATCCAGTTTGAGCAGATTGTGGTCGGCCTGGGTGCGATGATGTTGTCGATTTTCTGCTTCAGCCTGCGTTTGTTCATCGCGCAAAAGCAGCAGCGGCAGACCATGGAAGCAAGGGTTGCCTCCGAATCTCGCTACCGGAATTTGTTCGAGCGCAACATGGCCGGGCTCTACATCAGCAGCCTCGAAGGTCAGATTCTCGATTGCAACCAGGCGTTTTGCGACATTTTCGGCTACACCCGCGATGAGCTTCTGGAGCTGCCGGCCTCCGAGCTCTACGAAGGCGGAAGCCAGGAACGCACCGATCTGCTCGCCGATCTGCAACAAAACGGCGCGAAGCGCGGAGTCGAGCACTGCTACCAGCGCAAGGATGGCCGCAGGGTAAACACCATCGAAAACTATTCGGTCACCACCGACGAGAAGGGACGGCGGGTTCTGGAAGGCGCCATGCTCGATGTCACCGAGCTTCGTTCCGTCGCGCAGCAATTGCAGCAGGCGCAGAAGATGGAGTCCGTTGGCCAGCTCGCCGGCGGCGTGGCCCACGACTTCAACAACCTGCTCACGGTGATGCGCGGCTACAGCGACCTGCAGCTTGAAAAAACCGCAATGGATGATCCGATCCATGGTTACGCGGAGCAGATTAACGCCGCCGCCGATCGCGCCGCCGCACTCACGCGCCAGTTACTGGCGTTCAGCCGGCAGCAAGTGATGCAGGCCCGGGTGGTGAATCTCAACTCCCTTCTCCGCGACTTCGAAAAACTTCTGCGCCGCTTGATCGGCGAGGACATTGAAATGCGCACACTGTTCGCCGGCGATCTGGGCTTCGTGAAAGTCGATGCCGGCCAGATGGAACAGGTGATCATGAACCTGGTCACCAACGCGCGGGATGCCATGCCGGAAGGGGGCACGCTCACTCTCGAAACTTCCAACATCGTGCTCGACGGGCTTTTTCTGGACCGCCATCCTTACGTTGTTCCCGGTCCCTATGTCCGGCTGGCCATCAGTGATAGCGGCAGCGGCATGGACGCGGAGACCCGCAAGCGCGTGTTCGATCCCTTCTTCACCACGAAGGACGTGGGCAAGGGCACCGGCCTGGGTCTTTCGACCAGTTACGGCATCGTCAAACAAAGTCAGGGATACATTGAGGTCTACAGCGAAGTCGGGCACGGCTCTACGTTTGTGATTTATCTGCCGCGCCTCGGTCCCGGCGCCCAGCCGCTGCCCGCGGAAAAGGCGCAGCCGGCGCGGCGCGGCAACGAGACGATCCTGCTGGTCGAGGACGATCGACAGGTGCGCGTGCTGGCCCAGTCCATTCTTGAGTCTTACGGCTACACCGTGCTCGCCGTCGAGGATCCCAGCCAAACCGAAGCCATCTGCGATCGGCACGCCAAGTCCATTAAGCTGCTGCTCGCCGACATGATCCTGCCCAAGATGAATGGGCGCGACGTGGCCCGGCGCGTGGCAACCCGCATTCCGGATATCCGCGTGCTTTATATGTCCGGATTCCCCACGCACAACATCGTGAACCAGGGGATTCTGGAACCGGGCATCTTCTTCCTGCAAAAGCCCTTTACCGCGGTCGCCCTGGCGGCCAAGATTCGCGAAGTCCTCGACCAGCCCGCCAGCGCTGAGGCGTAGGCGCAGCCCGAGAAATCCTGAGAGCGCTAGTGCGAAATGAATCCGTCAGCCGAGGTGCCAGACATTGCTCTAGCCGACAGTTAAGACCCACTTCTCGCAAAGAACGCGCGAGAAATGGGGCACCCGGTCTTTAACTTTGGTTGGATTGAATATTAAGTTTTGTTGCAACCGGGGCGGGAAAGAAACTTACTTGGCGCCGAAATTGAGAACCACTTCCTCTTCGGTCTGGTTGGGGCCGGGAGCATAGCGCCAGGCTTTCACGGCCTTTACGGCATTCTCCACCAGGATGGGGTTCCCACCCTTAACTTCCACTGCCACCACGCTCCCGTTCGGAAGCACGATCGCGGTAAGGCGGACCAGTCCTTCAATGTGCATGTTTTTCAGCGTCGGAGGATAGAAGGGCTTGACGTCGGATAGGACCTTGCGGCCAGGCTTCGAGGTTTTCTGCGCCCGCGAAGCGGGAACGAACGCCGCCGTCAGGCAGAGCACGAGCGCGAGAGTGGGCAATGCCAGACTCCTCAGTATGCTTCCCGCGGATTGAGAATCAAGATGACGCAAGGCAAACCGATGGCGAACGCCGAACCCGAATGAATCCCCGACCAACGGTATGCCATGGGACGTGTGCCGGTAAGATTACCGAGGTGTCTTTGAGGTTACAGAAGTGTCTTTTTTGGGCCTGGTCCTTTCGGGAAGCGAGTGGAAGTAGGGATAGAAGCTTGCTGCGAGAGCTCTTAACGCCAAGTCCGCAAAGGAAGTCGCCAAGAACGCGAAGACGAAACTGCCCTCTGAATGATTCCTGATATTAAGACGAGATCCAACTTAGTAACGACCCGGCAAGGGGGATCTTCTTCCACTTAACGGCAGGTATTGGCAGGACGGGGCTACCTTCCCGGGGGCATGCAGCGTCAAATGAGCGGCTACGGCCCACTATGACTTTCTTGATTCGCTGGCGTTGAGGCTCTGACTGCCAGCTTCGGCTACCGGTTCTACGACCGCCCGGGCGAGCCGCCCGTGGCCCCGCGAGCCGGGATTGGACCGGTCAGCGCAGCTTTTCGTATTCCGCTTTGGCCTGTTTGAGGATGGGGAGGTCGGGGTCGGCGTCTTTCCAGAGGGTCAGGAAAGCTTTGTAGGCGGCTAGGGCGCGGACGCGGGCGGCATCGGCATCCGCGGGCTGCCCCTGTGCTTGAAAAGTTCTTGCCTGCAAGGCATTGGCACGCCCCACGCCCAGATGCGCCAAGGCTCCCGTCCAGCAGTTCCAGACGATGCCGCTGTGGTCGATGATCTTCTGAAACTCCGCGGCGGCTTCCTTGCCCTGACCGGCAGCCAGATATGCCTCTCCGCGCACGTACGTCGGATAGAGGCAGGACAGGTTGCAGACGAAATTGACTTGCCCCAGCTCGATCGGTGAAGCAGCAGCTTGCAGCGCACCCACGGCAGCAGCCGAGTTCTTTTTATCCAGCGCCATCTGCGCCTGAATCGCAGGCAGCCAGAGCGACTGCATCTGCGTATCCAGAGGGAAGCGTTTCCCCAAGTCTTGGGCCAAGGAATCGGCTCGTGCCGTATCGCCAGCCAACGCAAAGGCCAGCGCGGCTTCGACCTCGACGCCCTGACTCGTGGGAACAAGCTTCAGGGCCTCTGCCGCAGACTGCCTTGCTTCCGCAGGATAGCCGAAAGCCGCTTCGCGCTGCGCAGCAATCGCTTGCCATATGGCTCCGTTTTCCTTGCTATCCGCCCGGATGGCGGAGTCCACAGCCCGCTTGGTCAGTTCCCGAGCCTTACCGAGATGACCAGCATACGCCTCGGTATCCGATGCCAAGGACAGTCCAAAGTTCTCCTCGGGCTTGCCGGCAAACCACTGTTGCTCCTCGGCCATCGCAGCCGAGTCCGCTCGGAGAAAGGCGATGGCGTAGAGAGCATTGTGGAGTATGAAATTATCCAGTTTTTGCGCTTGCCCGTCGTGGATGACCTGACGCGCGTCGTCGAAACGCTGTAAGGCAAGAGTCTGGTTGGCGAGATCCTCATAAGGAGATAGCCGATCCGGTGCGAGGCGCAAGTCCTGCTTGCTGGCCTCCACGGCTTTCTCATACTGCCCCTGTGCGCCGTACACGTTGCCCAAATTGCCGTACGCCGCGAAGTATCGTGGGTAGCTCTCAATCTCTTCCTGATACGTCTGTGCGGCTTTATCCAGTTCTCCGGTAAGATTCTGATAGTAGTTGGCGGCGATCGACAGCTTTTCCCGTTCGCTGGCATGCTCCCGCAACTGGAATGCCTTGGTGTAGTAATCGCTGGCCCGCCCTAACTCGCCGAGACTAGAGTAGTCGTTGCCCACTATCTCATAGCCCATGGCAAAATTCGGATCAAGCTCGATGGCCCGCTGATGGTAAGGCAGGGCTGCGGCGGGACCTTTTTCGTTGACGATCTTTCGTGCAAGAGTAAATGCTTTCAGAGCTTCAAGCGAAGAGGTTGTCGCTTCGGAAAGCGGAACGTCAAGCTTTTGCACCGTCGCCAGCGATTCGCCCAACTCACCGCGCAGCTGGGATGCCGCCTCGCCCAGCGCGTCCAGCACCTTCTCCTTGGACGACGCCGTCACTTGCTGCTCGGCCAGCGGGTCTCCGCTCTGGCAATTCACCGCCTTCAATCCCAGCACATATTCGCTGCCCAGACTGGCGATTGACCCGGCAATGTAAGCCTTGCTGTCCGCCCGCTGGCAAAGTTCACGCGCAACCTCGGGCGTGAGTTTGGTATCGCGTGGCTTCGTCATCAATTTCAGGGTTGCCGCGACTCTGTTGTCGGAAAGCACATTCAGGAACGGCGACTGGTTGAGAGAGACGCTGAGCGCGGTTTTGAGCGTGTCGTCGAAGACCGCGTCGCCGGTGCTGTTGGCGAAGTCGGCGAGAACGACGGTGTCTTTGTCGGTCAACTGGTGCGCGGTCTGCTGGCGGGAGCGATAGTAAAGGCCAGCGCCGAGGACAGCAGTGAGTGCGATGGCGGCAAAAAGCCAGCCGAGCTTCGCTCGGCCGGAGCGGGCAAGAGTGCCCGTTCCCACACGATCTGTTCCCCCATCGGCCGTGCGTGTGGATTGGGTTGGGACGGTCGCGGCGGGTTGTCTGCTTGAGCGCGGATCGACTGCCTCACTGCTGACTGCTATCGGCACGCTGCCGGAACTGCCGGCGGCAAAGCGGCCGGTGTCGCTATCCCGCTTCAGGCGTTGCAGGTCGGCTCGCATTTCCGCCGCGCCTTGATAACGCAGGTTGCGGTCTTTTTCGAGCGCCTTATTGATGATGCGTTCGAGTTCCGCCGGCACGGCGTGATTCAGGCGCACGGCGGGCACGGGAGCGCGGTTCAGGATGGCTTCGCAAATGACGGCTGAACTTTCTCCCTGAAAAGGCAACGCTCCGGTCGCCATCTCGTACAGCACGGAGCCGAATGAGAACAGGTCGCTACGCCCGTCGAGCTCTCGGGCCCGCACCTGCTCCGGCGACATATAGGCCACGGTTCCCACCATGGTGCCGGGACTGGTGAGATGATCCGCATCCATCGAACCGGTTGCCGTGTTCAAAGACGCAAGGTTGCTTGAAGAAGTGCCGGCCGCGGCGACCTTGGCCAGCCCGAAATCGAGAATCTTGGCGTGGCCGCGTTTGGTGACAAAAAGGTTGGCGGGCTTGATGTCGCGATGGACGATGCCTTCGGCGTGGGCGGCGTCGAGGGCGTCGGCGATTTCGATGGCGAGCGAAAGCATCAACTCGGTTTCCATCGGCTTTCCGGCAATGCGGTGCTTCAGGGTCAGGCCGTCCAGAAACTCCATGGCGATGAAGGTCTGTCCGCCCTGCTCGTCGATCTCGTAGATGGTGCAGATGTTGGGATGGTTCAGCGCGGACGCGGCCTGCGCCTCCCGTTGGAATCGGCTCAATGCTTGCGGATCCTTGCCGACTTCATCGGGCAGGAATTTCAAAGCGACGAAGCGGTGCAGCTTGACGTCCTCGGCCTTGTAGACCACACCCATGCCGCCGCCGCCGAGTAGTTCAACAATGCGGTAGTGCGAAATGTTCTGACCGATCATGCGCGGCGTGCAGGGAGCGTGGGGAACGAACCCACATGGTAGGGGTGGTACCACGCTAAGTCAAACCACTCTCCTCGAGCGATGAGCGTTACAAATCTCTGGGTTGCTGACCGGCGTTTGTGATCGCGCGCGCGAGATTCTGCACAGTATGCGCGGCAGTTACATTCACGGCACTTGACAGGCGGACAGATTCGAGTTCTGAATAGTCATTCGCCGGAAAATTGCATCGCAAGATTTCCACACAGCCAAAAAATTTGTGCTAGTATGCGGTTCTGTTCCTGCGTTCAAAATTCTTTTTCATTTCGGCAAGGGCGCGAGACGAAAACGGGCTCTTTTCCACAGTAGACAAGGTTTTCAGCCAGCCGGCTCATTAACGACGGTAGAAGAAACAGGCGCTCACCAGCCGCCAGGAGCGCCATGGCGGGCATTTCATATATGTCAGTTCCAAGCACAAATCTTTCCCCCAATCCGTGGGTTCGAATCCTGGACGCGCTGGAAAAGAAAATTAACCGGCACTCCTACGACACGTGGCTCAAGCCGACGCGCTACAGCCACGCCAGCGGCGGAATTTTGTTCGTGCGCGTGCCCACCGTTGAATTCCGCCACGCCGGCGATAAATACGCGGACTTGATCCAGGAAGCCATCGACAATCTGGGTCTCGAGTTCGAGGACGTCAAGTTCGTAACGCCCGAAGACGACCCCGCGGCCACCACGATGCGGCACGATGGCGGGCTCTCGGCTGCAAGCGCCGGGAACGGTTCGCCGTCGCAATCAAGATTCGATTGGGACGGCGCGGCGCAGCTGAACCCGCGTTACACCTTCGACGCTTTTGTGATCGGCAGCGGGAACCAGTTTGCCCATGCGGCGTGCCAGGCGGTGGCGGAGCGTCCTTCGAAAGCCTACAACCCGCTGTTCCTCTACGGCGGTGTGGGCATGGGCAAGACGCACCTGATGCAGGCGATTGGTCACGAGATCAAGCGGCGGATGCCGCAGGCGGCGATCTGCTACGTATCGAGCGAGAAATTCACCAACGACATGATCAACTCGCTGCGCTACGACAAGATGACCAGCTTCCGCGACAAGTTCCGGAACATGGACGTGCTGCTCATCGACGACATCCAGTTTCTGACGGGGAAAGAGCGCACGCAGGAAGAATTTTTCCACACCTTCAACGCGCTGCACGAGTCGATGAAACAGATCGTGATTGCCAGCGACCGTTCGCCGAAAGAGCTGGCAGAGATCGAAGACCGCTTGCGCAGCCGTTTTGAGTGGGGACTGATCGCCGACATTCAGCCGCCGGACCTGGAAACGAAAGTGGCAATCCTGCAGAAGAAAGCCGAGCAGGAAAAAGTCACGCTGCCGACCGACGTGGCGCTCTATGTGGCGTCGAATATCCGTTCCAACGTGCGTGAGCTCGAAGGAGCGCTGATCCGGCTGGTGGCGCACTCTTCGCTGATTGGGGCGGAGATCACTCTGCCCTACGCGCAGCAGGTGCTGAAGAACTTTATCGATTCGCAGGCCCGCAAGGTCACGATCGAGTCGATCCAAAAAACCGTTGCGGAACAGTTCGGGCTGCGGCTGGTGGAGATCAAGGCCAAGAACAATTCGCGGGCGATCGTATATCCACGACAGATTGCCATGTACCTGGCCAAGCATCTCACCGAAGCTTCTCTGCCCGAGATCGGACGGCAGTTCGGCGGCAAGCACCACACCACCGTGCTGCACTCGGTGGAGAAAATTGAAGAGGTTCGAAAGAACGACAAGGATTTGAACAGGCTGCTCAATAAATTCACCGAGCAATTAGGCGGATGAATAAAGGGGACTTCGAGTTTTGCACGCTGGAGCCGAGTCTTCCTTGAGCAGGGCTGTGAATACGATGTGGAAGTTGTGCAAGAAGTGAAGGGAATGGAAAGTTGGGTCAAGTTGTAGTGGGGAGTCCGCAGAGTTTGGGACCGAGTTTCAACATTAGGGTCCGGTCGGAAACGCTGTCAGAACAGAAGAGTTAGTAGAGTTTTCCACTTCTGCGAAGCGCCTACGGTTACTACTGGTCTTATAAGTTTTATATTTGATCTTAGGGTAGTGCTAAAAGTAGCATGAGGAAGCAGACGGTTTAGGGAGACGTACTTTATGCCCGTGGAAGCGGCCGTTGCAGCAGGGACAACCACGATGGAGATTACGGTCAGCAAGTTTGAATTGCTGCGGGAATTAACCGCCACGCAAGGCGTGGTCGAGCGCAAGACGACGATTCCGATTCTCTCCAATTATTTATTTGAAGCGGCGGGAGACCGGTTGTCGCTGACCGCGACCGATCTTGACCTGAGCCTGCGGACTTCGTGTGAGGCGAAGGTGAAGAAGGAAGGGTCGTGTACGATTCCGGCGCGCAAGCTGCACGATTACGTGAAGCTCCTGCCGGACGCGGACATCACCATCAAACTGCTGGAGAACCACTGGGTCAGCATTCGGTGCGGGCGGTCCAACACAAAGATGGTGGGGATGGCGAAGTCAAACTTCCCCAGCTTGCCGACGTTCCCGACGGCAGGCGCCGTGAAAATTCCGGCGCAGGTGTTGCGCGGTCTGATCGCGCGGACCGGGTTTGCAATTTCGAATGAAGAGTCGCGCTACACGCTGAATGGCGCGCTGATGCTGCTGAAGCCGGAGTCGATCACGATGGTCGCGACCGATGGGCATCGCCTGGCGCACTGCGAGCGGGCTGGAGAAAAGTTCGACGGTGTTTCCGGAGAGATGAAGACGCTGGTACCCAAAAAGGCGATGGACGAACTGAAGTCGCTGCTCGATTCCACCGATGCCGACACGGTTGAGTTCGCGAAAGACGAGTCAACTTTGTTTTTCCGCGTGGGACCGCGGCTGCTGACTTCGCGGCAACTCACAGGACAATTTCCGAACTTCGAAGCCGTTCTGCCCAAGGACAACAGCAAGATCGTTCCCATCAACGCCGACGAGTTCAACGCGGCCATCCTGCGCGTGGCGCAGTTCGCCGATGAGCGCTCCCGTGCGGTGCGCCTGAAGCTCGAAAAGGGCGAGCTGAAGCTTTCGGCCTCGTCGACAGAATCGGGGGAGTCGGAAGATTCCATGGAAGCTCCCTACACCGGCGACGCGCTCACCATCGGCTTCAACGCGCAATACATTGTTGACTTTCTCAAGGCTGCGGGAACCAGCGAAGTGCGTCTGGAGTTGAAAGATGCGCAGTCCGCGGGGCAGCTGCGGCCGGCCGAAGGCGACGATTACAAGTACCGCTATATCGTGATGCCGATGCGGATCTGAGGGGCTTTCCGGGTTCCGCGCCTGGGGTTTGCTCCTGGCGGTGAAGAACCGATCCATCTTCACTGACATCTGTGTTTCTATTTCTCTCCACCTATCCTGGCCCACCTGATCGAAGAGCTGTCGCGGCTGTCGCGGCTTGACCTCGGCACACGCCTGTCATACATTGACCAGCACGTAATTCCGGGAGGTTACTATGCTCGACGGTTTCAAGAAATTCATTCTGCGCGGAAATGTTGTGGATATGGCGGTGGGCGTGGTGATTGGCGCGGCGTTTGGCGGCGTGGTCACGGCCTTGACCAAGGATCTGCTCACGCCGTTCATCGCGGCGGTCGTGGGCAAGCCAGATTTCTCCTATCTAGGATTCTCGCTTCGTGGTACTGCTTTTCCGGTGGGCGATTTCATCAATGCGGGCGTGTCCTTCTTTCTGGTGGCGGCGGCCATCTACTTTTTCGTCGTGACGCCGGTGAACGCACTGGTGGCGCGGATGAATCGCGGCGAGCGGCCTCCTGATCCGACCACCAAGAAGTGTCCCGAGTGCTTGAGCGAAATTCCGATTGACGCGCGACGCTGCATGCACTGCACCCAGCCGGTGCTGGGGAAGGCGGCGTGAGTTGGCCGGCACTCAAACCCCCCGGCTCATGCTAATCGCGCTGTTCGCCTGTCTTATTCTGAGCGGTCGGGGAGTCGGCCAGCTCCCGGACCAGGCCCGCCCCGCGGCGAAGGCCGATCGACCCCGCAAAGAAGCGCGGATTTTGGAGACGAGTTCCCGGAATCGGCTGATGAGGTGTGTTCAGCCGATTTATCCCGAAGAAGCGAAGAGGCGTGGAATCGGAGGATCCGTCGTACTGGACGTGACGGTCAATGAGCGAGGAAGTGTAACATCGCTGCGCCTCGTATCAGGCGATCAAATTCTCGTGAAGGCGGCCACCACCGCCGTGCGCCAGTGGATATACGATCCATACCCGCTCGACCATCCGGGCGAATTCAAGACCCGAGCCACCCTCGCATTTGCACCTCCTGCGAACTGAGTTTCAAGATTGCAGTACCATCGTTAAGATGAGCATTGTTCAGCGGCGACTTCCATCCTGGTCATTGGTGGCGGTGTTCGCGCTCGTAACCGTTTCGGCTCAATTGTTTTCCCAGGCTTCGTCCTCGTCTTCGTCTTCGCAGCATGTCAGGAAGGTCGCCCCTGCCGCGAATTCCGCGCTCGATGCCGGAAGCGTAAGCGGTGGCGTTTATCACAACAAGAGCCTGGGGCTCTCCTGCAAGATTCCAGCGGGGTGGGTGTTGCGCACTGAGGAGATGAATGCGCGGGACGCCGCCGAAGATGATTCGGGCACCACGAGCCCGGCGAAAACAGACTCCGCGGGACGCGTGCTGTTGGCGGCGTTTTCGCGGCCACCGGAGGCGCGGGCGGAGGATGTGAATTCGTCGATCGTGATTGCGGCGGAGAGCGTGGCAACGTATCCGGGGCTGAAAGAGGCAGCGCAATATTTCGGGCCGCTGAGCGAGGTCGCCAAGGCGCAGGGAGTTGCGGTAGTAGAAGAACCGTACGATTTTGCTGTCGGGACCAGGACGCTGGCTCGGGAAGATTTCCAGAAAGATGTTGGATCGCGCGTGATGCGGCAATCGACACTGGTGATGCTGGCGCACGGGTGGGCTGTGTCGATCACCTTTATTGGCGGAACGGAGGATGAAGTTGAGGAGTTGATCGGCGGATTGAGTTTTGCGGCAGCTGCGAAAACCGCGAAGTAACTGGCGTGGTAGAGATCCCTTGCGAGGCTGGTGGTGATGTCTCGCGTGGATGAGGTCCTTCGCTATGCCGGAGTGTCCTCCGGACGCTCATGCTCCGCTCGGGATGACAGTACTGCAAGGGACGACTGTGCGTGGAATCAGTCTAAAGGTTCGGGCTGCAGGGCGATGTTTGTTTCGCCGGCGGCTTTTTTTTCGGCGTACTTTTTCATCCAGGCTTCCCAGCTCTTGCCCGCGGCGGTGTCGCGTCCGGTGAAGGCGAGAGCGGCGATGTCGGCGTAGGAGATGGAGATTTTCTCGTTCGCGTTCTTCGGGTAGAGCCGGACGATGGAGTCCTGCAACGTTGCGGCCGTGCGGCGATCGAAGAGGTAGCCTTCGATCTTTGATCCGTCTTTGCGAGTGATGGTCACGTCACCGCGGTAGTCGAAAGCTTTTTCGAGGGCCGCGCGGATTTCTCCTTCGCTGGCGAGTTGGGGAATCCAGCCTTCGAGTTGTTCGTGCGCCGTCCCGGCGGCAACTTCTAGCGTCTCGGGATTCGGCGCGTTGGCGTGCGGCGGCGTCGATTGCGGAGAGGCGTGGTCGATGTGGCCGGCTTCTTTGCCTGTCATGTTCTTGACTTCTTCTTGGCTTCTCGCGAGAGCGCGGACTGCCGGGCTTCGCGCCGGCGGACTGCCGAGGCGGCTGTCCCTACGTGATTCTTCGCTAAACCCGCGTCTCTTGCAACGAAGACGCCGTGGGTGCGATCTGCACCAGCGGGTGGACAGGCGCTTGCGGCTCGTCGAGCAGGCGAAGCGCTTCTTCATCGCGATAGCCCGTAAAGAGCGTAGCTTTCACCGTCGCCAGGAATCCGCCGAACGAGCTGTAGACTGCGTTGACCGCCGAAGCCTCGTATCCGCTATGCACCATGCAGTTCGCGCAGGCCGGGTTGCCCGACTCGGTGCCGTATTTCTCCCATTCGGTGGTGGCGAGCAGCTCGGCGAAAGTTTCGGCGTAGCCGTCCTGCAGCAGGTAGCAAGGTTTTTGCCATCCGAAGGCGTTGTAAGTCGGCATGCCCCAGGGCGTGCAGGGGTAGGTGCGCTTGCCCATCAGAAATTCCAGAAATAGCGGCGACAGGTTGAAGCGCCAGTTCTTCTTGCGGTTCGACAGGATCGCGCGGAACATGCGGCGCGTGCGGGCGCGGCCCAGAAAATGCTTTTGGTCGGGCGCCTTGTCGTAGGAGTAGCCGGGCGAAAGCATCATGCCTTCCACGCCCAGGTCCATCATCTCGTCGAAGAAGGCGCGCACGGATTTCGGATTGGCGCCGTCGAACAGCGTGGTGTTGGTGGTGACGCGGAAGCCGCGTTTGAGGGCTTCTTTCACGGCGTCGACCGCAATATCGTATCCCCCTTCGCGGCAGACTGCGAGATCGTGCTCTTCGCGCTGGCCGTCGAGATGCACGCTGAACGTCAGATATTTGCTGGGCTTGAAGAGATGAATCTTTTCTTTCAGCAGCAGCGCATTGGTGCAGAGATAAATGTATTTTTTGCGCGCGACCAGGCCTTCGACGATCTCGCCGATCTGCGGATGCATCAGCGGCTCTCCGCCCGGGATCGAAACCATGGGCGCGCCGCACTCGTCGACCGCGCGGAAACATTCTTCCGGAGTGAGATCTTTCTTGAGAATGTGGGCGGGATATTGAATCTTGCCGCATCCGGCGCAGGCCAGATTGCAGCGGAACAGCGGCTCAAGCATCAACACGAGCGGGTACTGCTTTCGTCCGGCAAGTTTCTGCCGGATCACGTAAGACGAAACCGTCCACATCTGTGAAACCGGAACTGGCATTCTTGGATGGTAACCCCTTGTGATTCCATTTTATCAGGAATTGCCCGAGGCAAGCGAAGCAGTACCGGGTTCTGAAAGCGAAAGTACCCATACTCCCTCGGCGGATTAAGCGGAGCGAACAGTCATCGAATGTGGAAGATTGAGACCACGGTTTTGCCTTTTACGGCTTCGGCTTTGCGCCAGGAACTCTTGTCGTTTAGGGTGACCCATCGCCGCTCCTCGGCGCGATAGTGCCAATCCTTGTCGTTCTGATAGAAAATCTGTAAGCCCTTGCCTTCAATGATGTTCAGGATGCTGTTGTCGTGCGAATTGCGCTCGTCGAAATCGGTGGAAGCGCGCTGGGCCATCTCCGCATAGGTCTCGTTGAGCTCGCAAAGAAGCTGGTTGGTACTCTCATCCAAAGGCTTGACGTTCAAGCCGATCCGGCGCGCCTCCCGGAGCGTGATCGGATAGCCGTGCGAGGGATACTCCGAGTTGAGAATGCTGCTGATGCGATTGGCCTTTTTCCTATCCTTTAAATGATAGGACAGGATTTCGACACAGAGCTTGGTGGAGAGCGCGCTCGCCCGATCCACTGCCCCGATTACCAGGGGATGCACGTGAGCGAACAACGAGGCATACGGATTGGAATTCTTGCTAGGCGCCTCCTTCTGCCAGAGGCGAACCACGCGGTGTAACTCATCCTGGCTGACGCGGACGCGATTGTTGTCGCGGTCAATGGGCGACAGATCGTGCGTCAGAGAAGTATCTACCGCAGAGAGGTGGGCTAACGGACCCATCAGGATGTTGTCGGCCCGGCCCCCAGGGCGAGCATGGTCGCCGCCGAGGCACACTCAAGGGGGACCAGCGCGGTGAGGCGGGTCACGTATTGGCGAAGCAGGTGAACCAGCCGCAGCGACGCCTGGCCCGAGCCTCCGTCGGACTTGATGAACAGAGACAGGCGATTGCCCTTTCCCATGTTCCGCAGAATGCCGTAGAGACCGCTGACATCGTTGTCGCAGATCGAACCGTTCGGAGAATTCCAATACGTGATAAACGGTTCCCCGAGTTTGGCTTCGATCTGGCGAAGAATTTTCTGGGTCTTCTCGAGCAGGATTGGAGGATTCTTCAGCGGCGGCTTCGTCGAAGTTGTGGGAGAGTTCTGCGGCTCGGGCATCGGTGGCAAAGTGTACTACATCCCTCCCAGTCGGGAAGCGTTTCCGCTGGTGGTAACGGTCGCGGTTCGAGCTGTTTTCAGGGTCGAAAAAGGAAGTGTTTTCGTGGTATAATTTTGTTAGTCACAAAAGGTCCTAAGTATTAGGAAATTCAATAACTTGAAGTGTAATTTCAGGCGGCGCAAGAAGCCTGGATTCGGGCGATTCTTCCAGGCGGTTACTGGCACGCAGGCGGGACTGAGCTCAGAGACAGAATCGGGCGTTCTCCAATGTAGTTTCGCGGAGCGGAATGGCCACTAAAGAGATCAATACTCCCATCGTCGAAACCAAGACAAAAAACGGAAAAGTGACTCCCATCAGCACCAACAACGGGGGCAACGGCGACTACAACGCCGACTCGATCAAAGTGCTCAGCGGGATGGAACACGTGCGCAAGCGCCCCGCCATGTACATCGGGTCGACGGGCGAGGTCGGGCTGCATCATCTGGTCTACGAAGTCGTAGACAACTCGGTGGACGAAGCGCTCGCTGGATTCGCCACCAAGATTGAAGTCACGATTCACATCGACAACTCGATCACCGTAATCGACGATGGGCGCGGCATTCCCGTGGACGACATGGAAATTGATGGCGAGAAGATTTCCGCGGCGGAAGTGGTCATGACCAAGTTGAACGCCGGCGGAAAATTTGACTCGTCCACTTACAAAGTTTCCGGCGGATTGCACGGCGTGGGAGTGTCCGTTGTGAACGCGCTCAGCGAAGAACTTGAATTGGAAATCTGGCGCGACGGTTCGACCTGGGAACAGACCTACTCGAAGGGCCAGCCGACCAGCAAACTGCGGAAGACGGGAGCGAACAAGAATCGCGGAACCAAAGTTCACTTTCTTCCCGACCGCAGCATTTTCACGGCGACGGAATACAACTACGACACGCTGGCGCAGCGGCTGCGGGAACTGGCATTCCTGAACAAAGGGCTGCTCATCACGCTGACGGATGAGCGCACCACGGACTCGAAAACGGGCGAACCGAAACGCGCCGAGTTCAAGTACAACGGCGGCATCGCGGAATTCATCAAGCATCTGAATCGCGGCAAGCAGGTGCTGCACGACAAGCCGATCTACATGGAAGCTGAGCGCAATGGCGTGGTCATGGAGATTGGCCTGCAATACAACGACGCGTATTCGGAGTCGATCTTCAGCTTCGCCAACAACATCAACACCGTAGACGGCGGCACGCATCTCTCTGGTTTCCGCACGGCGCTGACTCGCACCATTAATTACGCAGGTCAGCAGATGGGGTTGTTCAAGGATGTGAAGGAAAACCTTACGGGCGACGACGTGCGTGAAGGCCTGGTCGCGGTGATCAGCGTGAAGCTGCCGCAACCGCAGTTTGAGGGGCAGACCAAAGGGAAACTGAATTCCGATATCGCGGGAACGGTGACCGCGTTTGTGAACGAGCGGCTGGGCGCGTTCTTCGAGCAGAACACGACGGTGGCGCGGAAGATTATCAACAAGGCAGTGGACGCGGCGCGGGCGCGCGAAGCCGCGCGCAAGGCGCGCGATTTGACGCGGCGCAAGGGCGCGCTCGATTCCGGCGGGTTGCCGGGAAAGCTGGCGGATTGTTCGGAGCGCGATCCCAACCGCTGCGAACTGTTCCTGGTGGAAGGTGAATCGGCAGGTGGCACGGCGAAGCAGGGGCGCGACCGGCGCTTCCAGGCGATTCTTCCGCTGAAGGGAAAAATTCTCAACGTGGAGAAGGCACGCTACGACAAGATGCTGGCGCACGAAGAAATTCGCGCCATGATTACCGCTCTGGGCACCGGCATTGCGAAAGACGACTTCGATCCCACGAAGGTACGGTACGGGAAAATTATCCTGATGACCGACGCCGACGTGGACGGGTCGCACATCCGCACCCTGCTGCTGACTTTCTTTTTCCGGCACATGCAGGAATTGATCAAGCGCGGGAACGTGTTCATCGCGCAGCCGCCGCTGTTTTCGATCAAAAAGGGCAAGACGCTGCAGTACATCAAAGACGAGCGCGAGTTCGTGAAGGTCATGGTGAAGCGCGCGGCCGACGGCCTGATTGTGCGCTACGGCGAAGGCGCGGCCAAACTGGAAGGCAAAGACCTGGCGAAGTTTATCACCGTGCTGAAAGAATATCTCGACCTGTTCGACAAGGCCGACAAGCGACTGCGCAGCGAAGCGGTTACGGAGCTGTTGCCGAAACTCGATCTCTCGAAGCGCGCGGACTTTGAGGGCGACAAGAAAGATCAGCCCAAGAAGATCGAGAAGCTGGAGCGGGAGCTCAAGAAGCTGCAGAAAGCGCAGAACTTCAAGAGCGTGGATGCGCGCTTCGACGAAGAGCACAACTTGTGGGAAGTTCACTTCGTGAATTCGCAGGGCGCCGAGCATGTCATCAACTGGGAACTGGCGTCGACCCCGGAGTGCCGGCAGTTGATTACGAAATACAAGCAGATCGAGATGTATATGCAGCCTCCGTTTGTGGTGGAAGGAGTAGTCAAGGCTGCTCCTGCCGCCGCCGGTACTGAAGAGGGCGAGGGCGAGGCCGAAGAGGCGGGTGTGGACGGCAAGGCCGAGAAGAAATCGGCGAAAGCCGCGCCGAAGCGCAAAGAAGTGGAAGTGGTGGAGAAAACCAACGCCCGCGATCTGTTCGAGTATGTGCTGAACGAAGGGCGCAAAGATTTTATCGTGCAGCGCTATAAAGGCCTGGGCGAAATGACCGCGCCGCAGCTTTGGGAGACCACCATGGATCCGGAACGGCGCACGCTGCTCTCGGTGAAACTGGAAGACATCGCGGAGTGCGAGACCATTTTCACCACGCTGATGGGTGAAGACGTGGAGGCGCGACGGAAGTTCATCGAGGACAACGCGCTGGATGTGAAGAATTTGGATATCTAGGGCTAAGTGCATTTGCCCACGGATCTACGCGGGTTTACACGGATAGAAAAGATTGTGGGGCGGCGTAATATTCGCCGCCCTTTTTACGTGCTGGCCGCGCGAAAGGGGTAGAATCGCGCCAGTTCCACGGCTCTTCCCGGGAGGCGTGATGAAATTGCTTGTTACCGTGTTGTTCCTCACTGGCTTCTCCCTCGCGCAGACCAAAGCGGACTTTTCCGGAATCTTCTTGCGAACGCGGAGCGAGGTCCAAGGACACCCGGAGCCCGCGGTGCCGCGCATTCTCGAGGTAAAGCAAACGGCCGATGAGGTGGTAGTAACGGCGACACAAAATGGTGAGACAGCCGTGGCCCGCTTTCGACTCCATGACAAGAAATCGGACGCGGTGCAAGGCCGGTTGCAGGGAAAGAACCTTCTTCTAAAGACTACAGTTCCGCGGCAGTGGCCAGTCGCCGGACTCATCGGGCCCGCAGTCGTGCCTGAAAGTCTGGAAGAGAAATGGGAATTATCTCCCGACGCACAGCAACTCGTGATTCTCACGAAACCGGGGATAGGAATCAGCGATTCGGACATCTATGCCCGCGAGCCGTCGTTCGACGCAGCCCAGGCTGCGGCTCGCTTAGCTGCTACGACCAAATGTGAAACGGTACTCCCGATATCAGCCCTGGGAAAGGAGAAGAAAACGACTTGGAAATATGATCAAGGTGCCGATCTAGGCGCAGCTTTTTTTGAACAGATCACCCACTGCGTCTTCTACGACGCGGTTCTCTCGGGCGAATTCTTCAAGAATCTTGCGCGAACTAAGGAATCGGCCCAGACTAGATTTCGAAAGAAGGGCGAGCCTGTCACGGCGTACACAGGCGACATTGTTCTTGAAGTTGGAGTGCATCCGTGGACCTGCTCAGAAACAATCGGCGAGTGGGCACCGACGGGAACTGCGCGGCCAGAGACAGCTCAGGATCTGCGTTTCATGGTGCGCTGGCTGGGCGCACAACGGGAAGATCTTGGAGAGGTGCCATCCGAATTTCTGCACGATCCGTGGCGCGAGGCGAACGCTCCCGCCGCTTTCTATCGCCTGCAGATCGCAGCAAAGGATATCCCACTCGCGGATGACCTCGAAGTATTGATCTTTTCCAAGAGCGGGGATCAGTTGGCGTGCGTGAAAGGACATCTCTAAACCGCGCCATCGTAACACGCAACCGGTCCCTAAATCGCGCGCAAGAATTTCGGGATCGTGCGTTCCCTTTCCGGGGGACGTTATGTCAACTTTCTCGGAATTGCGCAACGATCACACGAAAACCTGGGCGCTGATCGCGGCCGGATTTGGCATTGGATTGCTCTGGCTTGCGATGGCGGCGCCTACTCTGCATCGGTCTCGACAGACGCTGTCGATGCCACAGCAAACGACACGTGATCGATCCTCGCAAGCTTTCTACACGGCGGCTCCGGCAAAGAGTAAGACGGCCGTCATGGCGGAACCGACCACACCGGCTGCGACGGGCGCTGTCACGGAGAACGCCGCGGGGGCACAGTCTGCGCCAGATGCTTCCGGCGAGCGCAAGATCATCCGCTCCAGTTCGCTGGCGATCGTGGTGCAGCATCCGGCGCAGGTGATGGACCAGATCATGGCGCTGGCGGAAACGGAAGGCGGGTATCTGGAGAGCTCGCAGGGGGGCGGACAGGATGCGGCCAGCGGTTCACTCACGATTCGTGTTCCGGCGGCGCGCTTCGAACAGACGCGGACGGAGATCCGAAAGCTGGGACTGCGCGTCGAGAACGAGAGCATCGACGCGCGGGACGTGACCCGGCAATACGTGGATCAGGATGCGAACCTGCGCAACTTGCGGGCGGAGGAGGCGCAGTATCTGGCGATCCTGAAGCAGGCGAACACGGTGAAGGACCTGCTTGCGGTGAGCCAGAGGATCAGCGAAGTACGCGGGCAGATCGAGCAGCAGCAGGCGGAATTCAACGCGCTTTCGAAGCAGACGGAGACGGTGGCCATCGCCATCTCGCTGCGCACTGAGGCCGAGACGCAGGTGTTCGGACTGAATTGGCGTCCGCTGTATCTGGTGAAGCTGGCGTTGCGGGATGGGCTGGAGAGCGTGGCTGGCTATGCGTCGGCGATGATGGCGTTTCTGTTTTATCTGCCGGCGGTGCTGCTGTGGGTGGGAACGATTGCGGGTGGCGCGGCGGTGGGGTGGAGATTTTTGCGGTGGGTGGGGCGGAAGTGGTTCGGGTGGAGCGCAGTTGTTGTGCCAGGAGGGCAGTCGTAGGAACGCCCCGGCGAGCCAGAGATGCTGGACAGCGAAAGGGGTCCTTCGACTGCGCATGATCGCCTTTCAGGCGCTCATGCTCCACTCAGGATGACCAACCACGCTGGAGTAATTGGGAGGGAGAGGCGCGGGCAAGAGTGCCCGCGCCCCACAATCAACACCAACTTACTGAATCAACGTGCCTCCATTGCCGCCGTTCGGTTCTTCCTCTGGGGCAATGACTACTGCGGCGGCTACGCGGTCGCCGGGTTCGAGGTGTAGCAGGCGGACGCCTTGCGCGTTGCGGCCGGATTCGCGGATGGTTTTTGAGTCCATGCGGATGATTTTGCCGTAGTGGCTGATGAGCATGACTTCAGAGGTTTCGTCCACTTGAGCGATGCCTACGACTTTTCCGTTGCGCTCCGTGGTTTTGAGATTGATGACGCCTTTGCCGCCGCGGTTGGTGAGGCGGTATTCGTCGGCGGGCGTGCGCTTACCGAATCCGTTTTCGGTGACGGAAAGGATTAAGGAGCCTTTGACGGTTACGTCGACTACTTCGGGTTCGGTGGTGGTGGCATCAACACCCTCGAGCGCTTGCCTGCCCGGACCGGACCCTTCGACTTCGCTCAGGGCAGGCTCGGCCGTTCCCACAGGTTCCGAGGTTGCGGATGCTTCTGCTCCCGGCTTTGGTGTTGTGGCCATGCCGACTACGTAGTCGCCTTTTTCCAGATTGACGCCTTTCACGCCGTAGGCGGCGCGGCCCATGGGGCGCACGTGGCTTTCGTCGAAACGGACGGCCATGCCTTCGTGCGACGCGATGAAGATGATCTGTTGGCCGTTGGTGATGCGGGCGGAAACCAGTTCGTCACCCTGCTCGATGTTGATGGCGTTGATGCCGTTGGAGCGCACATGCATGAACTCACGCAGCGCAGACTTCTTCACCAGGCCGTTGCGCGTGGCGAAAAAGATGTATTTGTTCTCTGATTCCAGATCGCGCACGGCGAGCATGGTGCGGACGGCCTCGCCCTGCTGCAGTCCCACCAGGCTGCCCACGTGCTTGCCCTTGCCCGCAGCGCTGACATCGGGAATTTCGTAAACCTTCAGCCAGTAGACGCGGCCGGTGTTGGTGAAGATGAGAATGTAGGCGTGAGTGGACGCGAGGAAAAGATGCTCGACGAAATCTTCGTCGCGCGTCTTCATGCC
>Ga0209006_10000647_pt1 | contig 32388 bp, 27 predicted proteins | sample JacPin_JW_Ref_O2_FD_188567 | JGI IMG/M metagenome (GOLD analysis project Ga0209006, IMG submission 188567) | Forest soil microbial communities from Algoma, Ontario, Canada - Jack Pine, Ontario site 1_JW_Ref_O2 (SPAdes) (version 2) | ecosystem: Environmental > Terrestrial > Soil > Boreal... | reverse complement strand
GCCGCTCCCGTCGTCGCCCAACCGGTCCCGCCACCGGCGCCAGCAATATCCGCGCCGTTGGCCGCTGGCGCTGCCGCTTCAGCATCATCGGCGCACAGCGCTCCTCCGCAGCAAAGCTTGCCCACTGCGGTTGCAGCCACGGCCTCTCTCGTTGCCATTCCAGTTCCGCCATCAGTTGCCGTCGCAGCTCCTGTTGCGCCTGCGGCGATAACAGCGACTACACTTTTTTCCGAGGAAGCCGGCATCGACCTCAACGAAATGTTCGGCGAGCTGAAGCAAGACCTTGAAGCGGGTATTTCTTCCGCCGACGAAGATCCAGAGACTCACTACAATCTCGGCGTGGCCTTCCGCGAGATGGGTCTGCTCGACGAAGCTATTGGAGAGTTGCAGAAGACCTGCCAGTCGGTGGAGCGCGGCCGTCCTTTTTCTCAAACCATGCAGGCCTATACCTGGCTGGCCCAGTGCTTCCTGGATAAAGGCGTGCCCGAAGCTGCGGCGCGTTGGTACGACAAGGCTCTCGGAGTTCCCGGAATCGACGGCGAAACGCGCACGGCCTTGCACTATGAGCTTGGTTCGGCGTTTGAAACCGCAGGCGACAAACCCGCGGCGCTTAAGCATTTCATGAACGTGTATGGCAGCAACATCGACTATCGTGATGTTGCCGAGCGCATCAAGGCCCTGAAGTCGTAGAATATCCGGATGGGTCTGATCCCTTGTGCCGTGCTTGGGGCGGCTGGCATTTTCGAGATTCGTTGCCCCACTCATCTTCGCCGGGGCCGCGCATGACACCCGGAGTGAACCCAGTTTCCAATATGCCGGCAAAAAACGATCCGGCCGCTTCATCTTCCGAAGTCGTCATGGCTGTCATCGACCCGAATCAGCAGAATCTGCCTCCCCACAGCCCATTGCAACTCTGGTTGCATCGCGTTTCCGTTTTTCTTTTCGTCCTGATCGCCGCCGTTGCCGGGGTTCTGCTGATCATTCTGCCTTGGACTCCGGGCTGGACCGACAACTACCTGCTCCTTTCCTATCCTTCCTTGCGTACCCTCATCGCCAGCGGATTTTTCCGCGGCATCTGCAGCGGCCTGGGATTGCTCGACATCTGGATCGGTTTCTGGGAGGCACTTCACTATCACGAACACGCATAACCCTGTGTAACTCTGTGTTTTCCCCAGTGTTCCTCTGTGGTAAAGATTTTAAGCCGCATAACCTGGCTAAACTCTCCATTCCCGCGAAGCTCCCGCCTCCTGTATTCTGAAACTCCTGAGTTTCCCCATGACAGAAAAGATAGACAAGCTCAAGTCCGCGCCTCTCGCCTACCGCAACGAACCATTCCTCAACAGCCCGGACGGTAGAATTCTCCGCATTCTGTCGGAGTATCAGGAGCCGCTCGCCCGCTTCCGCCGCGAGCAGATTCAGGATACTGTCGTCTTCTTCGGCTCTGCCCGTTTTCAGGGAAGTGACGCGGCCAGGAAAAATCTCAGCGCCATTGAGCACGGCGACAAAACCTCCGCCACGCAGCAGCAGGAAAAGGATCTCAAGCGCGCTCTCGCAGGCATTGACATGGCCCGCTACTACGAAGACGCGCGCCGCCTCGCATTTTTGCTCACCCAGTGGTCCATCCAGATTCCCGCCCGCCGGCGCCGCTTCGTCGTAACTACAGGTGGCGGCCCAGGCATCATGGAAGCCGCCAACCTCGGCGCGCACGAAGCTGGAGGCAAGACCATCGGTCTCAACATCAATCTGCCGTTTGAACAGAACCCAAATTCCTATATCACTCCGTCATTGAATTTCGAATTTCATTATTTCTTCATGCGAAAGTTCTGGTTCGCCTATCTCGCCAAAGCCCTTGTGATTTTCCCCGGAGGCTTCGGCACCATGGATGAATTCTTCGAAATCCTCACGCTCGCACAGACCGACAAGCTGGCCAAGAAGATTCTTGTGCTGATTTACGGCAGCGAATACTGGAACCGCATCATTAATTTTCAGGCCTTCGTGGATGCGGGCACGGTTTCGGCAGAAGATGTGAATTTGTTTCATTTTGCGAACACTCCGGAAGAAGGCTTCGAGTTCCTGCGCGACGGACTGACGAAATATCATCTGGGCGGCACCGCGATGAAAGCCGAAACTCACGAAGTGCTGCCGGAAATTGCCAAGACCAGACCGTGATGCGACCTCAGACCTCAGACCTCAGACCTCAGCAAGACATAGCTGAAGTCCGAGGTCCGAGGTCTGACGGCAGACTTCCCCTGCTTTACTACCTCACCGACCGCACAGCTTTTCCTGGAGATGAATCTACCCGGTGGCGCCGGCTCCTCGAAAAAATCGCAGAAGCCACTCGCGCGGGCATTGACTATATCCAGCTTCGCGAAAAGGATCTGCCCGAGCACGACCTGGAATGCCTGGCAACCGAAGCGATCAAAGTCATGGCCGAAACCAGAGGACCGACAACGGCGTTACTCATCAACTCTCGCACTGACATAGCCATGGCGACCGGAGCCGCCGGCGTCCATCTGCGCTCGAACGATATCTCGCCCGCGGAAGTAAGAAGAATCTGGTCATGTGGCACAGGCGCCCCCGCCGGTGGACCCTTGCAACGGAGTCCACTCATCTCCGTCGCCTGCCACTCGCCAGAAGAAGTTTCTCAAGCCGCAACAAACGGTACAGACCTTGCCATCTTGGCCCCCATCTTCGAAAAAAAAGGTGTCCCCAATAGCCCTGCCACTGGCCTGGCCCAGCTCCGCGAGGCCTGCCGCAACGAAATCTCTGTCTTAGCCTTAGGTGGGATCACTCTGGAAAACGCCCGCTCCTGCCTCGCCGTCGGCGCTGCCGGTATCGCCGCCATCCGCCTCTTTCAGGAGAACGATATAGCCGCGATAGTTCGCGAGCTGCGTCCCTAGCCCGTCCACTTCACTCCAGTTTTCAAGACCTGCACTACTTTCGCGAGCCGCCGTTCCCGCGTCTCATCCCGCTTCGCTTCGCGAATGGAAATAGCCATTTCCTTCTTGTGAGTGAACGCCAACTTGTCCCAGTTCGACTGCGCTGTCTTGCTCCTTGCCAGTTCTTTCTGTAGTTCCGGCGGCGCTTCCACCGTGCGCTCTTCCTCATCCCGCTCCATCACCACTTCCACGACATCGCCTGGCCCTGCGCCAGCGCCCCGGCATAGAGCCTTGTTCACCGGCATCATGTGAGGACCGCCGCACGGCATCAGCGACGAGCGATAAGGGAAGCCGTTAATCGTTCCCCGGACCGGAACGCGTCCGCGCGTCCCAAATATATCCGGCACGTCCGCGGGCGGAATGATCGCGGCCACGACTCCCGCCTCTTTCCCGTGAATCTTCGCCTTGAATCGCAGTTTTTCCTTAGCCATCGCATCTCCTTAGTCGTCGGCGCTGCTAAACTTTAACTCGGCAGAAAGTACGCCAACAAGATGTCTTCTCCAAAATCGCAGCCTGACTCGCCCTCGCAATTCGCTCTTCCATCCGCCATGGAGCCGAGGCTCATCGCGATCCCGGAAGGCTCATTCCTTATGGGATCGGACTCCGGCCAGGAGTGCGAACGTCCGGTTCACCGCGTCTGGATCAACGTTTTCGCGCTCGCGACAACTCAAGTTACCAACGCCGAATACGAACTGTTTCTGCGCGCAACCGAAAGCGCGTTCCCACCCAACTGGCAGGACCTCAACTTTAACCATCCACAACAACCGGTCGTTGCCGTCTCCTGGTTTCAAGCATCCCAATATTGTGAATGGCTCGCGTCCAAGGCCAGCCGCCCCTACCGCCTGCCCACCGAGGCCGAATGGGAGCGCGCCGTCCGCGGAGGCCTCGAACAAAAACAATTTTCCTGGGGCGACGATTCTCCGCAATTTCTTCCGGACTATGCCACGCGCTGGCGGACCGGCCCCGAGCCCGTCGCGCACTACGCTCCCAACGCTTTCGGTCTTTACGATATCGGCGATAACGTCCACGAATGGTGCAGTGATTGGTACGACCCGGATTATTACGCCGCGTCACCCGACCGCAATCCACGCGGCCCCGAGCATGGCACGCGCAAAGCGTCTCGCGGCGGATCGTGGCGCCATCAGGTCAAAGTCGCCCGCTGCTCCGCCCGTTCCAGCATTCCACCAGAATTTCAATATGCCGACTATGGCTTCCGCGTAGCCTGCGATCTTTCTCCTAACGCCATATAATTTGTCATTCCGAATCGGGGCGAAGCCTCGGTGAGGAATCTGTTGTTCGCCGGCATCTCCTAAAATCAGGAGCGAGCACACATGTTTCGTAACGATCTTCTTGCCCACAAGCGCATCTTCATCACCGGCGGCGGCACCGGCTTGGGCAAAGGCATGGCCGGGCGGTTCCTGGAGCTCGGCGCGGAAGTTTACATCTGCGGCCGCCGCGAAGACGTTCTCCAAGCCACCGCCGCCGAACTTTCGTCCAAAGGCCCAATCCACGCGCTACCCTGCGATGTGCGCAACCTCAATGCAGTCGAAGCAATGGTCGACAACATCTGGAAAAAAGGCCCGCTCGACATTCTCGTCAACAACGCCGCCGGAAATTTCATTGCCCGCACCGAAGATCTCTCGCCGCGCGCCTTCGACTCCGTCATCGGCATCGTGCTCATGGGAACGATGCACGCAACCCTGGCCTGCGGACGCCGCTGGCTCCAAGCGCAACATCGGGGTACCGTTCTCAGTATCTCAGCGACGTATGCTCCGGTCGGTTCGGCTTATGTGGTTCCCTCCGCAGTTTCCAAAGCAGGAGTCGAAGCCCTCACCCGCAGCCTCGCGGTCGAGTGGGGCAATCGCAACATTCGCATGAACGCGATCGCACCCGGCCCCATTCCCACCGAAGGCGCATTTTCCCGCGTGCTTCCGCAACCAGAAATGGAAACGCTAGCCCTCGACCGCAATCCGCAACATCGCTTCGGTACGGTCGAAGAGCTCGCGGATCTGGCAGCTTTTCTGGTGAGTGACGGCAGCGGCTATATCAATGGCGAAGTCATCCGCATGGATGGCGGCGAATTTCTGCAAGGCGCCGGAGAATTCAGCAACTTAGGGCGCCTGCTTACAGACGAAGATTGGGCGTCGCTAAAGCCACGCAAGAAAAGCTGAATGGCTGAGAGCAAAGAAGAAGCTAAGACTTTAAGACCAAAAAGATTGTCATTCCGACCGGAGTCGGAGCGCCAGCGACGCGAAGTGGAGGAACCCGCTGTTTGCCGTTTCCTCCCCGCGGCATTGCCGAAAGTCCTGCCGCCGACTATGATGGCTCGCCGTTTATCCACTCACTCAGGAGACACTATGAAAAAAAGAATGATCGCTGTATCGCTGGCATTGTGTTTTGCCGGCGCGTTTGCGGGCCTTGCCCAGGCAGCCGATTTTGCCTCAGGTTCATGGAAGCTGAACGAAGCCAAGTCAAAGTTCAGTCCCGGCGCCCCGAAGAGCACCGCGGTTGTTTATGAGCCCGCCGGAGACAGCGTAAAGGTCACCATCGACGGTACAAGCTTCGACGGGAAGCCATCCCACACAGAGTGGACCGGGAAGTTCGACGGAAAAGACTATCCCGTCACCGGCGACTCGCAGCAAAGCACGCGCTCTTACACCAAGGTGGATGCTAATACCATGAAAGTCAAAGTCAAGAGCGGCGATAAGGTTGTGCTGAGCGGAAGCATCGTGTTCTCCGCCGACGGCATGACCCGCACGGTCACCGCAGGCGGAATGAGCGCCGCCGGAAAGAAGTTCAGCTATACGGCGGTATACGACAAACAATAGCGGCTGCCCGCGAGCGCCACTGAACTGCCCTTCCGCTTACCGGAAGGGCAGCTTTCTAATCACCTTTAGCGTCTCACCACCGCCGGCGCAATCTCCTCCACATCAATGATCTCCGTCGGATACTTCCCCGTATAACACGCAGTGCAATAACGCAGACTCTCGCCCTCGCCGCAAGCCTTCTTCAGCCCATCCAGAGAAAGATAGGCCAGCGAGTCGGCGCCAATATATTCGCGAATCTCTTCCACGGACTTATTCGCCGCGATGAGCTGCTTTTTCGAAGGCGTGTCTACGCCATAAAAACAAGGTGAAATCGTCGGCGGACACGAAATCCGCATATGCACTTCTTTCGCCCCGGCATTACGGATCATGCGCACAATTTTTCGGCTGGTGGTGCCGCGCACAATCGAGTCGTCGATCAGCACCACGCGCTTGCCTTCGAGTAGCGAGCGCACGGGATTCAGTTTCAATTTCACGCCAAAATCTCGCACGCTCTGCTGCGGCTCGATGAAAGTTCGCCCAACGTAGTGATTGCGAATCAGAGCGAAGCGAAACGGAATGCCGCTTTCCGCCGCATAGCCCACCGCGGCGGTCACGCCCGAATCCGGCACCGGAACCACCAGATCGGCTTCCACACCCGTTTCCCGCGCCAGTTGCCGTCCCAGATTCTCCCGGCTGGTCTGCACGGCCCGCCCGAACACCATGCTATCGGGACGCGAAAAATATACGTGCTCGAAAATACAGCTCGATTGCGGCGCGGCCGCCGCGTAAAACCGCGAAGTCACGCCTTCCGGCCCCACTACCACCAACTCCCCCGGCTTCACGTCGCGCTCGTAGTCCGCGCCAATCAAATCAAAGGCGCAAGTCTCCGAAGCAAACACTACTGTGTCGTGCTTCTGATTCTCCATTGCCGGAATTCTTCCCATGGCCAGTGGACGAAAGCCGCGCGGATCGCGCACGGCAAAAATCCGGTCCGCGCTCATCATCACCAGTGAAAACGCTCCCTCGACCTGCCGCAACGCGTCTACCATGGCCTCGGGAAGCGTTTGCTCCTTCGACAGAGCGATCAGATGAACGATCACTTCGGTATCGCTGTTGGTCTGGAAGATCGATCCCTGGCTTTCCAGCCGTGACCGCACCTGGAGCGCATTGGTCAGATTTCCGTTGTGCGCGAGCGCAATCGATCCCTTATTCGACTGCACCAGAATCGGCTGCGCATTCAGCAGCGCCGAATCTCCCGCGGTGGAATATCGAGTATGTCCGATGGCAAGCGTGCCGCGCATCTTGGCCAGCAAGTCTTCCGTAAAGATGTCGGTCACAGCGCCCATCGCCTTGTGGGGACGCAAGATGATTCCATCGGAAGTAACAATCCCCGCCGACTCCTGTCCGCGATGCTGCAAAGCGTGCAGCCCCAGGTAAGCCAGCTTCTCGGCCTCTGGATGGGCAAAGATGGCAACCACTCCGCACTCGTCGTGAAATTTGTCCGGTTTAGTCATCGCGCGATGTCGTACCTCAGTGTTTCCCCAGTGATCTCGGTGTTAAAGATTTTGCGGCTCGGCCTGCAAAGCCGCTTCCAACGCGCTTTCATACATCCCGCTCAACTCCGAAACAGCAGCGGATACAACTGCACCACCATCCAAAGAAATCTCGATCCGATCGGCAACAGTCTCCCCAATCACATCGGCATCGACACCAAAACTCTCCGCCACTTCTTTGATTCGCGGCAAGTTCCCGGTGTCGCATGAGATCAAAATCCGGCTCGCATCCTCGCCAAACAAAACAAACTCCACCGGAAGACCGCTCGATTGCAAATTCACTCGCGCACCAACGCCCTTGGCAAATGCCTTCTCCGCCAGCGCAACCGCCAATCCGCCATCCGAGCAGTCATGTACCGACTCCGCCAGGCCAAGCTGAATCAGATCGATGACCATCCTTTGCAGCGCCGCTTCCTTTTCCAAATCCAGCTCCGGAGGATATCCCCACAGCGAGCCCAAAATTTCTTTCGCGTAGTCGGAAGATCCAAACTCCGTCTCCGCATCCACGAGATCGCCAGCTTCACCCGCGCGCAACAACACAATCGCTCGTCCCGGCGAAGCAAAATGCATCTTTGCGGCTTTGTGTACGTCTTCTAGAATCCCTACAACCCCAAGCACCGGCGTGGGATAAATTCCCTCGCCCAGCGTCTCGTTATAAAAGCTCACGTTGCCACCGGTGATGGGAATTTCCAATTCCTCGCACGCTTTCGTAATCCCATCAATGGTCTGCGAAAATTGCCACATGATGGGCGGCTTCTCCGGATTGCCGAAGTTCAGGCAATTAGTCGCGCCTACCGGAGTTGCCCCCGAGCATGCGACTTTACGCGAAGCTTCTGCCACGGCGTGCATTGCGCCGAGTCGCGGATCGAGATAGCACCAGCGCCCGTTGCCATCAAGCGCCATCGCCAATCCACGCTGCGAACCTTTAATACGAATCACTCCCGCATCGCCCGCGCCCGGCGCTTCCACGGTGTTGGTCTGGACCATGTGGTCGTATTGCTGCCACACCCAGCGCTTGCCGCAAATGTTCGGACTGGCCAGAAGACGCTTGAGATTCTCTTTGAATTTGCTTTCACGCGAAAGGGTTGGGAAGGGCACGGCTTCAGCCGTGCCATCAGAGTGCGTAGAAGGTGCGGGCTTTAGCCCCTGAGGTTCGCCGCCCTCAGCGGCTAAAGCCGCGTCAGACTCAGCCGGAGCGACGGCACGACTGAAGTCGTGCCCTTCCCCAAGCTCGCCGACACTAAGTTGGGCCACACTTGTCAACCTAATATGTCCCGGCATCTCGCGCGGCACTGGGGGTTCCCATCGCGCCAGCGGACGCTTATACACCGGAGCATCATCCGTCAGCGCCTGATTCGGAATCTCAGCTACAACCTTGCCGTGTTCGAGGACGCGGAGCTTGTTGTCGGCGGTGACCGTACCAACCTCAACCGCGTCCAATCCCCATTTTTCAAACACGCGATATACTTCGTCTTCGCGTCCCTTTTGCGCCACTAGCAACATGCGTTCCTGCGACTCGCTCAGCATGATTTCGTAAGGAGTCATGCCGGTTTCGCGTTGCGGCACGCGGTCGAGTTCGATTTCAATTCCAACGCCGCCTCGCCCGCCCATTTCACAGGTCGAACAGGTGAGCCCCGCAGCGCCCATGTCCTGAATGCCGACAATTGCGCCCGTCTGCATCGCTTCGAGACAAGCTTCCAGCAGCAACTTCTCCAGAAACGGATCACCGACCTGGACGTTTGGCCGCTTCGCTTCCGAGCCCTCACTGAATTCTTCACTGGCCATGGTTGCGCCATGAATGCCGTCACGTCCGGTTTTCGCGCCGACATAAATCACGGGATTGCCTTCACCCGCCGCCTTCGCGTAGAAAATTTCGTTTCTGCGCACTAGCCCCAATGCGAAAGCGTTCACCAGTGGATTGCCCGAGTAACAGGGTTCAAACTTTGTTTCGCCGCCGAGATTCGGTACTCCGAAACAGTTGCCATAAGATGCCACGCCACCGACCACGCCCTCGAGAATGGAATGATTCTTGTGAATTTCGCCCTGTGTAGGGGGAGCCGTCCCCATAGGAGCATTTCTCGCAGTCGATATTGGGCCAAACCGGAGAGAATCCATTACCGCGACCGGTCTCGCGCCCATGGTGAAAATATCGCGCAGGATTCCGCCCACGCCCGTGGTCGCTCCCTGAAACGGCTCGATGAAACTGGGATGATTGTGCGATTCGATCTTGAAGGCGCAGGCCCATCCGTCGCCAATGTCGATAATGCCTGCGTTTTCTCCCGGGCCCTGCAACACCAGCTTGCTGCGGGTAGGCAGCCGCTTCAGGTGCACGCGCGACGATTTGTAGGAGCAGTGCTCACTCCACATCACGCTGAAAATGCCAAGCTCAGTCAGCGTCGGTTCGCGTCCACCAAGCAGCTGTTTGATCTTTTCGAATTCGTCCAGAGTGAGGCCGTGCGACTTTAGAGTCTCCGGAGAAAAAGCAGTGGTCAGGGAGGTGGCCATTAGGGAAACTCTATTGTCGCATTTCAGGGCGGGGCTGGGTAGAGAAACTGCCTGAACGAGAATCGCCCGGTGGCCGTGGCCACCGGTCACATTGGCCGCTCCTCTCACGGTAAGATTCCATCCAGATGAAATCGATCATCGTAGGGACCGCCGGTCACATCGACCATGGAAAGACAGCGCTGGTCAAAGCCTTGACCGGAATCGACGCCGACCGCCTGGAAGAAGAGAAGCGGCGCGGGATCACCATTGATCTCGGCTTCGCGCATGTGGATTTACCGACTTCCCCAGGCGATGTGCTGCGCCTTGGATTTGTTGACGTTCCGGGGCACGAACGTTTTATCCGCAACATGCTGGCCGGTGTAGGCGGGATCGACTTGGTGCTACTGGTGATTGCGGCGGATGAATCCATCAAGCCGCAAACGCGGGAGCACTTAGACATCCTGCAACTTCTGGGCGTGCAACGGGGCATCACCGTGCTTACCAAATCTGACGCGGTCGACGCCGAGATGCTGGATGTTGTACGGCTGGAAGTGGAAGAGTTTTTGCGCGGAACGTTTTTGGAAACGCCGGCGTCGCCCATCGTTGCCGTAAGTTCTCTGACTGGCGCGGGACTCGAAGACTTGAAGCGCGCGACTGTTGCCGTCGCAACAGAAGTCGAGGCGCGCGATTCGCAGTCGCCGGCTCGCCTTCCCATTGATCGCGTTTTCACCATGAAGGGATTCGGCACGGTGGTGACAGGCACCCTGGTCGCCGGGACGATTCGCCGCGAGGACGAACTGGAAGTCTATCCAGCGGGACAAGCCGTGCGGGTGCGCGGCGTGCAGGTTCATGGGCAGGCGGTAGAAACCGCAATTGCGGGTCAGCGTACGGCATTAAATCTGGCGGGAGCGGACACGGACGATCTGGCGCGAGGCATGACGCTGGCGCTTCTGGGAGCCTTCGCAACGACACGGCGCGCGGATGTGATCTTGCAACTGTTGCCTTCCGCGCCGCGTGCGCTGAAAGACCGGACGCGCGTGCATTTTCATACGCACACCATGGAGGCCGTGGCAGAGATTGCCTTGCTCGAACGGATGCCATCGGATTCCCCGTTTGTGAATAGCGAAGCAATAGCGCACCAAATGAAAGTTGGGCAGCCGCAGGTTTCTCCGGGGCAACGAGCCTTTGCCCGGATCAAGCTCCCGGAGAAGGCGCTGCTGCTTCCGGGAGACCGGTTCATCATTCGACAGTTTTCGCCGGTAATAACAATTGGCGGAGGAGTAGTGCTGGATGCCGCGCCCGTTCCGCGCATGGCGGGGCTGAGTGACTTTCTGACAACACTGGCGAGTGGCGATGCAGATGCAATTCTAATGGCCCGGATCGCACGTCGCGGCCCCGACGCTATTGCTATGTCCAACCTGATTTCGGAAATCGGATGGACGAAGAGCGCGATCGAAGCAGGCTTGAAGACTGCGGGGCGGGAAGGTCGGGTTGCGCGCATTGGCGAGTCGTTCCTGAGTATGCCTTCCGTGCAAACCCTGAAGCTCAATATCGTGGATGCAGCGGGCGATTTTCACGCCCGCAATCCTCTGGTAGGCGGAATCTCCAGAGAAGAGTTGCGCGAGCAGGTGCAAGCGTCAACGCAAGTGTTTGATGGAGTTTTCGGAATGTTGCTGCAGGAGAAGAAAATCGAAATCATCGGCGACCTGGTTCGCCTACCCGGTCGTGGCGTCGCCATGAAAGACGAAGAAGCGGAGTCGAAGAAGAAAATTGAAGACGCATTCGCCACGACGGGATTGAAAGTTCCGGCACTGCAGGAAGTAATCGCGGGCTTGAAGGTCGACAGAGTGCGCGCGCAAAAGCTGGTCACTCTCTTGCTGCGGGAAAAAGTGTTGGTGAAAATTTCCGATGAGTTGGTTTTTCACCGCAGCGCGCTGGATCAATTGCGGTCAAAGATAGCGGCTTACAAGAAAAAGTCCGTAAAAATTGACGTGGCGGCATTTAAGGAGTTGACCGGAGTCAGCCGGAAATACGCAATCCCGCTGCTGGAGTACCTCGATCGGGAGCGGGTGACGAAGCGTGTGGGCGATGCGCGGGAAATTCTCTAACCTGGCCGCGGAGTTGCACGGATTACACCGAATAAAACCAAAGCTTTGCTCTGTGCCTGGCCATGCGCGGTATCCACGGCAGATATCAGATCGCTTCTTCGGGGAATTCGATCTCCAATCCCAGAGGGTCGGTGAACCGATTGGTAAGGTTGGCGAGACCGGCCAGCAGATGAATGTCGACGATCTCGGGGTCGGAAAAATGTTTCTTCAGCTCGGCGAAGTCATTGTCAGCGATTTCATGCGGAGTACGCGTGAGTTTTTCCACATAAACCAGCGCTGCTTTTTCTTTGTCGGCGTAACGCGAATAATCTCCCGCCTTTAGCGCAGTTCGGTCTTCTGCCGTGAGCCCCACGCGCTTTGACGACGCCACGTGATGCTGTGCGCAGTAGTGGCAGCCGTTGATCAGCGATACGCGAAGGTAGATCAGTTCGTACAGCTTGCGATCGATCGAGCGCCCGACGCTGGCGTAGAAGCTAAGAAAATTCTTAAGCAGTTCAGGGCGATGGGCGAGAGCTTTCTGTGCATTGCCGGGTTTACCGCGAAGAGTCTTGTCATAAATGTCCAGCACTTCGGGAGATGCCTGTTCGCGTTCAATCAAAGAAATGCGTGCCATGAGGATCCTCGCGAATGAAATTTACTTTCCATCATAGAGGCAGCGGGGCCGAATTCCCACGGCGCTGATTGGAGTCGATTCGGCGATCTGCCGATGTACACCTTCGGGGATGTGTAGATGCGACCAACGATCTGTGCTCTGGTCATCATGTGCCTGGTCATGGTGTTCTTGCTCGCGGCACGCACTTCGGCGCAGGACAATAACGCGGGCGCTGCCGGGTCGAAAGTGCTGGCTTTGGAAAGCGCATGGAACATGGCGGAAGAAAAAGCCGATGTGCGGGCGCTGGATCTGATTTTTGACGGCTCGATGATTTACATCGACGAAGATGGCTCTCTGCTGACCAAGGCGCAATTTCTCTCTCGCGTCAAGCTTGCCGGCCCACAATTGCAATCGCTGGTTACACAAACGATCGCAGTGCGCGTATACGGCGAAGCGGCAATGGTCGTGGGCAGTTATCAGGCCAAGGGAGTTGAGCGTGGCAAAGCGTACCTGCGTCAGGGGCGGTTCATGGACACCTGGATTCTCAAAGAGGGCGCATGGGTTTGCGTGGTGGCGCAATCTACGCCGCTGCACTGAACGAAACGTGGAAATTTCGCCGGATGCCCCCGAAGGAGATGGTGGATGAGGGTCGCGTTACACGGGTTCCTCCTGCTTGCGGTGCTGGCGGGGAATGCTCAAACCGGGGCACTGTGGGAGGCACAGCAAAACAGAATCCTGGCCCTGGAGCGCGCCTGGAACCAGGCCGTCCAGCAAAAAGATGCAAAAGCTGTGGAGCCTCTTCTGGACGAAGAATTGATCTACATCGACGACGACGGCACGATCATGAATAAGGCGCACTACCTGACCAGCGTACGGGAGTCGGCACAACACTTTCAGCACATAGTGAACGAATCCACGCAGGTTCGATTTTTCGGGAAGAGTGCGGTTGTGATTGGTATCTACCGCGAACAAGGAGTAAAGAATGGCAAACCGTACATACTGCGCGACCGTTTCGTTGACACCTGGATTGATCAAAACAACGCCTGGATGTGTGTGGCTAGCCAATCGACGTTGATCGCACACTAGCAGTTCCAATGTTTCATCGGGTTGGACACCGAAACTCTCTCCTCCCGGTGCTTGGCATAAAAATCTCTGAGAAGGTTGTCATTCACGCGCCGTCAACATGGAGAGATCGCGCCATCGGTCAATCGCCTGCTCATCGAGGTATCTTCAGGGCATTTCGTGGCAACGAATTGCCCCCCACCACGGTTACTTTTTCATCACGCTCAATGTGAGGCTCGAAGGATATTGCGCCGAGTGATGGACTTCGTTGTGGGCGACTACGGCTTTTGACTCGTTATAGTTTTCGCCGCCTGTGTTCAGATTGCGGTCGAAGCGGGGAAAGTTGCTGCTGCTGATCTCGATGCGCAGTTGGTGTCCGGCGGCGAAGAAGTTGCTGGTTTGCGTCGGCTGGAACGTAACTTTGTAGACCTTGCCTTTTTCCATCCACACGGGCTTAACGTAGCCTTCGCGGTAGCGGACGCGCTGAATATTTTCGTCGATGTTATACGCTGTGCCATCGGGTAGCACTTCAATGAGCTTCACGGTAAAGTCGGTATCCTTCGCATCGCTCGACACGTAAAGGGTGAGGTCGATGGGACCGCTGACCTCAATGCCCTCCTTGAGCGGGCCCGTGCTGTAGACCAGAATGTCGTCGCGCATTTCCAGGCCGCGTTGGTCGAGCGCTCCGGGTTTGTACTCCGCGCCCAGGCAGCAGAAGCCACCTCCATGCGTTGGCACGGCGTTCATGGGATCGTAGGTGAATTTGTCCGCATTGTCTTTCGGCTCCGGCGAGGCGACCAGGGAGCCATCTCCGTTAAGCGAGTTGGCGTGGCCGCCGCTGGCCAAATAAAACGTAACCGGTTTTGCGCCCTCCGGCGGCCAGGAATCCGACGACTGCCACTTGTTACTTCCCATGGTGTAGTAACGCACCTTCGGCGTTTTGGCGAGCGCCCCGTTGTCTCCTCCTTTGAGGAAGACATCAAACCAGCCGTAGGTGATGGTGTCATAGTCAAGGCGCGCGTCACCCATGTCGCGGTCGCCGACCATGGTGTGTTCCGAAGCGCGCTTGTAGGCGCAATGCGAAACCGGAGCGATGATGGCGTATTGCTGGTTGGCGACGGCCGCGCTGGCAGTTTTGCGGACGTAATTGTATGCGGCAAGATTCGGAGCGACGCTGACGTCATACCACGTCATCAGCCACAGGCCGGGAAGATCGATGCGCATGCTGTCGTTCCAGAGCCCGCCCTCATACCACGAAGGATCGTTGGGAGTGCGCGCGATCATGCCCGGCTTGCCCGACGGAGTTTTGTCGGCGTAAATGCCATGCGGGCCGCCGACAGCGGCGAAGATGTCATTCTCAGGCAGATGCTGTAAAGCTTTGGACCAATCGACTTTGGGTGGGTGTGCATCGAGATCGTAAGACTTGGCAGCGGTTTCGAGCGCTTGCTCCGACATCCCCGGCGGAAATGTGGGTCGGCCATCGTTGGTTTCAAGTCCGTAGTCATAAAGCCACGTCCCGAACAGCATTTGCACCGCGCCGCCGCGGAACCAGTTTCCCTGCTCATAATACGGACCGACGCGGCCAACGCCGGCGCCGAAACTTTCCGGAATAAAAGTGCCGAGAGCTTTGTTGCCGCGCGACGCCACCGCCAGTTGCCATTCCGCCGTCGAGGAACATCCGATTAACCCGACCTTGTCCGCGGACCACGGCAGCGCTCCCATCCAGTCGAGCGCATCGTCGGAGTCGGTGAGCGGCACGCCGAGAATGTCGTAATCGCCTTCGGAAAAGTAACGGCCCCGCTCGTTCATCTCGATGTAGGCATAGCCGTGTTTCACGGCTTCCAACTCGGTGGTCATGTCGCGGGGCGCTCCCAGTTCCACATCCCAATAATTGAAGTTGTAGGGAGTGCGCACAAAGATGATCGGATATTTCTTCGACTCGTCCTTGGGCCGGTAGATATCGGCCTGCATGCGCTTGCCGTCGCGCATGGGCACCATGACTTTGCGCTCGATGATGGCGATGGATTCGAGTTCGGCTTCGGTCGCGTTGCGCTTTGCGATGGTCGCGGCGTCCTGAGAACGGCCCTGCGCTGTTGCGAATGGGATTGTGCCCGCGAAGATCGTACTGCACCAAACAGCAACGACCGCCAACTTCGCAACGCGGTTCATGATGGCCTCTTCACGTTATGGATTGCAGGTTTCGACCTGCGCAAAACACTATACCGCAATGGGAAGGGCACGAGTTCAACTCGTGCCGTAAGACAAGTTCAGGCAGTGGTCCCCTTTGATGTGTCATCCCGAGCGAAAGCGAGGAATCTAGGTTTCTGCTTACGCTAAGGATGGTGTTGTTGCTGGGAACAGCAGAAATCTGGATCCCTCACGGCGCAAAGAACGCTTGTTCGGGACGACAACCACGCTAGCGCGCGTACTGATTCTTCTTCTTATCCGCATGCCGCTCCAACCCCAACTGGATGAGCCGGTCGATCAACTCGGAATACGCCAATCCCGACGCCGCCCACAGTTTGGGATACATGCTGATTGAGGTGAAGCCGGGCATGGTGTTGATCTCGTTGAGATAAATCTTTCGCGTCTTTGCATCCATCAGAAAATCCACCCGGGCCAGGCCGGAGCAGTCCACGGCTTTGAAGGCCCGCACAGCCAGCGTCTGCACTTTCTTGGTTTCCGCCTTTGTAAGCTTCGCCGGAATGATGAGCTCGGAGCCTTCGTCTAGATATTTTGCGTTGTAATCGTAGAACTCTTTCACCGGAACAATTTCGCCGGGGACGGACGCGATAGCATCGTCATTGCCGAGAACGGAACATTCAATCTCGCGGGCCTTATGCTTAATGTCGCTACCGCCCACGCCTTGCTCAATTACGATCTTGCGGTCAAACTTCGCAGCTTCTTCTATAGCCGGGCCGAGTTCTTTGCGGTCATGCGCTTTGCTGATACCCACCGACGACCCCAGGTTCGCCGGCTTCACAAAGACGGGATACTTCAACTTGCTCTCGACCAGCTTCGAAACTTTCTTCGGCTCCTTTTCCCATGCACCGCGCAAAATCGTCACATGCTTCACGATGGGAATTCCCGCGGCGATAAACAAAGATTTCATGATGTCTTTATCCATGCCGGCAGCGGAGCCGAGCACGCCCGCGCCCACGTAGGCAATGTCAGCGAGTTCAAGCAGCCCCTGAATGGTTCCGTCTTCGCCGAATGTCCCGTGCAGCACGGGGAAAATGACGTCGACGTTAATGGCGCGGTCAGCCGCGCGGCGAGTCAGCGCCTGATCCGTCTGAAAAGGCACGAGTCCACTCTGCCGATGAACCGGTTCGGGAGGGACGACAACGGATTCTCCCCGCGCGAGCACAGCAGCGCCGGGAGTGGATTCAGGATCGCCCGCGCGGAGCGCAGGGAGTGTAGAGCGGACACTCCTGTCCGCTGCCTTTCCCTGAAGCAACTTCTCAGCATGCTCCGCAGTAAGCCATCGCCCTTCCTTAGTGATGCCGATGGGCACGACCTCATATTTTTTCTTATCGATAGCATTGAGAACAGACGCAGCCGACAGCAGAGACACTTCGTGCTCTCCACTGCGCCCGCCAAAGAGGATGCCGACCCGAAGCTTCTTCATGACTCTTCAGTGTGAAGGCGGGAGGAGTTAGCCGTCAATCGCAGTCTTGGTTCCGAAAGGATTACGCACGGGCGAATGCGAGCAGAGAACTCATGTCGCCTTGGTCGGCGGTTCGGAGCGCTTCCAGATATTTAGCTCGTGCTTCTCCCGGTCGGATGAGACTTGTTGAACCCCACGTGAATGCTGGGCGGCCAAGTTTCATGACCAACACATCTCCGATAAGGCGGCCGTGCCGTCCGTTGCCGTTCGGGAAAGGATGGATGAATACGAGGCGGTGATGAAAGCGAACGGCGATTTCGTCGGGCGGATACGTCTGGTGCTCGATCCAGTAACGTGCGTCGCCGAATAAAGTTGCGAGGTTTTCTCTGATTTCATGAAATGGGATGCCGAGATTTTTTTCGGTTCTGCGATATTGGCCAGACCATTTCCAGGTTTGGTCGAACATCTTGCGATGGAGTTTGCGGACGTACTCGTCAGTGAGAACACCCGTCACGCTCGTGCGATCTTTGAAAGCCCATGCTCTTGCGCGAATTATGTTCCGTCTCTCCCACGCGTTTAGTTCTTCCTTGGTTGCGAGGCTGGGAATCAGGTCCGCAAGTTCTTCGGGCGCGAGCGGAGTATTGCCGCTGCCTTGTGGTGTCATCTGTTTGTGCTGGCGTTGAGGATGCGTTGCGTTTCTTCCTCGATCATCTCCTCCACTCCGCCGACGGCTTGATCTTCGAGCGCCATACTGTGTTCGACAGCGCGAACGTTTTCCGAGGCCTCAGCGCGCGCGCGTGACTCGACAAGTTCGTGGACGCTGCCGCCTTTTGTCTTGGGGACGAAGGCGTAGACCAGTTCGCAACCGAGCGCTTCTGCGGATTCGCGAAGGCTGCCTAGCGTGATTCGATATTCCGTTTCCGATTTTTCAAACGACGCCACCTGCGATGGAACTTTGCCGAGCCTCTGCGCCAGTTCGCGCATGGTGATGCCGGTGGCTTCGCGTATAGCGCGTATCCATCCTCTTTGTGGTCGTGGGGAATCCTTGGCCGCGAGGAATGGCTTCAGGGCGCGGTCGAGCTGGGCTAGGCGGAGGGTGCGGAATGCGGGATTCATAATTCTATTATACATGAATATTTGTTATAATAATTTCAATTATAGATAAATATTCGGAGAAGAGCTAGTACGAAGCAGTGCTCCACAAGAACCATGTTTCGCCCGACGAGGGATCTCTACTGCCACGAGCGCCGAGACAGTAGGAACGAAAGCCGACGGTCTATGAAGTAGAGAAGGTAGAAATCCCCCCTTGCCGCTTCGAGCAATGCCGCTTGCGCACCAAAAGGCTGAAAAGGACGGGCACTCCATTTCCCATTACGTTACGATGGGCTGTGTCCGAACCAATTTGAAGTTGATTTGGTAACGGTAAAACATAATATTCGAAACCATCGCCAGCGCCCGGCGGATTCTTGGATCATCTTCGAGAGCGATGATGATCCCATGGACCGTCTGGTCTATCTCGGCGAGCATGTCTTGCACGAAGCTCATGTAACGTAGTGTTTGCCCTACGACGGCATCGCTGGCTCGGCCCTTTTTTAATTCCACGACCAACAGCCGCTTCTTATCTTTGCTAACAGCAAGGATGTCTAGCGGTCCTGTATCGGTTTGGTATTGCTGAGCCTTCTCGCCGTCTTCTTCATAGATGTCATATTCTTTAGCTAGTTCCGTCTGTGCCCAGTTTTTTACCAAAAAATCTTCGAGGTGTTCCTCGAGCGCAAAAGCTAGAGGATCTTCGACCGTTTCATCAGTCGAAATGAGCTTGGGGGCAGAAACGCCATCGATGAATCGTTCAATTTCTTCAGAGTAACGAGATACGTTACTGACGGCGCCGATCGACCCGGTGGAATTTCGCAAGGCTTCGCTCATGGCGGCACGGTCAATACTAACGTTCAGCCATTGAACGGGACGGCGGTGAAAAAGAACCTTGCCGGGTTCGTAGGTATGGTCACCGCTGACCTCGCCTACGCGATAGTGCCCAACTCCGTCTGGACAAAGTACGATGTCGCCCTTCCTGATCCCTTTTGAGACGGTCCACAAAGCTCCGCAGGCAAGACCAGCTCCGATTTTAGTTTTATCGGGGTGCTTCTGCAGATAAATAGGAATGAACGCCTTATTGAAGCCTTGCCACTCCTCCGGCAGCTTGTTCGTTAGGTCCTGGTCGACACCGTAGTCCGTGCCGATAAAGTTTCCGGCGAAACACTCAGTTGCGTAGATGCTTTTCTGTCCCAACATCACACGGTAGTAGCCTTTCACAGATTTCATATTGATCAAACCCTTCCGGTGAGAAGTTTTAGTGTCATACCGCTGAGTGGTGAATCATGGCCGTGCAAGCCCGGGCCCCGCTCTGAAAGAAGTCTTTCATCGCAGCGTTAAAACACTACGCCACCTAAAGGCGGCGGATTTTCGCCTACAGTATCTTCTTCCCAAACGCCGACAGCGCCAACTCCACCGCCAAATCCGCAGTCCGGTTGTGCTCATCAATCACGGGATTCACTTCCACAATTTCGAAGCTCAACATGCGGCCGTGGTCGGCGATGATTTCCATCGCGAGGTGTGCTTCGCGATAAGTCGCGCCGCCGCGCACAGGCGTGCCGACGCCGGGCGCGTCTTCGGGGTCGATCCAATCCATGTCGAGCGAGATGTGGTAGCCCGCGGTTCCGCGTCCGGCCATGCGCAGGGCTTCTTCCATGACAGTGCGCATGCCGCGCTCGTCGATGTCGCGCATGGTGAAGACGCCGATACCGGCGCGGCGGACGTTTTCTTTTTCAACGGCGTCGATGTCGCGCACGCCTACCAGTACGCAATTTTCCGCGCGCACCTTGGGCGAGAAGTCAAAAATATTCACCAGTTCCGTCGGCCCAATGCCGAGAATGGCCGCGAGCGGCATGCCGTGCACGTTGCCGCTGGGAGAAGTTTCCGGCGTGTTGATATCGGTGTGCGCGTCGATCCAGATGAGGCCGATGCGCTGATTTTGCCGCCGATAAAACTCGGCGACTCCGGCGACGGTGCCGGCGGCGACAGAATGATCTCCGCCGAGCGTGAGAGGAATCTTCCCGGCTTCCAGCGTCTTGACGATCAGTTCGGCATGCTTGGTGCACGTCGCGGTGATTTCTTTTAAATATTTGGCGCGAGCGTCGCCTTCTTTTTTCTGCTCGGCAATGGCGACCGAGACGTTGCCGCCGTCTTCCACTTCGTGGCCGAGAGCTTCGAGACGGGCTTCGAGTCCGGCGACACGGACGGCGGATGGTCCCATATCGACGCCGCGGCGCGACTGGCCGAGATCAAGGGGCACGCCGATGACGCGGATTTGCTTGGGAGAGATCGATGCTGTTGTCATAAGGAGTGAAGGTTTCAAGGTCTCAAAGTTTCAAGGTTTCAATGTCATTAAAATCGCGTACGCCGACTTTGAAACTCTGAAACCTTGAAACTCTGAAACCTTACCACTTATGGATAAAGCCGGTACAGCATCCGCGGGAAAGGGATGGTCTCTCTCACATGCTCCAGCCCGCAGATCCACGCCACCGCACGCTCAATTCCCATGCCGAAGCCGCCATGAGGCACGCTCCCAAATTTGCGCAGGTCTAGATACCACTTGAACGCCTCTTCCGGCAATCCGTGCTCGTGGATGCGCTGCACCAACAAATCGTGATCGGCCATGCGCTGCGAGCCGCCGACGATTTCTCCATAGCCCTCCGGCGCGAGCACGTCAACGCAGAGCGCGAGCTCGGCACGCTGCGGATCGGGCTCCATGTAAAACGCTTTCACCTTTGCCGGATAACGATGCACCATGACCGGCTTGTCATATTGTGCGGAAAGATAAGTTTCGTCCGGCGATCCGAGATCGCCGCCCCACTCGAACTTCGATTCGAGAGCGCCTTTCGCGTGCCCCCCCTGCAAAGCCTGCACGGCGTCGTCGTAGCTGACGCGAGGAAACGGCGGCACAATCTTCTCTAGCTTCGTAACGTCGCGCCCAATCACCTGTAGATCAGCGCGGCGTTTTTCCAGACAACGCTTCACAATAAAACTGATGAGGCCCTCGGCGAGGTCCATGATGTCATCGAGCTGCGCGTAAGCGACCTCCGGCTCGACCATCCAGAATTCTGTAAGATGGCGGCGCGTCTTTGATTTTTCCGCGCGAAACGTCGGACCGAACGAATACACCTTGCCCAGCGCCATCGCCGTCGCTTCGATGTAGAGCTGGCCGGACTGCGTGAGGAATGCTTCCTCGTCGAAGTAAGTGACGGGAAAAAGCGTGCTGGTGCCTTCGCACGCGGCAGGAGTAATGATCGGCGGATCGGTGAGCGTGAAGCCGTTTTCGTCGAAAAAGTCGCGAACGGCTTTGATGATCTCGGCGCGCACGCGCAGAATCGACGCCTGCCGCTGCGACCGCACCCACAGATGGCGATGCTCCATCAGAAAATCTGTGCCGTGCTCTTTGGGCGTGATTGGGTAAGGATCAGACTCAGGCACGCGCTGAACGACTTGCACATTGGCGACATCGAGTTCGTACCCGCCGTGCGCCCGCTTGTCGGCGCGCACTTTGCCTTCGACGATCACGCTCGATTCCTGGGTGAGAGTTTTAATTGCATCGAAAACTTCCTGCGGGACGGCATTCTTCGGCACAACTCCCTGGATCACGCCGGAGCCATCACGAAATTGCGGGAACAGCAGTTTGCCGCTCTCGCGCAGGTTATAAAGCCATCCGCGGATAGTAACGGACTGGCCGTCGTGCTTGCCGATTTCTGCAATGGTGGTAATGGGGGAGGACATAGGTTAGGGAATCTAAAATCTCTAAACGCCGAGTGCGCAGAGAAAACTAAGACTTAGCTTTTCTTCCCTCGGCGTTCTCAGCGTACTCGGCGTTTAATGCCTTTAAGCCGCTTCCAGCTTCTCAAAAGCCTCCTCGAAGTGGTTCAGCGGATTGACTTTGTCGTCGCTCTCCAACTCCAGCAGCAGCGGCGGCGTCTGCGGCGCCGAACGCAGGCACTCCATGGCTTCTTTCCAGTCGATGGTGCCGTGTCCCGGCCACAGGTGCGTATCCTTATCTTTCGCGTTGTCGTGAACGTGAGTAGAACGAATATGCGTCCGCAGAATCTCGAAGGCTTCGCGGATCGAGCCCATCATGTGCGCGTGCCCAAAATCGAAACAGACGCCAACGTCATCGAAGTGCGCATCGCGAATCATCTCGACCAATTTTTCGGGTGTCGAAAGTTCGTTGGGAGTATTTTCCAGCAGGACGCGCACACCCAGCGGCTTGGCAAAAGCCCGTAGATGTTCGATTGAAGTCATCGCCGCTTCGAATTTCTTGTCGTTGAACTCTTCATTGGTTATGCCGATGTGCTGAATAAGAAAGCGGAACGGAATCTGTTCGGCGATTTCCAGCGCGCGTTTGATCTCGTCCATGGCTTCCACTCGATGAGCGCGGTCGGTCGAGGCGATGTTTACTGGTGGAGAGCCGGCGCGTCCCCACTCGTAGTCGGCATAGAGCGGCGCATGCACGGAATGCAGCGGCACGCCGCTTCCGTGAAACCACTCGGCAATCTCTTTTACGTGCGCCTTGCGGTTCGCATAGTCGAAGTGCTGCCGCGCGGCAAAAATCTCGACCGCCTGCACGCCGCTGCGCAAAAGCCCGTCCAGAATGCCCGGATGCAGACGCTCCCTGACATATAAATAAGTTGATACCGCTCTCAACATGCGCGTTCCTTGTGCAAAATTGCTGATTGTTGATTTCTGGTTGTCGATTGAAACCCAAACTCGGCCCGGCTCTGATTTTCAATCAACCATCAAAAATCAGCAATCAACAATGGTGTCAGTAGCCTACAGGCTTTCCACTGCCCCTGCCATCGCTGGCGCCCAGCCGTTCGCCGGTCTTCGGGTCAATCTCAATGCACTCGGCGTCGCTCCAATAAGGGGCAAAGAACTCGCCGTAGTGCAGTCCGACTTCAACGTTGTATCCCATCTTGCTCAGCGCCGCGATTGTGTCCGGCGAAAACCATTTTTCCACACTCACAACGTCGGGCAGCCACTGATTGTGAAAGCGCGGTGCATTGACGGCTTCCTGAATGTTCATGCCGTAGTCGATCACGCCCATCAGAACGTTGGCGACCGTAGTAATAATTTTCGAGCTGCCGGGTGAGCCAAGTACGAGAAAAGCCTTTCCATCATGCACGACGATGGTCGGCGTCATCGATGACAGCGGACGCTTGCCCGGCCCGATGGAATTAGCCTCGCCCTGAATCAGCCCGTCAGAGTTAGGCACGCCGGGCGCGGAAGAAAAATCGTCCATCTCGTCGTTCAGCAAAAAGCCCAAGCCCTCGGCAGTCACGCGCGAGCCGAACCAGTCGTTGATGGTGGTGGTGACGGCAACCGCATTGCCTTCGGGATCGACGACTGAATAATGCGTAGTGTGAGGATGCTCCGCCTGCGTGGCAGGCCCGGGATGCGATGCGGCGTATTGTTCCAGCTCGCTGAAAATTGCGGGACGCTTCAATTCCTTGCTGGGTGAGGCATTGGCCGGATCAATCGATTCGCGCCAGGCGCCGGCATATTTCTTATCGATGAGCTGCGCTACGGGAATCTTAGAGTAATCGGGATCGCCCATAAATTCCGCGCGGTCGTAAAAAGCTCGGCGAAAGGCTTCGACAGTGTAGTGAATCGATTGCGCCGACCGGTCCTGCATCTTGGCAAGATCGTAGCCTTCAAGAATGTTGAGTGCCTCGATCAGCACTGCGCCTCCCGAAGAAGGCGGCGGCGCACTGATAACTTCATATCCGCGATAGGTGCTGCGTACCGGCTCGCGCTCCTTTACTTCATAGTGCGCAAGGTCGTCGGCGGTGATGAGGCCTCCGCCTTTTTGCATGGCCGCGGCCAGTTCGCGGGCCAGATCGCCGTGATAAAAATCGTCTGGCTTGGCGGCAATGCGCTCCAGCGTTCGTGCGAGATCGGGCTGGCGAAAAGTCTCTTCCGCCTTGTAGTAGTCGCCGTCGCGCTGAAAGATTCTCTTCGACTCCGGAAATTCCCCCAGATGGGAATCATGCTGCATGTCGCTGGCTTCTTCCCACGTGAGCGCGAAGCCTTCGCGCGCAAGTTTGATGGCTGGAGCGATTACCTGCTGCAAGGTCAACTTACCGTATTTCTGTTCGGCATAAACCATGCCGGCAACCGAGCCGGGGACCGCGATGGCTTTATATCCGTATTCGCTTACGCCGGGGATGACCTTCCCCTGCGCGTCGAGATACATGTTCCGTGTCGCTGCTGCCGGAGCCTTTTCGCGATAGTCGATGAAGTGCGCCTTGCCGTCGGCCATGCGGATCAACATGAATCCGCCGCCGCCAATGTTGCCCGCGGGCGAATGCACGACCGCAAGCGCAAAGCCGGTGGCAACAGCAGCGTCAACGGCGTTGCCGCCGGCCTGCATAATGTCGGCTCCAGCGCGAGAGGCAAGTTCGTTCACGCTTACAACGATGGCACGTTGCGCATGAACGGGGCGCGCGGATGCCGCGGAAAATTGCCCGCATGATAGGGCCAGCGCCAGAACCAACAGCCAGGTTTTGAGATTGCCTCGTGATCGCATGAAGGCTCAGATTGCGGTGGACACTTGAGGCTAGCCGAGCGTGGCAGCAGAGTCAAATCTGTTGTCTCAGGGGCAAAATTAATTGTGCCCCAAAGCCTATTCAACGAACGTTCCTGCCCTTGGGTGTCTTTTTGGCGGAAGACTTCTTCTTAGATTTTTTCTGCTTCTTTCCCTTCGGCGCCTTCGCCGCGACCATTTCATACGACTCCCGGATCATCTCTTTCAACTCCCTGTCATTAAGCGCGTCGAGTCGGTCCAGCATCACCCACTTGTACCGCCCAACGTAGGGCGCGGGATGGATATCCTCGCGTTCGATTAGCTCGGCGAAGGTTTCCGGATTGCACTTGAAGCACACGCGCGGATCATTCAGGCTGACGATGGAGAAAATCTTTCCCGCGATCTTGAAGCAGAGGTCGTCGCCCCATTGCAGATTCTCGGTCGCATTGGGGAGTGAAAGGCAGTATTCGCGAATGGAGTCGACGTTCATGTTTCTAATCTACCGCCAGGCGCGCCGCGAACGCCGGAAAATTGAATCACGCAACAACGTTGTGCATTGTTTTTCTCGGCGTTCTTGGCGCTCTCGGCGTTAAATGGTTTTCAGTTCTTTGACAACTGTGACTTTGCTGTAGGCCACGCGAAAGCCCAGGCGTTCGGCGTTGCGTTGTGAAGTTGTGCCGCCGCGAGTGACGATGACCGCATACTCGCACCCGGCTTGAGCGCATACAAGATGCACGAAGCGGCGTTCAACAATTTTAGACAAAACAAAACCATGAGCTAAGGGACAAAGAGCAGCCCGGAGGTTGAACATGACTGAAAGCTGACGGCTGATAGCTGCTCTTCTCACACCTGCTGCCGCGCCTCTCCCAGCGAAACGCTCACATCCATTTTTCTCTTGCCGCGATAGATGGTGATCTTCACCGTGTCGCCGGCGCGATGGTTGTTCATCATCTGCGCCAGATCATCCTGATCCTGAATCTTCTGGCCATCGATCGCGACAATCAAATCCCCGCCCAGCATGATGGGAACGTTACCCAGATATGCCCGCTCCGTCCCGCCGCGCAGTCCAGCCGATTCCGCCGAACTCCCCGGAGTCACTTCAATAATCAGCAACCCGTAATCAGCCGGCAGCCCAATCTCATCCGCCAGCTCCGGAGTGATCGGAATCGTTCGGACACCCAGCGCCGGCCGCCGCACCCGCCCCAGGGTCATCAGATCGTTCAACACGGCTTTCGCCGTATTAATCGGAATCGCAAAGCCGATGCCCGCATTCTGCCCCACACTCGACAGAATCATCGTGTTGATCCCGATCACTTCCCCATGCCAGTTCATCAGCGGCCCACCAGAATTCCCCGGATTGATGGCCGCATCCGTCTGGATCGCCTCATCAATCGTCGCCCCATTCGGCTCGCGCACCGGACGAATCGAACTAACAATCCCCCGTGTCATCGTCCCCGCAAGGCCAAACGGATTGCCAATGGCATAAACCTTCTGCCCCACTTGCAGACCATGCGAATCGCCCAGCACCGCCGGCACCAGATCCGGCGACTTAATCTGAATCACCGCAAGATCGTGCGCCGGGTCAGTCCCCACAACCGTCGCCTTGAATTTCTTCCGGTTGTGCAAAGTGACTTCCACCTGCCGCGCCTCGGCAATCACGTGATAGTTGGTAAGAATGTGCCCATCCTTATCAATCACAAATCCCGACCCTTGTCCCTCCTGCGGCACCGCCCCATAAAAGAAATCAAACGTCAGCGTGCGCGAAGTAACGTTCACCACCGACGGAATATTCTTGCGGTAAACAGAAATATTGTTCTGCTCTTCGCTGTCGAGCCCTTCCCCGCCCGCCGCCTCGGTGATCTCCACTTTGGCCGGATGCGACAACCAATTGGAAGGATGAAACGCCGCCTGGCTATTGCCCCGCCAGGTGGTGAAATAAAAGAAGCCCGCGGCGATGGCCAGCGCCAAAATGATCGGCCGTGCAAGTCTCATAATGTCAAATCTTCGGACCCAGGAATTCCGATACCGAGCCCCCACTTCAATTCTACGTTCCATTCTAAATAATGTTCCACTGCCGCCGGTCACCCCGCCCCCGCAAGTCTGTCATCCTGAAGCCCGCGCTTTTGCGGGCTGAAGGACCTTACGTCGGACTGCACCACCACTGCCTCAGACGGGATTGGTACCACGAGCATGCGACCTCGTGTGTTTTCGGTCACGCCAACTGTTCCACGCTCCACACGATCAAATCAACCCTCATTCCCAATTCAGGAAAATTCTTGTCAAGCCCCCAAACCCGCCCTCCGCACCGCAACTCAGATCCCGCACGAAATATAAATTCACAAAAATGTCCAGATCGCCCCACCCAAATTGCTATACTGAACATAGAGAGCAAAAACAACGCGGCCCGATTAGGGTCGCGTTTTCATTTGTCCACGTAGTGGCGGACGCCTTCGTCCGCCGCCTTTGATTTTGATTTGATTTTGACCTAAAAAGCAGCCCCAAAACCAAAATGCCAAATCCCAGACGGACCTTCCGTCATCCCAAAGCCCGGGGTGAGTGGGCGGAGCTGCGCTTCATGACCCGCGCCGCCGAACTCCACCTCTACGTCTGCAAGCCCTGGGGAGAGTCCGCTCCCTACGACTTCGCCGTCGACCACCGCGGCCGCTTCCTCCGCGTCCAAGTCAAATGCACCATCTACTGTCGCGGCAACTCCTACAAATGCCACCTCGACACCAACGGAGTCCCCTACGACCCCCGCGACCTCGACTTCTTCGCCGCCTACGTCATCCCCTCCGACACCTGGTACCTCCTGCCAATCCGGCGCCACCAACCACCAACCCGACATCCTCCTAACTCCCCACAACCCCAACTCCAAATACTCCCGCTACCTCGAAGCGTGGCACTTGCTGATACGCCCGACCTCGAGACGCTGAGGTCAGAACCTGGAAGAGCGGCGCTTTAGAGCCGCGCCCCAGCGTTGGATAATTAAAACGGGCTTTAATCCCCGCGAAGCGGCGAAAGAATGCAGCCCACCCTATAAAAGGACACGTTTGTCATTCTGAGCAACAGGTATAAGATTCAAGGCAAAAATCATACTTTGACAATGGAGGAGACATCAGTGAAGTGGGTTACGGCTCAAGATTTAGAACGCTGGGCTTCCACGCTAACTTCGCAAAGTGATATTTCTCAACTTGTGTCTGACCTAATCCGAGCCTCGGCAGTGGACATCAGTTCAATAAGATTTCCTGCTGGCGATTCTTCCCAAATGCACGGCTGGGATGGTCATCTGAATTCATCAGGAGTGCCACCTTACGTTCCCGCGGGAGAATCTGGCTGGGAATTCGGAACAGGGATTGATGCGGAGAAAAAGGCCAATAAAGATTACGAAGGCCGCCTAAAGAAATCGGAACCCATTGACAAACGTAACGCCACATTTGTCTTCGTCACACCGAGACGATGGGAAGAAGCCGAGATATGGGCGAAAAACAAACTGCAAGAAGGGAAATGGAAAGACGTTAGAGCTTACGACGCGGTCACTTTGGAGGACTGGCTTTATATTTGCCACGCCGTTGCCGCACGTTTAGCTCGCGATCTCGGCATAATGCCAAAGGTTGGAGTGCATCCTGCGGATCAATTTTGGATTGAATATTCAAGGCAATTTAAACGAATTTTGATTCCCGAAGTTCTCCTTGTTGATCGGGCAGCGCAAGCGGAACAGATTCTCAACGACATGCGGTCGAATGCCTCTATTCACGTGTGGCAGGCCGATTCTACGGAGGAGGTCATTGCATTCGCGGTTGCTGCTATTCAAACAGCGAACCCCGATGTTCGACGCTTCATTGAAGATCGTACGCTCATTATCGATGGTGAGGATACGGCACGGCAAATGGAACATCTCAAACATATGATCCTTTTGCTCCGCCCGGACGCGGCACCTCTCGCCGGGAGGCTGAGCGAACACAACGTCGTAATTGTGCCTGTCGGCCGCGACAATCCAATCTCTGGAAGCGCCACACTCTTAGGACAGCAAACGACGTCAGGACTAACTTCGGCATTTCAAGGTATGGGCCTGAACGAAGAAGAGTCCCGGACATTAGCATTGAGTTGTGGACGAAGCGTCACAATCCTTGCTCGACAGTTTCCCAGTGCCATCGCTCGGCCTCCTCAATGGGCGGGCAAGATTGAACTCCTTCCGGCACTTTTAGCTGGAAGTTGGGACAGTAGCCTAGAACATGATCAGAAAGCAATCGCCGTCTTAGCCGGCATAAGTGATTACTTTCAATATCAAAAACAAATCTTGCCTTACCTCAGGAGCCAGGACTCTCCCCTGATAAAGGAAGGCGATGTGTGGCAAGTTCGCGCGCCAGTGGATGCATTTTCCAACTTGGCGCATTTATTTGGGCAAGAAGAATTCGAGAGGCTTCGTGTTGTTGCAACAACCGTGTTCAGTGAGGACGACCCCTTGTTGGACCTTCCAGAGGATCAAAGGCCATTATTTGAGATTCAAGGCAGAAGGTTCAAGCATTCACGTTGGCTGCGTGATGGTCTTGTCAAAACATTACGTCTCATTCATCTAAGACACGAAGCACTAGGGTTAACCAACACCGGAACACGCCCCGATCTTTTCATAGATAAATTGGTTTTAGATATTCCCGGCCTAGCGGTGGACTATCGGCGAATCGCCAGTTTGCATGACGAACTGCTAATTCTCATGGAGGCATCCCCACGCCCTTTGTTGTCGGCCCTCGAGCAAATGCTCGAGGGCGATGGTAGGGCCCTCGCTCCGATTTTCCAAGACCGCGACCCACTTTTTTCTCGCAGTCCCCACACTGGATTGTTGTGGGGGTTGGAAGCTTTGGCTTGGGATCCTCAATATTTAGCCGCAGCTAGTTTAGTGCTCGCCAAGCTTGATCGCATTGATCCGGGGGGGAAGCTAAATAATCGCCCGTTGAATAGCTTGCGCGAAATTTTCTTGCCGTGGCACCCGAGCACAAACGCAAATTTAGTTCAGCGCTTCTCAGCCCTGGATCAAATCATCGTGAAGGAACCGGAGGTGGGCTGGAAACTGCTGATTAAACTGCTTCCTGGAACGCATGAGGTTTCATTTCCAACAGCGAAGCCGCGCTACATGGAAGCCGGAGCGTCGGAGCGTGAAACATTGACATACGGAATTGCGGCAGAGGGACGCCACGGAATTGTCGAGCGCGCGATTTCCTTGGCCGGAGAGCAATCGGAGCGTTGGGTTCAACTCATCAAGCAAATGTCTCAATTCGAGCCAGCGCAGCGTATTCGTGCCATTGATCTTCTCGGTCGCTTTGGAACACAGACGGATAACGATACACGGAGCGTGCTTTGGACAGCCCTGAGAAGTTTCGTCGCCCACCATATGGCCTTCCCAACAGCTGATTGGACGATGAAGGCCGAAGACCTAAAACCGTTCCAGCGCCTTGTCGAGACGTTTGAACCTGCCGATCCTATCACCCGAGTGGTTTGGCTTTTTAATGACTGGAACCCCGCGATTCCACAAATCGCAGAGTATCCCTACGATTTACCTGATAAAACTCGTGTAAACACCATTCGGGATCTTCTTAAAATTGGTGGCCCAACTTTAATTCTTGAACTTGCCAGTGCGGCTACCCACCCGGAACTTGTGGGAATTGCAGCTGGGCAAATATTCAGCACAGTCGAGGAATATGCATCACTAGTGAATGTGGCTATGAGTGGAAATGATCGATTGGCCTTATTTGCGAGTGTGTTGAGCGCTGAAGCCGAGCGACAAAACGGCAGAGCATGGCAAGATCAAATTGCGCTATGGAGTCAAGAGCGCTCATGGTCAGATTTGCAGCTTGCCAATTTAGTCATCAACTGGCAAGACAATCGGGCAACCTGGGATTTCGTGGTGACGTTAGGAAATGAGGTGAACCGAATCTACTGGGAGCGTAAAAGACCGTGGGCGCCTCGAGGCCTTAGTGCTGAGGATGCAGAGATCGCCGCGAAAAACTATATCGACGTAGGTCGCGCAAGTGCCGCGATCAATGCGTTTGCTTTGAATGTCGACAATCTGTCGAGTGAAACTATCATGAAGATGTTGGACTCCGCGATCAGTGAGTTGAATGCTTCTGGCAATCAGGTTGGCTCCAATTTCATTTTCGAAATTGAACAAATCTTCAAAACCCTTGAACGGCGCGATGACGTGCCCATTGTTGAGATTGCTAAGCGCGAATACGCTTATTTACCGCTATTCGAATATGGTGACCAAAAATTGACGCTTCATAGGGTAATGTCGGAAGATCCTACGTTTTATGCGTCTTTAATACGAGATGCTTTTAAGCCTCATAACAAAGAAGCCCCAGAGCCAACAGAAGCGCAAAAGCACAGGGCCAGAGCCGCATACCAACTCCTGAGCGAATTTACAAACATACCTGGAGAACATGAAGGTCAGATCGATTCGAATGCTTTATCTGCGTGGGTTGATGCAGTACGCGCTATAGCCAAGGAAGATGACCGATCGGAGATTGCAGATCAGTTTATTGGACACGTGCTGGCTTATGCGGGCGCTGATTCAGATGGAGCGTGGCCGCACAGAGTGGTGCGCGATTTAATTGAAAGAATGTCATCAACTCATTTGGAGACGGGAATTGATACCGAGCGTTTCAATATGGCTGGGCGGCCTCACGCCCGCGCTTTTTATGGCGGGGGTGAGCGCGAACGCGACATTGCAGAACAGTTTCGCGAATGGTCGAAGAAGGCTCAAGCTTGGCCACGTACGAGTGACATGCTCGAAAGAATCGCAAAATCATGGGATCATTTTGGAGCAATCCAAGATCAACGTTCGAGACAGGATCGAATGCGCGACGAAGCTTAGGTACGTATGCATGACTCATGACTGATGAACCATAAACATAAAGTTTGGTGGGTATATTTCCCGCTTGCATTTTTCTGCATTCATCTGCTATAAACAATTCACCGAGAGAGAAGTGTGGCTAGCCGGGCATATTTTGCAACTCTCGTCGTTGTCCGGCATCTAAGTTTTCAGAGAGCGTGTCGCTCTCAATTTTCCCGGCCACGGGATTCGATTCGGAAGCACCTGGTTAGTCCAGAAGCATTCTGAAGGGTACCTTCAAAGCAAGGACCTCCAAACGCAGGATCTTTTCTCAATTTCAAGTCTTCCGCTTCGGCGTGCGTCGAATTTAAGCGCGTTATTTGATCAAAGCGGAAGGCGATACTGTTGCGCGCTGTAATGAGCGCCACCCAAAAGCATTGTTATTCCGAACAGGGCTGAAAGCCCGGTGAGGAATCTGCTGTTGGTTGGAAGCTCCCCAGTCCCGCGCCGCAAGTTTTCCCGATGTGGAAATCATCTGGAAATCCTGTGGGATGCATCGGTTGACAGGGTTTCGCGCCGCAACGTATGTTTGTAAGGTTTCGAGGACAGTCGGATTCGTTCCTGTGGGTTTGCCCAATAAGCAGCTCACAATAAATAGAATTCGCCTGGACTGAATGCGCACCGCTTAGGCGGACCGTGCTTCGGTCTTTGACAACTCGGTTGAACGTGCCAGTCGTGAGAGAACGGATTCGGGCATAAGCTCGAGACGATCTCACAAGATAGACC
>Ga0209006_10000646_pt1 | contig 32389 bp, 22 predicted proteins | sample JacPin_JW_Ref_O2_FD_188567 | JGI IMG/M metagenome (GOLD analysis project Ga0209006, IMG submission 188567) | Forest soil microbial communities from Algoma, Ontario, Canada - Jack Pine, Ontario site 1_JW_Ref_O2 (SPAdes) (version 2) | ecosystem: Environmental > Terrestrial > Soil > Boreal... | reverse complement strand
GTTCCTCGAGTCGAAGGCAGGGAAGAATGTCGATATCGAAGCCATAGGCCGCAAGGGGCGGGACTTTCTACGCCGGCGCTATCCTGCTGGCAAAGTGCAGACACGGAGTCTGGCGGAGCTCTCGGAATCAATCGACAAAGAGTCGGAAACCGCCGAACGCGTGGGCGAAATTCAGATTACTGGTGAGCACGTTGGCATCCTCAGCAAGGTAGAGTTCGCGCAGGCGCGAGCTCTCTCCGAGAACGTGATTGAGCGTTACCGGCGCGAACAGAGCGACGCAGTTTACATTGTGTTCAACGAATTCAAGTCGGTGATCGCACAGCGGCTTATCGTGCAACAGATTCTTCCCATCGAGCAGATCGGCGAGCCGGCGGTCCGGCTGGTCGAGGAGCCCACGGAAGAAGAAAAGAAGAGAGCCAAAGAGGCTGCGATCAGGGCGGGCGTGGGCTTGCGCGGTCCGGATCGCCATGTGGAAGAAGTCGCCTCCAAGTTTGGCACGTCGCAAGTGGACTACATTTACGAGCAGCCGCCGGAGGAATTGTTCCGTTCGCTCTTGCCGAAGTACGTGAGCATCCAGATCTTCCGCGCCTTGATGGAGTCGGTGGCCGCGGAGCACGCAGCCCGCATGACTGCAATGGATTCAGCCACAAACAATGCGACTGACATGATCGATTCGCTGACCCTGGTCATGAACCGGGCGCGTCAGGCGAAGATCACGAAAGAGATCATCGAGATCGTCAGCGGCGCAGCGGCGATGTAGAAAGTCCCGGTTGCGAGTACCGAGTACCGAGAAGAGCTGAAATTTATGCCTGAAAACATAGGACATGTCATTCAAATCGCGGGTCCAGCGGTGGACGTGCAGTTCCCCGAGGGCAAGCTGCCTCCGATCTATGAGGCCGTTAAAGTTGTGAGCACCGGGTTCACCGTGCCGAATCCGATCAGCGTGATTCTCGAAGTGCAACAGCACCTGGGCGAGGGACGCGTGCGCTGCATCGCCATGCAGCCCACCGACGGTATGGTGCGCGGCATGCAAGCCATTGATCTCGGAGGACCGATTTCTGTTCCGGTCGGCCGCGGCACCTTGGGTCGCGTCATGAACGTAGTCGGCGAACCGGTCGATCAACTTGGCCCGATCGAATATAAAGAGAGAATGCCGATTCACCGTCTCGCGCCGGCATTCGACGAACAGGCGACGAGCGCCGAGATGTTCGAAACCGGGGTGAAGGTCATCGACCTCATCCAACCGTTCTTGAAGGGGGGAAAGATCGGTCTGTTCGGCGGCGCGGGCGTGGGTAAGACCGTGGTCATCATGGAATTGATCAACAACGTTGCCAAGAATCACGGCGGCTTTTCTGTGTTCGCTGGGGTCGGCGAGCGTACGCGCGAAGGCAACGATCTCTGGCTGGAGATGACGGAGTCAGGCGTGATCAAGCCCGGCAGGCCGGACGAGTCGAAGGCTGCGCTGATCTACGGGCAGATGACCGAGCCTCCGGGAGCACGTCTGCGCGTGGCCCTGACAGGCTTGACCGTGGCGGAATATTTCCGCGATGCCGAGGGCGCCGACACGCTCCTCTTCATCGACAATATTTTCCGCTTCACGCAGGCGGGATCGGAAGTTTCGGCGTTGCTCGGCCGCATGCCCAGCGCCGTCGGCTACCAGCCCAACCTGGCCACGGAAATGGGTGAACTGCAGGAGCGCATCACTTCGACCAAGAAGGGCTCGGTCACCTCGGTACAGGCGATTTACGTGCCCGCCGATGACTTGACCGATCCTGCGCCAGCGACCACGTTCGCTCACCTGGACGCGACGACCGTGCTTTCGCGCGCCCTGACCGAAATTGGAATCTACCCGGCAGTCGATCCTCTGGCTTCGACCTCGCGCATTCTCGACCCGCGCATCGTCGGCCAGGAGCATTACGACGTGGCCCAGACTGTGAAGCGTACGCTGCAGACCTACAAAGATCTGCAGGACATCATCGCGATTCTTGGTATCGACGAACTGACGGAAGATCAGAAACTGACCGTGACGCGAGCCCGTAAGATTCAGCGCTTCCTGTCGCAACCGTTCCATGTGGCCGAACAATTCACCGGAGCGGCGGGACGTTACGTGAAGGTTGCCGACACGGTGAAGGGATTTAAGGCGATCGTGGAAGGCAAGTACGACGACATCCCCGAGCAAGCCTTCTACATGAAGGGCCCGATCGAGGAAGTGCTGGAAGCGGCAGAGAAGATGAAGGCGGCAGCGTAGGAACAAGCTGTCAGTTTTCAGCCATCAGCTTTTAGCTTGACCCGTGGACCAGGTCGGGACTGGATAGCGCCGATTGCTGATGGTTGACCGCTGAGACTTTTTCATGGCAGACACATTCAAACTCGAGATCGTCACGCCCGAGAAGAAGGTCGTGGATACGGTGGCCGAGGAGGTCCAGATTCCCGGAAAGAACGGATATCTTGGCGTTCTGCCGGGACACGCGCCGCTGATCACCGAGTTAGCGGTGGGCGAGATAAGTTATTGCGAGAATTCGAACGAGTTGTGGCTGGCCGTCGCGTGGGGATTCGCCGAAGTACTGCCCGACAAGGTGACGATTCTCGCGGAGACGGCGGAGCGTCCGTCGGAAATTGACGTAGAGCGCTCCCGCAAAGCCAAAGAACGTGCGGAGCAACGGTTAGAGAGCGGCGATACCACAGTCGACGTCGAACGCGCACTCGACGCTCTGCACCGTGCCGAAACTCGGCTGGATGTCGCGGCCAAGGGCAAGTAGGTAGTCCGGTTTCAGACTCTATCCTTCCAGTCTGCCTCCCCTGGCACCTCGCAGTTTTCTCCTTATACAATTGGGCCGCTTCTTCATCCGAGGAGACGTACCGTGAAACTCCACTTTTTTGTTTTGATCCTCATTCTTTGTAGCGCCGCGCTTTGTAGCGCCGCGGCTGCGCAGCAAGCCAAGCCGGCGCAGCCACAAACCCCGCAACGGCCGCCTTGGCTCGACACTCCCGAAGTGCATTCCGACGACAGCGTGACCTTCCGCTTCCTCGCGCCCAACGCGCAAGAGGTGAAACTGGCGAGGGAAGGCTCCGAGCAGGTCGCCATGCAGAAAGATGATAAGGGCGTCTGGACCGTCAACACCGCGCCGTTATCTCCCGATTACTACGGATATTCCATCATCGTCGACGGCGTGCGCCAGATTGATCCCTTCAACCACCTGCTGAAACCGAACTTGCTGTCTACCGAAACTATGGTGCATGTTCAGGGACCGCCGTCTCTACCGTGGGAAGCGAATGACGTTCCGCATGGGGAAACTCATCATCATTTTTATAAATCGGCAGTGGCCGGAGACGACCGGGATTTCTACGTATATACCCCGCCGGGCTATGACCCTGGCTCAAAGACGACGTACCCCGTGCTTTACCTGTTGCATGGCTACAGCGACGACGCGAGCGGATGGACGGCTGTGGGCCGCGCGAATGTAATCCTCGACAACCTGATTGCGCAGGGCAGGGCAAAACCCATGATCGTCGTGATGCCGCTCGGCTACGGCACCATGGAAATGATCACCCTGGGATGGGGAGCCTGGAGCCATACTGACGTGAGGGACAAGAATTTCGCAAACTTCCGCGCGGCTTTGCTTACAGAAGTCATGCCGAAAGTGGAGAGCGAATATCGCGTGAACAGCGAGCGCAATTCGCGAGCGATTGCGGGGCTTTCGATGGGCGGATCAGAATCACTGCTGACTGGTCTGAACAATCTCGACAAGTTTGGCTGGATTGGCGCATTCAGTTCGGGTGGCATTCCTGACGAGTTCGAAAAAGACTTTCCAACCCTCGATGCGAAGGCGAACCAGCAGATTCGTCTGTTGTGGATCGCGTGCGGCACCGAAGACGGGCTCATCAGCGTGAACCGAAAACTGCGGGAATGGCTGAAGACGACAGGCGTCGAGCACATGGACATCGAAACACCGGGCATGCACACCTGGATGGTCTGGCGTCGGAATCTGTCGGAGTTCGCGCCATTGTTGTTTCGCGAGAGACGGCATTGAATTGCTTTCGGAAAATATGCCGGGTTACGGCACGTTGACGTGGTCCCGGTTCTCCGAAGGAATATAGTTCACCGCTGCCGTGCGTTCGAGCTTGTCCCAAGCAAACCTGCGTCCTTCGAGCGCGCGCTTCAAAGTCTTGAAGAGCACGACCGAAAACAATTGCCGGTAAGCGAAGCGCTGCAGCCAGACCTGACTGAGCAGCCAGGCATCTTCTTTGTCCTCGGGGCAGCGGCGTTCGAGGGCGAACGCGATCGCCGACGCGATGAAATCGATCACCAGGAATGCAAAGAAAAAGAGCACTAATTTGTGGAAGCTGGCGGGATCGGTCGAGTCCGGATGGAAATGTTTCTGCACGAAATACCAAACAGTGCCCACCGCGAACATAATGTCAATCAGCGGCGACACCAGCGGCAGCAGAATCTGGAAGATCACAATGTTCGGTAGAGCCACCCATCCCAGCGCTCCCTTGCGAGCAAACACTCCGCGGTGTTTGTAAACCGCTTGCAGGACGCCGAACGACCACCGGAAACGCTGACGCATCAACGCATTTGCGTTGGTCGGGGCCTCGGTGTAGGCGAGGGCCATATCTTCGTACTCGACGCGATATCCCCGCCGCAATAAGGCCATGGTGAGATCGGCATCTTCGGCCACGGTATCGATGTGATATCCCCCGGCCTCGCGTACAGCCGAAATGCGCCATGCGCCGATGGCCCCGGGTACGACGCTGACGGCGCCAAGAACATCAAGCGCGCGCCGTTCGAAGTTCTGGCTCGTGATGTATTCGAGAGCTTGCCAGCGTGTCCAGAGATTGACGCGGTTGCCAACCTTGGCATTGCCTGCGATCGCGCCGACCTTGGGATTGATGAAGTGTGGTACCAGGCGGGCAATCGCATCCGGAGCGATGATGGTGTCAGCGTCGATGCCGACGAACAGTTCCGCATCGCCAATGTGCTCGATACCGTAGTTGAGGGCCTCAGCCTTGCCGGAGTTCGGCTTTCCGAGGATCAGAACTTCTCCCGCAGCAGACTCGGCGGCAAAGGCCTTGCGCGCGACTTCAAGCGTCCGGTCCTTGGAACCATCGTCAATCACAATCACGCGCAGATTCGGATAATTCGAATTGAGGGCAGCCCGCACCGTCCGTTCAATAACTTTTTCTTCGTTGTACGCCGGAATCAGCACCGCTACTTTCGGCTTGTAAGAGGCGATTTCCGCAGGTTTGCCGAAAATTTTCTCGTGCACGCGGTCGTAGACCGCCGCCGTGCCAATAAAGATCAGGCGCCCTGTCATCAACAGGTCCCCTACCAGAAAGATCCATGTAATGAAGATAATGACTGCGTCGAATAGCCAGAAACCCAGCCGGTCCAGGCGAGCGGCCCAAAGTTCGCCCGCGGGCAATGGCGCCATCACGTCCGCCCGGGTTTTGCCGAGCAGTTCGTATACGGGCGCAATCTCATATCCCCGCGCTCGAATTCCGTCGATGATCATGGGCAGAGCCCGCACCGTCTCGCTGCGATTTCCTCCGCCATCGTGCAGCAGCACGATATTGCCGCAGCGCAGATTCTCTTGGCGGCAGGGCGGTAACCGGGACAACACGATGGAGGTGATTTCTTCGGCAGAATGAGCACCGGTCCAGTCGTTGGGATCGATCCGGTTGCCGACGGTGATGTATCCCATTTCCTGCGGAATCTCGAGCGGCCGTACCTGGTCGGCCGTGTCCGGTTCCTCATCAATCGCATAAGGCGGCCGCATCAGCGTGGCGCGGATACCCACCAGGCTGGCAAAAAGCCGCTCCGTGAGATTTAACTCCACCTTCATATACGCGGTGGAAATGTTGCTGACGTCGGGATGCGTGAAGGTGTGGTTCCCGATGGTGCTGCCTTCGCGGTAAATGCGTTTCGCGATGCTGGAAAACTTATCGGTCTGGATGCCGATCAGGAAAAAAGTAGCCGTTGCATGCTTTTGTTTAAGCACGTCGAGAATCTTCGGAGTCCAATCCGGGTCGGGGCCATCGTCAAAGGTCAACGCGACCTTATCCGGGCTGTAGCCGTAACGTCCAACCCGGTAAGGCTCGGGAAGGCTCTGGAATACCTCGTCGGTGATGAGGTGGCTATCTGCGTCGATCGTGAGATCGCGAAGTCCATGAGCGGGCTTGCTCTCGATGCGCAGGATCTCGCCTTGGCCTTCCATGTCCACGTCGGCGCCCGGCGGCACATCCTTCAGTTTATCGGCCGCCACTGGATCGCCCGGCACATCCCACACTCTCCACAGCGAGCGGTCTTCGCTCCCGAGCCGCCAGAGGGCGAACGTCTTGATGCCAAGTGTCTGCGCGGAGCGCATGTGATTGAGGGCGGTTACTGCATCGAGAAACCAGATGTCGTGTCTGAGACTCTTCTCATCGAGGTAGCTGAAGTGAGGGTTCATCGCGTCATCGTCGAAGTTGACGTCTTCGTCGGAATCGCGTGCGGCCAGCCACGCTTCCTGAACGCTCACGCTGGTGTCATGGACCTCCGGCGGCAGCTTCGCATTTTTGGGCTTGAGCACCCAGTCATAGCCATAGTTGGCGATTGCGCAAATGATTTTTTCCTGCGGGATTACAGTTTTCGCAAAATTCAGGTTTTGAACGAACCAGTCCTGCGAAGCAACTGGACCCGACGTAGAACCGGGGAAATGCTCGTCGTAGTTCATCAGCACGACCCCGTCGGCGCTCGCCGCAACCGCCGGATAATCAAATTCACCGTTGTGGGATGGCACCGCCACGTAAAGTTTCATCCCGCGTTCGTGCAAATCGCTAGACAGCTCTTTCAACAGAGCGACGTAGCCGGGTTGGCCGCTGGCAGGAAACGACTCGAAGTCGACCATCAATCCCCGGTACCGGCCCGAGGAAAGAAACTGCGCCACTTGGCGGCGGAAGAGTGCCCTGGCAACCGGATCGTTCAAGAACCCGACAATATCGCCCACCCAGTCACGGCCATCAAAATTGTTCACCATGGGGAAGACTTCCATGGCAGGGTCTTCCGTTTTCAGAAAAGGCATCACCCGGCTGTCGACGGGAAGGACTGAGCCACCTTGCACTACATCAAAGAAATTACTGGTTTGCTCGTCGATGCTCTGGAGCTTGCCATCCCCTGTGAGAACATGCAGCCAGTCGGGATAAAGCATGTCGATCTGGTGGGCGTAGGACCGCAGCGACGAGAAACTGGCCGCGTCCCAAGGCACATAAAATGCCGCTCGAATCCCTTCTTCCTGATTCAGTTTGACCTGCGAAGCCGCCAGCTTGGATTTTCGGTGGGAGCGTGCAGCCAGTTTCTTTTGGCGATCGCGTGCTTTATCTTTTTCGCTCTCCTTCAAGGCCTTGAAGGCACGCTTCTGAGGTGAGAACAGGAGCTCCGGCAGGGGTTCATCGCGCAGAGCCGTATAGACGAAGAAGATGATCAATGCGGAAACGAAAACCGCTGTAACGTCAACCAAGCGCCGCAGGCGTTTCCACCGGGCACGTCGCGGATCATAAAAAACTGGCTCAGCCATGGGGGACGATGTTCATCGTATGCCGCCGAGGGCACACGGTCAATTCTAGACGAGACAGGGTGAGGTTTGTAACGCTCAGCCATAAGATGCCATCTCCGGCCTCCGGGATTGCTGCAAACGCGCTATCATTCGCAACGTGCGGGAACTGGTGCGGAACAAAGCGCGGTTCTTTCTTGGGGCGGGCTTGGCGGCGCTGGGTTTGCGCCTGTTGTTGGTCGTGTATTTTCCGGCGATCGTCGACGATTCCCGCTTCTACGCCGACATTGCGCAGAACTGGCTGCGCCACGGCGTTTACGGCATCACCAACTCGGGCGTGATCACTCCCACTCTCTCCCGCCTGCCTGGGTACCCTGCGTTTCTGGCGGTGATCTTCGCTCTGTTCGGCGTCGGCAACTTTCGAGCTGTCCTGTTGGTGCAGGTTACATTCGATCTGGCGACCTGCTTCCTCATTGCCGATCTGGCCCGGCGGCTCTTCGGTGATCGAGCCGCAAAGGCGGCATTCCTTCTGGCCGGGCTCTGCCCGTTTCTTGCCAACTACGCCGCTGCGGCTCTAACGGAGACGCTGGAGATTTTCTTCACCACGCTGGCGTTCGACCTGGCGTTCCGCGGATTGCGCATAGGGGAGATGGGAACGTTGGAGCCTCCTCAGGCTCCAAGCTACATTGTTTGGCTTGTCTGCGGACTCTCCGTTGGCGGGTCCATCCTGCTGCGTCCCGACGGAGGAATATTGCTGGCCGCTATTGGTGGATATTTGTTATGGCTCCTGGCGCGGACTTTGCACGCTGGACACCGCGGTGTTATTAGTCCGCGAACCATTTTCTTGGCCGGGCTTCTCGTCGCCGCCGGAGCCGCCGCGCCCCTGGTTCCATGGACACTGCGAAATCTGCACACGCTGCATCGCTTCGAGCCGCTGGCTCCCCGATACGCCACCGACTCCGACGAAATGGTCCTGAACGGCTTTAATCGCTGGGTCAAGACCTGGATCGCAGAGTATGTCTCTGTGCAGGAGATTTACTGGGCCGTTCCCGGGGCGGAGATTGATATCACGAAGTTGCCGCAGCGAGCCCTCGATTCGCAGCAGCAGCGGGAGCGAACCATCGAACTAATTTCCGATTACAACCGCGATCACGATATGATGCCGGAACTCGACTCCCGCTTCGCAGCTTTGGCGGCAGAACGAATTCACTCTGCGCCGCTCCGCTACTACGTTTGGCTTCCGGCTTTGCGCATCGCGGATATGTGGCTGCGTCCTCGAACCGAACTGTTTCCCTCGGACCCGCGCTGGTGGGAGTTCAATGACGACCGCCGATGGCTCACAGTCAGCCTCGGGTTTGGCCTGATAAACCTGGCGTACGCTGTAACGGCATTCGCCGGATGGCTGCGCGGTCGCGAATTTTTCGGCATGGGACTATTTGTTTTATTTCTGCTTCTGCGTTCCGTATTTTTGGGAAGCCTGGAAAATCCCGAGCCCCGCTATACGCTGGAATGCTATCCCGTTCTGATCGTTCTTGCTTCTGCCTGCTTTCACCGCCGTTCATAACGTGCCAATGTGATTGTTCAGGTGCGCGTTCTGGCGTATTCAAACGTTTCACGCGAGACACAACATTACAACTTTTCGCTTGAATGTTGGGGTGGTGGCGATGCACAATGTCGCGTCATCGGGTCTCCCAGGGTCTCACTGCTAGCCTCTCGTTCCTGGGCAGAACAATACAAGTTGGAACAGTTTTCGAACTGGAGCTGTTATCGCATTCAGCCATAGGGTAGGACTGCATTCACTTTGAAGAATTTCCGCGGAGGCTCGTATGAATTCTAGGGCGGCTCAGAACCACCGTTTTTTTCCTGCAGTTTCACGCCTTGCCTGCCTGTTCACTCTCTTGGGCTGTTTCGCCTTTGCGCAGACCAGCAATACGTCGCTGAGTGGAACCGTCAAAGATCAGCAAGGTAGCGTGATTCCCAACGCAACCATCGTTCTCACGAATGTCGCCACTGCGACCGTCCGTACTCAGAAAACTAGCCAGGAGGGTCACTATTCATTCGATCTTCTCCCCCCCGGGGACTACAAGCTGGAGGTGCAGGCCGCCACTTTCCGCAGGCAGATGTTACAAGATATTCACGTGTTAGTTGCGAACGCGAATTCGCTCGACGTCCACCTGGAAGTAGGCACGCTGGCCGAGACTGTCGAAGTGAGTGCACAATCCAGCCAAGTGATGGTCGATACCCAGGACGCCAGTCTGGGCAACAATTTTATTTCCCAGCAGATTACGCAGCTTCCACTGGAAGCCCGCAATGTGCTTTCGTTGCTGACCTTGCAGCCGGGCGTTACCAAAGATGGTTACGTCGCGGGCAGCCGCGCCGACCAGTCGAACGTCACGCTGGATGGCGTAGACATCAACGAAGCCTACAGTAACGCGATTGGTCCCGCGCAGACCGACATTACGGTACCGAATGCCGAGAAGGGACCGGTCCTCCGGCTGAATTCTGAAGCCATCGAAGAGTTCCGGGTCGCTACCCTCAACTCGGGGGCCGGCGGCGGAAGGTCGTCCGGTGCCCAGATCGCATTGGTCACGAAGTCGGGCGCGAACCAGTGGCATGGTGCAGCCTTCGAATCCAACCGCAATACGATTTTCACTGCCAATGACTGGTTCAACAACCACACCGGCGTCGCGCGCCCCACCTTGATCCGCAATACTTTTGGCGGCGCGGTGGGTGGGCCGGTCATCAAGAACAAGGTCTTCTTTTTCTACAGCTATGAAGGGCGCACCGATGCCAGTCAAACCCCAGTGCTGGCGGGGAACCAAACACCGGTCCCCTTGGCAAGCATGGGTCTGGGCCTTCTCAACTTCCACCTTTGCTCGGGCAGCAAGGGTAATTATGACTGCAGCAACCCCGGTGCTATGGTGACTCTTGGGGCAAAGGATTTTGCTAAGATTTTTCCCGACATTCAAGGTTTGAACCAGGCCGGCGTGGCGACATTGGCGGGCGCCGCCGCAAAGTATTCCGCCAACGATACCAGCATCGGTGACGGCATGAACACGGAGGGATATCGATTTAACGCCAGCACGCCAGTTCGTTTGCATTCGCACTCGGCCAGAATGGATTTCAATCTCACCAGTCACCAGACCTTGTTTGCTCGCGCCAATGTGATCTACGACAAATGGGGTGGTGTTCCGGCGTATCAGGACACGCCAGCTCCCGACGAATGGGACCACCCCTGGGGCTTTGCCATCGGTCATACCTGGACCATTCACAACAATCTGATCAATAAACTCACGTATGGCTACACCCGCCAGTCGTTCACCAAAGGTGGCGATCTATTCCACAACGACATCGACTTCCGCTTCGTTTACATCCCGACGAATGAGCAGTTTTCCCTGTCGCGCGTGACGCCGGTGAACAACTTTGTGGATGATTTGAGCTGGGTCAAGGGCGCTCACACCATTCAGTTCGGTGCGAACGTGACGAAGAGCAACAACATACGAACGAGTTATTCCAATGCCTACGACCAGGCGATCACGAATCCCTCGTACTACCTCACCAACCTGCTGCGAGCGCCGTTGAGCAATTACGTGTTGGCCACAGATGGGATTCCGATGTTTGGCGGCGATGGATCGAGCGCCGAGAATGCCATGACGGCGCTGATTGGCCGGTTTACACAGTACACGGCGGACTATACATACGCCCACAACCTGCAATTGACGCCTTCGGGAACGCCGACGGTTCGCAACTTCGCCGGCCAGGACTACGAGGGCTACGTCCAGGACACCTGGAAAGCGAAACGGAACCTGACCATCACGATGGGGCTTCGTTATGGTCTGGCGCGTCCGATTTATGAAGTCACCGGGTTCGAGACAAAACCAGACGTTCCGTTGGGCACGTACCTTAACCTACGGGCGCAAAATGCGAAGCAGGGAGTCGACTACACCAATCTGATCAATGTCAACCTTTCTGGACCAGCCAACCACGCCGGACCAATGTACAACTGGGACAAAACGGACTTCCAACCACGCGTTGGGGCATCCTGGTCGCCTCACTTCACTACAGGCATTCTGTCGCGGGTCTTCGGCAAAGAAAGCCAGTCCGTTCTTCGCGGTGGCTTCGGGATCAACGGGGACTACTTCGGCCAGGCGCTGGCAACCTTCTTTGACGTACGGAACACGCTGGGCTTTGGATCGTCGTTCACGACCGGTCCGAATACCTACGACGTCGGTTGTTCGCCCTACCAGGATCCGGGCTCAGCCTATTTTGGAGCGGGCGGGACTTGTAAAGCGGGAGTTAACCTCGGCCCACTCTTCACTAGTACCGATCAAGCAATCCGGGGCGTACTGCCGGCCCCTCCGGTCGTGCAATCCATTGCGTTTCCCCAGCAGCAGCCGCCGGACAACTCACTCAGAATCGAGTCCTCGCTGGACCAGAACCTCACGACGCCCAAGAGCTATTCCTGGAGCGCTACGTTTGAACGACAGTTGCCCAAGAATACGATGCTCCAGGTCAACTATATCGGGCGTGAGGGACGTCATCTGCTGGCGCAGCGGGACATCATGCAGCCGATCGATTTAGTGGATCCCAAATCCAAAATGGATTGGTATACCGCCGGGACTATTCTGGCGAAACAGAGGGCTCAAGGGGTTGCAACCGCTTCCGTCGCCCCTATCCCGTACTTCGAGAACCTGTTCCCCGGGGCAGCGGGCAACCTGGGATACACTTTGCCCAATTCAACTCAGGCCATCTACCAGTTGATCAACGACGTCGGCGGCGACTATACAACTACGCAGTCGATCATTGACGGCATCTCTACCGTCGGCCCCAATGCCTTCTACCAGCCCCAGTATGGCGCTTTGAGTGCTTGGGGCAGCATCGGGAACTCGAACTTCCATGCGCTCGCCGCGTCGTACAAGATTCGCACCAGTAGTTTGACGGCGGATTTCAATTACACCTGGTCACACTCGCTGGACGACTCTTCGGGTCTGCAGACTGGCGGCGGATACAACGGGGAGTCTTTCATTCTCAACCCGTTCCGACAACGTGATATGTACTCCAACTCCGACTTTGATACGCGTCATCAGATTAATGCCAATACGGTCTGGCAGTTGCCTTTTGGTCACGGAAAAGCCTTGTTGGGAGACACTGGCAAACTGGCCAATGGCTTCATCGGCGGTTGGCAACTCACGGGCATCTTCCGATTCAATACCAGCATGCCGGTTGGCTTCTACAACGGAACCACCGGCGTGTTTGACGACGCGCGCTGGGCTACCAACTGGGAAGTTCAGAGCAATGCAGTCCGGACAACTAACTTCAACACATGTCCAACCAGGGATCCTATGGGAACGCCTAAGCTCTTCGGCTGTAATACGGTCTTCGCTTTCCAACACTTTCGGAATCCCTATCCCGGTGAGACCGGCGAACGCAACGTTTTCCGGGTGCCCGGATACGTCGTTGTCGACATGGGACTCGGCAAGACATTCCACCTCAGCGGGATTTCGGCCAGGATTCCTGAGAGTCACGAACTGCAGTTCCGCTGGGAGGTCTTCAACGTGACCAATACGCAGAAGATGGGCGCGTTCGACCCCAGCCGCAGCGGGTTCGGCATTCCATTGGATCCGAATCTGAATCAACCGGCGAGCAACTTCTCCAACTTTACCAACATTCAGGGGGCTCCGCGGGTCATGCAGATTACCATGCGGTACGCGTTCTAGCCGTAGGAGATGGCAAAAAGAGACGGCGCTTCAGACGGTTACGAAACAATAAGTAAGGGCGAAACAAACGATTGCAAGATGCCCCCACGCGAGTGGGGGCATTTTTTATGAGCTTCATTCAAGGCGAAGGTCGGACGCAGGGAACGCTGTTTTCAGTCACCCTGGGCGAGGTGATCCGCAAGACTACTACACGTCTGCCGGGTAATTGACGCGTCCGTGGATCGTCTGCACATAGTGGGTTTGGAGTTCGAACTCGTGGAGACGGGCGAGACCGCTCGGCTCCGATACGATGCGCGTGATCTGATGAAACTCGATCCCTATGGTTATGTGCAGCAAGTCCGCTCCTCGCGGCGTTTAGATTTAGAGAACGAATGTCGGCGCAACCTGAAGGTGATTTGCCTCCCGCATCGCCTCCCGCTTGAACTGCTTTCGGGATATTTCCTTGCGTTCCGGAACTCTTCAGCGGCGAAAACGTAAAGCGATGCTCCGGGAAGTCGGAACACTCGCCTTTGCCTTCGAATCACGGCTTCGCTTCGTAACAGTCTGGAAAGCCGTCCCTCTATTCCTGCGCTGCCAGAATGTCGGTGAGAATGCGTGGCTGATGACTGGCTAGGCCAGCGGAGAGTCCCTCGTTCTGAGCCTCGTTACATCCTGGAATGCTATCCCGCCGTGATGGTTCTAGCTTCCGCTTTGGTTCACCGTCGCGCCTGAAGTCTCAAGTGTTATTTGTTATTGTTTCGTCACTTTTCGGTGCATTCAAACGTTTCATGCGAGACCCAAAATTTTACACATTCGACTTGAATGTTGTGCTGGTGACGTTGCACAATTTCGCCCCATCCGGTCCCCCAGGGGCTCCTCGCGGTTCTAATCGCGGGGCAAAATGTATTCAGACATCGACGCCCGTTCGGGCGAAGGGAGTAGCATATGCGCTCTGGCTTACGCCTAGTTACTGTCGTCGTCTCTCTCGTTGCCCTGCAAACGCTGGTTTGGGCCCAGACAGGTACCACATCGCTTCGTGGAACCGTTACGGACAAGAGCGGCGCAACAGTCGCACAAGCAAAGGTTAGGTTGACCAACCCCGAGCGTGGTCTTGAGCGCACGACGACCTCAGGGCCGACCGGAGAATTCGAGTTTCTGCAGCTCCAGCCCAATACCTATCAGCTTAACGTCGAGATGACGGGCTTTCGCAAGTATGAGCAGAAGAATGTCCAACTCCTGGTTGATGTTTCCGCCACGATTAAGGTGACGCTCGACGTTGGAGCGATGACGGAAACCGTCGAGGTGTCCGCCGAGGGAGCCACCATCAACACCTCGGATGCATCGCTCGGAAATGCGTTCACTGAGTTGCAGGTGAAAGAACTTCCCCTAGAAGGCAGGAATGTCCCCGATTTACTGAGCCTGCAAGCCGGTGTCGCGTATACGGGTAACCGCTCAGACATAAACAAGAATAACGACACGCGCAGCGGAGCCGTAAATGGAGCGCGCAGCGACCAAAGCAACATCACGCTCGACGGGGTCGACGTGAACGACCAAGTCAACGCCTACGCCTTCACATCCGTACTGCCGGTAACATTGGACTCCGTCCAGGAGTTCCGGGTAACCACCACTAACTATGGAGCCGACGAAGGGCGGTCTTCGGGTGCGCAGGTGTCGCTGGTGACCAAGAGCGGTACCAACAGTTTTCACGGTTCGCTCTACGAGTACCTGCGCAACACTTACACCAGCGCCAATGATTACTTTGTGAAGCTAGCTGAACTCGGCAGCGGGCAACCGAACATCCCGCCGAAACTGATCCGCAATATCTTCGGTGGATCTGTAGGCGGACCAGTTCTCAAGGATCGCTTGTACTTCTTCCTGAACTACGAGGCTCAGCGCCAGCGCGAAGAAAACAGTGTGGTGCGTATTGTTCCCAGCGACGCCTTGCGTGCCGGTTTCATCACCTATCACTGCGCGGATGAAACGCAATGCCCGGGAGGGACAATCCCGGGCGATCCGACGCCGGTGCTGGCAGGCTACAACGCTCTATCCCCCTCGCAGATCGCACAAATCGATCCTCTGCATGTGGGGAACAACTCTGTAGTGATGCAGTACTTCAATGGTTTCCCTCATGCGAACGATAGTTCCCAGGGGGATGGGTTCAATTTCGTTGGGTACCGCTTCCGCGGACCCGTACCAACTAACAATAACTGGTACATCGGCCGCGTAGATTACAAGGTCAACTCCAGCGGAACCCACACCCTGTTCTGGCGTGGTGCGCTCCGCAATGACAAGAAATCCGATGTACCCTATTTACCAGGCACGGCTCCGATCCAGACTCTTTCAGACAACAGCAGCGGATTCACAGTCGGGTACACCGCCACCCTGAAACCGACGCTTTTGAATAACTTCCGTTGGGGCTATACCCGCCAAAGTTTCGGGAACCCTGGGAACACAAATAATCCTGTGATTGAATTCCGCGGACTGAATGACAACAGCCTTCCCAACAACTCCACTCTGGCTTTCGTCTACAGCCGCTCCTTCGCGACACCACTAAACAACTTTGTCGACGACATTTCGTGGACAAGGGGAAGGCACACTCTTCAGTTGGGCACGAATGTGCGTTTCATCCGCAACCCCCGCAGCAGCTCTCTAAATTCCTTTCCCGATGGTGTTACCAATTCTTCCGGGCTGAATACCGCGGGTATCGCGAACACCAGCAGCCCACTTGACCCGGGGAACAACAACCTCCCCGCCGTCAACACCGATTTCAACCTCAATTACAACTATCCCCTCATGGCTATGATGGGGCTGGTTAGCCAACTCGACGCGACCTACAACTTTGACAAGACTGGGACGGCCCTCCCTCTGGGAGCGCCCTTGAAGCGCCACTACGCCGCGAACGAGTTTGAGTTCTACATCCAGGACTCTTTCCGCGTGAGATCGAACCTAACCGTCAACTACGGCCTGCGTTACTCCCTTTTATCCCCGCCATGGGAGACCACTGGCACCCAAGTCGCCCCCACGATCAGCTTGGGAAAGTGGTTCAAACAGCGCAGCACCAATATGTTGCAGGGGATTGGCGCGGAAGCCGATCCCATCGTCGAGTTCGGGCTGGCCGGGCCAGCCAACGGCAAGCCGGGATACTACAACTGGGACTACCACAACTTCGCCCCCCGTCTGTCCTTTGCCTACTCCCCGAAGCCCAAGACGGTCATCCGAGGTGGCGTAGGTGTCGTGTTTGACCGCATTGGCGCCGGTTTGCTGAGCACCTTTGATAGAAATGGCGCCTTCGGCCTATCAACCGGACTGACGAACTCGGTCATTCCTAGTGCGGCTACGGTGCCTCGCCTCACAAGCCTCACCCAGGTTCCGTGTTGTGAACCGAACGGCACGAATATCTTCCCCCCCCAGCCCTCTGGCGGCTTCCCGTTTGTTTTCCCTGCGGGCGGTACGGGTTTGGCGATTTATTGGGGCCTGGACGACTCCATCAAGACCCCTTACTCCTTTCCGATTGATCTCACAGTAGGTCAGCAGTTGGCCCGAAATACTACGCTCGAAATCTCTTATGTTGGACGCCTGTCCCGGCGACTGTTGTCGCAGGAAGACATGGCCGCGCCGCTCAATATCGTGGACAAGAAGTCGGGGGTTGATTACATCTCAGCGGCGAATCGCATGTCTCAGCTTGGAGCCGCTGGTACTTCGACGTCCGCGATTAACGCTGGCGTCGTGGGACCGACGGCGGCATATTGGCAGAACATGATTCAGCCGCTGGCCGCAGGCGACCAGTACACCCTCGCCTGTAGTGGAGGTTCGACGATCGATCCTGTGCAAGCTATGTACGATCTGTTTAGTTGTGGCGGCGGCCCCATGAATGGCTTCGGTGACGAAACCACGCCGCTGGCCAATCTTGATTATTGGGGTTCAGATTTCTCGGGCAATGCTGGGATCCTGGGCACGTCCGGCAAATACTACACCTCGGTCCTAGGACCCAACTCATTTTTCAACAGCCAGTTCCACTCTTTGTTTGCTTGGCGATCGATCGGAAGCGCGAACTACAATGCGCTACAGGTAACCCTGCGGCGGTCCATGTCTCAAGGGGTGCAGTTCGATCTCAACTACACTTGGTCCAAATCGATCGACCTCACATCCGATGCTGTGCGAGTAGGGGAGAACGGTGGCCTGTCCACAGGAACCGGGGGGATTATCAATACTTGGGTCCCCAATCAGTTGCGCGGAGTCTCCGACTTCGACACGACTCATCAGCTCAACGCCAACTGGGTGCTCGAGTTGCCGTTCGGCAAGGGGAAACCGTTGGCAAGAAATGCAAATCGCCTTCTCGATGCGGTGATTGGAGGCTGGCAACTTTCCGGATTGGGCCGCTGGACAAGCGGCTTCCCGGTGAACATCGCCAATGGAGCGACTTGGCCCACAAACTGGCAGTTACCCGGCAACGCCACCACAATCGGTCTGACCAATGCAAAGACCACTAAAGTTCCAGCATCGGGAGGTAACGGAGCCTATGTAAGTCTGTTCCCGTCCGCTCTTCCAGAGTTGCCCAACGGTCTAGGCCTCGGCCCCTTCCGTCATGACTTCCCCGGAGAGAGCGGCAGTCGCAACGCCGTTCGCGGCGACGGTTTCGCCACGCTCGACGCAGGCCTAAGCAAGAGCTGGAAAATGCCCTATGGAGATTCGCACCTCTTGAGGTTCCGTTGGGAGGTCTTTAACGTCCCGAACTTTACCCGTTTTGACGTTGCCTCAATTACGAATGGCCTCGACCAAGGGTCAGCATTCGGAAAGTATAGTGGGCTGCTTACCAACCCCCGCGTGATGCAGTTCGCTTTGCGCTACGAGTTCTGAGCCGGGAAGCCACAACCTCTTTACGAATCCCTGCGGGGCGGAGACGACTCCGCCTCGTTTTTTTGGTGTGCCGAGCAGGCTCGACAGCTTGGAGGTGAAAGTCCTCTACCCAACCTGATGGAGGTGAAGGGTTAGCAAAGCGCAAGGTTAAAATACTCGCCGCGAGGCGAGGCCTGAAAGAAGCGTGAAGCAAAGATGCGAGCTGACGAACAAGCAACGGATTGAGCCCTGCCAGTGGCGGGCGAGCGAGCCAATGATTGCGAAGCCCATATCCATCAAGTCCACTGGTGGTAAATCCGGCGGTTGCGCATCGAAGGCGGTCGAACTTACCTCGGGAGATGTGCGACATCTCACGGAATCCTGACTGAGGGTAGAGCGATTCATCCTGACCGTGCCGCAGAAGTCAGCAGAGGGCGAAGTAGGTCATGCAGTCGGCAAGGATATTGAGGCACTCCAATGCCGAAAGGCGGAGCCAACAAGCTAGGCCGAGCCGGGGACGAGGAATTCGGAGGTTCTCATCTTACCCCAGTGGCGAGTCGCTCATGCGGAAGCGAGTGCGGACGTGTTCGGAAATGAACTCGATCGCGGAGCGGTTCTTGAGCGGATCGGCTTGAGCCAGATACTTCATGGCTTCCACGAGCAAGCGTTGGCCGTCCACGTAACGAGGATCGGAGGTGCGTTCCCGGCGCTTGTTGCCCAGCTTAGGAGGGACTGTAATCGTAAAAACCTTGGCCATGAATGAACCCAACTGAAGGTGGGGGCCAGTATAGCTCCCAAAGCGCCATTCTCAGCACACCTTCTTGTTCTTTAAATTCAACAACTTAACCCTTGGGTGAAATCGTCTGCGTTTTGCTTGTGGTCTTTAGTTTGAAAACGTCGTCCGCGATCTTCTTCTCGTTCAGTTGAATCGACGAGTATTTGGTCAGCCGGTAGTCCCCCTGCGGAGAAAAAAATTGCTGCTGCACCGAAATTCCTTTGTCCAGATCGATCCAAAGAAAAATCTTATTGTAAGTATTGCGCACCTTGTCGGACTTGGGCAACAGTTGGAGCTTTGCACTGGCCACGCCATTCACACTCTCCGGGCCCCCATACGTCACGTCAAATGCTTTAACCAGATCCTGTCCACTGCCGCCAAAGCCGAGGACGACGTAACTTTCGAAATCGACGCGACTCTTGCCGAGATCGTAGACCGTCACTTGGTCGGTCTTGGGCTGGTACATGGAGATCTTGCCGTCTTTGAAAAGTACGAATTTCGGCTCGGGTTTCAGCTTGCTCGCATCGCTTCCAGCCTTCTTCACCTCGGCCATCATTTCAATGTCTTTGCCATTGCGCCGGTAATAGACCGTTCCCGTCTGAATTTCGTCGACTTCGTCGATGACTTTTTCGTACGTATCCCACTCAAAGTCGGCTTGCACGCTGCGAAAGCTCGCGGCCGTGGTGTCCATTTTTTTCAGAACCGTATCTAGATTGACCGAGTCCGCGGCTTTTGCCTGTGGCGGCGCAGAGAGGCCATGCATGTGGGTAAGCGCGAGGGTCAAGATGAAGGAGAAAAGTATCATTCGAACTCTCTTTGTCGAATCGCAGCCTTGCCACAACTACTCCCGCTGGGCTAAAACTTTGTAACTCTGAATCTTTCCTTTGCCATCAGAAACCGGCTCATAACTGACGATCGAAACGGCGCCGGAAATCGGTTCGATGATGCGCAGCAACTGGTCGCGCACCGAATTGTAATCTCCAGGCGAAATCGCACGCGCCGAGATCTGGTAGACGAGGCGCCCCTCCGCATCGGCAGTCACAACTACATCAGTCGGATGCGGATTCCGCGCGATGGGTTTATCGTTGAAGTTGATCACGCGCGGAGAAAACAGAATGAAGATCAGAATCAGCGTGACCATGATGTCGTAGTGGAGCGTGCCGCGCTCGTATTGCCACAGAATGTATCCGCGAATTGTTCGCCAGATGGCGTTCATTGGCAGGGACGCGCTCGGCACGGTGGTCGTGATTTCTGCTCTTTGCAAGTCTACTAGCTCCTGCCTTCTAGCTCCTAGCGTCTAGCTTGGCGCGTAGCTCATATCCAATTTCTTGTCATTCCGAACCGGCTTCAGCCGGTGAGGAACCCTGCTATCGCCGGCCGCTCAGAATTTCTTAGGAGTAATCCGCTCCGCACCGACGTACGGCCGCAGCGCGTCGGGAATCACCACGCTCCCATCGGCCTGCTGATAGTTCTCCACAATCGCTACCCAGGTCCGGCCTACCGCCAGCCCGCTGCCGTTCAGAGTGTGCACAAATTCAGTCTTACTCTTGCCTTCGGGACGGTAACGAATGTTGGCCCGCCGCGCCTGATACGATTCGAAATTCGAGCACGACGATATCTCGCGGAACAGTTGCTGCCCCGGCAGCCAGACCTCAATGTCATAGGTCTTCGCCGAGGACGGTCCTATGTCTCCAGTGCACAAGTTAACAACCCGGTAATGCAGCCCGAGTTTCTGTAAGACTTCCTCAGCATCGTGCGTGAGTTTTTCGTGTTCCTCGTAGGAGTTTTCCGGACGCGTGAACTTCACCAGTTCGACTTTCTGAAACTGATGTTGCCGGATGATGCCGCGCACGTCTTTCCCGTACGATCCCGCCTCGCTGCGGAAGCAGGGCGTATAGGCCGTAAGCGAGATAGGCAACCGCGCCTGGTCCAGCACCTCGTCGCGATAAAGATTCGTTACCGGAACTTCCGCCGTCGGAATCAGCCAGAGATCTTTGTCGCCATGCGGCACGCGAAACAGATCAGAGGCAAACTTAGGCAGTTGCCCGGTGCCGTACATCGATTCAGAATTCACCAGATAAGGCGGCAGCACCTCGGTGTATCCGTGCTGGCGCGTGTGCAAATCGAGCATGAAGTTCATCAGCGCCCGCTCGAGTTTCGCTCCCAGATCCCAGTAGACGGCGAAACGCGCCCCGGTGAGCTTCACTGCCCGTTCCAGATCGAGGATGCCAAGCTCGACGCCCAAATCCCAATGCGGTTTGGGAGCGAAATCAAAATTCGGCGGCGTCCCCCATTTGCGAACTTCCACATTTTGCTCGGCACTGTGACCGATAGGCACGCTCGAATGCGGCAAGTTGGGAATGCCCGCGAGAATATCCCGCAAGCGCGCATCGAGATCGGCTGCGGTCTTCTCGAGCGTCTGAATTTTCTCGCGCAGATCTTTGGTCTGGGCCATCGCGCCGCTGGCATCCTGGCCGCTTTTCTTCAACTTCGCGATCTCATCCGAGGCCTTGTTGCGTTGAGCTTTGCTGGTCTCAGCCTCGGTGATCGCTTGCCGGCGCAGCGTGTCGACTTCGCGAAAGTCCTTGAGCACCGCAGCCGGATCCATGCCGCGGTGGCGCAGCTTTTCTTCCACCAAAGGCAGGTTGTCTCGGACGAAATTCAGATCGAGCATGGGAACTAACTAATGTATCGGAAAAGAGCAACGAATTGCACGTCGGCGACGCTGGGTATTGGCTCAGTTTGGATCCCGACGATCACGCTCCCGTTAATGTCTTGAGCGTAGATTCGTATCAGGGCGGCGCCTCAGCGATGCCGCCAGCTACGCTCGATGCGAACGCCTTTAACCGCTGGAACTTGCCACCACCTCCACAGCCGCACCCGCCGTCAGCAGCGTGGTTTTTGGCGTATTCTTCCCGCCTGTGTAAACTACCTTCGCGATGAGTCCGTCCCCCAGATCTGCAGTCGCGAGATTCTGTTTCCTGCTGGCGTGGCTGACGGCTGTCCTCGGCCTGCCGGTATGCAGCTTTTCCTCCGCTTACGACGGCCATCCCAAGCTGGTTGTGGTGATCGTGATTGACCAGTTTCGCGGCGATTATCTCGAGCGCTATCGCGCTGAATTCGGAGACGCCGGCTTTCGCTTTCTCCTCGATCGCGGCGCCTACTTCCCCAACTGTAACTACAATTACGCCAACACGCGCACCGCCCCTGGACACGCCACTTTGTTCACCGGCGCCTACAGCAACGGCCACGGCATTGTCGCCAACGAATGGTGGGACCAGAAGAAAAAAGCCACAGTGACCTCCGTCGAAGACGATGCCACAAAACCGGTGGGCGTAAGCGGAGACAAAGCCGGCGCGTCCCCGCACAATCTGCTGGCCGACACCCTGGGCGATGAACTCAAGCTGGCGACCCAAGGGAAAGCTCGCGTCTTCGGAGTCTCGTTGAAAGACCGCGCTGCCGTGCTTCCCGCTGGCTTTGCAGGAGATGCGGCCTATTGGATTGAACCGAAGAGCGGCGCTTGGGTCACCTCCACTTACTACCGCGACGATCTCCCGAAGTGGGTGCAGGATTTCAACTCAACTCGCCCGCCGAAATACTGGGATCGCGAATGGAAAGGGGCGCAGGGAACGGTTCTGCGCTCGACGGCTCATCGCAAGGGCAAAGACGGCTCCGACGCTGGCTTTTATGAAGTGGTAGGTTCGACCGCTTTCGCGAACGAATACGAATTCGAATTCGCCAAGGAGTTGATGGTGTACGAAAACGTCGGCCGCGGACCGGCCACCGATCTGCTCTCGATCAGCCTGTCCGCCAATGACATTCTCGGACACCAGGTCGGGCCAGATTCTCCAGAGATGCATCAAATGGCCCTGGATCTCGACCGTGAACTGGCCGATTTCTTCAACTTTCTCGGGCATCAGATCGGCCTGGTCAATGTGTGGGTTGCTCTATCGGCAGACCACGGCGTTTCCTCGCTTCCGGATGCGGTGAAGAAACTGCGGATACCGGCAGCAAACCTCGGTGGCGCGAAACTCGAGTCGCAGATCAACAGCGCGCTCACCGCAAAGTTTTCGCCCGGCCATCCGGCGGTGTACGTAAAGTTGGACTATCCGCTCGCTTGGCTCGATCAGGATGCGTTTGCCGCCCATCATCTTCGCGAGCACGATGCGGAGACGGCGGTCGGCGAGGCCATGAAGCAGGCCGGCTTGCGCGACTACTACACCAAGTCTCAACTGGCAGATGGGGAAGTTCCCAACACGGCTCTGGGACGGAGGTACCTGAATAGCTATTCGCCGGAAGGAAGTTGGTACGTGATGGGCGTTCCTGATATTTACGCGGTGAGCCCGGCCAAGGGCACAGACCATACCTCGCCCTACACCTACGATACCCACGTGCCACTCGCTTTTTACGGCTTGCCGTTCCAGCCCGGAACGTATCGGACCAGTGTCGAAACCGTGGATCTGGCGGTCACTTTGGCATCCTTGCTTGGGATCAACGCCCCTACTCACGCGGTGGGACGAGTACTGATCGAGGGGCTTGCGCCTCCGCACCGCATAGTCTCGGGAGAAGGCCAACCATGACCGCAGCTTCGATCAATTCCGGCTCGTCGACTCCCGATCTCACCCTGCTTGTCGCTGGCATTCCGCTCAAGAATCCGGTGATCGCTGCGAGCGGTACGTTCGGCTACGGGGTCGAATTTGAGGACGTGGTCCACCTCGGCAAGCTCGGCGGCTTCGTCGTAAAAGGCCTATCGAGGGAGCCGATGATCGGCAATCCTCCACCCCGCCTGTGGCACACCGCAGCCGGCATGCTAAACGCGATCGGCCTTCAAAACATCGGGGCCCGGGCGTTTCTCGAAGAAAAGTTGCCGCACCTGCGAGGCATCAGAGACACAGTTGTCATCGCGAATATTTTCGGGTACACCCGCGAAGACTACGAACGGACCATCGAGATTCTCAACGACGGAGAGGGCATCGCCGCATATGAGCTGAACGTATCGTGTCCGAATACCGAGCACGGTGGGTTGCAGTTTGGCAGCGATCCACGCTCGCTCGATGAGATCGTGACCACCGCGAAACGCGTCGCGCAGCGGCCGATGATTGTGAAGCTCTCGCCCAATGTGACCAGCATCGCGCAAATGGCCTATGTTGCGCAGGAGGCTGGCGCCGACGCTTTGTCGCTCATCAATACATTCGTGGCGATGGCGATTGATCCGGAAACACGCAAGCCGCGCATCGCCAACGTTACTGCCGGACTTTCGGGGCCGGCGATCAAGCCCATCGCGGTGCGCATGGTGTACGACGCATCGCACGCCGTGAAAATTCCCGTGATTGGCATGGGTGGGATCTCGACCGCGGCCGACGTCATTGAATTCATGCTGGCTGGCGCCACCGCTGTGCAGATCGGTACCGCCAGTTATTGGGATCCCTGTGCTACCGAAAAGATTGTGGATGAGTTGCAGGACTGGTGTGGCGAACATCACGTCGCAAGGCTCGCCGATCTCATCGGCGGAATGCAGCTGGAATAACTCTCCGCAGAGACGTAGCTAGCAACGTCTTTGCGTCCGCCGGAATCGCTCTCCAGCGAAGCTCCAAAAGCTATCCTTGGTAGAGTTGGATGGAGGTGGCTCTGAGGCGGTTCCGCTACCGGCCCTGGGCATACCAGATCGAACCAGGGGACTTGTAATTGCTGCCTTCCCCCCAGACCGCGTGGGTGGTCCCGTCGCCGTCAATCGCGAGACTGAAGTAGTCTCCGAAGGGAAATCGGAAGCCGCCCAGCAGAATGTAGTCGTATCCGCGCACGGGGCCCGAAAGCTTCTTCTCGGAACTCCAGGTCGCGCCGCCGTTGGTTGAACTACGATAGTAGCTATTCCAGAGCGGACGATTGGGCCCCACTTCAGTGACCCTCGCATCCATCCATGCAATGCGAACATCGCCGCTTGCGCTCGCCACCAGCGCCGGAAAGGAATGCTCTACGCCCGCCGCCGCATTCGAAACATTCGCGCGCTCGGACCAGGTTGCGCCACCGGTTGTCGAAGACGAGAAGTAAATGCGCTCTGGCTCGCCGTTCGCGCTGCCGGCATTCCACAAAGCGTAGAGTGCGCCTGCCGCGTCCGATGCGAGCGCGATTTGCGGGCCCAGGTAACCGGTTTCGCAACTCTGCGCTTCACAGTCCGGGGGCGCGCTCGATACATCCAGAAGCAACGTGCTCCAGCTGCGTCCACCATCCCCCGAGCGGCTCACGAAAACGCTGACCGGTCGCGTCGGAATTGCGTGGCGCACATAGGCTGTCCAGCCAAAATAGACATTTCCTGCTGGGTCGATTGTGGCCCCGCCCGCCAACGACGATCCGGGCCCGGCATTGGGATTCACCTGAACCGTGATGAAAGTCTGTCCGGCATCATGCGATGCGGAAACAAAGAATTTCTCTTCGTGATTGAACCCGATGTAAACGTCCGTCCCACGGACCGTCAATACCGGCCTGTCGGCATCCTCCTGGCCACGCTCTGCCCACGAAAATGACCAGTTTCGGCCGAAGTCTTGCGACCGGGCCACCACAATGTCGCGCTTGTTATTCTGCATCCACGACGCGTACACCGTCTGCCGGTCCACCGGATCTACCGCGATCTGCGGATCAAATTGGCCTGTAGGGAAGGGAAGAAGCGCCCGTGATTGTTGCCACGAAACTCCACTGTCACTGCTGACCAACAGGGCGACAGCCGGGGCAGTGCAAGCGGGGCAGTCCGGAACGGCACCATACTGCGGGTAGAGGACGTAAACGTGCCCGTGGCTGTCGGCCGCGATCGCGGGCTCCCATTGATCTCCCGTGCGATAACCGAGTCGTCTCTGCGACGTGAATCCAGAGACCGCCAAGGCCGCCGTGGTGGTCAAAACCAGGAAAACCAGGACCGCCATTCTGTGCACAGTTCTTGGCCCGGTTTGGAAGTGGCTGGTCAAAAACACGGATACGAACCCTTCGAGAACCCTTCCCGGACTCTATCGTGATTCCCCGGGAGCGTCAATCACCCGAGGGGGCATCTTTTCTGTTTTTACACGCCTGTGACTTTTCTGGCGTTCGCTCATCCAATGAGGGACAATACAGATCGAACTACTCATTCGTTGGGAGCAGAGCGCAATGGAGAAGGCTACATTTGCAGCAGGATGTTTTTGGGGAGTCGAAGCCACCTTCCGACAGATGCCGGGCGTGGTCTCGACCCGGGTTGGCTATACCGGCGGCCAGACTCAGAACCCAACCTATAAAGAGGTCTGTACCGACCGCACTGGCCACGCCGAAGCCGTGGAAGTCCAGTTCGATCCCACCAAAGTGACTTATGCGGAGCTGCTCAAAGTTTTTTGGGAGAACCACGATCCCACACAGGTGAATCGCCAGGGTCCAGATTGGGGCTCGCAGTATCGAACGGCGATATTTTTTCATTCGCCGGAACAGCAAGCGCAAGCCCAGGCCTCGAAAGAATCACTCGAGAAGGCGCACCGCTATTCGAAGCCGATCGCCACTCAGATCGTTCCGGCGGTGACATTTTATCCGGCGGAAGACTATCACCAGCAGTATTTGGAGAAGCGCGGCCTGTCAACCTGCCACATCAACACATAGTCTCGCCGGCGATTGACCTCAAGCCGCCGTGAGAAGAATTGGCGCGCCCTTGGTGATTATGAGCGTGTGTTCGTAGTGCGCCGACGGTCGCTGATCGGCCGTCATGATCGTCCATCCATCCGGTGCCAGGAACGACCGGCCCGATCCAGCAGAGATAATCGGTTCTACCGTGATCACTAAGCCTTCTGTGAGTACCTGATTCGCCTGCGCATCGGGGTAGTTCGGCACGCGGGGATCTTCATGGATCGTGCGGCCAATGCCGTGCCCTGCCAGCTCCCGAATCACAGAAAATCCGCTGCGCCGCACCTCCCGTTCGACGGCGCGACCGATCTCCCAAACTCGAAAACCTGCTCGCGCCACCAGCATAGCCTTCGCGAAGGCGCTCTCTGCGCACGCGATCAGGTTCCGGCGCTCTTCGGTCACTTCGCCGACCGGGACGGTTACCGCCGCGTCGGCCATGAATCCGTCTTTCTCAACAGTGACATCAAGCTTAACCAAGTCGCCGGACTGCAGCGCACGTTCGCCGGGAATGCCGTGAACGGCTTCATCGTTAAGGCTGATACAGCTCACGCCGGGAAACTGATAGACGAGCGCAGGTGCGGACTGTGCTCCCTGCTGTCTCATCACGCCCGCGCCGACTTCATCGAGTTCAGCGGTGGTAATTCCCGGTCGCACTTCGTTCTTCATCGCGTCCAGCATGCAGCGAACGACCGCCGCGGCGGCGCGCATCCCAACCATCTCCTCGAGCTCGTTGATCGACATCCGATTACCTCAGAAACATCATAATTGAGAGAAAATCAAATGCTGTCAGGTTGCCTCGGGCGAAAGAACAAGAGCAATACGAAGCCGCCCAGGTAATACAGAATGCTCTGCTGCCAAGAGCTTCCTCGAAAACGGAGAATCAGGCCGAATAACGCGAGCGCCTCGCATAGCGCGTAGGTGGCGATGTACCCCGTCCTCCAGTGATTAAGACTGAGGCTATCGTCTGGCCGTGCTCTCAGACTTTGTCCTGCTCGCCGGACCAGGGTTCGCCGCACCACCAGGATCACACCGACGGCGGCTACCGCCAGAGTTGTAAAAAGATAGCTTAGAGATGGATCGACTCCCCTGGGAACCGGGCCTACAACTTCTCCGAGAATTCCGTAAAGTACGATGCTGGCTAGCATCGCCCACTGCACGGCGCGCAGCGTCTTCAGAGCCTGAATCATGGACGGACATTCTCCCCCGAATGGCGACGCTTTTGCACAAAAGATTCTACGGCGGAATCCTTCTGAGCAATACTGTTTTCTCAATGTCCGTGATGTTGCTGCTCGGAGCGTCCCGGGCGCATCCGCAGAAATATCTGGAATGAGACCGGATGTTTGCCGTACGCCAAGTCCAGTGAGGCTGGTTTCGAATACATCGTCACATCCGCGCCCAGCCCCAGTCGCCAAGTGCGATTCCTGGATCAAGTCCCGCACTCGCCAACCGTGTACGCCCCGATCCTGTCAGTACTAAGGGAATTGCCCAATGATGGCCGCTGACGCAGCATTGCTAGTCGGCGGGCGCGGGAGTTGCTGGCGCTGACCGTGGCATCCCGCAGGATGAACAGGATGAAGGTAACCCGGTGGCGCGGCGGGGAACACATGCGCCCGATTGCCCGGCAAGCCAGCGGCCATAGTGACCAGCAGTAACACTGCGACCGCGCTCCATCATCCCTGCATTTGAACTATGTCCCGGTAATTTTGATGCGGAGCTCTTCAGGAAGCCGCTGGCGGATCTCTTCCGGCAAACGGTCATGCACGCGCCGCGCGCCCTCTTTAGCTGCATCCAGAACCGTTACAGGCGCCGGAGTAGCCACAGCAACGCCTAGCCATATCAACGCAGAAAGAGCGAAGCCAGCCAAGGCAGCAATTTCAAGCCAGAAGGCATGACGCGGGCCAAGGTGCCAGATTACGCCAAACGCAAGCAGGAAAACCCCAGCGGAGACCGAGGCCAGGGCGATCAATCCAACGTCAATGATGCGATGAATCTCCTGGCGGCTGCGACAGTATTCACATTCCGTAAAATGGCTTTCGTAGTCTCCGCGCATCTCTGGCGCTAAGCCGGAGATGTCGTACCGCCAGCCCACCAAAATCTTTCCAACGATTGGATCAATGCACTGCTGACTCATTGGGTAAGACCAACCAGCCCAACACCATCGACCGGTCTATAAATCAACCGGTCTATAAGCGGATCGGTTCGATGGCCTCAGTCTGGGACGCCAGAAGCACCCGGTTGTGGAACAAGCCACCCCGCGGGGCCAGCGCTCTTTCCGCTTCTCTCCGCGCAATTTCCGGATGATTGTTCTGCTCTGACAGATGCGCCAGAACCACAAACGTTGCACTATTATCATAGTCGTTAGTCAGGAAATCGGCGAGAGCCAGATTGGAAAGGTGCCCCACTCGGCTCATCACCCTCTGCTTCACCGACCACGGGTAGGGCCCTCCTCGCAACATCTCCAAATCGTGGTTCGATTCCATCACCAGCACATCGCAGCCCCGCAAGTGATCTCGTACACTCACCGGCAAGTATCCAAGATCAGTCGCGATCCCCACCTTAATGCCCTCCGCGCGAAATGTGAATCCCACCGGGTCGGCCGCATCGTGCGGAATCGTGAACGGCCTCACCTCGATGTCGCCAACTTGAAATCGATGTCCAGCATCGAACTGCTCAAACTTTTCCAGCTTCGGCCGCTCGCCTTTTTCGTTGCGCATCGCACGCGCCCATGCCTGGTGCGTTGCGCCGGTCATAAACACTGGGATGCGCAGCTTCTTCGCCAGCATTGCCAGCCCGTAGATGTGATCGGAATGCTCGTGGGTGATCAGAATGGCTGAGAGCGTGCGTGGATCTTCGCCCAGTGTCTTCATACGCTTGAACGTCTCTCGGCACGAGATTCCGGCGTCGACCAGAATTTTCGTGCAGGCGCTGGCCACGACGGCGCAATTTCCACGGCTGCCGCTGGCCAACATCGAGACGCAAACACCCATGCACCGAGCATACGCGCCCTCGCTGTGGATCGGGAGTAACTTCTTGGTTAGCCGATACCTGGGTGATGATTCATGTGGGGATAGCCGCCTCGGCTGTCCAAGCCAGGGCGCAGCCCGGTGCCACCAAAACCGACTTATCGCATCCTCACTTGCCTTACTTGCCTTGTCGCAAGTTATCCATCACGCGCCGCATGACTGCCCCGCCATAGGCTCCAGCGATTCCCGGGAGAAATGCGAGGTAGGAACCATACACCTGCGCGCGTGTTGGCCTCACCGTGAGAATCAAGTGAGCGAGGAGTTCGGTCAGCGGGATGAAAACTCCGACCATCACCACCCACCGCCACGGCCAGCGCGGCCGCAGCAGCCCAAGCAGAATGCAGGCGGACAGCACAAGTAACGCCGTGAACAGCAGATCGTTTACCGCAACGTCGGCCCACCCCGCGCCCATGCCGCAGAGCGCAGCCAGCACGTAAAACCAAGTGTCATGCCGAATTGGCGGATCACCCACTGCCATTCGAAAGCCGCCGAAGAACCGGCCTCGGACTTCAGCCCTCGGACCTCAAACCTCAGACCCGACACTCCCAATCACCAATCAGTACGGATAAAAGCCTCTCCCGCTCTTCCGCCCCAGCCACCCCGCATCCACCATCTTGATCAACAGCGGACACGGCCGGTACTTGGGATCACCCAGCCCGCTCTGCAGCACGCGCATGATGTCGAGACAAACGTCGAGTCCAATAAAATCAGCCAGCGTCAGCGGGCCCATGGGATGCGCCATACCCAACTTGAAAACCTCGTCGACCGCCTCGGGAGTGGCCACGCCCTCCATCACGGTATACATCGCCTCGTTCAGCAGCGGCATCAGCACACGGTTGGAAACGAAGCCCGGCGCGTCATTCACTTCGACCGGCGTTTTGTCGAGCTTCGCCGACAAATCGCGCACGCTCGCGAATGTTTCCTGCGAAGTGGCCAGTCCCCGGATGACTTCCACCAGCTTCATCACCGGCACAGGATTGAAGAAATGCATGCCGACAACTTTCTCCGGCCGCTTGGTCAGCCCCGCCAGCTTGGTAATCGAGATCGAAGATGTATTCGAGGCCAAAATGACTTCAGGCCGAGTCAGCCGATCGAGGTCGCGAAAAATTTCCGTTTTGATTTCGAATTTCTCGGTCGCCGCCTCGATCACGAAATCGCAGGCCGCCAGCTTCGCTCGATCCGTAACCGTCTGAATGCGTTCGAGCGCGGAATCCCTGTCCGCAGCGCTGATCTTGTTCTTCGCAACTTCGCGGTCGAGATTCTTGCCAATCGTCCCCAGCGCGCGCTCCAGAAACCGCTGTTCCACGTCGCACAACACAACCTTGAACCCACTCCGCGCGAACACATGCGCGATCCCATTTCCCATCGTCCCCGCACCCACCACTCCCACTCGCTGAATATCCATAACGTTTCGCCTCGATGAAAACGTTCGAGTCTATCACTTCAGGGTGATGGGATTATGATGATGCGATTGTTAGGACCTTGTCATTCCGAGCGCCGCGAGGAATCTGCTGCCGGGTGCCCCATCCTAACGTGGCGCAGTTTGCGACCTTAGGGTGGGGATTTTGATTTACATTATTCAGGACCTGAGCCTGGGCAATTTCAGTGAGAAGAATTTACGGTGTCGCAGAAGCAGCCACCTCCGGTCCGGCGACAGGCCGCGCATCAGGCGCCACCCCCGGCCAGATCGGCACTTGCGCATCCCCCCAGCGATGGTTGCCAGCCAGGCGTCTGTGCGCTCAGACGGCTAAACCCAAATCAAAAATCAAAAATCAAAGGCTTCCTCACAATCCCCACAGCTTAGACCAGTCACTGCCACAGGCGGCAAATCCGAATCTGAACAGATGCTGCGAAGTCGAGTGATGAGAAGTCGAACGTCTGATTGCAATCGAACCACAGGTTCGATCTGCAGGCTGTCTTGCCGTGCATGCTATGCTGTCCGACGTGCCCGACGCTGCCTCGCTCCGAAATTCGGAACATCCTCGGCATGCGGTGTTTGTCCGCGTGACCCACTGGATCACCGCAATCTGCTTTTTTGCTTTGCTCATTAGCGGAGCGGAGATCGTCATCTCTCATCCGCGTTTCTATTGGGGCGAAACCGGGAATGATCTGACGCCTCCGCTGTTCAAAATACCGATCCCCGCTTCCAGGAATTTGGTCCCCACTGGCTACGGCTACGTGCTGCCCGACCAGAATGGGTGGAGCCGGTATCTCCACTTTCAGGCGGCATGGGCAGCGGTTTTGACCGGCCTTCTCTATGCCATCTGGGGTTTGTGGACCGGCCACTTCCGCAGCAACCTGTTTCCTGCTCCCGCAGAGAGGACGTGGCGGTCGGCTTGGGGAGTGATGTCGAAGCACATTCGCCTCAAACGGCCGGACCCAGCCGACGCCCTTTCCTACAACGTACTGCAGCGGGCCGCATACCTGATGGTGATCTTCGTTCTGTTCCCCCTCGTAATCTGGACGGGGCTCGCACTCTCACCTGGCTTCAATTCCGCGGTTCCGGCAGGGGTCAATTTGCTGGGAGGGCGGCAAACCGCGCGCACCCTTCATTTCTTCATCTCCGCATTTCTCCTGCTGTTCCTCATGGTGCACGTCGCTATGATTGTTCTGGCCGGGTTCACCAGTCGCATGCGGGCCATGATTACCGGAACAACGATTTCCGGAACGGCGACTACCGGACCAACGATGACAAGTATCGCAACCGCGCCCCAGCAACGCGTAGGAGAAGAGCGCATATGAGAAGAGCGCCCACGAACAAAGTCTCACGCCGCAAGTTCGTCACCGCTGGTCTCGCCGCCACCGCAGGCGTGTCGGGCCTGGCCGCGGCCGCCGCCCTCGCGAAGCGCTATGGACTGATCCCGCCGGACAGCGGCGGAATCTACGGTCCCGGCG
>Ga0209006_10000645_pt1 | contig 32390 bp, 30 predicted proteins | sample JacPin_JW_Ref_O2_FD_188567 | JGI IMG/M metagenome (GOLD analysis project Ga0209006, IMG submission 188567) | Forest soil microbial communities from Algoma, Ontario, Canada - Jack Pine, Ontario site 1_JW_Ref_O2 (SPAdes) (version 2) | ecosystem: Environmental > Terrestrial > Soil > Boreal... | reverse complement strand
CGCGGACCCGCCGCTCGCTGCCGCGAGCGCTCCGGACGCTGTGCTTGCCACCGGATCCGGCAAGGCGAGCTGGCCGCGCTATCTGCTGGCGGTGCTGGCGACGCTGGCTGCGACCGCGGTCTGCTGGGTGTTCTACGGCCTGTATCCAAGACTGGGACAGGCCAACCTGGTGATGATCTATCTGCTGACCACGGCGCTGGTGGCGGTGTATGGCGGCCGGCGCGCCGCGATCCTGAGTTCGGTGCTCGGCGTCGCCGCATTCGATTTCGTGTTCGTGCCGCCGCGCTTCAATTTTGCGGTGACCGACGCCCAATATCTCATTACCTTCGCGATCATGCTGATCGTCGCGCTGATTATCGGCAACCTCAATGCCAGCGTACGCCAGCAGGCGCGAATTGCGGGTTACCGCGAGCGGCGCACCGCGCTGCTCTACGCCATGAGCCGGCAGCTGGCGATGGCGCGCGGCCGCGACGGCATGGCCGAGGTGGCGGTACGCCACGTAAGCCAGGTGTTTACCAGCCGCGCGGTGCTGTTGTTCGCCGACGAGCAGGGCCACATCGTCTACCCGCGCGGGCCGCTGCTCGACATCTCCTTTACCGGCGCCGACCTTGGGGTCGCGCAGTGGGTCTACGATCGCCGCAAGCCCGCGGGCATGGGTACCGATACGCTCAGCGGTTCGGCCGGTCTGTATATGCCACTCGCTGGCGGCGAGCGCGCGTTCGGCGTGCTCGCCGTGCTGCCGCAGAATCCACGACGTGTCACCCTGCCGGAGCAATATCGTTTGCTGGAAACGTTCGCGGCGCAGATAGGCCTGGCATTGGAGCGCGCCGACTTCGCCGCCCACGCCCAGGCGGCCGAGGTACGCGCAGAGACCGAGGCGATCCGCAACGCGCTGCTGGCGTCGATCTCGCACGACCTGCGCACGCCGCTGGCCACAATCGCCGGCGGCGCCAGCACGCTCGCCGGCAATCTTGACGCGTTGAGCGCTGCCGACCGCCGCGCGCTGGCGACCTCGGTGAGCGAGGAGGCGACGCGCATGAGCGAGCGCGTCACGACGCTGCTGGATCTGGTGCGGCTCGAGACCGGCGCCATCCAGCCGCGTTTCGACCTGTACGCGCTCGATGAACTGCTCGGATCGGTACTGCATCGTCTGGAACAGCGGCTGCGCCACCACCGCGTGCGCATCGAGTTGCCGGACAACCTGCCGCTGCTGCGCGTCGACGGGCGCCTGATCGAGCAGGTGCTGGAGAACCTGCTCGATAACGCCGCCAAATACACCCCGGCCGGCAGCGAGATCCGCATCAGCGCGCAGCTGCTTTCGCGGCAGATCGAAGTGAGCATCGAGGACGACGGCCCTGGGCTGGCGGCCGCCGATCCTGAGATCCTGTTCGAGAAATTTCAGCGCGGTACGCCCGAAGGCGCGGTCGGCGGCATCGGTCTGGGACTCGCCATCTGCCGCACCATTCTTGCCCTGCACAAAGGACGCATCTGGGGCGAGAACCGCTCGCCGCACGGCGCCGCATTACGTTTCACGGTGCCGCTGCCCGCGATCGCGCTGGAACGGGCCGCGGAACACTCGTCATCCGGGTTGCCGACTTTGCCATGACGCTCGCGAGCCGCGCAGTGCTGGTGGTCGAGGATGAGCCGCAGCTGCGGCGGGTGCTGCGCACGCTGCTGGAGCTGGAGAATTTCCGCGTCATCGAAGCCGAGAATGCCGAGCGCGGACTGCTGGAGGCGCGCACCCACAAGCCCGACCTGCTGATCGTCGATCTGGGATTACCGGATCGCGATGGCACCGAGGTGATCACCGGCGTGCGCAGCTGGTCGCGGGTGCCGATCATCGTGTTGTCGGCGCGCAGTGACGAATCCGACAAGGTCGCAGCGCTCGAGGCAGGCGCCGACGACTACATCACCAAACCGTTCGGAGCCCGTGAGCTCAGCGCCCGGGTGCAGGTGGCGCTGCGCCATACCGCCGCGGCGGGCGCCGGCGGCAGCACGCTGCTGATCGGCGACTGGCGCGTCGATCTGAAGGCGCGCACCGCGCGCGATGACGGCGGCCGCGAGCTGCATTTGACGCCCACCGAATACCGCCTGCTTGAAGTGCTCGCGCAGCACATCGGCCTGGTGGTGACGCACCGTACGCTGTTGCAGCAGGTCTGGGGACCGGGCAGCGCGCAACAGACGCACTATCTGCGGGTCTATATGAAGCAGTTGCGCTCCAAGCTCGAGCCTGATCCGGCGCGGCCGCACTGGCTGCTGACGGAGACCGGCGTCGGCTACCGACTGGCGCAGCGCGAGTAGGCCTTCACTGGACTGTGATGGCGCCCATTGCCGCACCTCCTGCACGCCGAGGGCCGATCGTTCTGTGTCTCGGCCTGATCCTGCTCTACCCGCTGTTATCGGTGGCGATGCAGGGATCGGTCCAGCACCTCAGCTCGACGACAGGCGAGCTGGGCGCGCGCGTACTCACCGAAACTGCGATTTGGCTGTATGCCGCAATAGTGCTCGCGATTGCGCTGTTTTGGGAGCAGCGCTCATTGGCAAGCATCGGACTGCGCTATCCGACCCTTGCCACCGCGGGCTTCGGTATCGGCGCTGCGCTGGCGATCACCGCGGTCGGCGGCGCTTCGGCCTATGTCGTCTACGGACTGCTGCACCAGCCGCAGCACGCTGAAGCGCAGGCCGCGGCCATTGCGCGCGGCTCTGTGGTGTACGCCTTGTGCCTTGCGGTGCGTGCCGGCGCGCTGGAGGAGCTGCTTTTTCGGGGCCTCGCCATCGAGCAATTGACACGGCTGACCGGCAGGCGTTGGCTGGCAGCATCGCTCGCAACGCTCGCCTTCATCGGGCTGCATGCGCTGCGCTTCGACTGGGTTCAACTCATTCCGATCGCAACCGCCTCGATCGTCCTGACCGTGCTGTATATATGGCGGCGCGATCTGCTGGCCAACATGATCGCGCACATCGCCGTGGACGCTACCGGCCTGGTGCTACTGGCGCTGCGCACGCACCAGCTGACACATTAACCGCCGCCTGCCGATTCCCTTTAGACTGTGGCACTTAGGTGGCAAATCCCGGACCACTCTGCAGGAGCGCACGATATGAGCAAAGGTATTGATCGAAAGAAGGAAACCAAGAAGAAACCCGCGATGAACCTGATGCAGAAGCGAGCCGCCAAGGCCGAGAAGAAAAAGAACAAGTAGCGGCCATTGAAAATTCCCAAGGGCCTGCGGGCACTGGTAGAGGACGGCAAGGTTGACGCGGTTCTGCGGCAGCTCAAGAGCGGCAAGGAAGCTTCCGTGTACGTCGTGGCGTGCGGTGATCAGATCCGTTGCGCCAAGGTATACAAGGACGCCGAGCACCGCGGCTTCCACAAGCTCGCGGCCTACCAGGAGGGCCGCAAGGCGCGCGGCAGCCGCGATGCGCGCGCGATGGCCAGGCGCGGCCGCCACGGCCGCAGGATGCAGGACGCGGAGTGGACCAACGCCGAGGTAACGGCGCTATACCGCCTGGCGAATGCCGGCGTGCGCGTGCCGGCGCCCCACGGCGTGTACGATCGCGTGCTGCTGATGGAACTGGTGGTGGATGCGCAGGGCAGTCCTGCGCCGCGCCTCAACGAAGTCGACATGAGCGCGCAGCAGGCCCGGCAGTGGCACGCCTTCACGATCTCTCAGATCGTGCGCATGCTGTGTGCCGGCGTGATTCACGGTGACCTGTCCGAATACAACGTGCTGCTCGATGCCGCCGGCCCGGTCATCATCGATCTGCCACAGGCGGTCGATGCCGCAAGCAACAACAACGCGTTCAGCATGCTCGAGCGCGACGTCAACAACATGCGCGCGGCTTTCGGCCGGGCCGCTCCCGAACTGCTGCAGACCGCTTATGCACAGGAAATCTGGAAGCTCTACCAGGCCGGCGCACTGACACCGGAAACGCAGCTCACCGGCCGCTTCACGCAGAAGCTGGGCGAGGCGAATCTGGGCGCGGTACTCGATCAGATCGAAGACGCGCGGCGCGAAGCGGCGGCTCGGCAGCGCGGCCGTGAGGAGACCGAGCCGGTCTGAGGATCTAAGCGTTGCCTGCGGAGGCGCCGATCAGCCGCACCTCGCGCTGCGGATACGGCACCGAAATGCCGCGGCGGCGGCAGGTTTCCACCACCGCCAGGCTCAGCTCGCCGATGACGGGCGCGTAATCCTCCACCGCTACCCATGGCCGCATCGCGATCTGCACCATCGATTCGGCGAGCGCGGCGATCTGCACCAGCGGCGCCGGATCGTGCAGCACCCGCGGATTGGCGCTGACCAGCTCGTGGATGGCGGCGATTGCCTGTGGCAGGTCGACCTCGTAGCCGACGCCGAACCTGACCTCGGCCTGACGGATCTGGCCATAGTTGTGCAGTATCTCGCCCACCAGTTTGCGATTGGGCACGACCACGTGCGAACGGTCCGGGTGCAGCAGCGTGGTGCTGAAAATGCTGATGAGTTGCACCTGGCCCTGCACGCCGACGATCTCGATATAGTCGCCGACGCGGAATGGTTTGGTGAAGATGATCGTGAGCCCGGCGAGCACATTGCTCAGGATCCCCTGCGTCGCCAGCGCGATACCGGCACCGGCGATGCTCAGGCCGGCGATCAGCGGCAGCAGCTCGACGCCCAGGTTCTGCAGCGCAATGATCGCGAACAGCGCGAACACCGTCACGCGCACCAGCCGCACCAGCAGCAGCTGCACCGGCGGCTCGAGCTCGAGTCGCGCGAGCCCTCGTCCGGTGGCGCGCCCGATCCAGCGCCCGACCACTACGCCGGCCGCCAGAACCAGCGCGGCGAGCAGAAGCTTGGGACCGAAACGCAGCGCTGCGTCGATCAGCTCAGTCTTGACGTGGTTGATCGTATCCAGGTTGGCATCCATGGTTTTTCCTCCCTTGCTCGATAAGCGCATTCTAGCGGCACAGCAGAGCGCCGGCGCCGCGCGCTGCTGCAGCCGCCCGCGTTGGTCGTGATAATGTCGCAGCGGCTCAGACCGTGGACTGAAGGAGCGCCGGTGTTCATGTCCGCACATCGCCTGGTCGCGATCGGCGCCTCGGCGTTCGCCGCCGCGGCGCTCGCGGCCCCGCTCGAACCACTGACCCTTGGCGGACCGCTGTATCCGCCGGCGGGACTCGATATGTCGGCGATGGACTCAGCGGTCAATCCCGGCGATGACTTCTTCCAGCATTGCAATGGCGCGTGGATGGCGCGCGCGACCATTCCCGCCGACCGGCCGTACATCACCGAATCGCAGCTCATGCGCGAGCGCACCGAAGCGCAGCTGCGCGCCATCCTCGAGGCCTCCGCCGCCCAGGCCGGCCGCCAGCCCAGCTCGCTCGAGGGCAAGGTGGGCGCCTTCTACAACTCATTCATGGACGAGAAACGGCTCGAGGCACTGGGCATACAGCCGCTGGCGCGCGAGTTCGCGGCCATCGCTTCGAGCCGCTCGCGCTCGCAACTGGCAACGCTGATGGGCCACTCGGTGTCGGGGTTCGAGGGCACATTCTTTGATATCGCCATCGACGTCGATCTCAAGGACACCAGGCACTACGCGGTCTATCTGCAGCAGGCCGGGCTGACGCTGCCTGATCGCGACTATTATCTGAAGCCGGAGCTGGCCGACAAGCTGCAACGGCTCGAGGACTACGCGCAGCGTCTGTTGACGCTGAGCGGCTGGCCCGCGGCGCACGAGCGCGCCGCGGCGATCGTGGCGCTGGAAACCCGGATCGCCGAAGTCAGCTGGACCAAGGCGGAGCAGCGCGATCTGGCAAAGACCTACAATCCGTTCACGCCGGCGCAACTGCAAGTCTATGCGCCGGGATTCTCATGGGACGCCTTTCTGCAGGGAGCCGGGCTTGCCGGCAAGCACCGCGTCGTGGTCGGCGAAAAAACCGCGTTCCCAAAGATCACGCGCATCCTCGCCGACACGCCGCTCGAGACGCTCAAGGCGTGGATGGTATTCCGCGTGGCGGACTCGGCAGCGCCATACCTGACGCGCGCATTCGGCGAAGCTTACTTTCGCTTTCACCAGCAGGCTCTGCTCGGATTCAATGCGCGCGCACCGCGCTGGAAGCTGGCGCTCAAGGCGGTCGCGGGCGGGGATTGCGGCGCGGACCCGGGCAGCTGTTTCGGCACCCTCGACTGGGCGGTGGGCCAGCTATACACGGCGCGCTATTTTCCGGCCGAGACCAAAGGTCGCATCGAGTCGCTGGTGGCCGAGGTCATGCGGGCATTTCGCGCCCGCATCGAGCGCGTCGATTGGATGAGCGAGGCCACGCGTGCCGAAGCGCTGCGCAAACTTGATACCTATGTCGTCAAGGTGGGATATCCGGAGACGCTGCGTGACTATTCCGCCGTTGTCATTCGCGACGATGATCTGGTCGGCAACGTACGCCGGGCGGCGGCGGCGGACTTCGCCTTTTATCTTGGCCGCAGCGACGGGCCGGTCGACCCGGGCGACTGGACCCTGACGCCGCAAACGGTGAATGCCTACAGTGGCTCGCTGCGCGATATCGTGTTTCCCGCCGCGATACTGCAGGCGCCCGAATTCGATGCGTACGCTGATGATGCGGTCAATTTCGGCGCCATCGGCACGGTGATCGGCCACGAGCTGACTCATGGCTTCGACGATCAGGGACGCACGCTTGATGCCAGCGGTGCGTTGCGCGATTGGTGGAGCGATGCGGACGCCAGGGCGTTCCAGGCAAGAGCAGCGGTACTGGGCGCGCAGTTTGCGGACTTTGAGCCGGTTGCGGGGCTGCACATCAATCCGGAGCTGACGATGGGCGAGAATATCGCCGATCTCGCCGGGCTCGCGATCGCGCTGGATGCCTATCACGCGTCGTTGAACAACGATGCCGCGCCGGTGATCGATGGCTTGAGCGGGGATCAGCGCTTTTTCCTGGCGTTCGCCCAGGCATGGCGCGGCACGGCGCGCGACGACTACATTCGCCGCCTGACGATCAGCGACCCGCATGCCTACCGCAGTTTTCGCGTCAACGGCGCGGTTCGAAACACCGACGCCTGGTATCAGGCCTTTGGCGTGCAGCCTGGCGACAAGCTGTACCTGGAACCCGAGCAGCGCGCACGCATCTGGTGACGGCGCGCTCTAGCGGCTTGCTGGTGCAAAAAAGGCCAGCACATTGCCGCTGTAGGTCTCCACCACCTCGCTGAACGGCGTGCCATCGGGCAGGCTCAGCACGGCCCGATGTTGCAGCACCTGCTCCGGCCTGACCGGCTGCTGCGCGCCGGCGCTGGCAGCCGCGGGATTCATCTCCCAGCCTTCGGGCAGCGGCTGCCACAGCAGCTTGGCCGATATCGTATGGCGCTGAAAGTGCAGTGCCTGCACCGCCTTACCGAACGGCGTGTCGGTGCTGTCGAGCAGCCGATTCATCGGCGGCGTCAGCCGCGACGGCACGTACCAGTTATCCGCCTCCGATAGCACCAGCGCGCCGCACAGCAATCTCACCCTGCGATAGCGCACCGGCTCGGCCGGCGTGACGCCGAGCTCGCGGCGTTGCTCATCGCTGGGCGGCACGTCGGCGACCGCCAGCCGTTGCGCAGTGATGCGCGGCGGCGAGGCCAGCCGATGGCTATCGCACCAGCGCTCGAGCGTCAGCGTTGCGCTGTCGTGGCTCAGCAGATCGGCGTTGAGCGTTTGCAGCAGCGCTAATGCCTCCAGACGCGCCAGGAAATTGCCTGGCTCCTGTGAGGGCAACGCCGGGTCGGCTGCATAACTCGCTGCGGCGCAAAAAAGCAGGCTCAAAACCCGGGCGATATTCTTTGCAACATAATCCTTCATGGCTCGCGTCCTCAATAATGAATCTCGCCCGCATGGCGCGGGCAGCACGCACCGGACGGGCATCCGGGCGCCAGCGTAGTAGAATGCTGCTGCACGCTGTCAGGCTGAACGCTGCGCAGCACACGCCATTAGCAATAACAACTCGAGGCTAAGCGCATGATCTACTTTCTGGCGTTGATTCCGGCCACGGCGCTGAGCGTCGCCGGCTATTTCGCGCTCTATCTATCCCAGCGTTCGGAAGGCGGCTTCCGCGCGTTCGGAAAATATCTGGGCTTCTGGGCCTTCACCCTGGCCGGGCTGGTAATACTCGGGGCGATCTTCGCGGCGGCGCACGGCGAGCGCTATCGCGCCATGATGCGCGCGCACGCCGGGCAGGACATGATGCACTGCCCCTGGCAGCATGAATCGCACTTCTTCAGGCCGGGGTTTGGCGAGCCGCCGGGCCCCTGGGCGCCGGGGGAAGCTGGCGGCGGCGGCAGGGAGCGGGCTCCGGCGAGCGCGACGCCGCCGGTCTCGCCGCCGGCCGCGGCTCCGGCGCACTAGAGCGCACCGGACGCAGCGGCACTGCTCTCGTCCCCCGGCGAGAGCAGATGTCCGAATAATTTGCCGGCGATCAGGAACACTGTGCCGGCGACTGCGATCAGCAGCACGTGCAGCAGCCAGAACTGCGTGCCTGGCAATTTCTCGAGCAGCCCGCCGAGCCAGCCGACCAGGTTGTTCGCCAGGAACATGTGCACGTAATAGCATCCGATCATGGTCGCCGCGACTGCCTTGGGCGATGCGCGTGCGTAGAGCGCCAGCCCCACCGGAAACACATTGGCGAAGCCGATGCTGTTGAGTACTTCAAAGGCCATCACCCACCAGAGCGAGGCTTTGTGTCCGCCGGTCGATAGCAATGCCCCGGCCGCCAGCATCAGCACTCCGCTGGCCGATATGAACATGCCCAGCGTGATTTTCGACACTTCGCTGGGCTCGGCGAAGCGGCGCGCCCACAGCCGCCAGAAACCCACCACCGCGATCAGCGTGCTCACCGAGACCACCGCGTCTACCGTGATCAGCCACGAGGTCGGCATGGTGCGTCCGAAAAACACCAGGTCGACGTGATCCGGCACCCACAGCAGGTACGAGTTGAATATCTGTTGATTACCAACCGCCCCCACCGCCAGCACCGGCAACAGCAGGATCAGCAGCATCACCGTGGTGCGTTCCGGTCGCGTAAGCCGCGGCCGTCGCGCCGCCATCGCCACGGCGCGTCCGGGCAGCTCGTCCGTCGGAAGCCATCGGCGGCCCAACCGGTAGATGACCAGCGAGATCAGCATCCCCACGCCCGCGACGCCGAAGCCATAATGCCAACCGTAGAGTTCGCCGAGCGTACCGGCGGTCAGCGGCGCGGCGATCACGCCGGCATTGATGAACACGAAATAGATTTGGAATGCATCGGCCCGTCGCAGGTCGCCGGTTGCATACAGCGCGCCCACCTGGCTGGCGAGGTTGCCCTTGAAGCAGCCGACGCCGGCGATCAGGCATGCGAGCGCGAGCAGGAACGACACTTCGAACGCCATCAGGAAATGGCCGGCAGCCATCAACAGCGCACCGATGGTGATCGTGCGAGTCTTGCCGAGCCAGCGGTCGGCGATCAATCCGCCCGCGATCGGGGTTAGATACACCAGCCCGGTGTAGAGTCCAAAGATCGCCGAAGCCAATGCAACCACCGACAGCGGGCCGCCGTAGGCGTGTTCGACCAGCGCGCGGAAGCGGCTGAAGCCGGCAATGTGCTCGACATGCCCCGGCCGTAGCAGCTGGCGCACCATGTACAGCACCAGCAGCGTTTGCATGCCGTAGTAGGAGAATCGCTCCCAGGCCTCAGTGAAGGCCAGATAGGCCAGGCCGCGCGGATGGCCTAGAAAGCTGTGGTCGGAATTATCGGTTGGCAGGCTATGCGCCTGGGCGATGGTCACCATGACGGCGGGGAGCGGTCGGCCGTTAGCGCGGTTCAGGCCGCGATGCCGTACTGCTTGAGCAGCGCCGCGACTTGCGGCTTGCGGCCGCGGAACTCGACGAACGCCTCGAGCGCATCGCGGCTGCCGCCGCGCGACAGGATGCTGTCGAGAAAGCGCCGCGCGGTGGCGCGATCGAACGCGCCGCGTTCGACAAAGGCCGCAAATGCGTCTGCCGCCAGCACTTCGGCCCATTTGTAGCTGTAATAGCCGGCGGCGTAGCCGCCCGAAAAGATATGGCCGAAGCCGTGCGGGTAGCGATTCCACTCCGGCACCGGTACCACCGCGACTTCATGCCGCACCTCATTCAGGATCTGGTACACGCGGCCGCCGCGTGCCGGGTCGAATTCGGCGTGCAGACGCATATCCAGCAGCGCGAACTCCACCTGCCGCAAGGTCTGCAGCCCGGCCTGAAAGCTGCGAGTGGCGATCAACTGGCGCTGTTTCTCGGCCGGAATCGGCTCACCGCTGCGCACGTGGGCCGAGATGCGATTGAGCACCTCGCTCTGCCAGGCATAGTTCTCCATGAACTGGCTCGGCAGCTCGACCGCATCCCAGGCGACACCGTTGATGCCGGCCAGGCTCGGATAGTTCACGCGCGTGAGCATGTGATGCAGGCCATGGCCGAATTCATGGAACAGCGTCACGACATCATCGTGCGTGAGCTGCGCCGGCCGGTGGTCGCCGGGCGGCATCGAGTTGCACACCAGATAGGCCACCGGCAAGATCGTGCGCCCGCTGAGCGCCTTGCGGCCGACGCAATCGTCCATCCAGGCGCCACTGCGCTTGTGCGGCCGGGCATAGGCGTCGAGATAGAAGCTGGCGACCGGCGTATCGGTGCGATTCTGCACCTCGAAATAACGAACATCCGGGTGCCATACCGGCACCCCGGTGCGCTCGCGGATGCGCACATCGAACAGTTTCTCCGCCACTTCGAACAGACCCTCCAGCACCCGCGGCAGCGGCAGGTAATCGCGCAACTCCTCCTGCGTGACCGCATAGCGGCTCTGTTGCAGCCGCTCGGAATAAAAGGTGACGTCCCAGGCGTTGAGCTTGCGGCCGGCGAACTGCTCGAGCTCGGCGAATTCCGCGGCACCGGCCGGCTTCGCGGTGCGCACCAGCTCGCGCAGGAAGTCGATCACCTCCGGTACCGTGCGCGCCATGCGGTTCGCCAGTGCGTAGTCAGCGTAGCTGCTGAAATCCACCAGCTGTGCCGCCTCATGCCGCAGCCGCAGGATATCGTTCATCACCGCGGTGTTATCGAAGTTGCAGGCGCCGGGTCCCTGGTCGGAAGCGCGGGTTGACCAGGCTTCATAGAATGCGCGGCGCAGCGGCTCGGACTCGCCGTCGGTCACCACCGCGACATAACTCGGCTGATCCAGGCCGAACAGCCAGCCTTGCACGCCCTTGTCCAGCGCCCGCCGCCGTGCCTGTTCGACAATGGCGTCGTTGATGCCGGCGAGCTGGTCGGGATCGGTGACATGGTGCGACCAGGCATTGGTGGCATCGAGCACGTTTTCTTCGAACTTGGCCGATAGCCGTGACAGCTCCATCATCACGGCCTTGAAGCGCGCCTTGCGCGGCGCGTCCAGGGCCACTCCCGCCAGACGAAACTCCCGCAGCGCGTGCTCAATCACCTCGCGCTGCACCGGATCAAGCCCGGGACCCTCACGCTCGGCGATGTGCGCATAGGCGCGATAGAGCGGTTCGCTTTGCGACAGGTCGGTGTGGTACTCGGACAGCATCGGCAGGCAGGCGTTGTACGCCGAGCGCAGGCTTTCCGAATTCATCACCGCGTTCAGATGCCCGATCGGCGACCAGACGCGGCTCAGACGGTGCCGCAGTTCCTCCAGCGGCTCCACCACCGTTTTGAAACTCGGCGCCGGCGTGGCCTCGATCTGCGCCACGAGCGCGCGCTGCTCGGCGATCAGGCGCGAGATGGCGGGCTCGACGTGCTCCGGCCGGATGGCGTCGAAACGCGGCAGCGGCGCGTCTTCGAGCAGCGGATTATCGGACGTGGCAGCGGACATCGGCGGCGGCCTTTTGCATCACAGGGCGGCATTCTAGCCATCGGCGGCCGGTGTAACATGGCAAAAATTGCAGGATCGATCAAACGCGAGGCTCTGGCGAACATGGCATCGGACTATGACCTGATCGTGATCGGCGGCGGCAGCGGCGGCCTGGCCTGCGCGCAGCGCGCGGCCGAATACGGTGCGCGGGTGATGCTGGTCGAAATGGGCCGTCTGGGGGGCACCTGCGTCAACGTCGGCTGCGTGCCGAAGAAGGTCATGTGGAATGCAGGCGAGCTGGCGCACGCGCTGCGCGACGCGGCCGGCTACGGCTTCGATATTTCGCTGTGGCACCATGACTGGCCGCTGCTCAAACAGATGCGCGATGAGTTCATCGGCCGTATCAACGCGGTGTACGAGCGCAATCTCGACAAGCGGCGGGTCGAGCTGCTGCGCGGGCATGCGCGGCTGCTGTCGGCGCAGTCGATCCAGGTCGGGGCGCGGGTGCTGTCGGCCGGCAGCATCGTGCTCGCAACCGGCGGTAAACCGATCATTCCGAAGCTGCCCGGGGCGCAGCTCGGTGTCAGCTCGGACGGCTTCTTCGAACTCGGCGCGCGACCCGACAGCGTGGCAGTGGTCGGCGCCGGTTACATTGCCGCCGAGCTCAGCGGCATCTTCTCGGCGCTGGGCTCGCGTACCACGGTGGTGTTGAGGCACGAGTGCCCGCTGCGGCATTTCGATGCGATGCTCGGCAACTCGCTGATGGAGATCATGCGCGAGGAAGGCGTCGAGTTCGCGCTCAATGCGGTGCCGAAGTCACTGGCGCGCAATGCCGCGGGGCTGCTCGAACTCACGGTCGAAGACGGCCGTGTGCTGGGACAGTTCGATGCGCTGATCTGGGCGATCGGCCGCGAGCCCACGACCACCGACATGGGACTGGAATCGCTGGGCGTGGGCGTCGACCTGATGGGACACATCATCACCGATGAGTGGCAGCAGACCAATCTGCAACATCTGTACGCCCTCGGCGATGTCACGCCGCGCGCCGGCCTGACGCCGGTCGCGATCGCGGCCGGGCGGCGCCTGGCCGACCGCCTGTTCGGCGGGCAGAAGGGGCGCAAGGTTGATTATGAAAATATTCCCTCAGTGGTATTCAGTCATCCGCCGATTGGCACCGTGGGATTGAGCGAAGCCGACGCCCGGGCGCGCTACGGCGAGGCGGTCAAGGTGTTCACTTCCACCTTCATGCCGCTGTATCACGCACTCACGCCGCGCAAGCCGCGCGAGCATATGAAAATGGTCACCGTCGGGCCGGAGCAGAAGATCGTCGGCATTCACGTTATTGGCGAGGGCGCTGATGAAATGCTGCAGGGCTTCGCGGTGGCGTTGCGCATGGGCGCAACCAAGCGCGATTTTGACGATACCATTGCGATTCACCCAACCAGCGCCGAAGAAATGGTGACCATGCGCTAGTTGCCCGGTCCGCGGGCGGCGGCGGCTCGCTACTGGCAACAGCCACTACGTGGCTGAAGGTGTTGCCCGCCGTCGGGGTCTGCACCGCACGATTGACACGCATGACCATTCTCCTGAAAGCGGGACGCTGTTCTGTTGTCGGTAGGCACTCGCGCGCGGCAGAAAGGTTTGAACGCCGATCGCAGCAAATGAAGTTTCGTGGCGCCAGCGAGGATCCGCGAGCGCGCGTACGCGCGCCTGACGCTAAAACCGCCAGGCAAGCGCCGGGCACCTACCGCTGTGACGACATTTCATCGTGCCCATCGAGCAGCGCTGCGCGCGCATCGTGCATCCAATCGGCGAGCGCTTGCGGCGCTGGGCGTGGTCGCGCTGTCGCTGTGCGGCTGCTCGGGCAGCGGCGCCGGCCTCGACAGCAATGGCCAGCCCTTGTCGGGGTCGAGCTCCGGCGGCCAGGTGGCGCTGTCGGCCGATTTCGACGCCATTCAGGCCAACGTGTTTACGCCGATCTGCTCGGTTTGCCATGCCGGCGCCACCGCGCCGGAGGGCTTGAGGCTCGACGCGGCGCATAGCTATAGCCTGCTGGTCAACGTGCCGAGCACCGAAGAGCCGAGCATCCTGCGCGTCAAACCGGGCGATCCGACCAACAGCTACATCATTCAGAAGCTGCAAGGTCACGCGGCCGTTGGTGCGCAGATGCCGCTCGGCGAGACACCGCTGCCGGCGAGCACCATCGCCTTCATCGTGCAATGGATCACCGACGGCGCGCAGGCGGACGCATCGGCGGTCGCGATGGCGGCTGCATTTCAGATCGCATCGGTCGCGCCCGAGGACGGCGACGTGCTGCCGCTGCCGCCGGCGCAGATCGCGATTGCCTTTACGCGCGAGCTGGATGCGACGCGGATTGATAGCGCGGCGCTGCAGCTGCAGCGAATCGACGGCGCAGCCGCAGCAGTCCCGATGGCTATCGCGCTCGAGCCGTCGATGCCGGCGGCCAATGCGCGCGCGCTGCTGCTGACGCCGCGCGCACCGTTGACGGCCGGCCAGTACCGGCTGCTGCTTAGCGGGCAGGGCGGCTCCGGGCTCAGCGCCCGCGACGGTACGCCGATGCTGGCTCCGGCAGCCGACGCCAACGGCGATCGAATCATTACCCGATTCACCGTGGCGGCTACACCATGACAGCGTGCAGTTCATCGAAAAGTAACAGCCACACCCTGCTGCTGGCGCTGTTGGCATTACTGGCGTGCGGCGGCACGCGAGTAGCCTTCGCGGAGCCTTATCTGGCCGTGCAGCAGGGTTATAAATGCATCACCTGCCATGTCAATCCAACCGGCGGCGGTCTGCGCAACACCTTCGGTCTGGTGTTCGCAGAGAATGTGATGCCGGCGAGCCCTCTGCCGGCCGCTGCTCCGGTGTGGCTCGGCCAGGTGCTGCAGGACATCGTTCGCGTCGGTGGTGATCTGCGTACCGATTGGTCGCGAACCACGGTCCCGGCCTCGCCCACGCAGCAGGAATTTTCGCTGGAGCAATTCCGGCTGTATGCCGATGTCAGCCTGATTCCAAACCGGCTGGGTCTGTACGTTGACGAGCAGGTGGCACCCGGAGCCGCGCAGACGATGGAAGCGTACGCGCGTTACGGCGACACCTCCGATTGGTACATCAAGGCCGGACACTTCTATCTGCCGTTCGGCTGGCGCTTGCAGGACCAGACCGCATTCGTGCGCACCGTCACCGGCATCAATATGACGACGCCGGACACCGGGGTTGAACTCGGCTTGGAGCGAGCGAACTGGTCGGGGCAGCTGGATGTGACCAACGGCGCCGCGAATTCGGGCACCGGCTCAGGCTACCAGGTCACCGGCAATCTGGTACACGTGCAGTCGATATGGCGCATCGGGGTGTCGAGCGCATTCACGCAGTCGGACGCGGGCGACCGCTCGATGTACGGGCTATATGCCGGAGTGAGAACCGGGCCGGTGGCATGGCTCGGCGAGGCGGACCTGGTCAGACAGGCTGGTTATCCTGACGGCACGCGCACCATGATTCCCGCCCTGGCCGAGGCCGACTGGGAAATCTGCAAGGGCAACAATCTTAAGCTGACCTACGAATACTCCGATCCGGAGCGCAGCGTTGCCAACAACGCGCAGACGCGCTGGAGCGTGGTCTACGAGCTGACGCCGCTGCCGTTCGTACAAGCGCGCGCAGGCTTTCGCCGCTATCAGGGCATTCCGCAGAACAACCTGCAGAACGAGACCTTCGGATTTCTCGAACTGCATGTGTTCCTGTAGCGCGGTGCGCGGCGAGGGACTCACTGCATGAGGGTTGCCGTGGCGACCGCGCTCGAAGCGTGCGTGCACTCGTCCTGCGGCCGGACCGCGGCGAGGGCGGCACAGATGTTGATCCGCTCGCCCTGCTCGTCATGCGTGCCGGTGCGTTCCAGCACGCTGAACAAGCTGGTTGCATCCAGATTCGGCACCCGCGCTCGCAGCAACGCGATCGCACCGGTGACGTGAGCGGTGGCGAACGATGAACCGGTCGCGAAATCGTAGCGGCCAGCCGGCGCCAGACTCAGAATGTCGGCGCCTGGAGCGTGCAGCACGGCGGTGGAGGAATCGGATCGTCCGACCTGATCGACCGCGATGACACCCGGTATCGCCAGCGGAAAGCCGTCGAGGCGGCCGTCGTCCGGCACCGCGCCGACGAATATCATGCCGCGACGCTGGCCGAAGACGACCAGTTGCGCCAGCAGTGGATCGGCCGGGCCGCCCAGACTCAGGTTGACGATCTGCGCGTGCGCCTCGATCGCGGCGCCGAGCGCCAACGCCAGGGTAAAGGAATTGCACTGCGCCTCGAGGCTCAGTGACTGCAGCGATTGACACGCCTTGTAGATCTGCAGACGCGCTGACGGGGCTATGCCGACGATGCCGAGATTGTTGTTGGCATCCGCAGCGATGATGCCGGCGACCCCGGTTCCATGCCGGTCGGACTCGAACGCGTGCATGTCGGCGTCGACGAAATTGCGAGTCGCCGCGACACGCCCGGCAAGATCCGGATGATCCACATCGACGCCGGTGTCGATGATCGCCACGCTCACGCCCTCGCCGCGCGACCATTGCTGCGCTTCGGCAGCCTGGATGGCCGCAAAGCCGTGCTGCAATCCGATATACGGATCGTTGTAGCTCTTCAGTGCGAGGCCGCTCGGCGCACCGAATGCGGTCGGCGTGCTGAGCCCGGGCCGCGGCGCGCCGACCGGCAGCTCGCTGGCGGCAGCGGCAGTCGCGGCGCCCTGATCGCTCAGGGCCTGGAACAGTTGCATCGGCTGCGCCAGGCGCACGCGGCGATCGCCAGCCAGCCGCTGCAACAGCTCAGCTCGATCAGCCTGCGGCGGCAGTGCGAAAACCAGGCACTGCACGCCCAGCGGCACGATCGGCCATTCGCGCACTTCCTGCAGGCCATAGTCGCGCCCCAATGCCGCGCCGATCGCCCGCGTCTGACCGCTGACGGCATACGGTCCGACGGCGTCGTAGCCGCGCGGCGAGGATCCCGGCTCGCTCAGCATCGGCCCGCTCGTATTGTCGATCGTGACCAGTATCAGGCGATCGGCCGTTGCGTTCAGGCTGCCGCCGGCCGAGCTTGGGGCCGGCAGCAACCTGGGAGTGGCGCAGCCGGCCAGGGCCGCCAGCAACGCCGCAACCAGCGCGCTCGTTCGCACCCATCGCGCGAAGCGTTGATGGCTCATGGCAGCGAAGCCGCTACGGAGCCCCCGCCAGGGCTTCGGCAAACTGCACCGCGGACGTGGCACGCAGTTCACGCAGCGCCGCCTCGGTCGCGGCAGCGCTGGAATCGGCTGCCGGCCCCAGCGTCCAGACGCCGAATTCGCTCGGCCCGGCGCGCACTTGCAGCCGGGCGGCGGCTAGCATGGCCTGCACCTGCGCCATCGTGACGCCGGGCGCGAACACCACCCGGATGGTTGCCGCCGGCGGCAGTGCTTGCGGCGCCGACAGGGTGCGATACGCCGCTGCAGCGCCAGCCGGGATCGCCGGCGGCGCTCCCGGCCGCGACCACCAGGCGGCGCCGAGCGCGCCCAGACCGATGGCCTGCAGCACCATCGCCGCGACCAGCCACGGCAGGGCGCCTCTGCCGGCGTAGCGGCGGCGGTGCCTGCCGCTGCGCGCCGTGTCGTCGGGCCGTGCGGCACCGTCGAGGCGGCGACGCAGCCGCTGCCAGGAATCCTGCATGTCGATCTCGGCCGTGCTCTGCAGCGCCATGGCCGCCTGCAGCTGGCGCTGAAACTCGAGTTCCTGGCGGCAATCCGCGCAGCCGTCGAGGTGTGCCTGCACCGCCAGCTGCTCGGACTGCGGCGCACTGCCGTTGACAATCCAGGGAATCAGATCCCAGGCCTGCCGGTGGGTCGATGACGTATCGCTCATCACAGGTGACTCCCGCCCAGCTGTGTCGCATCGGCGAAACCGCCGAGCTTGGGCAACAGATTTCGAAGCTTGATGCGCGCCTGAAACATGCGCGCTTTGACCGTATTCACCGGGCAATCCATGATCGAGGCAATCTCCTCGCACGAGTGACCGACGAAATAGGCCAGCTCCAGGGTCGCACGCTGCTCGAGCGGCAGCGTGGCGAGGCCATGCGCGAGCCATTCGCTGCGCTCCTCGCCGACGAAGCCTTCCATCAGCGGCGGCTCCGGCGGCAGCGAGCTGGCGAGGATCTCGGCCGACGAGTCGCTGTTGCGCCGCAGGCTTTTCAATGCACAGCGCCAGGCGATGCCCATGATCCAGGTCGACACGCGCGATTCGCCGCGAAATTCGTCGGCCTTGCGCCACACGACCCAGAAGGTGTCGTTGATCGCCTCTTCCAGCGCCTCGCGCTGCGAGCTCAGGCGCGACAGAAACTGCAGCAGCCGCCGGAAATACTCCACGTACAGGTGCTCGAGCGCGCGGCTATCCTGCGCGGCGACCAGCCGCAGCAGCTCGCGATCCACCCGGTCATCTCGCGCCGGCATCGGTGCCTTGGGCGCGGCAGGGAAAGACATCAGTTGCGTCCTCGTATGGCAGCATGGGCCTCAGAACTATGTGCCGCAAGCCAGCCAAAAGGTTGTAGCGCCGCGGTCTGGCGGGGCTAGAACAGCCAGAAGGCGCTCAGCACCAGCCGATTGCCGGCGTCGTCCTCAAAATGATACCTGGCGGTGGCGTCGGTGCCGACATAACTCAGGTCGAACACGAAGCTGCGCCATCGATGCTCCAGCGCCGCGCTCCAGTAGGCATAGCCGACACCGATCTGATGCCGCAGATCGTAATAACCCACGCCGGCGATCCCGTACAGGCCCCAGGGCAGTGGCTGGCGGCCCGTGAACTCGTAACTATAGGCCGCGCCGGTGCCGAAATTGCCCCGATAGTCCAGGCTGTAGGTGTCGGGCGATGCGATCGCGGTCAGCATCAGCCGCTCACGCCAGCCGAGCGACAGCGCTATTTCGTCATAGTCGTAGCGCGAGCGCAGCGAATTGCCCGGATAGTCGTAGTGCCGCAGGTTCAGCCGCCCGCTCCAGTCCTCGCCAAAGGACTGCTGATAACCAGCGTACGCGATCAGCTCCGCACCGGCCCCCTGGCCGATGCCGCGCCTGACTTCCTGGGCGGAAATGCCGCCGTAGCCTTGCCCCACGATCTCGTGCAGATCCGCCTGCGGCGAGATCTGTCCATCGTTCTGCGACAGGCCGCGGAACACATCGTCCGTGGCCAGACCCAGCGAGCCGCCCAGGCCCTGCGCATGGCCGACCGCGGCCAGCGACAGCAGCAGGAGAAGCCACGTGCCGCGCCGGTGAATGTCGCCACTGCATTCAATGAATACTGCTGGCAGTCAGCTAACCTTGGCCCGGGCCACCTTATCGAAGTCCAGATGCAGATCGTCCATCATCTTCATCGCCGTGGCACGGCCTGCGCCGTAAACGCCGCCGCCGGGATGCAGGAACGGGCCGACCAGGTACAGGCGCTCCACCCCGGGTACTGCATATTGCGCCAGATCCGCCGTCGGCCGGTGACCGCCGATCTGGTAGAAGTACGGCGCAACGCCGTGCACGTCGCCCCCGACCATGCTGGTCGGCATGTTGCGGGCGTGGTCCAGCGGCGTGACGATGCTGCGCTTGATGATGTTATCCGCGGTGAGATTTTTCACGAATTTCTGATAGTGCCGCAGGCTGCGATCGCCCATGCGCTCGCGCATCTCGTCCCAGCCTTGCGGGCCGCCATCCTCCAGATTGTAGGGTGCCAGCGTGATGCCGTGGAACATACCGCGCCCCGGCGGCACCCGGCTCGGATCATTGATGCTCTCATCGCCCCCGGCGCCGAGCACCCTGGCCGTAATACGGCCGCGCCGTAAGGCATCGAAATCATCCAGCATGTCGCTCAGGCTGTCGCTGGCCATGAACTCCAGCATGATGGCATGCGCGACTTCCTCACCGGCGAAAAAGCTGACCTGTTGTTTCAGGTCGTAATGACTCACCAGCAGACTGAAGGCCGCCAGCGTCGCGCGCTCGGCGCGTTGCAGCACCGGCTCCGGCACGCCGTCGACGAACTTACGCAGCACGTGCGGATGAATGGCACCGATCACGCCATCCCTCGCCTTGATCTGCTCGCCGCTGCAAAGTTCCACGCCGACGGCACGGCCCGCCGAGGTCAGCACCTTGCGTACCTCGGCATTGCAGCGCACTTCCCCGCCGTAGTGTTCGATGCACCTGACCAGTGATTCGCTCAGCTTGCCGCTGCCGCCGAGCGGCTGCGAGACGCCGTAGCCATGCATCAGCCCGGGCATCAGAAACATCCCGAAACCGGTGCCCAGCTCGTCCGGCAGCTGCAGGTTCTCGCTGACCAGCCGCAGCAGCCAGATCTTGACCTTCTCGCTCTCGAAATGGTCGTTCGCGATCTGCAGCGAGCTGCGCTGCATCGCATCGAGCACCTCGCGGCCCTGCTCGCTCTGGTCCATCATCGCGACGAACGCGCCCAGCGGCATCGGCGGCACGTACAGGCCGGCGCCGAACAGCGGCAACATCGCCATCGCACGTTGCGCAAAGCGGCGATAGGTTTCGGCGTCCTTGTGCGAGATGCGCGCGATCCCCTCGCAGGTGCGGTCCAGATCCTGATACGCCACCAGCGTGCTCTGATCGGCGAAGATCATCGCGTACGGGATGTTGTACGCGTACCGCAGTCCGAACTTCGCCTGCAGTCCGAGCTCGTCGTCTCGAATCATCGGATTGCCCTGGATCATGATGTGGACGCTGGAATGCTCATCGTGCCAATAGCCTGGAGTATTGAGTTCGCGCGTCACCACGCCGCCGCCAGGCCACGCCTTACGCTCCAGCACCAGCAGTTTCTTGCCCGCCTTGGCCAGGTACGCGGCGGCTACTAATCCGTTGTGTCCCGCGCCCATCGCCACCACGTCGTAGCTGCTCATATCGGCCTGAACTCCGGTTTGTTGTTGTATGCGGTCGGGAGCCGCAGACCTTAAGCGGCCCTCCCGAACGCGTAAAGCAGGTACTTTTGTGTTCCCGCGGGCTCCCCGTTAGGCTCGCAGCATGAACATCGCGACCGGCAGCGCGCCCCCCGCGGTCGACGTGGATACGGTACTGCGCAATCTGCGGCAGGTGCTGGCGCCCGGGCAACCGGCCGGCCAGCACCGCAGTGAAATGGCGGCGCTCGAGCTGCTGGTGCGCGCGATGGCCAGAGACGGCGCGCAGCGCGATCAACCGATGCGCGAGGTGTTTGCGCGCATCGGCGACAAGTGGAGCACGCTGCTGCTGCATCTGCTGCGCACCGGCAACTACCGCCACGCGGTGCTGCGCCGGCTGGTGAGCACGGTCGGCGCCGAAGGCCGCATTTCGCAACGCATGCTGACATTGCGATTGCGCACGCTGGAGCGCGACGGTTTGATCGTGCGCCACGTGATTGCCAGCAGCCACCCGCCGGGCGTCGAATACGCGCTCACTGCTCTCGGTCACTCTCTGACCGCGCAGATCGAGATCCTGATGCAATGGATCCGCGACCACATGGCGCAGATCCTTCAGGCCCGGGCCCGCTTCGGCGAGTCCGGCGGCGAGCGGGAATCGAACGGCGGCGTCTGACTGATCAGCGCTGCGGCGACGCCGGCGGCGCGGCGTTGGCAGCCAGTTGCGACAGGACTTCGCCGGTGGCCTGCCCGAACGCCGCCACCACGGCCTGCATGCGGTCCGCCTCGGCCCGCACCCGGCTCTCGGCGGTAAAGCTGACCATGAGCTCGTGATTGCCGCGTTTTCCGAGAGTGCACACCAGCGCCACGTGCACCGTCGGCGGCCCGGCGTCGGAGTACTCGGCCTCGAAGTGGCGCAATTCCAGGCTCAGGATGTAATCGGACGGAAACGGACCGCCGTCCGACTCGACCATCGAAAATCTGTTCGCAGCACGCACGGCGTCGATCGTCAGGGTCTGCAGCATGGCCGGCGCCGTGCCGGCCCAGCGCGCGGCGCTGTAATAGTCCAGCCGCTGACCGGAGCGCAACACCACGATGTTGTCGGTCGCCAGTCCTGCCGCAGCCAGCGGCAACGACACCTGCACGCTACCGGCGGGCGATGCCGCTGCGGCCGGCGGCTGCGCCGGCGGCCGCAACACATAGACCTGTGCGATTGGCAGGTTGCTGTGCAGGCCAGCGCCGCAGCCGGCCAGCAACAGCAGCGATGACAGTAATGCGGCCGGCGCGCGCTTCATGGCGGAATCACCACGCCGCCGACCGCCGGTTGGTAGATCAGCTGCGAGGGATTGTCGCGCAGGCTGCGCGACAGGTCGCGCACCTCCTGTGCCGCAGCGCGGCTGTCGCGCAGCAACAGCTCGATCTGTGGCAGGCTGCCGCGCAGGAAGCCGCTGAGCTGATCGCGGTTCTCGTCGACGAAGGCGTCGAGACTGCCGGTCGCGCGCTCGAGATTGTCGCCGGTGGTACGCAGCGTCTGCACGGCGGCGACAAAGTCGACGCCCGCGCTCTGCGTCGCGACATGAATCTCGTTGATCACCTGATGGGCGTCGTTGATGGTCGAGCGCAGTTCGTCGATCAGAGTAGCGATGTTAGCGGCACTGTGCGGCAGCGAGGCCGCCGCGCGGTCGAGATTGGCCACCACGCGCTCGACACCCGCGATATTCTGTTCCGACAGGATGCGCGTGGAGCGGTCGACCAGGTCACTCAGCCGCGCCGTCAGCGCCGGCAGGCTGCTTAGAAACAGATCGAAGTCCGAATGCGCCGAGCGGATCACCTGATAACGCTCGCTCGGGACGGCGGCCAGAATGCGCCGTCCGGTGGTGTCATCGGCGCGTTGCTGCTGCAGATCGATGTACAGCAGGCCGGTAATACCCTGCAGCGACAGCTGCGCCAGGGTACGGTCCGAGATCGGCGTGGTGGCGTCGATGTCGGCGATGACCTGGACGCGATTGGCGGCGCGCGGATCGATGCGGATGCGCACCACACGGCCGACGTCGACACCCAGATAGCGCACCGGGCCGCCGTCGGACAGTCCGCTGACGCTGCCGTCGAAATAAATCTCGTAGCGCACGTAAAAGCGATGATCGCTGCTCTCCGAGTACCAGTAGACGAACAGCACGCCCATGACCACCACCAGCAGCACGAAGCTGCCAACCGCCAGGTAGTTGGCTTCACGTTCCATGTCGCCCCTCGCGCGCGAGCGCGCGTGTGCCGTGAAAATAGGCTTGTATCCACGGGTCCGGGTTGTCCACGATGGCCTCGAGCGTGCCGCTGATCATGCGGCCGTTGACGATGACCCCTACCCGGCTGCAGGTGCGATAGATGGTATCCAGATCGTGCGTAATCATCACTACCGTCAGCCGCAGCTCGCGCTGCAGGTAAATGACCAGGTCGTCGAACGCCGCCGCGCTGATCGGATCCAGGCCCGAGGTCGGCTCGTCCAGAAACAGCAGCACCGGATCGAGCGCGAGCGCACGCGCCAGCGCGGCGCGCTTGATCATGCCACCGGAGAGTTGCGACGGATACTTGGAGGCCGCCTCGGGCGGCAGCCCGACCAGCTGCACCCGCAGCAAGGCGAGCTGATCGAGCGCGCGCGCCGTCAGCCGCAGGTGCTCCAGCATCGGCAGCTGGACGTTCTGGCTGACGTTGAGCGAGCTGAACAGTGCACCTTGCTGGAAGGTCACGCCGTAGCTCGCTTTCAAGGCATGCAAATCCGACGCGCTCATGCTGCCGAGCTCGCGGCCGAGAAAGCGCACGCTGCCGGCATTGGGCCTGCGCAGACCGAGGATGGTACGCAGCAGTACCGACTTGCCGGCGCCTGAACCGCCGATGATACCGAACACCTCGCCCTCGTAGACCTGCATGTCCACGCCGGAATGCACTACCTGGGCACCGAAGTGGTTGACCACGCCCTGCACCTCGAGCAGCACGCGCATCAGATATCGAGCTCCATGAACAGCACCGCGAACAGCGCATCGACCAGGATGACGAAGAAAATCGACTGCACCACCGCCAGCGTCGTCAGTCGACCCAGTTCGCGCGAGGAGTCGCGCACGCGCATGCCGCAGTGACAGCCCGAGATAGCGATCAGAGCGGCGAATACCGGCGCCTTGAACATGCCGACCCAGAACGTGGTGTGGGCGATGGCGCTTTGAGCGCGGTGCAGATACTGCACCAGCGGCATGTCGAGCAGCGCATGGCACAGCAGGCCGCCGCCGACCAGGCCGATGACGTCGGCCACCAGCGTCAGCAGCGGCAGTGCGATCACCAGGCCGAGCACCCGCGGCAGCACCAGCGCCTCGATCGGATCGACACCAATCGCCAGCAACGCGTCGATCTCCTCATTGAGCTGCATGGCGCCGAGCTCGGCGGCGAAGGCGCTGCCCGAGCGGCCGGCGACGATGATCGCTGTCAGCAGCACGCCGAGCTCACGCAGTACTCCGACCGTCACCAGATCGACCACGAAAATGTCGGCGCCGAAGCGGCGCAGCTGCTGCGCCCCCATGTAGGCCAGGATCACGCTGATCAGAAACGCGATCAGCGCCACGATCGGAACGGCGGTAACGCCGGTGTCGTACACGTGGCGTGCGATCGAAACCGGCCGCAGCTGCAGGCGCGGCAGGGCGCGCACCAGGGCGAGGCTGATGCGCCCCAGGAAACTCAGGCCGTCGGCGGTGCGCTGCAAGCCACGCACCGCGCGCCGGCCGAGGCCCTCCACCGCGTGGGCCGGATCGAGCCATTCGATGCCGTGCGTGTGTACGCTGATCTCGCCGGTCCTGCAGCGCTCCACCAGCCCCAGCGTCGCCGGCTCGGCTTCGCGGAAATGAATCGTCGCCCCGGCGGCGCGCATGCGATCGATGAAATCGCGCAGCAGCCAGGCGCCGGTCAGGTCGAGCTGCGCCTGCGAGGCGCCGATTTCGACCCGGCTCACGTCGGAAAAATCCACCGCTTCGAGCTCGGCCTCGATGTCCGCGAAGCGCAGCGCGCGCCACTCGCCGCTGAGTTCCAGGTTCAGCTGCTGCGCATCCCGCCGCGCGGTCAGGTACATGCGCCGCTGTGTCGATTCAGGCCAGGGTCTTATGCGTGCCGTCGCACAACGGCGCCTTGGCGGAGTGCTTGCAGGCGCAGAAATAGACGCGGCCGGTGCGCTCGGCGAGGTACGCCAGCGGCGTGAAGCCGCTGCCCTGGTGCGCGCCGCTGCAGAACGGCTGCGTGGCCGAGCGGCCGCAGCTGCACCAGTAATAGGTTTTGCCTGCCTCGACATCCACTGCGATCGGCCCGCGCGCGGCCACAATCGGCTGGTTCATGAGCACCCCATGCGCTGGCGAACATCCCGGGCGCCGATGCTAGCAGTGTTGGCGCATCATCGTCAGTGCTTGCCCGGATCAGGCGTCGTCACGCAGGCGCCGCAGACGGATCGCCACGGCGATCATCACGCTGGCGGCCAGCAGGCCCCACCACAGGCGCGGGCTGGCGAGCAGGTGCAGCGGATCGAGCAGTTGCGCGTTGAAGCGTACCTGCACCTTGTCACCGATCACTGCCGCCGTATTGTCGAAGTCGATCACGCTATGTTCGTCGAGCCTATAGGCCAGGGAAAGCAGCTCGGTGAAGCCGCCGTCGACGATGCGGCCGACATAATAGGTGCCGAACACCATGTGCTCGAACAACACCAGCAGCACCGGCGGAACGAATGCCCAGGCGAAAGGTGCACGCCGTGCCCAGGCGGAAATCAGCATGAGATAGGCGGCAAACGGTGCATACCAGAGCTGCGCGGCGATCAATCCATAGAGCATGATGCCCTGCATGCGCAGCCACGACAGCGCGTTCCACAGCGGAACACTCGCGCCGTTGATGATGACGCCGTGATTGCGCAGCGCCAGGATGGCGCTGCCGGCGAGACTGGTGAGTGCGGCCAGCAGAAACGTGCCGAGCGGGAAGATCACCAGCCCGACCAGCAGCTTCACCAGCACGGTGCGCGCATCCGACACCGGCATCGAACGCCAGAACAGGACACTGCGGTCGCGCCGTTCGCCGTACAGGCAGTCGAGCAGGTAGGTCGTCGCCAGGATCACCGCCGCCAGGCAGAACGGCACCGCCCAACCGAGCAGCGCGACTTCAAACAGCGGCGGCTGGATGTCGCCGTTACCGGGCGGGTGAGGAGGCCCGAAATCAATGTGAATAATGTGGCCGAAGATGCTGGCGGTAAGCAGCAGCACGATCGCGATCGCCGGCGGCGCCAGCCACAGCGAGCGGTGCTCCCAGAACTCGCGCCTGATCTGGGTCTGCAGGGCAGTCATGGCGATTCCGCCTGCATCTTGGCCGCAAACAGGTCGGCGATACCGGGGGTGCGCAGCTCACCGAGCCCGTCGAAGTCCGCGGCCGGCCGATTCTCAAACAGCATCACGCTGCGGCCGAACAGCTCGCGCACGTGGAACGGCTTGAGCGCGCGCGCCTGCTCGATCCTGCCGGCGGCGACATTGAGCTGCACGAAACGCGCCGCCAGATCCTCCACCGAAGCGTCGAGCACCACACGGCCGCGGTCGATGAACAGCACGTCGGTGAGCAGATTCTCGACTTCCTCGACCTGGTGGGTGGTAAGCAGAATGGTGCGCTCCTTGTCGAGGTAGTCGTTCAGCAGCGTGTCGTAGAACTGACGGCGGTAGATCAGATCGAGTCCGAGCGTCGGTTCGTCGAGCACCAGCACACGCGCGTCGATCGCGAGGATCAGCGCCAGGTGCAGCTGCGTGATCATGCCCTTCGAAAGCTCCCCGACGCGGCTGCTGCGCCGGATGCTGGTCGTGGCCAGGAAATCTTCGGCGCGCTTGCGATCAAAGCGCGGATGCACGCCCGCCACGTAGTCGAGTGCCTGCCGCACACTCAGCCAGCGCGGCAGCACCGCCGCGTCGGCGATGAAGCAGACCTGGCTCATCAGCGCATTGCGATCGCCGGATGGCTCCAACCCGAGCACGCGCACGCTGCCTTCATAGGAGGTCAGTCCGAGAATCGCTTTGAGCGCCGTGGTCTTGCCCGCGCCGTTGCGGCCGATCAGGCCGACGATGCGCCCGCTGCCCAGGCTGAAGCTGACGCGGTCGAGCGCGAGGAATCTGCCGTAGCGTTTGCTCAGGTCTTTGGCTTCAATGATTGTGGTCATCGTCATCATCCTTGTTCGGCGCCGTCGGCGCTCGCAGCAGCTCCTCGAGCGACAGTCCCAGACGGGCGATGGTGGCGCGCACCTTGGGCCAGTCGGTCTCCAGAAAGCGCCGCCGCTCGTCGGCGCGCAGCGCGACCGCTGCTCCGGCGCTGACATACATGCCGCGGCCGCGGCGTTTTTCGACCAGCTGCTCATCGACCAGCTGCTGGTAGCCCTTGAGTACGGTCAGCGGGTTGAGGCGAAACTCGGCCGCGACGTTGCGCACCGAGGGCAGCGCATCCCCCTCCTTGAGCACACCCTCGAGGATCATCGCCACCACGCGATCGCGCAGCTGCCGGTAGATCGGCTGGCTGTCGTCCCACTGGGTGTCGCTGCTCACTTAGGCCTTCGGGGCTTGAACGCTGGCGCAGCTCAAAGCACCGGCGCCAGGCTCAGCTGCCAGACGGTGTGCGCGGGGCTGCCGTTGCCGTATTCCGGCTGACCGGCCGAACTGACGATCACCTGCGTGGTGATGCTGGTGATCGCGCAGGCCAGAGCGGCGCAGAGCAGCAGGCGCAGGGGCTTGCCGAGGATGGGCTTCTGGGTATGGACATTCATTGGACGGTTTCCTTGTGTTGGCTTGCAGAATGGCTGTGCTGATGTACTGGTGTTGTATATAACTACAACACTAAAGACTTGTCAACACCAACCGGCAGCGCAGTGGCGCTGCCACTAGAATCAACGCTCTTTTCACGCTGGAGAGCGCATGAAGCAGCCCCTGAACGTTGCCATCACCGGCGCGGCCGGCCAGATCGGCTATGCGCTCGCGTTTCGGGTCGCCTCCGGGGCCATGCTAGGCGCCGATCAGCCCGTGAATCTGCATCTGCTGGAGATCTCGCCGGCACTGCCCATGCTCGGCGGCGTCGTGATGGAACTCGATGACTGCGCCTTCTCCACGCTGAACAAAGTGGTGTCCACCGACGACGCGCGCGTGGCGTTCCGTGACTGCCAGGTGGCACTGCTGGTCGGCGCGCGCCCGCGCGGCCCCGGCATGGAGCGCAAGGATCTGCTGCTCGCCAACGCACAGATTTTCTCCGCGCAGGGCAAAGCGCTCGATGCGGTCGCCGACCGCGCGCTGCGCGTGCTGGTGGTCGGCAATCCGGCCAACACCAATGCGCTGATCGCCAGCCGCAATGCACCTGGTCTGGATCGGCGTAACTTCACCGCGATGACGCGCCTGGATCACAACCGCGCGCTCTCGCAGCTCTCGCAGAAGACCGGCGTGCACGTCAATGACATTCAACGTCTGACGATCTGGGGTAATCATTCCTCGACGCAATATCCGGACCTCAGCCATGCGCGGGTCGCAGGCAAGCCGGCGATCGAACTGGTCGATCGGCCGTGGATCGAACAGCATTTCATTCCAACGGTGCAGCAGCGCGGCGCTGCCGTCATCAAGGCACGCGGCTCCTCCTCGGCCGCCTCCGCCGCCTCGGCCGCGATCGATCATGTGCGCACCTGGATGCAAGGCACCGCGGCGGGCGACTGGACCAGCATGGCGATCCCTTCGGATGGCAGCTATGGGATCGAGGAAGGGCTGATCTATTCGTTCCCGGTCACCTGCAGCCACGGTGCATACCAGATCGTGCAGCGGCTCTCGATCGATGAATTCAGCCGCAAGCGCATGGACCTGAGTGCCGCGGAGCTGCGCGAGGAGCGCGACGGCGTGCGCGAACTGCTGTAGGAAGCTGTCTGAGTATTCCACCGGGGGCGAACCCATGATTGGCGCGATCATCACCGTGTTGTTCATCGTCGCGGTGCTGTATCTGGCGTACCGGCGGCTGCCGCTGTTCTCCTTCACCATCGCCTTCACGGTATTGCTGCTGGCCTACAGCGTTTTTGGCCATCCGGCCGGCCTGTGGAAGGGCCTGCTGTGGCTGTCGCTGGCCTGCTTCTGGCTGCTGAATGTGCGCACGCTACGCATCGCGCTGATCAGCCGGCCGTTCATGCGCACCTACCGGCGGCTGCTGCCGTCGATGTCCGATACCGAGCGCGACGCGCTCGAGGCCGGCACGGTGTGGTGGGAAGGCGAGCTGTTCACCGGCAATCCGGACTGGCGCAAATTGCACGCCGCTCCCGCACCGCGGCTATCGGCGGAAGAGCAGGCCTTTCTCGACGGCCCGTGCGAGACGCTGTGCCGCATGGTCGATGACTTCGACATCACGCACCGGCGCGGGGATATGCCGCCGGAAGTCTGGCAGTACATCAAATCGCAAGGATTCTTTGCGATGATCATTCCCCGCCGCTATGGGGGGCTGGAGTTCTCGACCTACGCGCATTCCTGCGTGCTGGTGAAGCTCGCAGGCCGCAGCGTCACCTGCGCTTCCACGGTAGCGGTGCCGAACTCGCTCGGCCCCGCGGAGCTGCTGCTGCACTATGGCACCGAAGAGCAGAAGGACCATTACCTGCCGCGGCTCGCGCGCGGCGATGAGGTGCCGTGCTTTGCCTTGACCGGACCGCGCGTGGGCTCGGACGCGGCAGCGATTCCGGACACCGGCGTGGTGTGCCGCGGCCTGTGGCAGGGGCGCGAGGTGCTCGGCCTGAAATTCAATTTCTCCAAGCGCTACATCACGCTGGCGCCGGTCGCCACCGTGGTCGGACTGGCGTTTCGCATGCTCGATCCGCAGCATCTGCTCGGCGACAAGACCGACCTCGGCATCACCTGCGCATTGATTCCGCGCGACACGCCGGGCATGGAGATCGGGCGGCGCCACCTGCCGCTCGACATTGCATTTCAGAACGGCCCGGTGCGCGGCCACGACGTGTTCGCACCACTCGACTGCATCATCGGCGGTCTGAAGATGGCGGGCTGCGGCTGGCGCATGCTGGTCGAGCAGTTGTCGGTCGGCCGCTGCATCTCGTTGCCGGCCAACGCCACCGGCGGTGCGCTGGCCGGCATGTTTGCGACCGGCGCCTACGCCCGCATACGGCGGCAGTTCAATACGCCGATCGGCCGCTTCGAGGGCGTCGAGCAGGTGATCGCGCGCATGGTCGGCCTGAGCTACATCATGGACGCGGCGCGCAGCGTGACCACCGCCGCGATCGACAACGGCGAGAAGCCGGCGGTGCCGGCCGCGATTCTCAAATATCACGTTACCGAGATGGGACGGCGGGTCGGCAACGATGCGATGGATGTGCAGGGCGGCAAGGGCATCATGCTCGGACCGAACAACTATCTCGGCCGCGGCTATCAATCGATCCCGATCGCGATCACGGTCGAGGGCGCCAATATCCTGACGCGCAACCTGATCATCTTCGGTCAGGGCGCGATCCGCTGCCATCCGTTCGTGCTGCGTGAAATGAACGCGGCGCGCGACCAGGACCATGAGCATGGAGCGGCCGAATTCGATCGCGCGCTGTTCGGTCATATCGGCTTCACGATTTCCAACGCGGCGCGTTCGTTTCTGATGGCTGTGACGTTCGCGCGCTTCGAGCAGGTACCGGAATCGGGAGCGACACGGCGCTACTTCCAGCACATCGAGCGCTTCAGTGCCTCGTTCGCGTTCGCCACCGATGTCGCAATGCTGACGCTGGGCGGCTACCTGAAGAAAAAGGAAACCATCTCCGCGCGTCTCGGCGACGTGCTGTCGGCGATGTATCTGGCCTCGATGGTGCTCAAGCACCATGAGAATGAGGGCCGGCCGCCCGAGGAGCTGCCGATCGTAGAATGGGCGTGCCGCGAGCTGCTCTATCAGGCGCAGGAACAGCTGCACAGCGTGCTGCGCAATTTCCCCAACCGCGCGCTGGCCGCGATCATGCGGCTGCTGATCTTTCCGCGCGGCCTGACCTATTTCGCACCGTTCGACCGGCTCGGACGCCAGGTCGCCGATCTGGTCCTCAACGACACGCAAACCCGCACTCGTCTGTGCCGTCTCGTCTACCGCACCGCGGAGCCGGGCAATCCGCTCGGTGCGCTGCAACAGGCGCTTGAACTTGCCGCTGCAGCCGAGCCGCTGGAGAAGAAACTGCGGATCGAGGGACAGAAGACCGGGCGCCTGAGCGCGCTCGATCTGCCGGGTCAGATCGAACAGGCGCGCGAGCTGGGTATTCTCAGCGACGCCGAAGCGCAGCTGCTGGCCGACTATGACCGCCTGGTGATGAGCATTGTCGATGTGGATGATTTTGCGCCGCACGAGCTCGGTGTGGCCCCGGCGCGAACATTTCCGCGAGCGATCGCTCCAACGCTGGAAGGAGATCAGACATGCGTATCCTGACCGCGATGCTCGCTCTACTCACGTCCAACGTGGCCTCAGCCCGCAGCACGATCGCGGTGCCGAAGTAACGCCAATGCGCAGCTGATGCCCTATGTACCTGGCGTTTTTTGGCATAGCGGAAAAGCCGTTTGCGATCACCCCCGATCCGCGCTATCTCTACCTGAGCGCGCGCCACGCAGACGCGCTCGCGCACCTGGTCTACGGCATCAACGAGGCGGGTGGATTCATCCAGCTCACCGGCGAGGTGGGTACCGGCAAGACCACGACCATCAGATCGCTGCTGGCGCGGGCGCCGAAAAACGCGGAGATCGCGCTGATACTCAATCCGCGACTGTCGCCGGGCGAGTTCATGCTGACGCTGTGCGAGGAGCTGGGCATGGGCGCGGACGACCGCGCCGCGAACAACAGCAAGGAGCTGGTGGACCTGCTCAACCGCTACCTGTTGCGGGCGCACGGCCAGGGACGGCGCGTAGTGCTGATCGTCGATGAAGCGCAGAACCTCGCCCCCGAGGTGCTCGAGCACATCCGCCTGCTGACCAATCTCGAGACCGAAACACAGAAGCTGCTGCAGATCATCCTCATCGGTCAGCCGGAGCTGCGCAAGCTGCTGGCGCGCGACGACCTGAGACAGCTCGCGCAGCGCATCACCGGCCGCTACCACCTCGACCCGCTGTCGCGCCAGGAGACTGCGGCGTACGTGCGGCATCGAATGCGCGTCGCGGGAGCTACCGCCGACGTCTTCACCCGTGGCGCGTTGCGCGAGATCTATCGCGTCAGCGGCGGCATTCCGCGCGTGATCAACATCGTCTGCGATCGGGCGCTGCTCGGCGCCTACACGCAGGACCAGCACCAGGTGCCCGGCGCCCTGGTGCGCCGCGCTGCGGCGGAGGTTTTCGATCAGGAGCGCTCGCCGCGCTGGATGCCGCTGCTGATCGGCGGCCTGGCGGCGGCGGTGCTGCTCGGCAGTGCGTTGCTGCTTTGGCGCTACGCGCCGGCTCGAGTGCTGACAGGCCGCTCACCGGCGCACGCGACCGCACCCGCCGCCGCCACCGACCCGCCCCCGGCGAGCGCGGCTGCGGCTTCGGCCGGCGCGAGCACGGGTGCGCCGGCGGCTGCGTCAGCGTCGATCACGGCGCCGCCGCCGACCCTGGCGCAGTTGCTGGCGATGAACCGCAGCAGCACCGAC
>Ga0209006_10000644_pt1 | contig 32398 bp, 34 predicted proteins | sample JacPin_JW_Ref_O2_FD_188567 | JGI IMG/M metagenome (GOLD analysis project Ga0209006, IMG submission 188567) | Forest soil microbial communities from Algoma, Ontario, Canada - Jack Pine, Ontario site 1_JW_Ref_O2 (SPAdes) (version 2) | ecosystem: Environmental > Terrestrial > Soil > Boreal... | reverse complement strand
CCGCCGGAAGAAAAGAGAATCGCTCCCTGCGCCAGTAACAATGCCAGCAAGGCAAAAAATGCACGGCTCGAGTGAAATCGCCAAGCCAGCAGCAAGCCCACGGCCAGCAAGGCGTAGTTCAGGAAACTTACTGCCGGCAGCACCGAACCGAGCCACCCCACGCGAAACAGCACAGCCACCGCCGCCAGCAACAACGCCTGTGGCAGCAAAAGAGATTTCCACGCCGAGTTTCTCAGTACATCCATGGAAACCTTTTCTTAAAGGGGTTTGGGGGATTATCTCCGGCAAGCGGGGACAAGGGAATTGACCGACAGGGTACCGGGGTCCATCGAGCAATCCTCCCGTTTTGATCCGCGTCCCCATCCCGGAAGAGCGGACTTTCGTTTGCTCACGGTTTCAGCCGCGAACGCCCATTCTCTGGCTAGAATCGGTCTGTCGATTAAGGACAGCTTATGCGGATACTGATCGCCGAAGACGATGAAGCGCTGGCTAAGTTCGTCAGCCAGGGCCTTACAGCCGAGCGTTACACGGTCGACGTTTGTTCCGATGGCGAACAGGCACGGACCGCCGCCAACGAGCAGGACTACGACTTAATTGTCCTGGACCTTAACCTGCCCAAGCTGGATGGAGTCAGCATTCTGCGCCAACTCCGAAGGCAAAAGCCGACGCTTCCAGTATTGGTTCTGACGCAGCGCACGCGGGTGGAAGACCGTGTGCAGTGCCTGGACACGGGCGCCGACGACTATTTGCCCAAACCGTTTTCCTTCAGCGAACTCTCGGCTCGGATCCGCGCATTGTTGCGGCGCAGCCATCTGCCTTCGGAATCGGTGCTCTCGATCGAGGACTTAAAGCTCGATCGCGTGGAACGCCGCGTGGAGCGCGCCGGGCGCCGCGTCGATCTCACCACCAAAGAATTCGCGCTGCTGGAATACCTCATGCGAAACGCCGGGCGCAAAGTAACGCGCGCCATGATCATCGAACACGTCTGGAACCTTACCTTCGATACCACCACGAACGTGGTCGATGTCTACATCAACTATCTGCGGCGCAAAGTGGATGACGGCCATCCTCGCAAACTGATTCACACCGTGCGCGGCGTTGGTTACGAGCTCAGCGGCGTCTCCGAGGTCAGAGTATGAGCGCCGCCGCAATCGCGGGGACGAGCGCCGGAGTGACTGTGAAGACGCGCCCGTCCGCGATCACGCTAGATGATAGAGGAGAAGCGCCATCCCGGTTCAATCCGCTGGCGGTTTTATTGCATGAGTTGAATCAGCCTTTGACCGGGCTGCAATGTTCGCTGGAACTGGCGACGGTCGGTTCGCGCACTCCCCAGCAATTCCTGCACGCCATTCGCGAAGGTCTGGATCTGGTGGCCCGCATGCGCATGCTGGTCGAAGCCGTGCGCGAGGTAGCTGACATCGGTCAGGGTGGATCTTTGCAACCGGAAGCCATCGCTCTGGACTTTCTAGTGCGCAACACGGTCGACGAGTTACGGCCAGTGGCGGAATCGCGCGAAATCCATATCGATGTCGACGGCAACTCTTTTCCGCGTTCGTGTCTTGTGCGCTTAGGTGTAGCAGTCACACTGTTTCGAGTTGTCGACTCAATTCTAAGCTTGGCGGCCGGCGACAGCGTCGTGCGGGTTCATTTACGCACCCTGGACCAACAAGCCGCAGTCGCGATTTCATGGATGGCTGAGAAGATAGCCGCAAACGCGGAAACCGCACGTCTTAGGCTTTCCCCGGCTAACCTGGGACTGCTGGTGGCCCGCGCCTGCTGGGAGAGCGCTGGCGGCCAGTGGAACACAAAAATCTCTCCGGCAAATCACTCTCTCACTCTTCTGCTGCCCTGGGCCCAAAGCAACCAGCAATCCCAAGCCTCACTCTGTGGAGACCGTTCATGAGCGCCATGGTTCTACCCTCGCTTCCTTATTCCGGCGGCGCCTTGATTGCCAGCCCCAGCAGCGCCCTGCGCGAGCAGGTCTTACAGCGCCTCAACGGACGCTGCCGTCCCGTGCACCAGGCCAACGGCGGCGCCGATGCGCTGGTGCAACTCGAAAAAGGTCACTGGCAGGTTCTCTATCTCGACCGCAGACTTCGCGATCTGGATGTGGAAGAATTAATCGCGACCATTCAACTTCGTTTTCCCGGCACTCAAGTAGTAATGCTCGATTCCGACGCGCCTGCGGCAATCGCTGACTCCCCGCACGCAGAAATCCAGGGAGAAACTCGTGCAAACACGAAAGACCGGGCCGGAGTGCTCTCGTGGCATTTAACCGGAACCAACCACTCAGCGACTGGAACCAGCGCCGACATAGTTGACTCCAGCCGCGAAGCAGTGCCGGACGCTCTGCCCGGAATGATTGGCAGCAGCGCCGCCATGCGCCGCGTCTACCGGCTTGTCCGGCTGGTTGCTCCGCGGACCACGACCGTACTGGTCGCCGGCCCTACCGGCAGCGGAAAAGAATTGGTCGCCCGCGCACTGCATGCGCTGAGCCCGCGCGCCTCCAAGCCGATGGTCGTCGTGAACTGCGCGGCCATTCCTGACGCGCTGCTCGAATCCGAATTGTTCGGCTTCACCCGCGGAGCATTTACCGGCGCAGTACAGTCGCAACTGGGGCGCATCGCCGCCGCTCATGGCGGCACGTTATTTCTCGACGAAGTCAGCGAACTTCCTCTGGGCATGCAAGCCAAGCTGCTGCGCTTTCTCGAGCAAAAAGAGATTCAGCGCCTGGGCAGCTCCGACACCATGCGCGTCGATGTGCGGGTGGTGGCGGCCAGCAATGTTGACCTCGCCGGCCTGGCGGGAACCCGCAAGTTCCGCGAGGATCTCTTCTACCGCCTGTCGGCATTTCCCGTCGAACTGCCGGCGCTGGCCGAGCGTCGCGCGGACATCATTCCTCTCGCCCAGCATTTTCTGACTTGCATGGCCACGGCCATGAATACCCCGCGGCCGCGTTTCGCCCCCGAATCGCTTCGCCTTTTGGAAACTCACTCCTGGCACGGCAACGTGCGCGAACTCCAGCACGTAATCGAACGAGCGTCCATCCTGGTCGAAGACGGCGACACAGTCCTCCCCGACCATTTGTATTTCTCTTACTTCCAGAAGATCCCCGTTCCCATCGGAGTTCCGGAAGCCTGAGAGCAATTTCACCCAATCTGAGGTTCTGTGGCATTCGCCGTGCAAAAGTTGCCGGTAGCTATGACCTCTTTGCCCATGCCCCAGGGTGTATCGGATTCGCTTTTGTCCGGGTTTGTTCCGAACCCTGCCCCGGGATGCGATGAGATCGAAGCGGCTGGGGGCGTGACAACCGTTTTCCAAGTCCTTCCCGAAGAGCAGCACCTTCTGCGCGCCTTTCGCAGTTTTGCCGAGACTGCCGGCTCGCTCGAACACTCTTACGGCCTGCTGCGCGCCGAAGTTGCCCGCCTGCACCGGGAACTCGAAGAAAGCCATGCCGGACTGGCCCGCAGTCTCGAACAAAACCGCGCCATGCGCCAGCACCTGGACCGCATCCTCGAGAGTCTTCCTTGCGGTGTTGTCGTAGTGTCGTCGAGCGGAGAGATCACGCACTGGAATCCCGAAGCCCAGCGGATTCTCGCGTTCGAAGAAATCTTTAAAATAACTGCGGCGCGGAGAGCGTTGTCGGATCTGAGCGGCGAGTTGATCCCGCTGTTCGACGCTACCCGCGCCGGCTCCGGAGAACGCGAGCAACAAATATCCGCCGAACGGTGGCTCGCGGTGCGCCAGGCGGCTTTGGCGGAAGATAACGGCGCCTCTTCAGTTTTCATTCTGCAGGACATCAGCGAACGCAAGCGCATGGAGCAGCAACAGGCCCGGCATCGCCGCGAACAGGCTTTGGCCGAGATGTCGGCCGTGCTGGCCCACGAGGTTCGCAACCCTTTAGGCAGCCTCGAACTTTTTGCCAGCCTGCTCTCGGAAGCCAGTCTCAGCGCCGAATGCCAGGAGTGGGTTGGCCATCTGCAACACGGCTTGCGCACTCTCGGCGCCACGGTGAATAACGTTTTGCACTTTCATGGCGCGCCGCCGCCCCAGCGCACGCCGGTCGATCTGGGACAGGTGCTCGATTGGGCGGGAAGCTTTCTCGCTCCCCTGGCCCGCCGCGCCGCGGTGAAGCTGGTCGTGCGCAATGGCCTCCGCCGCGTCGTCTTTCCCGGAGATCGCCCCCAGTTGGAGCAGGTGCTGTTGAATCTTGCGCTCAACTCTCTGCGGGTCATGCCCGACGGGGGGACGCTGGAACTGGAGGGGGTGGTCGCGCCCGACGCGATCAATGGTTCCCGGTTCGCGGCGCTCACCATCTCCGATACGGGGCCGGGAATCGCGCCCGAAAATCTCGCCGAGATTTTCAAGGCGGGCTTCAGCACCCGCCCCGGCAGCCCCGGACTGGGCCTGGCGGTGTGCAGAAAGATCGTGCAGCAGCATGGCGGAGCCATTGCGGGAGCGGTCCGCGCCGAAGCCGGAGCCAGCTTCACCGTCAGATTTCCGCTGGACGAAACTTCTCAGCCGAGCGAGCGTGAGCGCGCGTCATGAATCGTACCCGGTGCTACATCGCAAATCGCAGATGGGACATATGGAAATCGATCGGAGCGCATCATGCCTGAAGTGGTCAGCAGCAGTCTAGCGGTTTTCCCCACGGTCCTCGCCCACCCGGTGATGGCGGCCCTTCCCGCTCCGGACCCGAACCGCACCCGGCAGGTGCTGGTAGTCGACGACGACCGCTCCATGCGCGCCGCGCTCGAAGCCCGCTTCCTGCGCCTCGACTGGCGCGTCGAGACCGCGTCCAGCGCCGCCGAAGCGCTGGGCAAATTCCGCCGCCAGAAGCATGCCCTCATCGTGAGCGACATTCGCATGCCGGGCGGCGACGGCTTCTCGGTCTTGCGCGAGGCGCGCTCTCTGGCTCCGCAAACCGCGGTCATTCTTCTTACCGCATTCGCCAGCGTTCCCGAAGCCGTTTCCGCGATTAAAGACGGTGCCTGCGAATATCTGGTCAAACCGGTCTCGTTCGAGCAACTGGAGCAGGCCGCATCCCGGGTTCTGTCGCACTCGCGCAGCCTCGAAGCAAATACCGACGCCCCCGACGGCCTCGCCGGGCGCTCGCCCGCATGGCAGCGGGCTCTCGACCGCGCCCGCCAGGCGGCCGCAACTGCGGTCGACATTTTGATCGAAGCCGAAAGCGGCACGGGAAAAGAGCTTGTCGCCCGCCTCATTCACCGCCTTAGCCCGCGCCGTGACCGTCCCTTTATCGCGGTCAACTGCGCCGCCTTTCCCGAGACTCTGCTCGAAAGCGAACTGTTCGGCCACGCCAAAGGAGCCTTCACCGGGGCCGATCATGCCAAGCCCGGCAAATTCGAACTGGCCCATGGCGGCACTATCCTTCTCGATGAAATCGGCGAGATGCCGCTGGCGCTTCAGCCCAAATTATTGCGCGTGTTGCAGGAGCGGGAACTGGACCGTTTGGGAGATACGCGTACCGTGCAGGTCGATTTGCGCGTGATCGCCACCACCAACCGCGCCCTGCGCCAGATGGTCAACGCCGGCCAGTTCCGCCCCGATTTGTATTACCGGCTGAACGTGATCGCGCTCACGCTGCCCCCCCTGCGGGATCGCGAAGGCGATGTGCGGGAGCTGGCCCACTATTTTGCTGCCCGCTTCGCCGCTCCCATGCCACCCCTGCGTTTGAACGAAGAATTCCTCGCTCGCCTCGACCAGCACACATGGCCTGGCAACGTACGCGAACTGGCCAACTGCATGCGCCGGGTTACGGCGCTGGCCCTTGGCTCTGAGATCGAAGCCGAAGCGCTCGAAAGCTACGAATGGAACGCCGGGTCACTTGCAATCTCGGCTTCGTCTCTTGACCATCAACTGCGCCCCGGACTCAAGGTCGAAGAGATGGAGCGCCGGCTAATCGCCCTCACACTGGAATCAACGGGCGGCAACCGCTCCCGCGCCGCCGAACTGCTGGGCGTCAGCCTGCGCACCGTGCGCAACAAAATCCGCGCCTATGGCCTGCCGCGCTGGGCGGGCAACCAAAGCGGCTAGAAGTTCACACTGAACAGGAATAAACAAAGCGAGAAACTTATGTCCATGATCGATACCGATACCACCGAAACTCTGAGCCGCTTTCTCGATGTAGACGTGGCCCGCTACCGGCTGATCACCAACAATCTGGCGAATGTGGAGACGCCCAGCTACCGCACCCGCGATCTCGATTTTCGCGCCGAACTCAATCGCGCCACGCTTCCCGAAGCGAATTCCCAAGGCGGACTCATGTACGCATCGTTTGCCGCGGTATCCCGTCCCGTGCGCGGATTGCTTGAGCGCCCCGACGGCAACAACGTCAGCCTCGAACGCGAAAGCCTGCTGCTGGCCGAAACCCAGATGCGCTACAACCTCGGTATTCAGCTCTTAAAAGATGAGTTCCACGGAATCTCGCAAGCGATCAATTCAGGAGGCACAACGTCATGAACCTGTTTGGCATGCTCGAAGTCAGCGGCTCGGCCCTGGGCGCGGAGCGCTGGCGCGCCGAAGTCGTCTCCGCCAACATGGCTAACTCGGAAACCACGCGCACTCCCCAAGGCGGAGCCTACCGCCGCCAGTTGCTAATCTTTCGTGCGCAACCGATGACCCGCTTTCCCCTGCTACTCGCGGGACTGCCCGGGCACGCTCCCGAAGGTGTGCGCGTGGAGCGCGTCGTCGCCGATCCTTCTCCCATGCCCCAACGCTACGAGCCGGGGCATCCCGATGCCGATGCCACCGGCTACGTCACCTATCCCAACGTGAATCCGGTCTTTGAAATGACCGACCTGCTGAGCGCGGTGCGCGCCTACCAGGTCAACGTGGCCGCGGTGCAGGCAGCGAAGAGCATGATTCAGACATCGCTCCAGATTCTGAGCTGAAATTTCGGACGTGCATGGATGAGTTGAGTTTGCATGGATAAGTTGTGCACGCAAAATCTAAGAATTCAAAGAGAGCAGGGAAGCCATGAGCGCCGCTATTCCTTCGTTACGCATTCTTCCCGCCGAAGCCGAAAGCGCGAGTCTGCAAGGCTCATCCTTAAGCATTGGAGAAGACTCCGGCTTCCTGAACGTGCTGCACAGCGCCATGGATGACATGCAGCAACTGCAGGGACAGGCGTCGACTAAAGTCGCGGGCGTGCTGGAGGGCAATGGCGCCGACGTCCACACCGCCTTGATTGCCGTGGAGAAAGCCGACTTGAGCTTTCAGCTGATGATGCAGGTACGCAACAAAATTGTGTCCGCCTACGAGGAGATTTCCCGCATGCAGTTCTGAGGCCCTGGTCAGAACGGAAAGCCTGAAACTGAAAAACTGCCATGGCTGCCGAAACCCCGCAATCGCTCAACGATGTGCTGCACCGGCTGAGCGAATTCTTACGCGGACTTAGCCTCACCCAGAAAGCCGGCTTGGTCGCAGGCTTCGTCGTCGTGGCAGCCATCCTCTGGGGTTTCGTCGCGCTCCTGGGCCAGCCCAAATACGTCACGCTCTATTCCGGTCTGCGCCCCGAAGAAGCGCAGAATCTGGCCAGCCGTCTGGCCGCCAAAAACATTCCTCACCAGATTTCCCCCGACGGAGGAACGCTGCTTGTCGCCGAAGACAAACTCGACGCCGCCCGCCTGGAAACCGCCGCCGCCGGACTGCCGCGCAGCGCCCGCATGGGCTTTGAATTGTTCGACACGCCCAATTGGACCGGCTCCGACTTCACCGAAAAAGTAAATTATCAGCGCGCCCTCGAAGGCGAACTGGAGCGCACTCTGGCCACGCTCAGCGAAGTGCAGGGAGTGCGTGTCCATCTCGTGCTTCCACAAGACTCTTTGTTCACCGAGCAGCAGCACGAAGCCAAAGCCGCGGTCATCTTGAAAACCCGCGGCGGCCGCCTGTCCGAGCAGGCGCAGCTCGCCATTCCTCAACTGGTGGCCAGCGCCGTCGACCGGCTGAAACCGGAGAACGTGACCGTGGTCGATGCCGACAGCAATACTCCGCTGCTGCGCAGCCCGGATGGCAGGGGCCGCTCCTTTGGTCTCGATGAAGAACTTTCAAAAGCCTTAGTACGCACTCTGGAACCGGTGGTGGGTGCCGATCATGTGCGGGCCAGCGTCCACGTCGAGTACGAAATGGGCACCAGCGAAGACACGACGGAAAATTACGATCCCAAAACCGCCGCCACGCTGACGCAGGAACACGCCGAAGAAAGCGCCACGGGAGGTGCACCCGCAGGTGTTCCCGGCACGGCCAGCAACGTGCCCGCGGGCACCACGCCTCCGGTCACGCCGCCGGCCACCGAACAGTCCAGTTCCAAATCCGATTCCATGACCTACGCGGTCAGCAAAACCCTCCATCACAGCGTCGAACCCGCGGGCCGCGTACGCCGCATTGCCGCCGCAGTATTGGTAGACGATGCGGTGGACATTACCAATCAGGCGGGAAAGAAAACTCTCACCCGCCGCAAGCGCACCGTCGATGAGATGAAGCAGATCGAGCAACTGGCCAGCGCCGCTATCGGCGTCGATACCCAGCGCGGCGACGTGCTGGCCGTCGAGAACTTGTCGTTCCAGGAAATGCCCACCGAGGCGCTCCCTCCGCCGGGAAAAATCGAGCGCTGGCGCCAAATGTTCGACCCCTGGCGCTGGACCCTGCGCTACATCGGCCTGGCATTGCTGTTTGCCGTGGTCTATCTCCTGATCCTGCGCCCCATCAAGAAACAGGCCATCGCCGCCTTCAAGGGAATCCCCGGCAAGCTCGCTCCGCCTGCGCTCGAAGGCGCGGCCGCGATCGAGGCTGCCGTCGGGGGCGAAGGCGGCGCGCCGCTTCTGGCACAGAATACCAAGCGGGCAGGCGAGTTGAAGCGGACGCTTACCGAGAAGGTCAGAGCCGAGCCCGCCGCAGCCAGCCGTTTGGTGCAAAGCTGGGTACGAGGGGATGAAAAATGAGCGCGCCCACCACCCCGCTGGCCGGGCCCTTTAAGGCGGCTATTCTCTTGGTCATCCTTGGAGAGGATGCGGCCAGCGAGATCTATAAGCATTTGCCCCAGGAGGAGGTAGAAGAGATCACGCGGGAAATTGCGCGAATAAAAAATGTCACGCCGGAAACCGTCCTCGCCGTACTCGAAGAATTCGATCGCATGGTAACGACCGGCGACTACCTGGCGCGTGGCGGCAAAGAATATGCCAACAAGCTGCTGGTAAAAGCCTTCGGCGAAGAGGGCGCACGGGAGTTGCTGCGCCAGGTCACACTGAGCGACGAGCTCAACAGCACTCGGCTGTCATCCCTCCAGAAGGCTGATCCTATCCAGCTGGCCAAGTTCATCGAAGGCGAACATCCGCAGACCATCGCCCTCATTCTGGCTCACCTCGAAGCCAAGCAGGCTTCCACCTTGCTCATGCGCCTGCCGGAAGAATTGCGCGCCGAGGCGGTGAAGCGGCTGGCCCAACTACGGCAGTTTTCTCCGGAGATGGCGGAGCGAGTCTCGGTCGTGCTCAACAAGCGCCTCGAAGCCCTCGGCGAACAAAGCCGCCGGGCCTACGCCGGATTGCGCGGCGTCGCCGACCTGATGAACCGGCTCGAACTCACCACCGCCAAAACCATCCTGGAGAGCATTGAGAGGGAAGACCCAAAACTGGCTCTCTCGATCCGCAACCTTATGTTTACTTTTGAGGACTTGCTCACGGTGCCCGAAGCCGGTATCCGCGACATTCTCGGCCAGATGGACAAGAAAATCCTTGCCACCGCGCTTCGCGGAGCTTCGGAAGAGCTCAAAGCCTACGTCTTCAAATCCATGTCTTCGCGGGCGGTCGAAATGTTGAAGGAGGATATGGAAGTTCTGGGCCCCGTAAAAGCGAGGGAGATCAGTAAAGCTCAACTGGAAACTGTAGCTGTCGCCCGCCGTCTGGAAGCCGAAGGAAAATTGACGCTGACTCAGGAAGGCGAAGATGAGCTCGTCTCCTAGCCGTTCCCCCGTAGCCACACCTCCCGCGGCCGATCTCGCGGCTCCGGTCCGCGAAATTTCGCCTTTCCCGTATTCCGAAATGCCCCCGGGCGCGCGGATGAAAGACGCCGGCGGCACCAGGGCGCCTGCGGTTAGCGACGTCCCTTCACCCGCCCCCGATACCGCCGAGCGTGAAACCCGCGCCCGCCTTCTTGGGCGCGAAGAAGGCCTGGCCGAAAGCCGCAAAAATTTCGAAGATCAACTCACGAAAGAACGGTCCGCGCTGGGCGCGGCGCTGGCTCAGTTTGCCCGCGACCGCGCTCTCTATTATCAGAGTGTGGAAACCGAAGTTGTGCAGCTGGCCCTGAGTGTTGCGCGCCATATCCTCCACCGCGAAGCTCAGATCGATCCCCTGCTGCTGGCCGGCGTGGTGCGCGTCGCTCTCGAGAAAATCGAAAAGGCCACCGGCGTCACCCTGCGCATCCATCCAAACAACGCCGATGGCTGGCACCGTTTTTTCTCCCTTCACCTCGATCCCGCCGATATGCCCGAAATCGTCGAGGACGCAGCCGTCGCAGCCGACCGCTGCATTCTCGAAACTTCCATGGGCACGGCCGAACTCGGCATGGAGATTCAACTGAAAGAAATCGAAAAAGGCTTGATGGACCTGCTCGCCGCCCGCCCGGAGAAAAAACCATAACCATGCCCGTCGATCCGTCGCTCGCCTCCTATCGCGCCCGTCTGGAAGTCCTGGCCAACTTGCGCTGGCAGGGACGCGTCACGCAAGTCTCCGGCTCGCTTATCGAATCCCAAGGCCCATTCTCATCCGTCGGCGAGATCTGCCACACCATCGATTCGCGCGGCCAGGTGTTGCCAGGAGAAGTCGTCGGCTTTCGCGGCAACACTGTTCTATCGATGCCGCTCGATATTCCCAAAGGTGTCCGCTTCGGCGACCGCGTAATCAGTTGGGGCGAACGTGCCACCCTTCGCGCCGGCGACGAAATGCTAGGACGCGTGATCGATGGAACCGGCCAGCCCCTGGACTCGCTCGGTCACTACCGCGGTCGCGAATACCGCGCTCTCGACGCTGCCGCGCCCTTACCCCTGGAACGCACGCCCATCCGCGATGCCATCGGCTGCGGCATTCGCGCCGTCGACGCGTTCCTCACCTGCGGCCGCGGCCAGCGTGTCGGCATCTTCGGCGGCAGCGGAGTCGGTAAAAGCACGCTTATCGGCATGATGTGCCGCAACACCAGCGCCGATCTCACCGTGCTCGGACTGGTCGGCGAGCGTGGCCGCGAAGTTCGCGAATTTCTAGAAAACGCCCTCGGAGAAGAAGGCCGCAAACGCGCCGTCGTCGTCGTTTCCACCTCCGACCAGTCTCCGCTCCTGCGTATTCGCGCCGCGCTGGCCGCTACTGCCGCCGCCGAATATTTTTCCGCTCGCGGCAAACACGTCTTACTGGTCGTCGACTCGATCACCCGTCTGGCCATGGCGCAGCGCGAAATCGGCCTCGCCGCCGGCGAGCCACCCACCGCCAAGGGCTACACTCCCTCGTGCTTTTCCATGCTGGCCCGCCTCATCGAGCGTGCGGGCAACTTCGGTTCGGGCAGCATCACCGCGTTCTACACCGTATTAATGGAAGGAGACGACGAACAGGATCCTCTAGTCGATGGCGCCCGCGCCCTGCTCGATGGCCACATCATGCTCGACCGCGCCCTGGCCGTGCGCAGCCACTATCCACCCATCGCCATCCTCAACAGCGTCAGCCGCCTCATGTCCGCCGTGGCTTCCCCGGCACACCTGGAAAAATCTCAGGCCTTGCGCCGCCTTCTCGCCGCCTACACCGCTTCCGAAGACTTGATCCGCATCGGCGCCTATCAGAAAGGCAGCGATGCGACCCTTGACCGCGCCCTCGCCGTCGTTCCCGAACTTCAGCGCTTCCTCATGCAGAAGCCCGGCGAAGCAGTCACTCTCGCCGACAGCATTACCCGGCTACTTGCCCTGCCGAGCTGAGCCATGCCTTTTCATTTTTCTCTTCAGGCAGTTCTTCATCTCTACCAGAGTCTCGAACACCAGCAGGAACTCCGTCTGCGCGCCGCCAACCAGCAAGTGGCCCGCGTCCGCCACATGATCGAACAACTGGACACCGTAAAACAGCAGAACCGCGCCCGCCAAGCCCAGGAACTGCAAGCCGGAACCACCAGCGCTGAACTGGAATTCGCACGCACCATGGAATCCGCGCTCATGAAGCGCCGTGGTGAGCTTGAAGTTGAATTGGTGCGCGTGCAGCAGTTACGGGATGAACAACAACGAAACTTTCATATAGCCCGCCGCCGCCGCGAAACTCTAAGCAGCCTGCGGAAAACCCAGCTTAAGAATTACCAGCGCGAGGCCGCACGCCGCGAACAGCGGCAAGCCGATGACACGTTTCTGTTACGCCGCAAACCTATGAAGTGAAAAACAGGCCAGCATTTGCCCAACCCGTAGGCAGCCATTGCCGAGAGCAACAGGTTGTTGTTTCTCCCGACCTCTTGCGAGTTCGCGAGAACCTGATTTTGGAGGCGGCTGAAAAACTCCGGCTGGGGCCGACTTTGGGAAGGGCACAACTTCAGTCGGGGCGCTAAGTCCTTTTAACGTCAACCGCGCTTGAGCGCCTGAGGTTCGCTTCCTGGCGTCGAAAGGAGTTTTTCAGCAGCTTGTTAGAAAGGCATTTCGCCGCCGTCGGCTCCAAACCCCTCGCTCTCCTGATTGGTCACCGGGATGCATCAGCCTCGACGAGTCTCTTGGAACGCATCCTGTGACCGCCATCGAAGCCATCCCGATCTTCTCAACGGCAACCCCGAGCACCGGCTTGAGCTCTTTGTCGAGCACGCAGGTATCGGGCAACAGCGCGCGCGGCAGTTTCAACTCCATCTATTCGTCTTTGCAATCGCAAGCGAGTTCAGAGACTCCAACGCCTTCAACCACTACCGACGCAAACACCGCCAATCCAAAAATCTTAAATACAAACACCGGCGGTCCCGTAAAACTGAAATTCGCTCCAGGCACCTCCGGCGGAAACGCAGCCGCCAATCCTTCGCCAACTCCGGCCGCCACGCCGACCATCATTCCGCCGCTCCTGCCGCTTCCTCTGCCGCCATTGCCGGAGCCGCCGATTCCAACTGCGGTCGCTGCATTACCTCTCGCCGAGTCCGCATCTTCAGTTCCACCACAAGGGTCGGTGCCTTTGCCGCCTACGCAAGGCGGAAATCGAACCAACGCATCGCTCCAAACCGACGCATTATTCGCGATCCCGTTGTCTGCTGTTCCTCAAACCAGTATTATCCCGCCCTCGGGTACCGCGCCAAGTCTGCAACACCCTGCGCAAATTCCCCTGAACACTCCGCCGCTTGAGATCCCTCTAGAGAACCCGAACCCCGTCCCGATTCCCGCGCCAAGTCTCGCCAGCTCGCAACTACTCACAGTAGTTTCAACTCCCTTGCAGCCTCAGACATTCACTGACACTCCTTCGTTATCGCAGCAAGCGCCGAGCCTGCAAACTTCCAGTCTCGATGCATCCAACATCTCCACGTCGAATATCCATACCTCCAACCTCTCGACCACGACTCTTCAGATCGCGAACTCTCAAACGCCTATTTCTCAACCGGCGACCCCTCCCGCTTCTAGTCGCGACACACCCAATCTTCAAACTTCGATCCCTCAGGCCCAGTCGCGTCAAACATCTGAAATTCAGACTTCCACCCTTACCGCTTCGAGCCTTAAGGCCTCAATCCTTCAGCCATCCGCTTCCCCGGTATCTCGAAGCCTAGATTTGCAACCGCCTGCCTCATCGTCGCTCCATGCATATCCCGTCGCAGCCTCCGCGTCGCAAAACCAGCAAACGACGGACCCAGTCTCAACCACCTCAACACCTTCCGCGTTGCCCAACGCGGTTCCGGCCAGCTTACACAGCGCTGCTCCCGCGAGTTTGCCCGACACAACGCTGATCGCAGCCGCAAATTTCCCGGCCCCGATTCCGCAGCCCTCAGCCCCAACTGCAAATCCGGGTCCGATCCCTGTAATCGCGAACTCTGCCGCGTTTCCAGAGCCGCCGACGTCCGCACCCAACGCAAATCAGTCGCCATCGGTTCCAACCACTCCCAGCGCGACACTCGCCTCAATACTTCCTTCGATCCTGGCCGCGTCGCTGCCAGCCACACCCGTCATTACGCTAAGCCGCTTTTCCAATTCCGCCAAAAATATCGCGCCCACCTCCGGCGGGACGGCCACACCGCGAACCTCAACCCCCGCGCCCGCCAACGATTCCGACGCCTTGCAAAATGAACTTTCGCTAGCCAGCGCCGTGGTCTTCCCTGCTCCCTCAAGCAACCTGACCAACGTACACACGCTGGTCAACTCTGCCGCACTGCCAGTCACAACAACCACGAATGCGACCCTCGCACATTCGGCATCGCTAAACTCTTCCACTGCGCAGAATTCGTCGAACCCAACAACAGCCAGTGTGCTTTCAACAACCACGCCAGTAGCTGCGTCATCAGCACCATCCGCCAAAAACATCTCAGCCAGCTTGACCGCGAGCGATAGCATCGACCACGCCTCGCCAGCGACGGCCGCTGCAATTCAACTCGCCAATGCTCAATCCGTTCCCACACCTCCGGTCGCGCCGACTACCAGCGCTCCTCCTGTCGCCGCAGTCGTGCCAACACCACCCGCCAACACCGCGGCGCCCGCCGCGACCCAGTTGCCGGCCGCTCCACCCACGGCGCCAAACTCCGCTCCCGAGTTGCCCCCAGCGCCTCCCACACCTCCTGGCTCCGTGCAAATGGCGCAAATGGTCACCCACGCCTCGCAATCGGAGATGCACATCGGCCTAAACACTTCCGCCTTCGGCGCCGTCGATGTCCACACGGTGGTCCATGCCAGCGAAGTTGGCCTCTCCGTAGGCAGCGAAAAAGGCGATCTGTATTCCCTTCTGTCCAACGAATTTCCCACCATCGCCAACAGCTTGCAGCAGCAAAGCATGCGCCTCACCCAGGTCAGCTTTCACCAGGGATCTGGCCTATCCGGAAACTCGTTCTCTGGCGGCAATTCGCAGCAACAACGGTTTACTTCCTCTGCGGCGCAATCCGCAGCCAGTTCGAGTTCCCCCGACACCGCGGAAATTCCAACCGCACTGGACAACGGCACCATCGTAGGCCGCGGAGCCGGCCTCAGCATTCTTGCGTGAAGGAGCGATACTATGGCCACTACTCCCGTCACCCCCACAACCACCAGCAGCGGCCTGCCCACCAGCCAGAGCCTGAACAACATGTTTCTGCAGTTGCTGGTCGCGCAACTGCAAAATCAGGATCCTCTCGATCCCCAGGATCCTTCGCAATTCGTCGGACAACTCGCCCAGTTCAGTGAACTCAGCGAAGTCACTTCCATCTACCAGTTGCTGCAGTCAGAAGCTCCATCGACTTCCGCTTCCGGTTCAACAGGTTCTGGCGGCACCGGCTCAAGCGGTTCGGCTACTCCAGTCATTCCAACCGCGACGCCCGCCGCATCGGCTTCTCCCCTTGCACCATCGGGAAGCGTCCCTGCTGCCGCTCCTACGCCTACAAATGTCGTTCCCAATTTGTCCGCGCCAGCCAGCGCCATTCTGAACAAGCTCTTAGGAGGTTCCTAATGCCCAATTTTTCTATTCCCCTCTCCGGCCTGACCGCTGAATCCACCGCGCTCTCCGCCGTCGCCAACAATCTTTCCAACCAGAACACCACCGGCTATAAAGACACATCCGTCCTGTTTAGCGACTTGTTCTATCAAAGCCTGGGCACCACAGGCTCCGGCGATCCCATCCAGGTCGGAGCCGGAACACAAGTCGCAGCGATGCCTTCGTTGTTTACCCAAGGCAGCGTCAGCGCCACCGGCGTGCCCACCGATGTCGCCATTCAGGGCGCGGGGTTTTTCGCCGTGCAAAATTCCGATGGCACCATCGACTACACTCGCGCCGGCGACTTCTCCACCAATCAAAGCAACTTCCTCGTCACCCCTGCCGGTCAGCAGGTTCTCGGCTATCCCGCGACGAACGGCGTCATCAGCGCCAGCGGCGGAATCGTGCCCCTGGAACTGGGAGCCGGCACCATCAGTCCCCCGGCTGCGACCGGCAATGTGGATCTCACTCTGAACCTCGACGCCTCTTCCCCCGAAGGCGCTGCCTCAACCTTTTCGACGCCGATTCAAATCTACGACTCCCTCGGAGCCGCTCACACCCTGACCGCCTCCTTCACCAACATCGCGCCCAACACCTGGAGCTACAACCTTTCCATTCCGTCTACTGACCTCAACTCGGGCACCGGCGTGCTCGCGACGGGCACTCTGACCTTCAACGGCAACGGCGTGCTGATCGGCGATGGCGGAGGCGTGGGCACTCCAGCCTATGGCGGATCCAACGTCGGCAATGGCACCGTCACCACTTTACCGGCCAGCGCTGCCACCGTCGCCCAAACCGTTACCATGACGGCCACCAGCGCCACCACATTCGCCGTCGTGGGTTCCGTCTCCGGCGCCATGGGCGTCGCAACGGTCGGAACTCCCTTCGTCTCCGGCCCGCTCAGCTTCACTATCAACGCCGGCGCCACCGCATTCGCCACCGGCGACACCATCACCGTCCCCACCACTCCGCTCACGCTTGGCAACATCAAGGCCATCCCCATCACCGGATTCGCCGACGGCGCCAGCAACCAGACCTTCAACTGGAACGTCCTCGACGGCACCACTCCCGTCATCTCCCAGGTCGCCGCTCCCAACAGCACCACCTCGGCCAATCAGGATGGCAACAGCAGCGGTTCGCTGGAGAATTTCACCATCGGTTCCGACGGCATCATTACCGGCTCGTTCAGCAACGGCGACACTCAGGCTCTCGGACAAATCGCCCTGGCCAGCTTCGCCAACAACAATGGACTTCAGCTCCAGGGCAGCACCGATTTCACTCCCACCCTGGCTTCCGGCCCCGCCGTAGTCGGCACCCCCGGCTCGGGGCAGTTAGGAACGCTCTCCGGCGGCTCGCTCGAACTCTCCAACGTCGACATCGCCACCGAATTCGCCAACCTCATCATCGCCCAGCGCGGCTTCGAAGCCGACGCCAAAGCCGTCACCACCTTCGACCAGATCACTCAGGACACCATCGCCCTCAAACAATAAATCGGCGAAAGATCGGGATGGCAGCAAGAACCGAAGTAGCAGCACGCAATTTGTTATCTCCCGCTCCGATTCGCTTGATGATTTCCGTGGGACTATTGCAATTCGCGCCCCAAAAGCTCGTGTCCCTTTCTGCGTTCGGAACACGATAGGTGCAAAGGTCAGAACACAAAGACATTTAGGTGGCACTGATTTCCGCGTGCCGGTAACCGATGACGGTGCGGCGCCATTATCCGAGAGGCTCCGATTAAAAAAGGCTTAGACGATATCTGAAGAGATCCTAATAGTCGGGCACTGAACAGGAATGCGTAGCGAGGCACCGGACACCTCATCTATCGCGGCGAGGAGGAACAACTCTTGTCGTCTTTCGAACACGTTACCGGAACCGGCACGGTAAATCCGCTGAGCACTTCTACACTATCGTTGGCGTCCGTTGAGATCACCGAGGATACAAGCTGGCCCACGACTATAGCGTTCTGAATCGCGCCCGATCTCTGGGCTGCGCCTGAGGCCTGGATGAAGTCAGGATTGAGTTCCGCTCCCAGCTGCGGTGGAGCCAGCACGTCGACCGCTGCCAAACCGCTGATCATCGCGCCGGGTAACGGTTGGACGGGGTCCAGGTTGCGACCACTGTGTAGTTCCCCACCGTTCCAGACGCCGTATAAGCTCCCGCACTGGTGATTGTGCCCCCCAAAGCGGGATTGACGGACCAAGTCAGCGAACCCCCTGCGGGGCGGCCGGGCGTAAACAAGGCGGTAAACGTTGTAGTCGATCCCGCAGCAATGGTCACCGAGGAAGGACTCACAGAGACATTATAAGAAGTAGCTGCAGGGTTAGGAGGACCGCCACCACAGCCCGCCAGGCCGAGCATAGTCATGGTCAACGAGATCACAACATAAATTCGGTCAAGGCATATCACAAAAGGTCACGTGGCAACTTGCTTGCCATCTCGTTGGGCTTTCGGCATTCGGGCATTCGGATAGAGCTAAGAAGCGCAGAAACGGCATCGCGCCTTCCAAAAAGGCAAGGTGCATCCCATTCCGCGGCCTGACATCGAATAGACAGATGGGTAGTCACTAGTTGCAAAGTTGGGCCTGGCAGGAAAGCTTCCTCTAGGATTTTCTTTGCGACTCAATGTCTGTGGTGAATGACCTTTGTTCGGCCAAGCTATGGGGAATACATTTAAGACCGCGTTCCTACTGACCGCGCTCACGCTCCTGCTGATGTTTATTGGCCGCGTCTTTGGCGGACAGAATGGAATGATCCTCGCCTTGGCGCTCGCTGTGGTGATGAACTTCATCTCATATTTTTTCTCCGACAAGATTGCGCTGGCCATGTACCGCGCGCAGCCAGCTACGCGCGAGGAATTGCCGCGCGCTTATGAGATCGTCGAGCGGCTCACGCAGAAAATCGGCATCCCGATGCCGAAGATTTACGTGATTCCGACGGAGTCGCCAAACGCCTTTGCCACGGGGCGAAATCCCAATCATGCCTCGGTCGCGATTACTCACGGAATCCTCGGCCTGCTGAACGACGAAGAAATGGAAGGAGTCCTGGCCCACGAACTCGGCCACGTGCGCAACCGCGATATTCTCATCAGTTCGGTCGCAGCCACTATCGCAGGCGCGATCACCATGCTCGCCAGCATGGGCAAATGGGCGATGATCTTCGGAGGATTCGAGCGCGGGGGCGACCGGGATGAGCGCGGCGGAGGCCTGGTCGGCTTGCTCATGTTGATCGTTGCGCCAATCGCCGCGTCGTTAATTCAGCTTGCCGTCTCGCGTTCGCGGGAGTACCAGGCCGACGCTACGGGCGCGCACTACACCGGTAATCCTTACGCCCTGGCCAGAGCCCTGCAAAAACTCGACGCCTACTCGCGTCGCATTCCCATGCAGGCCAGTCCATCGACAGCGCACCTGTTCATCATCGCGCCTTTGCTAGGCATAAGCTTCGGCAACTTATTCTCCACGCACCCGCCCATCGCCAAGCGCATCGAGCGGTTGACGGGCAGGCCGCCGGAGTTTATGCAGTAACGCTGTCAGCCATCAGCCTTCAGGTATCAGCTACTGGCGACGCAGGAGTGATGACCGCTCATCCGCAAGTTGCATCAACGCTTACGTTCTAATTCTAAGACAGCAGGCAGCCCGGGATTTCTGGCTGAAAGCTGACGGCTGAAAGCTAAGAACTGCTTCATGACGTACGTAACTCCGCCTCCGACGCGCCGAATAGTAGAATCCAGCAAAATGTCCCCCGAGACTGCCATCGCCGTAACGCACAAAGCATCCGAACTGGAAAAGACACTTCGCCGCGTAATCCTGGGCAATGACGAAGTCGTCCGCCTGGCGCTGGCCACGGTCCTCGCGCGCGGGCACCTGCTCATCGAAGGCGTGCCCGGAGTCGGCAAAACCACGCTCGGACACGCCATCGCACGCGCCATCGACTGCACCTTTCAGCGCGTGCAGTTCACCAGCGACATGCTGCCTTCCGACGTGCTGGGGATTTCCATCTACTCGGCCATGGAGCAGCAGTTCGAGTTCAAGCGCGGGCCAGTTTTCACCAACGTGTTGCTGGCTGACGAGATCAACCGCACTACGCCGAAGACGCAGTCGGCACTGCTCGAAGCCATGAACGAAGGCCAGGTCACGGTCGATGCACGATCTTACGATCTGCCGCAACCGTTCCTTGTGATCGCAACGCAGAATCCGGTCGAACATCACGGCACCTATCCTCTGCCCGAATCGCAACTGGACCGTTTTCTTATGCGCGTGCGCATGGGATATCCGGAAGCCGAGGCGGAGCGCGAGATCGTGCGCTCGGACGCCGGCGCTTCATTTCTGGAAGAGATGCGTCCAGTGTTGAACGGCGCAGATGTTCTGGAAATGCAGCAGGCGGTGAAGCAGGTTCGCGTGGATGAATCGCTGGTCAGTTATGCATTGGAAATCGTGCGCCGCACGCGCGACTCGGAATATCTCTCGCTCGGCGTCTCGCCACGCGGATCGCAAGCGCTCTACCGCGCCGCGCAGGCAATGGCCTTCCTCGACGGGCGTACCTTCTGCACGCCCGAAGACTTCAAACCGCTGGCCGTACCCGTCTTTGCCCACCGCGTCGCGGTCAACGGCCACTACGCTTTGACGAAAAAGAAATCGGAGCAGGCGGACGAAGTGCTGCGCGAGATTGTTGAGAGCGTCGCAGTGCCTGTCTAAGAGTCTTGCAACGTCCCCACCGATGGGCACCGAGTCGCTGTCTCCAGCGCCGCCTTTCTCATGAGAGAATCTTACCGGCGCTCATGATTGCCGAGATCATTCCCGAAGCGTACGAGGCCACGGGCGTGCAGGTTTCGGCCCCTTTCAATCGACGCAGAAGAGCTGGCCCTACGTTTCCGATGGGACGATATATTAGCCAACCGCTCGCTATGAGGTGTGCCTCCATAAATGACATTCGAAAGTTCTTGAGCGGCTGCCGGTATGTTTCTGACAAGGAGCTATTCGCGAAGGACGACTACTGGCAACCGCCGGAGGACTTCGAAAAAAGAAAGAAGGGCGATTGCGAGGACTTCGCTCTTTGGACTTGGAGACAGCTATTGAGCTTGGGTTTCGAGGCGCGGTTCGTCGTGGGATCTAGCGGCCGGTATGGCGACGGACACGCGTGGGTGGAATATTTTCAGGATGGTAAGTGCTATCTCGTCGAGCCGTTGGCTTGCCGAATAGGCTATACGTTGCCGCGGCTTTCCACCTGCCGGTACGTGCCGAGGATGTCGGTCTCGTGGAACGGCAAAGCCCTGAAGTACTTCTCTCACAAGAAACCGGACCAGAAGCTCGGTTGGCGGGTTCTAAGCCCGCTAGTGCTGGAGTATCTTCCATTCTGGGCATTTTTCTGGCTCGTAAACTTATTTCGCTTCCCCCAACTGGGGTGGCGATTTCTTAGGAGGGGCGTCCTCAGCCGCGAACTTTGATTTCAGAAGAGGAGATGAGAAGCGCTGTTTGACGTACTCCCCTATAATTCACCCACCATGTCACTGCTTCGTTTCCTGATGTTGCTTTCGCTGGTTGCCTGGATCGGCGGATTGATGTTCTTCGCCTTCGTGCTCGCGCCTACGGCATTTTCTGTGTTGCCGAACACGCATCTCGCGGGCAATGTTGTGCGAAGTGGGTTGAGCAAGATGCACTGGGTCGCCATTGTTTCCGGAATCTTATTTCTGATCAGTTCGCTATTTCTCAGCCGCATCACGGATGGAACGCCGCACGCTTTCGCGCCGCGGAATGTGCTGGTCCTGATTATGCTTCTGCTGACTGCAATTTCGCAGTTCGGCATCATGCCCCGCATGGACAAGCTGCGCGCCGCGATCGGTGACTTCGCTTCCGTAGCGGTCAACGATCCCGCGCGGGTGCAGTTCGACGCGCTGCACGTCTGGTCGACGCGCGTCGAGGGCGCGGTGCTTTTGCTGGGATTGATCGTCGTCTATCTAACGGCGAGCGCGTTCAGCCAACGCTGAAACTGAAAAAGACCTGAATCAGATTGCGTCATTCCGAAGCCCCGCGCCTTTCAGCGGGGCGAGGAGTCTTGCCGTGGATCGCTGCCATTTAGCCCACGCCAGATCCCTCGCTACGCCTGAAAAGCGGCTGCGCTCGGGATGACGCCGTGGATACGAACCACGCTTGACATTAATTTACGGCAACGGAGGCTATTCAGCACTCTCCCTCCGTCGGCAGAACAGGGCATGGCATTAAGAACTTCGATCCGAAGACACTCGAACGAAGCTGCCATCCCGAAGGCTGGTTCTATCTTGACGGCGAAGTATGGCGATGGGGCTTTCGTACGTTGCTCACTGCTCAAAGTCACGCCATTATGGCGTTTTGATGGTTGAACCCTTGCATTTGAAATTCATGTACATCGTAAAACCTAAGCCTTGTAAGGGTGTGATGCCGGAGAACAATAAATCCCTGCGGATCGACTTCTTTTGTTAGCTCCCAGTGGTGAATCGTCAAAGTAAGAACCGGGAAGTCGTAGATGGATTTTTCAGGTTGAACCCTGCCGCGCCAGAAATGCAGTTCCGAGACTTCGGCATCATGGAAGGAAGGCCAGTAGCCGAAGATGGTTGTTATCTTCTGGCTACCAACGATTAAAGATTCGATACTCGCCATTCATTTATCCAACGCCTAAGGCTTAAGGTCAAATACTTTTATACCGAAAGCACGTCACCAGGTGGTCGTTAACCATCCCTACGGCCTGCATAAAGGCGTAGCAGATCGTTGATCCGACGAAATTAAATCCGCGCTTCTTTAAATCTTTGCTCATTGCGTCTGATTCTTTCGTCTTCGCGGGAAGCTGCTTTGTCGTCTTCCATGCATTGATTCGCCGCTTTCCTTCGACGAATTGCCAGATGTAGCGATCGAAGCTACCGAACTGTTTTTGCACCAGCAGAAATGCTTTTGCGTTCGCGACGGCGGACGCGATTTTGAGTCTGTTTCGAATTATGCCGGGATTGCGCAGTAGTTGCTGAATCTTGCGGCGGTCGTAGCGCGCGACCAGTTCAGGATTGAATCGATCGAACGCCGCGCGATAGTTCTCCCGCTTGCTGAGAATCGTGTTCCAACTCAGCCCGGCTTGCGCGCCTTCGAGGATGAGGAATTCAAAGAGCCTGTGATCGTCGTGAACCGGAACACCCCACTCCTCATCGTGGTAGGGAATTGCCAGTTCGTTCGCCGCCCAGGCACAACGAATTAGCTTCTCCTCGCGCTTCGCATTCGCTACGCTCATTGTGTGCATAAAACAGTAGTTCGAGAGATTGCCTCGCGTTCGTTCTACTCCAAAGATTTTGGATCGGACAAATTCTTGGGCGATTTGGAATCGAGCAGCGATACCAAATCATGAGCGCATGAAGGGATTTCCACTTTGCCTTCGCGGATGATTTCTTTGGCAGTCAGCTTCTTGCCGTAGAGTTTTTCGTTGGCGCTGCCGTCACTGCGCAACGTCGAACCTTCCAGAGAAATTCCGGCGAACAATCCTTTGTCGCGCGAGTAGGAAAGAATCTCCGCGGTCATGACGATATCGGTGGCGCCTTCTGCCGTGCGTCCCTTGGGGCCTGCGGCGGCGGAAGCATCCGCGCCGAGCTTTACTTTACTGGAGAGCAACGATTTCGCGCCTTGCGGGTTCATCACCAGCAGGACGAAGTCGGTGGCCTGGCCTCCCAGTTGAAAGCCGATGCTGACTCCTTCCAGCGCGTACAAAGCCGGAGGGCCCCACTTGCCGGTGTAGTGCGGGCCTCCGCGGCAGACCATGACGCCGCGGCCGTAGCTTCCGCCCACACCGAATGCACCTTTTTTCACGGAGGGAAGAATGATCAGGCACTCGGCCTTGTCGAGCAGGTCCTGAGGAATGTCATCGGGAATGTTGAGAATCTCTTTCAAGACCTCGCCTGCATCTTTCACGCGGTCCTCTTCTCTGGCGTCGTTGGCCGCAAAGGCGGTTGAGATGAGCAGCAATGTCGCCAAGAACCATGCCCAGACTCTCACCAATTGTTCCCTCCCGAGTCTCGAAGATGGGAGCGTACGTGCGCTCGCGGCCCCGTCATCATCTTAAACCTTAGCGGCGGAGTGAGAATTCACTAAGGTGGTTCGGCGCGGGGCGTCCATTTGAAAGGATCTGAAATTACAGGGACCTCACCGTGACCAACCGTGTGCTCCTTTTGTAACTTGGCATGGTAGCGGGTGGCCCATAAAGTCAGTGCAGGCAAACTGCCCGTAGGTCGCCCAATCTCGGGCATGCTTCGGCAGGTGGCGTGCATCTAATAAGCTGAAGTACCTTTGGCGGGCGATTTGGAGTGAAAATTTTGGATTCTTGGGGCACGAAGTACACGACGGCCGCGGGGTGGTCTTTCGCCCTTATTCTAGGGCTCGCCTTGTGCACACCCTTGCTGCGGGCGCAATCGGCCTATATGTCCGGAGCCCCTGTCGCCAGTCCTTCCTACCCATCCGGGACGCCCGACGATCACGACTCCGCCATAATCACCATCCACAAGCGAGTCGATGAAGTGAATGTTCTGTTCATCGCCACCGACAAGCATGGGAAGTTTGTGCGCGATCTGAACCAGGATGATTTTTCCATTCTGGACGATCACAAACCGCCAGTGGCTATCATCAATTTTCGCCGGGAAACCGATCTTCCCCTGGATTTGGGTTTGCTGATCGACGTGAGCGGATCAGTGAACGGCCGCTTCGGCTTTGAGCAGGAGGCGGCTACCAGTTTCCTGGAGCATATTCTGCGCGCCCGCTTCGACAAGGCTTTTGTCGTGGGGTTTAATGGCCAGAGCCACATGGCGCAGGATTTTACGGACAACATGCAACTGCTTTCTGTCGGTGTCCGCAGCTTGCATGACGGCGGAGGCACGGCGCTCTACAGCGCGATTTACCGCGCCTGCAAAGAGAAATTCTTAAAGGATCGGCCCGACCATCCGCTGCGAAAAGCGATTGTCATCGTGAGCGACGGCGAGGATAACCAGAGCGATGTAAGCCGCGCGCAGGCTATCGAAATGGCGCAGCGCGCGGAAGTGATTATTTATGCCATCTCCACCGACGACAGCGGGCTGGTGCTGCGGGGAGACAAAGTTCTGGAACAACTGGCCGAGGCCACCGGCGGCCGCGCGTTCTTTCCCTTCAAGATGAAGGACATCACGCATTCCTTCGCCGCGATCGAAGACGAATTGCGCAGCCAGTATGTTGTCTCCTACAAACCGGCGGACTTCGATGCCGATGGCCGCTACCGCTCGATCGAGATTTCCTCGCTGAAGAAAGATCTGCAAGTGCGAGCCCGCAAGGGATACTTCGCCCCGCAGCAGTAGGGCTTGCTTCGGGGCTTCCGGCTTTGCCCTTAAGCGCCTCTCTTCAATTCTTTAAGTTCGCTCTTCCTCGGCTGATACGTTCCCGGGATCGCGCGGGATGAGATCAACAAACGATTCCAGGCGTTGATGGCCGCGACGGCCAGCGTCAGATCGGCAACTTCTTTTTCGCTGAATTGTTCGCGGACTTTTTCATAGACATCATCGGGCACGTGGGTTTCTGCCACTTTTGTGACTGCGTCGGTCCATGCCAGGGCGGCCCGCTCGCGTGAACTATAAAAAGGCGCTTCTTCCCACGCGTTCAACTCATAGAGACGATGATCCGGTTCGCCAATCGCTTTGAGATCCTTCCAATGCATGTCGAGGCAGTAGGCACAGCCATTGATTTGCGAGGCGCGCAACTTGATGAGGCGCAGCAACGACTCTTCCATGCCGGATTCATGAAGATAATTTTCCAGGCCTAACATTGCGCGGTAGGCTCCCGGCGCTACTTTTGCGTAATCGAAACGTGCCTCCATGATTCGTCCTCCATTTCAGTTCTTAAATTGTGTTTAGTTTTTTCGATTATCGGCCAAAGAGCCGCGTTTCAGAATTTTCGCCCCTCGCTGTTTCGTAATTCTGCAGCAGGGAGTTCCGTTCCCATCGCGTTTGCTCCAGCACGTTCGATGTGGTACCGTCGCAGTGATTTCTCAATGGTTTCGGGCGATTTTTCGCGTGATCGGGGAACCCATGATCCTCGCTGTGTTGGTGATTCTGGTTGTCATCGCTGTCGTACTGATCGACATGTACAACAGCCTGGTGCAGTTGCGTGTGCGCTGTGATTCGGCCTGGTCTGACATTGACGTGCAACTCAAGCGGCGCCACGATTTGATCCCCAATCTAGTGGAAACGGTCAAGGGATACGCAGCGCACGAGAAGGGCACGTTCGAAAATATCGCCAAGTTTCGATCGCAGGCCATGCAGGCGAACACTCTAGAGGATAAAGCTGCGGCGGAGAATCAGCTTACCGGAGCGTTGAAGAGTTTGTTTGCCGTGGCCGAGAATTATCCCGAACTGAAAGCATCGGAGCAGTTCACGCAACTGCAAGGCTCGTTGAGCCAGACCGAAGATTCGATTCAGAATGCGCGACGTTATTACAACGCGGTAGTGCGCGATCTGAACACCAAAATTCAGACGTTTCCTTCGAGCATTATCGCGGGGATGTTCGGTTTTCAGGGCCGGCAATTTTTTGAGACCACCGACGCTGACCGCGAGCCGGTCGCGGTGAAGTTCTAGAGTCCGCGAGTCTCAGCCATGACCTTCGCGGCTAAAGCCGGCTCATCAATTCCGTATTCAACCGCCGCGCTAAAGCGCCGTCTCGGCAAGAGACAAAATCTCTCTTTCATCGAATTTCTGTTCGCGTGTGTGGTTTGCCTGGTGGCCCTCGCTTCGCCGATGGCTGCGAAGTCCTGGCGAGTGGCTGATTTCCGCGACACGATCACGGTTGACAAAGACGGCGGGGCGCTGGTGGATGAGCGAATCACTCTTGTGTTTGTAGGGCAGTGGCACGGGATTCATCGCACCATTCCCATCGAATATCCGGGGTCGAACGGAACCAACTATCAACTCTTTGTGAACATTATCGGCGTTACTGACGGGGATGGCAACACCTTGAAGTATGACTCTTCGACATCCGGAGCTTATCGTGATTTGAAGATTTATATTTCTGACGCGACCGACGCGACGCGGACAATTGAAATTACTTATCGCGTGCGCAATGGCACGCGATTCTTCGATGACCACGACGAATTTTACTGGAATGTAACCGGCAACGATTGGCCGGTCCCCATCGACCACGCGGAGGCGATTGTGCATTTTCCGGCGGAGACTGCCGGATCGCTGCGGGCGCAGGCCTTTACTGGCGCCTACGGATCGACTGAGAAGAACGCGACTGCCGCGGTGAACGGCGCCGACGTGGAGTTTGAGACGACTAATCCATTGCCCATGCGCGGCGGCATGACGATTGATGTTTACTTGCCCGATGATGTGCTAACAGCGCCCAGCGCGTTTACGAAACTGGTTTGGTTCGTGGGCAGCAACCCGATTGTCTTTTTGCCGTTGGCGACGCTGGCCGTAATGTTCACCCTATGGTGGCGCAAGGGGCGCGATCCTGAGCCGGGGATGTCGGTAGCGCCCATGTATGAGCCGCCACCGGGAATTTCTCCGGCGGAAGCGGGCACGCTGCTGGATGATTCCATTCATCCGCGCGACATTACATCGACCATCATCGATCTGGCGGTGCGTGGTTATGTCAAGATCGAAGAGGTTGCGGACAAGGGACTCTTGTTCACGCATAAGGATTATGTTTTCCATTCGCTGAAGCCGGCGGCGGATTGGAATGATGCGAGTCTGGCTCCGCATGAGCGGGTGATGCTGGAAAATGTTTTTGCGGGCGGGCCGGACTCGCGGCTCTCCAGCCTGAAGAATCGCTTTTACACCGCTGTCCCCATCATCCACGCAGACATTATGTCGGAGTTGAAAAACAAGGGGATCTATTTGCTCGATCCGGAATCGGCCAATGGCTACAGCATTGGGGCGGTAGTGGCGATTCTCGTGTTCTTCGGGGCGCTGCAGTTTTTTCATATTGCGGATTTTCTGAGTTCCGCGGTGCTGCCGGTGATTTGCGTTTTGATTTCTGCCGCGATCTGGTGGCTATTTGCGCGAGTCATGACGGCGAAGACTCTGAAGGGTGCGCGCACGAGGATTGCCGTGTTGGGATTTCAAGAGTTCCTGAACCGGGTGGATGCGGACCGGCTCAAAGTCATGCCGCCGACCACGTTCGAGAAATTTTTGCCTTACGCGATGGCTCTGGGAGTGGAGCATCATTGGGCACAGGCGTTTGAAGGGATCGTTAAAGATCCGCCGAGCTGGTATGTGTCGCCGGGCGGATATGCAACGGGAATGATGTTTAATCCGATTCTTTTTTCCAGTTCCATGCATAGCATGGTCACGGATATGCATCAGGTATTCGTTTCCGCGCCGCGCGCCAGTTCCACGGGAGGGGGCTTTGGCGGCGGGGGTGGTGGAGGCGGCGGATTTTCCGGTGGCGGATTTGGCGGCGGCGGGGGAAGCGCTTTTTAGGGGTGGGCGAAGGCACATCTACCACAGAGACACAGAGAAAAAGTTGGAACTGATACTTCTTTCATACTATTGATCTCTGCGCCCTGGTCCGTATCATCGCGAGATTCCGACTCGGAGCGCTTCCGCATCGAGTATGTTTCTTAGTTGGACCAATGACCTTCAAAAGTTGGCTTGCGACTCTCGCGTGGCAAAAATACATAAAAAGGACTGTCGCCACTGCAATTGTGCTGGCGGTGCTGTGGGTCGCAGGATGCGCGGGTCTGTATCGCATCATGCGCAAGCCGCCGGAGGAGTTTGCTCGCTTCATGGCCAAGCTGCCGGGGCCGGTTCCGTTTTTGCTTTTTCCGTTTGAGACGCTGTGGATGCGCGCTCGGGCGGGAACGCTGCACGTTGGCGACGCTGCGCCTGATTTTTCTCTGGCCAAGCTGGACCATAGTGCGAGGATTCAACTCGCGAGCTTGAGGGCCGAGCATCGGCCCGTGGTTCTCGTCTTCGGAAGCTATACCTGACCGCCTTTCCGGCGGGAGGTTCCTGCCCTCAACGATCTCTATCAGAAGTATGGGAGCCGCGTGGAGTTTGTGGTGATCTACATCACCGAGGCGCATCCCAGCGATGTGTGGCAGATGGAAAGCAATATCAAGGACAAAGTTGTCTTCGCCAGCCCGCACAGTGAAGAAGAACGCGCCGAGGTGGCGGGCACGTGTGTCCGTAAGTTGGGAATCAAGATCCCTGCCGTGCTGGATGAATTCGGCAACTCCACCGAGGCGGCGTACACGGGATGGCCCGACCGCATGTACTTGATCGATGGAGCGGGGCGCGTGAGGTATAAGAGCAAGCCGGGGCCGTTTGGTTTCAAGACCGATCAATTGAAAGCCGCGCTGGAAAAGCTTCCTGCAGCACAATAGCTCCCGCGCCTCGATTACTCCATTTCGAAGCTCACATACATCAGACCATTGTCGCGCTCGAGTTGAATGACCACTGGGTCGCCGGTTTTCAATTTGGCCAGCGAGGCCCGCAGTGTGTCCATGGAATCGATTGGGATGGTATTGAGCTGATGAATCACGTCTCCGGCTTGCAGGCCGGTGTCGGGGAGGATGAGGTCGGCGGCGCGGCCGATGACCAGGACGCCGGAAGAGATTCGCAGATTGCCGATGGCGCTGCGAAGGTCGTCGGTGAGATCGATGGCGAGGACTCCCAGGCGCGGGACGAGACTCTTATCTGGATTCGCGGCATCGAGCAACTGATCCATCTGGTCGTGATGTTCGATGGCCGGAATGTAAAGCGTTTTCTTCTCGTCGCCGCGGCGGACTTCTATCTTCAGCACCTGATCGAGTCGGTGCAGATAGAGCGCCGAGGTGAGCGACGGTAGAGTCTCGATGGGACGGTCGTCAGCGGATAGGACGATGTCTTGAATCTGAAGTCCAGCGGCCGCGGCGGGGCCGTCGGGCTTAACATCGGCCACCACGACTCCCCAGTGCTGAGGCAGGTGCAGGCCGTCGGCCAAGTCGGGCGTGATTTCCTGAGCGACGGCGCCGATTTCGACGCGATGAACGTGGCCGTATTTGCGCAGGCTGTGATAAACGAAATCGACCACGCGTGCCGGAATGGCAAAGCCCAGGCCCTCGCTCCCGCCGCCCTGCGAGAGAATAAACGTATTGATTCCGATGACGGCGCCGTTCATGTCGACCAACGGACCGCCGCTGTTTCCTGGGTTGATGGGAGCGTCGGTCTGAATGTAAGTCATCGGCTTTTTGCTGTCGGGTTGGCGGGCCAGCGCGCTGACCACGCCCATAGTTACGGAATTTTGCAATCCTTCCGGGCTGCCGATGGCGAACACCAATTGGCCGACGTGCGGCCGTTGCTGGCTAACCAGGGGCAGGGTGGGCAAATCGGTTTCTTCCACCTTCAACAGAGCGAGATCGGTATCTTTGTGGAATCCGACGAGGCGCGCTTCGAGAATGCGGCGCTTTCCCAGAGGGACCAATCCGCGGGAATCCGTGGGAATCGGCAATGCCACGCGAATTCGCTGCTGCCCTCCGATCACGTGCGCATTGGTCATGATGTAACCGTCGCGATCGACGATTACACCGGAACCGACTGCATGCTGGCGCACGATCAACGCGGTCTGCGAGCGGTCCTCTTCGTGCAGCTGGCCGTATCCCGTGACCAGAATCTGAACCACCGCGGGCGAGACTTTCGCCGCAAGGCCTTCCAGGGCGGAGTTCAGTTGGACCAGGACTTCCGGAGTCTGGGCAGCCGCTTCGGGCGTGCCTTTGGTCGGCGCAGGATGTTTTTCGGGGGACGATGGCTTGGCCGGCGACGACGACGATTGCTCGGACTTTGTTTGAGCCTGCGCTTTCGCGACCGCGAGGGCGACGGCGAGAACAGCGGTCAGAAAACAAAAGAAACGACAGACCTGGCGGGAACTACATCGGCTCGTGAAATCCGGGGTGGGCATGCACACGCTCCAGCTAACGTTATCCAATCTCTCAAGCTACCACGTGCCGGTCAATGCCCGGCAACCGGCCCATCAACCGGCAGCCACGGGTTGAAGGTGGTTTTGCCTCGAAAGGAACATAAAGTTCAGATGCTATTCTCAAACGGAGGGTGCAATCTACGCGAGGATTCGATAGGGAGTGAAAGGTGAATGGTCTTGCCGAGAACCTGAAGCGCTGGCGCGAAAATTATTACTGGAGTCTGTTGCTCTCAGGCGCGGCAAAGCCCCTACATTCAACCTGCGCGCGCGTGACCCGGGAGATTGAGACGAAAGTTAAAAAGAATGGACTCGCCTTACGGCTGCCGAACCACCAGATCCTGCGTATGGCCCGGGATTCCGGCATCGGTCTGGCGTCCGGCCTCTTTTGGCATGGGTTGGATGGACATGAACCCGAAACTTCGAAAACCTTGCGATGGTTCTTCGAGCGTTCACTCACCTTTATCGATGCAGGAGCAAATTACGGTCTATATTCTCTCCTGGCCGCGTTGTGGAACCCAAATCTGCGCGCGGTTGCATTTGAGCCGCTGCTACCGATATATGAAGGCCTGAAGAGAAATGTGGCTCTGAACAACCTGGAGCAGCGGATTTGCTGCGAAAATCTCGCCTTGTCCAGCCGGTCCGGCCAAACAACTCTTTATTTGCCGGCCGGCGGAGGAAAGGACTTCGAATCGACGGCGACGCTCTCCGGCGATAGCTGGCAAGTCAGACAGCACGCTCAACCTCTGCAGGTGCAAGCCACAACGTTCGATGAGTACGAGTTTCGCCACCCGATGCGGGTCGATTTGATCAAGATTGACGTCGAGGACTTTGAGGCTGACGTGCTTCAGGGTATGGAGCGGGTTGTTCGCAGAGATAAGCCTTTCATCGTTTGCGAAATCCTTCCTCGGAATCGCGAGCATAAGAACGAGCGCACTCGGCAGGTGATCGAGTTTCTCGAATACACTCCCTACTGGATCACTCCCAGCGGATATGTACGAGTTTCGCGGTTTGATTTCGAACGGCCGTTTACGAATTTTCTATTGTCACCGGTGTCGGTGGCTGAGGAGGTGCTGTCCGATCCGCTTCGGTTGTGGGATTTAAAGCCCAGGCTTGTTTCGCTGAAAAAGTGAACAAGCCGTGTAGACCTGGGCACCGAGGGCCGCGGGGCAGAGGGGGAATCTAGTTGCTACCGTTAACTAATCCGCAATCAGGCTTTTATACGCGTGACATCCGTGATATAACCGCCGATGAGTAAAGAAGCGGGCGTTTTCCGCCAGCTGGCTGTTTTGGCGGCATTGGTCCTGTCGGCGTCATGGGGACCGGCCCAACCTGAGGAGGAATTGTGTCCGAAGAAGCACGGACCGGAAAAAGATTTCCGTTGGAACTGCCGATCAAGATTCATCAGGAGCAGTCCAGCGGAGAAGCAAAGGGCATGACCGGAGATCTGAGCGCAGCCGGCGTGTATATTCGCGCCGATGCGTCGCTCGACGTTGGTTCGCCCGTGGAGTTTGAGATCACGCTGTCGCCGGAGATGACTGGGGGCACGGAGAATGTGACCATTCAGTGCAAAGGCACGGTGGTGCGCGCTGACGAAGCAGGCAAGGGCGGCGCGGGGCGCGGCGTGGCCTGCGTGATCGACTCGTATGAGTTCGTCAGGAAATAAGAACTCTTAACCGTATTGATATTTTTGAATCACTTGGCATCGATTTTCTGGAGCGTAGACCGACATGCTCAAATTGATTTTGGCCGATAACCAGGCGATCTTTCGCGCCGGCATTGCGAAAGTACTCGCTGTGGAAGATGAAATGCGCATCGTTGCCCAGGCGCA